>Ga0302234_10001263_pt1 | contig 17743 bp, 13 predicted proteins | sample II_Palsa_N3_2_FD_193576 | JGI IMG/M metagenome (GOLD analysis project Ga0302234, IMG submission 193576) | Peat permafrost microbial communities from Stordalen Mire near Abisko, Sweden - II_Palsa_N3_2 | ecosystem: Environmental > Terrestrial > Soil > Palsa > Peat permafrost | place: Sweden... | reverse complement strand
AACACAGGTTCTGACTCGCTTCGCCACGAGTGACTGAATCTGCCCAAGGGGCATCCCGCGCTACGCGCATCCCACCCCTCACATATAAAATAACCCGAATCGCATAATCACTACCCCCACGCAGTTCACATCCCCGCATCTCGTACATCTCCCTTTCAGACCTCGTATCCCCCACATTCCCTATAGACCCAGCATGATCTCGTGTATTGATAGTGGTTAGTATAACTACTAAAATTAGGAGAGATCCTGGGATTGCGGGTGCGGTTCGGGTCGGGTCGTGACCGACTCGATAAGAAATGAGGCGACAAATGCGTGGGAGGCCGTGCTCATTCGTGGGAACTCGTGCTTGCCCGAGAGCACTGGTGGCGAAGCGTGTCTATGTCAGGATTCGCGAGAAGGAGGGTTTCAAACATCCTCCGCTCTGGCGAGCACCGTGCTTTTGGGGCACCCATGAATGAAAACTGCACGCTGTGGACACTTAGGGTAGAGCGGTTAAAGCGTTTTCTTTGCTTCGTTTCTTTGTCGCTTTGGACAAAGAAATGACGTGCTGCCACGCACAGTGGCTAATAGTGATAAAGAGAAAATCCGACTCTCGCAGACCGCTAACACTGAAAGCACCAACCCGGCATAGACCCCGACCGCTAACACTGGAACCTGGCACCCCGGCATAGACCCCGACCGCTAACCTCACACCCTAGCACCCCGGCATCCCCCCCGACCGCTAACCCTGGAACCTAGCACCCCGGCATCAACCCCGCCCACGAAGCCCAAACCCGCCAGCACCCAAACCCCGTCCACCGGTGCGAACAAAAAACAACGCCCGCTTGCGCGGGCGTCAAAAACACTAGCAGCCTTACTGGCTATCTCATCTCACAGAACCAAAACGTCTCCCCCCGAACAACCTTCAATGCTTGACGTCTGCAACGAGCGGATCGCTCGAATACGTATACGCGTAAGCATAATCATAAGTCCCTTTACGTCCGCCGCTCTTGGCCGGCATGGCGTTCAACACCCCACCCACAACCCTGGCATGCGCCCGCTTAAGCTTCTTCAGCGAATCAGCAATGTTCTTTTCCGAATGAGCACCCGAACGCATGACCAGCACGGTAGACCCAGCCAAACTCGCAATAACAGCCGCATCCGGCACCGCCAGCAACGGCGGCGTATCAACAATGACCAGGTCAAACTGCTTCTCAAAAGCCTGCAACAGCGAAGCAAACCGTGCCGATGTCAGAATCTCCGACGGGTTAGGCGGATGAGCACCCGAACCAATGAAGTACAACCCGTGCACGCCTGTCTCACGAGCAGCCATCTCGAAGTCCGTTTGCCCGGTGAGCAGCTCAGTAAGCCCGCCATGCGAAGACCGCCCGAGATACTGAGCCAGTCGTCCACGACGCAGATCCGCATCGATAAGCAGAACCCGCTTGCCAGACTCAGCGAGCAACGCGGCAAGATTGGCAGACAAGAAACTCTTACCATCAGACGGCGCCGGACTCGTAATGGCAATCACCCGGTTAGGTGCATCGACAAGCGCAAATTGCAACGTCGCCCTAAGACCGCGAAGCCCTTCAATCGATGTATCGAACGGATGCGTCGTTGAAAGCAAAGGCTGCGTGGCACTGCGCGAAGGAGGCAAAACAGTCGCGTTCTGAAGCGCCATCGCCACCGGCTTCTTCATAGAAAGACCAAGCGTCGAACCGAGTCCATCGCGCACCGACTGCGTCCCCAACCGCTTGACGCCACTTGCCGTCCCCGTCGCCGAGGGCAGCGCAATCGGACGATCAAGCCGTACACGATCAATCCTGGCTTGCTCTGCACTGAACGGAATCGCGCCGAAGATCGGCAGGTTGAAGCGGCGTTCAACCAGATCCGGATCGTCCACACCCGCAAAAAATGCACGTCGTACAAAGGCAAACACAACACCCGCGATCACCCCAAGCAAACCACCCGCGGCAATGATCAACGCGGCCTTGGGCTTGACGGGCTGCGACGGTACAAGCGCCATATCGATGATATGCACATTGCCCACCGTCCCCGCACGGCTGATCGATAATTCCTGGGTCTTGTTCAGCAGGGCAACATAGATTTCGGAGTTGACCTTCGCTTCACGTTGCAGCGAAACGGCCTGACGCTCAGAACCCGGCAACGTCTTGAACTGGTTCTCGAAGCGCGACTTCTCTACATTGAGCGCGGCGAGTTGCGCATCAATTGCATGGACTTCGTCAGCCCCATCGGTAAAGCGCTGCAGTAGTTGCACACGCTGCATCCGCAACGCGGCGATCTGGCGTTCATAGTCAAGTCCACCGGACAGATACGTCTGCGCTTCCTGCGTGGGCTGGAATGATCCGGCGGCGGTCTGATATTGCGCCAATGCGGTTTCGCTGGCGCGCAATTCGTCACGTACTCGCGGCAGTTCGTTGTTCAGGAAGGTCAGCATGCGGTTCGCTTCTTCCTGCGCACGCTCCGTACGCTGCTTCAGATAAGAAGCTGCCACTGCATTCGCCACTTCCGTAATGAAGATCGGCTGTGCGCCGCTATACGAAATTTGCACAATGCCCGTGTCCTTGCCTTTCTCTCCGACCTGCATACCGGCACCAAAGGCCTGCACGGCTTCGAGCTGCGAGGCACGCGTGACGAAGAACTCAGTGCCGGCACGCGCAACCAGTTGGCTCACCATCAACGTGACGCCGTTGCCCGTCGCGAGGGTACCCGCTTCGCCTGTGAGCAGTTCGTGATTCTCTGCATCGAGCAGCTCGAAGCGGCCTTCTCCAAGCGCACGCAACGTAAGGCGCTGATCCTGCAGGATGGTCGGCACGTCCACCGAGTCCACCTTGAACTGTTCACCGCCCCACGCATATGAATCGAAACCGAACAGGGCGGGAAGGGGATGACCCTTGTGCGCGAACAACGACGTCACCCGGCCAAGCACCGGCATGACATTCGAGGACGTGCCGAAGTTCAGCTTGAACTGCTCGACCACCGGGTCGATCACCGTGCGGCTCTTGATGATCTCGATCTCGGCGTCGGCATGCAGCGAACCGGCACTCGGCATCAGCGCTGCGGCAAGCGAAGCCTGGGCGCTGTTCGGTGCGTTAGGGTTGGGTGTCTCCACCTGCACCAGCGCATCTGCCGAGTAGACAGGCGTTGACATCTTCGCGTATAGCACCGCGGCCAGCAGGATACCGAGCGCAATGCCCAGCACCCACCAGATCTGGTCGACAATCATCCGCACCAGATCCCGCAGGACGAACTCCTCGTCCTTGGCCGGCGTGGGCGAATGTTCCAGCATTTCATAAGTACTCATGTCGCACTCCAGGCGTAACAAGTGACACTCGTGTCAGCGGGTGGTTTGTATGGTGTAGAACAAGGTCTGGATGGTCGGCGAGATCTGCTCGAGCACGCGGTTGAAACGAGCGGCGCTGGCAACTTGCACGTAGACCACATCGCGAGGATGCAAGTCGAATTGCGTCATCAGCATCAACGCGTCCACCTGCGTCATGTCCAGTTTGTACACACTGAGATCGAGCGGCCGCGCAGCCGGCGCCATGCTTCCATCGGCGGAGGTAATGGCCGACGTCTTGAGCATGCCGCCCTTCGCGAACTGCTGGTCCGAACCGCGGATCACGTAGATCATGCGCGGATCGGCAGATCGGGGATCGATGCTGTTCGCGTTGGCAAGCGCGTCGGCGAGCGTCAGATGACCACGGTTCATGGGCACGGTCTGCGGCTTCGCCAGTTCACCCAGCACGAACACGCGGCTCTTGGTGCGATCCGGTACGTCGATGATGTCGTCATCCTGCAGCAATACATTCTGCTGGATGTCACCGCGATCGAGCAGGGCGGCTACATCGACTGCGTAACGGTGACCGTCGCGCGTGATGCCGACATTCTGCAGGTCGGCATCGGGATTCGCTCCGCCCGAGCGGTTGATGGCATCGATGACGGACAGCGGCACGTCTGTGATCGGCTGCGACGCAGGCTGCTTCAAGTCGCCGGTGACCTGGACCTGCTTGCTATAGAAACCGGTGATGCGCACGTCGAGCTGCGGATTGCGAATGGTCTTCGAGAGACCCTTGGTCAAGCTTTCCTGCAGCTCCTGCGCGGTCTTGCCAACGGCTTGCACGCGGCCTACGCGAGGAAAGAAAATGCTGCCGTCGTTAGCGACGCGCACGGTTACGCCGCCAGCTTCGGGAGCGCTCGAGCCACCGGTGCCGCCCGCAGCGCCGGCAGACGCGCCGCCGCTTGCTGCTGTGCCACCGGGCGTTGCCGAAGGCAGCGGCGGTAAGCCCGCGGCGCCCGAGCTTGCCGAGATGCCGGCCGAGCTGAATTCAGGGTGATCCCATACCGTGACACTGATCTGGTCATTCACACCAATGTGATACGCGTACAGCTTGCGCGTGTCCTTGGTGAGGCAGGTCAGCGGACATACGCTCGCAAGCGTCGCATCGCCCATGCGCGGATGAGTCTCGAAGTAGGTGACGTCGATCGGCTGGACGTGATACTTCACGTTCGCCTGCGCGACGCTGTCTGGTGACGGCGTTTGATCGAGCCGATCGGTATCGAGATACGGTCCGGGAGCGATAGCGCAACCGGTAAGCGATGCTGCGAAGGTCGCGCCAGCCAGCAGTGATACGAGTAGTTTGATGTTCATATTAGTGGTCCTCGCGTTACGGATACGCTGAATCTCCTCAGCGCAAAGTCTCCTGCCCGTCACCGCGCAGTGCGCGTAAAGGGTGCTTCCCGTGCATGACATGAGCGCCTTTGCAGCTCCGGTCCCGGTATTACTCGCGATTGGGTTTCTTCCCCGGTCCACCCAACGCGGCAACCACTCGAGACAACAGCTAACGCTCCCCGCCTGACTATCGGGCGGGTGTTCACACAGGAAGAACCACAGGTTGAAAGGCGCGCGGCAGGAGAACCACGTACCCCCGGAAAAATCTGTCTTGATCTTGACTATGTTGCTCTACAGCCTTGCTTCGTTTCTTCACTGTTTATATCGACCGTGCTGCTCGTACTTGCGTGACCGTAAAGGTCAAGGCGGAGGCGCGTATCTGGCTGTTCGATATGACATCGTGGCGTTTTTGGCAGGGTCGGTAAGTGCGCTTGCGCACGTCCAGGTCTTACTTCACACAAATACTTTTTTGCATGAGGCCAGGCGCGCGGCTCTTCGATTCAAATGCTTTTCAGATAATCGGCAATTCAATATGCGCGACTCGAAAGAAGAAGTGATGAAAGCGTCTTCAACGAATGCGAGCGTGCCAGTACGGGTCGATGCAAAGTCGAACGCAACAAACCGGGTTGTCTGGAGAACGTCATCGGCGCCCACGCATGGATCAGGCGCACGATCACGATTGCAGGAAGGGGCGGGCACATGCTCGGCCGGAACGACGGTGAACGCTTCTGCCGGGGAGCTCGTGTCGCGGGCTGCTGCGATACGGGACAATCCGCCGTGCTCAAGGTCCATCGGAACGATCCAGACACTCCGAACAACAAGGCCTATTGGCCGATAGCGCCCAAGGGTCGCATCAAGACACAAGCGCCGAACACCTGAGGCCATGGCTTGGCTCCTTCACTCCTGCACCATGTCCCGTGTTCAGTGAACTGCTTCAGCCTGATGCAGACGCGGCAGCAGCCGGTCGAATTCGCGCTTGACGATGCCGTAGCATTCGCATGCACGCGCCTCGAGGCCTTCACGATCCAGGACCTTGATGCAGCCACGGCTGTGATGGATCAGGCCGGCGTCATGAAGCTTGCCTGCAGCTTCCGTCACGCCTTCACGACGCACGCCCAGCATGTCAGCAATCAACTGTTGCGTGACTTGCAACTGGTTCGACGTGGTGCGATCGATTTCGATGAGAAGCCAGCGGCACAGTTGCTTGTTGAGCGAGTGGTGGCGATTGCATGCTGCCGTTTGCGCAACTTGCGTGAGGAGGGCTTGCATGTACAGCAACATCAGGCGGCGCAGGAAGTCCGAGCGGCCAAACTGTTCACGCAGTGCGGATGCGCTCATGCGATAAGCGAAGCCCGGGCATTGCACCTGGACACGCGTCGGCATGGTTTCGCCGCCAGTCAGTACCGGCACGCCGGTCATGCCTTCACGGCCGACTGCTGCGATCTCTACCGAACCGCCGTCTTCCATCGTATGCAGCAGGGAGATGATGGCGGTGGTGGGGAAATAGACGTGATGAATACGTTGTCCCGAATCGCACAGCAATTGGTCGGTGCGAAGTTGAACCAGTTCAAGATGCGGCGTGAGGGCTTGCCATTCGTGTGCGGGAAGCGCACCCAACAAATGATTGCCGTGCAGGTCGGACTGAAGGGTCAGCATGATGTTCTTCTCTCGTAACTTTGCGCATTGCGCCTTACTTGTTATTTACCGGTCAGCGATTCGTTTCGTGGATGCATCTGACGGCATCCATCGAAACGTGTCGCGACCAGCCCCGTAAGCAACCCCGCATCGTCGTTTAGTTGAATTCGTTTTTCGACAGTGCCGGTGCTGCGAGACTCATTTAGCGAGGACCGTGCCAGCAATGCGTTTTCTCAATGCCATCATGGCGCCGTGCTTCAGGCGCGGTGACTGCAAATCCGCAGATGGATATTTTTGTTTCACTCTTGAACATGGCGGCAGTAGACAGGCGCTATTGATGCGATTGATGCAGCGCACGCTTTCGTCTGCGCAATGCCTTGCTGGTGGCCCATTCGAATTTTTTCCGGACGTGCAAAGCGAGCTCACGGGCTTATGCATCGAGGGCTTAAGCCACCAATCGTCGGTTGTTTGAAAATTGATTCAGAACTGTTCCATCAACTTGGTGCGCTAACGAACGCATTTGCTTCCCCGCGCCGCTTGACACGCTTGCATGGCCTGATGGAGCGCATGTCGCCTTGCTCAGCATGGCCTTCTAATTACGCGAGTAATGAATTGAAAACGTTGCGTTGAGTGCACGAACCTCACCTTCTGGCGGATGAGAAGTGTTGCGTTGGCGAGCAATCAGCGGGATACGGCGTTCACGGCCGGGTGAAAGATGGAACCAGTCGAGCGTCGCTCGATAGTGCGGGTCAACAATATGAACCCAGCGTGCCAAACGTTTGGCGTTCACTACCAGCTCCCAGTTCTCTTTGCTGGTTTGCTCCACGCGAACCTCGAGTCCAAGGTCATGGCGCTGCGTGCAGGCACGGTCGGGGAAGTGGAATGCTTCGCTCAAGACGTTACCGCTGATCTTGTCACGCAAGGTAATCACAGTGGCATCGTGGGCGCGTGGACCGAACCTGTATGCGTAGGTGAAATCGAAGAACTGGCCGAGCAGGTCAGAAGCCTGGATACGCGCCGTGCTGCGTGCCGCGAGTGTTATGTCTTTCGATGCACTGGCCACTTTCGTTGCGCCGTCACGAAGGCTTGCGAGTTCGAGACGGGCGTCGATGGGCACAGCAGTCTCGTTGATCAAATGCACGTCGAGGCCGTCAAGGCCCTCGTCGGTGATGAGGGCTGCTATCGGGCGCAAAACCTGCGCGAGCCCGTGCCAGGCGCTTTTGGGCGCTCCCAGTGCATCGATTACACCCCAGCCCGCACCCGGCCGCAGATCCTGCAACTGCCAGACGATCCCGCCGGCGCACGACGAGCCATGGCGGCGCCATTCCGAGAAGACTTCGGTCATGACCTCGGCCACCACCGCGCGCGACAGGTCGAGATAACGCTCGGGGTCTTCGTATCGAAGGCGGGCGGGATCGACCTGGTAGAGCGTGCGCAGGTAGTACTCGCGCACGTCGTCGAAGTCCCAGCCCGCGCCGGGGTCTCGCGGCACAGCGGCCTTCCAGCGCGGCTCATGCGGCTTCGATGCGAGCGGCACGGCGTTGAGCGCGACATCGTCCGGGACGTTGGCGAACGCCAGGCATTCGCTGGCGAACCGGACGTTCGCACGACGGGCGTCGTCGAGCGGCCGCTGGTAAGCGCCCACGCCGTAGTAATGCGTGACGCCAGCGCGCGTGGCGAACGGCCAAGCGGTGGCGCCGGCGTCTCCAGCGGGCACGCTCGGCGAGTTCATCACGTAAGGCACATCGGGCCGCAAAGCAGCCACGATCGATGGCAACTGCTGCGTAAATAACGTTTGCGCGCGCAGTTCGGGCGGCAGCCCAAGCATGGCTCCTTGCTGGTCGGCTTCACTGCCGCCGCAGAGCACAGCAAGCGATGCGAAGCGCCGTGTGCGCGACAGGAACTGTTCGGCTTCGCGCTGGACACTGGCCGTGAAGGCCGCATCCGTCGGATAGTCGAAATTCGCAAACGCAAAATCTTGCCAGATCAAAAGCCCGTATTCATCCGCCAATCCATAGAAGGCATCAGACTCATAGAGCATCGTGCCGCCCACTCGCAAGAGGTTCATGCCGGCGTCGCGAGCGAGCTGGAAAAACGTTTGCGCCTGTTCACGCGAACCGCTGAGCGATACGAGATCGGCGTGCGTCCAGCATGCGCCGCGCGCAAAAACAGGCACGCCGTTTACTACTAGCTGAAAGCCATCGCCCAGTGGGCCGCGATCTACGCGTAGTTCCCTGAAGCCGATCCGCCCAAGCTCGATCACTTCGTTGTTAGCAAATTCGAGCGCGACGCGATGCAAGGCAGGTTCGCCATGCGTATGTGGCCACCAGCGCGGCGCGTCGACAACGCGCAACGTACCCGCAAGCGTTTGCGTATCGCGCCATTGCAGCGTTGTTGATGCATCGTTGCAAACAAGTCGTGCGGTCTGTTCAGGTTGCGGATGGACAAACGTGAGCGTCAGGTGAATCAGGCCGTCGTTGTTGTCGAGGCTTGAATGCAGGTCCACGCGATCAATCGACGTGGGTGATTCACCGACCAATTCAACCGGCCGCCATGGGCCGACCGCTTGTATCGGCGGGCACCAGCCGGGCATGTGGCCGAGCAGGGTGGTGCGTACGTTGCGCAGCGTGGCTGGCTGAGCGAGCCTTGGCCGCCAGCGCGCTCGGGTGCGTTTGGCGCCAAGCGCGGCGCTCAGCGAACGAAAGCAGAGATAGAGCGTGGCGTGGCCATCCAGATGCAGGTCGAGATCGTGCGCGACGAACATCGAATCGGAATCGAGCAGTTTTGTATCGTCGAGCCAGACTTCCGAAAGTGTTGCAAGTCCGTGCATACGTAGTCGACGCAGCCCTTTTTCGCATAGGACCAATCGATACCAGTGGTCATCAAATGCGAATGCCGGCGGCGTCTCCAGATTAAGCTTGCCAGCCTCTCGCCACGCCGATGCAATCGTGCCCGGCACGGGCGCGGCGAGCCATCCGGCGAGCTGTCCCTCAGCCCTCAACGCGGCGGGCGTGGCATAGGCGCCGGCACGCGTGGTGAGGCACTCCCAACCCTCGGACAACAGGCGCGGGAAATAGGCGGACGGCGAAGAAGCGGACGGCGAAGCACTGGCGCCGGGCGACGGGACGCTCATGGCGGTTTCCTCGAATGGCGTTGTAACGTGGCGTCGAGGCGACCCACTCTTATAGTGTGTAGCCGGCGCGCGGCCCTGGACGCGTCGCTGCTACCTTGTTTTCGGCTGGCCGGGCCAAAACTTTAAGTCCGCCCGAATCGGGCGGAGGTCCGGCGATGGGTGACGAGCCCTTAACGGATCAATGCCGCAAGCGGTTCCACGATTTTGTCGTAGGACTGTTCCAGCACATCGAAACACTCGTGACAGGGGTCACGCCGGCCACGGGCAATCGCTCGCACCAGCCGGAACTGCATCACCATCGACTCGGTCGCGATACGTTGCGCGGCGGTCGGCATCGCGTCGGGGATCGCAAAACCACGCTCGCGCATCCAGACGAGGTATCTCGACAGGAACTCGAAGTTCGAGCCGAGTTGCCGCATCATGTTGAAGGTGTACAGGTGGAAGTGATCGGGACCGCGCTCGAACAGCATTTCCAGATGCTCGGGAAACGCCGCTCGCCATTGCGAGATCGGATTGCGCGCCGGACGCCGCTGCAAATGCGCAACGAGCAGATCCGCCGATGCTTCCGCCAGCGCCGTGCCGCTCAGCGGCGCCCGGGCGCGCTTGCAGAACTCCACATACGGAAACAGCAGCTCGGGGCGGCCATCGAGTTCCGGCAGCCGCCGAAACACGCCTTCATAGTCCTCGCCATCAAGCACGAAGTAACCCGTGTTGTGGAAATAACCTAGCCGGCGCGAGCGCGGATCAATGTAATCCACGCCGATGGTCGTCTTCGTGTGATCGTGCCGGTATGACGTGGCGCGCGTATCAGGCAAGTAAAACGCATCGACTTCCGCCAGCACTGTATGGCCGCGCTGGGTCTGCGTACGGACACGGTCTTCCAATGAGTCGTAGATGGCCAGTTCCTGGACCTGCAAACCATAGAGCTTCTCGAGGTCCTCCAGCGGAAACTTGAAGAAGGTGAACTGGTCGCCTTCGAAGTCTTGCGTCACCGTAAAGGCCAGCGCTGCGCGCGGATCGAGTCCATAGCCGTGCAGCAACTCGATCCACAAATCCACGTAGCAATTCGTTTCCGCCCAGACCCGTTCGCCCTGATGCAGCGAATGCGACTGGTGCTTGCGCACGCGCGTGTGGGGCGGATGCAACTGCACGACCCGGGCGCGCTCGCGGCTGGAATCCGTTGCGCCGCTGCTATGGACGGCAGTCATGACAGTGCCTCGAGGCCGGCGCTGATACGCGACTGCGTGTCGCCCCAGAGGAACTCACGGACGTCGGCCGGCCACGCTTTGACATCGAGACCATGATGACGGAAGAGGGCAAGCGTCGTGCGTTCCATGCCGAAACCGACACAGGCGGTGTGCGCCAGTTCACCGTCCGCCTGGGCGATCTTCCAGATCTCGCCGAAGTGTTCCATGTGGTAGTTGAACGACAGGCAGGCGGTCGGACGGTCGGGCGTTGCAACCGGGATCAGCAGTTCGAATTTCAGTTGCTGGGCACGCTGGCTATCGGCCACGATCTTGCCGCCACGGCCGAAGAACGGGTCGTTGGCGAGATCGATCTCGAACGGCAGGCCAAGCATTTTCACGAGCAGCGAACCACGCTCGATCCACTTTTGGCGGAAATCCATGACCTGCTGCGGGCTGCCGAGGCGCACGTATTCGCGCATCCGGAACATCTGCATGCGGCCCGGATCAATGGAGGGTTCATGGCGGAAGCAATACGCAAACACGTCGACAGTTGCACCGTCTTCGGCCAGCGCCCCGCGCTTGGCGATGGTCGGGTAGATCGGATAGCAGGCGGCCGGTGTCAAGACCAGGCGGGTCGGCTTTTGCTGGTCCATCCATTCGTCGGTGCGCTCTTCTTCACCTACGGATACGGTCTTTTCAAGCGCTTCCAGCAGCCGATGGTGACCACGGTCATTGCCCTGGAACGAGTGGATCGTGCCGGCGAGATCAGGGAAGCTCTTCAGGTATTCGCTGTCCTCGAAGTCGTGACGGCGCATGGCGGGCGGGAAGCGCAGGACTTCAGCTTCCTGGTCGGCGCCCAGCAGCGTGATCGCGTTGTTGAGCCGGTCGATGATGTCCTCGAACACCTGGCTGCGGCCATACAAGCCGTCTTCGCCGGTGTCGATCAGGATTCCCGCTTCAATCAAACGATCCCGCAACGTGATGTCCGAAGCGTTGTAGGTGGATGCTTGCTGTGCATCGGCGGCTGCGATGGCCGCGTGTTCCGTTACCGTGTTCATGTCCTAGATTCTCCCCGTAGCCGGCGTGCGCTGCGCAAGCAGCAGGTTCGCCGTGTTCAATTGGATGCGGTCGTTGCTGATCATCAGCGGCGCTGAGAAAAGATCGCGGAGATGACGCCCGACGCTGTAATCGGTGTTGTTCTTGTAGCCCGCCATGCCGCAGATCATCAGCGTCTCCTGCACGACCTGCAGCGCAGTCGACGAGATGCTGAGCTTGAGCGTGTTCATGTCGGAGGCGAGACTCAGTGAAGCGCCCAGCGGCGTATCGAAATCGCAGGCTTCCTGTGCATCGCGTGCAATGCGTTCCGACGAGGCTTCGGTCGCGGCATCGAGTGCGACCTTCAGGCGCGCCTGCATCATGCGTAGCTGCGCGACTGCGTCCGCGAGCCGTCCCGCCGAAGGGGGCAATGCACCCGGCTTGCCGCGCGCCTGGGCACGGAAGAACTGGTGCGCGCGGCTCACGGCGTCGGCGGTAATGCCGATCCATACCGACGCCCAGAGCGTGTGCGAAACCGGCAACATGCTCTGGTCCGCGATCTGGGCGAACGGCACGGGCAGGATCTGCTCGGCGCGGCCTTCGGCGACGAGCCGGAAGCTTTCGCTGCAGGTGCCGCGCATGCCGAGCGAGTCCCAGCCGCCGCGTTTTTCCAGCACGAGCGAGTCGCGCGGAGCCACGATCAGCACCTGGTCCGACGCACTGGCCTCCGGACTGCGGCGCGCGGTGACCAGGATGCAGTCGGCATGTTCGCCGTACGAGATGGTCGGTGCGAGCTTTTCGATCCGGAACGCGCCGTCAACCAGTTCGACCGCACAGGCGCTGGTGCGCATGTTGCCGCCGATGGTCTCTTCGGACGTTGCCGAGGCGAGCAGCCATTGCTCGTCGACCAGGCGCGCAATCATCTCGCGTTGCCACGGGATGGCATGGCCCTGATCGACGATGCACGCCACCTGGCTCTGATGCATCGCATAGACCATTGCAGTCGATGAACACGCACGCGCCAGCGTTTCACAAATGCGCGCTACTTCGGCGAGCGTCAAGCCGGCGCCGCCGAGTGTGGCGGGGATCATCGCGGACAGCAGGCGCTCGCGGCGCATTGCCTCGAAGGCTTCCACCGGGAAACGCGCGTCGCGATCGACCGCGGCGGCATGAAGGGCGGCGACTTGCGCCACGCGGCGGGTGGCGGCGAGCCACGTGGGCTCGGCCGACGCCTGCCGGACGTCTTCCACGATCTGTGCTGCCACGACCGCAGCATCTTCGGCCTTTACTGCTGCAAGGACGGCGACATCCGTCGAGGCGTTCATGCTGCGGCCTGCGCCAGTTGCAGCTCGGTCACCGCGGCGGCGAGCGAGTCGATCGAGGAAAACAGGCGGCGCGTCAGCATGCGGTCGGGGATCTCGATATTGAACTCGTCTTCAACGGCGAGCATTAGATGAACCGTCGCGAGCGATGACAAGCCGGCGGCGTAGAGGTCGGCGTCATCGGCGAGCGAGTCAGCGGGAACGTCGAGCCGGGCGGATTCGGTAAGGATGCGGCGCAGTGCGGATTTCATGTAATAGCCCCCCAAAGAAGCGTCACTAAAGGTGTTTCACCTAGGACCGGCCGCAGCCGCTTGATATCGGCTTGGTCGCGTGACCGGAACCGGACTGGTCGTGCAATCGGCAACCTGGCGCACGTTTGTTTTGAAGCCTGGAGGCTCATTCCGTGTGGGTGAGCCCCAGGCTTTTTCTCGCGGCAGTTCGTCATTCGCCGATTGCGGTTCGGTTGACCGTATTTAACGGATTAGCAAGGGGTTGCGTCGGTGCGATGCCGCACGGAAGTTAAGCGGTCAACGACTTAAGGTATGAACATCGAACAAGCCGGTGTTGCCGGCTTTATCCCCGGCTTTATCTGGAGCAGGACCGGCACATGAACTGGAAAGCACTCGACTTCGAGCAAATCACCGCACGGGAGCTGTATTTGATCCTGCGGGCGCGAAGCGCTGTGTTCGTTGTCGAACAGTCCCATGTGCATCTGGACCCGGACGGGCGCGATGAAACGTCCCTCCATGTGTTTGCAGTCGACGACATCTCCCGGCCGATGCCCGTCATGGCCTATGCGCGGCTGCACGAGGGCAGCATAGGGCCGGCGCAAGCGAGCGTGGTGGTCGTGGACAAGATCCTCACGAGCCCGCTACGGCGCGGCGACGGTACCGCTGCGGCGCTGATTGCGCGTGTGCTTGCGGCAGCGGGCGAAAGGTGGCCCGGGCGTGGTGTGCGTCTGCTGGCGCCGGTGGGCTTGCGCAGTTTTTACGAAGCATTCGGATTTCGCAAGGACGAGGGGCCGTTTGTCGAACGCGGGGTTCGCCTGATCGGGCTGATCCGCAAGAGCCGTCCTAGTAGCTGGACGAGCCAGCACGCCGGCGAAGCGGATTTCGTCGATGCGGTCGAAGAGATTTCAAGGTTTTGAGAAGGCAGCAGCGCGTGAAGTACGAGTGAAGTCCCTGAAATACGTATCTGCAAGTGCCTAACGTCGGCATTAGACGTTTCCAAATGACACAGAGGACGCGAGTGACGTGCATTGCACGAACACCACGCCGACCTCTCCTTCACAGGATTTAACGATGTCGAGTGTTTCGATCACGAATGGGCGAGACAAGTCGCCGGACGGGGCCGTCGGGACTTGGAAGACGCCATGGATGGCGCAACGCGACAAGATGGCGTCCGCGCCTGCGCCGTCGCCTGCCGCAAAGGCAGCTCGCGCGGCGAAGTTCGCCGCCGATGCCGCGGAGTTCAAGCAACGCGTGGAGCTGAGCCGGCGGCGCCGGATGATGATCGCGCCGTTGGGGTTCGCCGCGCTCACGGCGTTATTGCTCGTGCTGCATCAGAGCCGTGTGCTGGAACTGTTCTATCCGGCGGGTGCTGTCCTGGTCGCCGCGATTCTCTACAAACGCTCGCCCGCGCACTATCTTTCATTCGTTGTGTGGCTGTTCTTCCTCACACCGGAAGTGCGGCGCCTGTCGGACTACTTCAACGGCACGTTCAGCGATCGCAGCCTCATCATGCTTGCGCCCGTGATAGCCGCCGCGCTGTGCGGCATGAAGCTGCTGACCCATTTCCGCGTATTGATGCAACGGCGTGCGATCCCCCTCACGCTGATCGTGCTTGGCATCTTCTATGGCTATGTGATCGGCATGGTGGGCGCCGGGATTGCGGCTGCCTCCTATACGCTGATCTCGTGGTTGTTCCCGATCCTGATCGCCTTCCACATCCTCGTTACATGGCGCGAGTACCCGGAGTATCACCGCACGATGCTCAAGACCTTCGTGTTCGGCGGTTTCGTGATTGCGGCGTACGGCGTGTACCAGTACGTCAGCCCACCGCCCTGGGACGCGTTCTGGCTGCTGCAGTCGGGCATGATCTCCGAGGGCGTGCCGCTGCCGTTCGCCATGCGCGTCTCCAGCACGATGAATTCGTCAGGCCCCTTCGCCATCGCGATGATGGTCTGCCTGGTGATGACGCTCGCCGCACGCAACAAAATGGCCTTCCTGGCGGGCGGCCTCGCCGTGCCGGCGCTGATCGGCACGATGTCGCGCAGCGTGGTCGGCGGTCTCGCTATCGGGCTGGTGTACCTGTTCGTCATGCTCGACGGCCGTAGCCGCCTGCGGCTGGTCGGCGGTATCGCGGTCATCGTGCTGCTGTGTTCGCCGGTCGCCATGATCGACGAAATCTCGGACAAGGCGATGGCGCGCTTCTCCACGGTAACCCAGCTCGACAACGACTACAGCTATCAGGTTCGCACCGAGATCTACGACCACTTTCTGTCAGAGATGACGACCAATATCGCGGGGCAGGGTCTTGGCATGACCGGTCTCGGCTCGAAGCTCTCGGGCGATGGCTCGTCGAATAACGTGGACTTCGACAGCGGCCTGATGGAAGTGCCGTACGTGCTGGGATGGCCGGGCACGCTGCTCTATGCGGCAGGGCTGCTGATGCTGATACTGCGCGCGTTTGTTGCCAGCTTCGCCAGGAAGAGCGATCGCTTCGCGGTGGCCGGAACGGCCGCGGCGTTCGGCGTGCTGGCCATGATGGTGTTCGTCAATACGTTGATCGGCTCGGGCGGCATGTTCTTTTTCATCGGCGTGATGTTGCCGGTTACCGGCTGGCGTTATGCAAGCGAGATTCAACAGCAGGCGCGCGCCGCCGCTGCTCGTTCAGACGCTGCGGCCACGCCCGGGCGCACAGCGACAGGAACCGTCGCGCAGCAGAACATTGCGCTGCCGTCCACGCTGACTGTGCGTACATGAGCGCCGTCGCCGATCGTCCCGATCAGTCCAGTCCGACTGCGGGACCCAGCCAGGTACCGGACAGCACGACAGAACACTCAGTATCCAACGAGGACCGTATGAATCTACTTATCGTCACCCATACCGTCGGCCGCAACGACGGGCAAGGGCGCGTCAACTACGAAGTCGTCCAGGCGGCGCTTGCCGCGGGCCATTCGGTCACGCTGCTCAGCACCAAGGTCGACGAAACGTTGAGCCAGCATCCGCGTATCACCGTTGTGCGCGTGCCCGCGAGCCGGGTGCCCACGCGCTTGCTGCAGTACCAGATGTTCGCGATACGTGCCGCTGCGTGGATTCGGGCGCATCGTCACGAGTTCGACGTGGTGCAGGTCAATGGCTTTATCGCGTGGACAGATTCCGACGTGAACGCCATCCACTTCGTCCACACCGGTTGGTATGAAAGCGGCTATTACCCGTTTCGCATGACCGGCGGAATGTACGCCGCGTATCAACTGCTGTTCACGCGGCTCAATGCGTGGTGCGAACGCTGGGCGTTCAGGCATGCACGCGTGCTGGTGCCGGTGTCGGAGAAAGTGAGTTCGGAGCTGGTATCGCTTGGCATGTCGCGCGACAAAATCCACGTGATCCATAACGGCGTGGATAACGTCGAGTTCTCGCCGGGCTTGTCGCAGACATCGCAGCGCGAGCGTTTCAAGTTGCCCGAAGACCCGTTCATGCTGCTGTTCGCCGGCGACCTGCGCAACGCGCGCAAGAACCTTGACACCGTGCTGCGTGCGCTCGTGAAGTGTCCGTCCAACGTGCATCTTGCGGTGGCCGGGGGCGTGGCGAACAGTCCGTATCCGGCAATGGCGGCCGCGCTCGGCGTGGCGGATCGCGTGCATTTCGTCGGGATGATCCGCGATATGCCCACGCTGATGCGTTGCGCCGATGCGTTCGTGTTCCCGTCGCGTTACGAAGCCATGAGTCTCGTGCTGCTCGAGGCGCTTGCTTCTGCGTTGCCGGTCATTACCGTGCACACGACCGGCGGTGCGGAAGTGGTCACGGAGGAGTGCGGCATCGTGCTGAACGATCCTGACGATGAAACCGCACTCGCCAAAGCCATCTCGCTGATTGCGTCCGATCCGCTGCGTGCCCGCGAAATGGGACAGGCGGCTCAGGCGCTGGCCGCGACGTTGTCCTGGCAGACCATGGCAGCCCGCTATCTCGCGCTGTTCGAAGACATTGCGAAAACGCGCAAGGCCGCGCGCCGCAACGTGCGGGCTCGCCAAGAGACTGTATCGGTGAAGACATGAATACCGCCATCAAATCAATGACCATGCGTGCAAGCACGACCACCACCGCGGACCGCACGCCCAAGGGCAACGGTGCGCAAAAACGTTTGAACCGGGCTTCGGGCAATGCTTCGAAAGATGCGTCGAACCCGCCGTCAAAGCCGCCGGTCATCGATTCGCTGCAGATCGGCATGAACTGGTTCGATGAACGTCCCGGTGGCCTCGATCGCATGGTCAGCGCGCTGATCCAGTCGCTGCCCGCTCAGGGCGTGACGGTGCGAGGCCTCGTAGCAGGAAGCGAAAACGTGCGGACATCGACACATGGCGTGGTGACGCCATTCGCCGCACCCGACGCACCGTTGGCCGCACGCGTAATCGGTTTGCGGCGTGCCGCTGTCGAACTGCGTAACGCCCGTATGCCCGACGTGCTCGCCGCGCATTTCGCGTTGTACACAGCGCCCGTGCTCGGCAAGTTTTCGCGCGTCCCGAAGGTAATCCATTTTC
>Ga0302234_10001257_pt1 | contig 17774 bp, 9 predicted proteins | sample II_Palsa_N3_2_FD_193576 | JGI IMG/M metagenome (GOLD analysis project Ga0302234, IMG submission 193576) | Peat permafrost microbial communities from Stordalen Mire near Abisko, Sweden - II_Palsa_N3_2 | ecosystem: Environmental > Terrestrial > Soil > Palsa > Peat permafrost | place: Sweden... | reverse complement strand
GGCCGCATCGTGGATCGCCCGCTGCGGCTCATAGCCTTCGTCGCGCTGCAGGTGAATCGCCACGTCGATCATCATGATCGCGTTTTTCTTGACGATGCCGATCAGCAGGATGATGCCGATCATCGCTATCACCGAAAATGGCGTGCCGAAAATCAGCAGCGCCAGCGTGGCGCCGATGCCGGCCGAGGGCAGGGTGGAGAGAATGGTGATCGGATGCACGGTGTTTTCGTAGAGCACGCCGAGCACGATGTAGACCGCGCCCAGCGCCGCGAGAATCAGCAGTGGCATGGTCGACATCGACTGCGCGTACACCTGCGCGGCACCGGCGAAACTGCCGTGGATCGAGGCCGGCAGGCCGAGCTGCTGCGATACCTGGTTGATCGCCTCGGTGGCTTTGCTCAGCGAACCGCCCGGCGGCAAGTTGAACGAAATCGTGGCAGCGACCAGGCCGCCCTGATGACTCACCTGAGTTGCCGTGTGGTTGCTCACGTAGGTCGCCAGCGCGGGAAACGGCACCAGCGTCTCGGCGGCCGTGCTGTCGGCGCTGCCGCTGGAGCTGCCGCCCTTGGCGTTGGAGATCGCGTTGGTCAACTGGTTGGCCTGCGCGTTCGCGTTGAGCGCATTGGTCGACGACGTGGCCTGTGTCGATGTAACCGCCGACTCCGCAGTCACGCCTTTTATCAGCGAGCCGGACATCTGCGTCTGCGCGGTGCCGCTGGCGTTGCCGGCCGCTGTGCTGAAGCGCATCCGGTCGAGCATTTGCGGGTACTGCCAGTACTTTGGCGCGACTTCCATCACCACGTAATACTGGTTGAGCTGGTTGTAGACGGTGGATACCGTGCGCTGTCCGAAGGCGTCGTAAAGCACCGTGTCCAGCTGGTTGGGCGCGAAACCGTAGCGAGCCGCCGTGGCGCGATCCATATTGACGTAGATCTGCAGTCCGTTCTGCTGCAGGTCCGAGTTGACATCGGACATCTGACTGCGATCCTTGCCCAGCGCGGTCACCAGTTTGGGCACCCAGGTAAACAGCGCGCTCGGATCGTCGCTGGTCAGCGTGTACTGGTATTCCGCGGCGGACGAGCGGCCGCCGATATGCAGATCCTGCGCGGCCTGCAGAAACAGCTTGGCACCGGACACGCCGTTGAGCTTCGGGCGCAGCCGGTCGACCACTTCGGTGGCCGAAAGCTTGCGTTCCGCCAGCGGCTTGAGCTCGATGAAGACGTTAGCCGTGTTGAGCGCGCGACCGCCGGTGAAGCCAGCCACCGATGCCACGGCCGGATCTTTTTTCACGATGGCCTGCAGCTGGGCGAGTTTCTGTTCCATCGCCTGGAACGAGATGCTCTGATCGGCGATGATCTGGCCCATCAGGATGCCGTTGTCCTGCTCCGGAAAAAACGTCGACGGCAGCAGCATGATCAGGAATATGTTGAGGACGATCAGGCCGATCAGTGTGAGGCCGACCAGCAGCGCGTGGTCGAGCACGGTGGTCAGCGAGCGCGAGTACGCATTCTGGAAACGCGTGAACTGCCGCTCGTACCACAGCGCCCAGCGCGCCTTGGAGTGCAGCGTCTTTCGATTCAGCACGAACGCCGCCATCGTCGGCGTAATGGTGAGCGAGATCACCAGCGAAATCATGATGGCGATGGACAGTGTCACCGCAAATTCGTGGAAAAGCAGGCCAACAATACCGGGCATCAGCAGGATCGGCAGGAACACCGCGATCAGCGACAGGCTCATCGAGATCACCGTGAAGCTGACCTCCGCGCTGCCGACCAGCGCGGCTTCCTGTACATCCATGCCGGCCTCGACGTGGCGCACGATATTCTCCAGCACCACTACCGCGTCATCCACCACAAAGCCGGTGCCGATGGTCAGCGCCATCAGCGACAGGTTGTCGATGCTGTAGCCGAGCAGGTACATCGGCCCGAACGTGCCGACGATCGACAGCGGCAGCGCTACCGCAGGTACCAGGATCGCGCGCGGCGACTGTAGAAAGATAAACACCACACCGATGACCAGCAGCACGGCGATGAACAGCGTGCGCTCGGTATCGCCGACCGCCGCGTTCACTGACTGCGAGCGATCCACCGCAATGCCCACATGCACATCGTGGGGCAGCGTGGCCTCGATCGAGGGCAGCACCTTGCGGATCTGCGCGACCGTCTTGACGATGTTGCCGCCGGGCAGCGGAAACACGATGACCAGCACCGCGTCCTTGCCGTTGTAGAGCCCGGCGTTGCGGATGTTTTCCGCGGAATCCTGCACGTCGGCCACATCGCTCAGCTTCACCGCGGCGTTGTTGCGATAGGCCACGACAAGATCGCGATAAGGCGCGGCCTTATTGATCTGGTCGTTCGACAGTACCTCGAAGCGTTGATCGCCCTGGTCGATATGGCCCTTGGCGCTGTTCGCGTTCGCCGCGCTGATGGCCGCGCGTACGTCTTCCAGGCCGATGCCGTAGCTGTTGAGCTTGTCGGGCTCCAGTTCCACCCGCACCGACGGCAGTGCGCTGCCGCCCAAGGTGATCTGGCCGACGCCATCGACCTGCGACAGCTGCTGCTGGATGACCGAATCGGCCGAATCGTACAGCTGCGCGCGGGTCAAGGTTTCCGACGTCAGCGCGAGCACCATGATCGGCGAATCGGACGGGTTGTATTCGCGATAGGTGGGGTTGTTGCGCAGCGTGGATGGCAGGTCGGCGCGCGACGCCTGCAGCGCCGCCTGCACGTCGCGGGCGGCACCGTTGATGTCGCGACCGAGGCCGAACTGGATGGTGATCTGCGCCGAGCCGACCGAGCTGGTCGAGGTCAGCTCGGTGACGTCGGCGATCGTGCCCAGGCGACGCTCCAGCGGCGCCGCCACGGTCGAGGCCATGATGTCGGGGCTGGCGCCGGCCATGCTCGCCTGCACCACGATCACCGGAAAGGTGATGTTCGGCAGCGGCGCCACCGGCAGCTGGAAATACGCCAGCAGACCGGACAGCAGGATGGCGACGCCGAGCAGGGTCGTCGCCACCGGCCGTTTGATGAAAACGCCCGGGATACTCATCTGCGCGTTCTCACGGCGCGTGCTCGATCGCCCGATCCGTCGGCGGTCCAGAGGATGGTTCCGTACGCTTGCGGCGGAAGCGCAGCGACAGGCGGTCGAACAGCAGGTAGATCACCGGCGTGGTGAACAGCGTCAGCACCTGGCTCAGGGTCAGGCCGCCGATGATCGCCAGGCCCAGTGGCCGACGCAGCTCCGAGCCCGTGCCGCTGCCCAGCAGCATCGGCAGCGCGCCGAGCATGGCCGCCAGCGTGGTCATCAGAATGGGGCGGAAGCGCAGCAGCGATGCCTCGAAGATCGCCTCTTCCGGTGACTTGCCGTGCTCGCGTTCGGCTTCGAGCGCGAAGTCCACGATCATGATCGCGTTCTTCTTGACGATACCGATCAGCAGCACGATACCGATGATGCCGATCACGTCCAGATCCTCGCCCGCGATCATGAGAGCCAGCAAGGCACCGATGCCGGCCGACGGCAGGGTCGAGAGAATCGTCACCGGATGGATGAAGCTCTCGTACAGCACGCCGAGCACGATGTAGACCGCGATCAGCGCGGCAATCAGCAGATACACCTCGCTCGACAGCGAATCCTGGAACGCCTGCGCGGCACCCTGGAACGACGAGGTGATCGACGACGGCAAATGCACAGCCTGCTCGGCTTGGTTCACTGCATCCACTGCCTTGCTCAGCGAGGCGTCCTTGGCCAGATTGAACGAGATGGTCACTGCCGGGAACTGCGCCAGATGGCTGATCGCCAGCGGCGACTTGGTGATCTGGATGGCCGCGATGCCCTTCAGCTGCACCTGGCCGCTGGTTCCGGTCTGGCTGGGCAGGTAAATGTTGCCGAGCGATGCGATCGTCGGCAGGCTCTCCGGCTTGGCCACGAGGATCACGCGGTACTGGCTGGACTGGTCGAAGATGGTGGAGACAATGCGCTGGCCGAGCGCGTCGTACAGCGCGTTGTCGATCGTGGCGGGGGTGATGCCGTAGCGCGCGGCCAGCTGGCGGTTGACCTCGACGTTGACGCTGAGGCCATCGTTGTTCAGATCACTGGTCACGTCGGTAATCGACGTGATCTTTTTCATGCGCGCGACCAGATCGGGCACGTACTGCATGAAGGCCTGCTGGCTCGGCCCGCGCAGTACGAACTGGTACTGGTTCGGCGAGATGGTGGTATCCAGCGTCAGGTCCTGCTCGGGCTGCAGAAAGAGCTTGATGCCTGAGACGTTGGCTGTCTCGTTCTGCACGCGCCGGGCAATCTCGGCCGCGGTCGACGAACGATCGCCACGATCCTTCAGATTGATCAGAAAGCGGCCGTTGTTGAGCGTGGTATTCGTGCCGTCGATGCCGACGTACGACGTAAGCCCGGCGACATCGGGATCTTTCAGAATCGCCTCGGCCAGCGCCGACTGCCGCTGCACCATCGCCGTATACGACACTGAATTGTCGGCCACGCTGATGCCCTGGATCACGCCCACGTCCTGGGTGGGAAACAGGCCCTTGGGAATGACGATGTAAAGGATGACGGTGAGCGCCAGCGTGCCGAGAAACACCAGCAGCGTGAGCGTCTGTCGCGCCATCACGAAGCGCAGGCCGCGCTCGTAGCCGGCCAGCGTCTTGTCGAACAGGCCTTCGCTGATCCGTTCGAAACGGCTCGGGTGGCGATCGACCTGCGCTCTGAGCAGGCGCGCGCACAGCATCGGCACGAGGGTCAGCGAAACGATGCCTGACAGCACGATGGTCACGGCCAGGGTCACCGCGAATTCGCTGAATAGACGGCCAATTACCCCACCCATGAACAGCAGCGGGATCAGCACCGCAATCAGCGAAATGGTCAGCGACAGGATGGTGAAGCCGATCTGTCCCGCGCCTTCCAGCGCCGCGTCGAGCGGCGTTCGGCCTTCTTCCAGATAACGCACGATGTTCTCGATCATCACGATCGAGTCGTCGACAACGAAGCCGGTGGCGATGATCAGCGCCATCAGTGACAGGTTGTCGATCGAATAGCCCAGCTCGTACATCACCGCCAGCGTGCCGATCAGCGAGACCGGCACCGAAATGCTGGGAATGATCGTGGCCGGCACATTGCGCAGGAACACGAAGATCACCAGCACCACCAGCGCGATGGCCAGGATCAGCTCGAATGCCGCATCCGAAACGGACGAGCGGATCACGCCGGTGCTGTCCGAGACGATCTCGACTTTCATGCCCGCCGGCAGGGTGGACTCCAGCTGCGGCAGCTGCTGCTTGATCTGATTGACCGTAGCGATGACGTTGGCGCCGGGCTGACGCTGCACGTTGAGCACGATGGCCTGGGTCTTGTTGTACCAGGCACCCTGCTCGGTGTTCTGCGCCGACTGCGTCACCCGCGCCACGTCGCGTAGGTATACCGGCGCGCCGTTTTGATACGCCACGACCGTGGCGAGGTAGTCCTTCGGGTCCTCGATCTGATCGTTGCCGTTGATCGTGTAGTCGAGATTCGGACCGTCGAAGTTGCCCTTGGGCTGGCTTACGTTGACGTTGGCGATCAACGAGCGCAGGTCGTCGATATTGAGCCCGTACGCGGCGAGCTTCTGCGGGTCGGCTTCGACGCGCACGGCCGGCACGTTGCCGCCAGCCGGCGTCACCAGACCGACGCCCGACACCTCGGAAATCTTCGCGCCGAGCCGGTTGTTGGCCACGTCCTGCAGCTGCGGCAGCGACATCGAGTCGGAGGTGACGGCGAGCGTGAGAATCGGCTGGTCGGCCGGATTCACCTTGGCGTAGGTCGGCGGCGCGGGCAGGCCGGTCGGCAGCAGGCTGTTGGAGGCGTTGATCGCCTCCTGCACGTTCTGCTCGGCGATGTCGAGGTTGAGGGAGAGGTCGAACTGCAGCGTGATCACCGATGCGCCGGCCGAACTGCTCGACGTCATCTGCTGCAGGCCGGGGATCTCGCCCAGCTGCACTTCCAGCGGCGCGGTCACCGTAGTCGCCATCACGGTCGGGCTGGCGCCGGGGTAGAAGGTCTGTATCTGGATCGTCGGGTAGTCGACGTCGGGCAGGGACGACACCGGCAGAAACTTCACCGCGACCAGACCAACCATGACCACGGCGATCATCAGCAGCGATGTGGCCACCGGCCTGAGGATAAACAGGCGGGAAATATTCATCGAATCGCGGCCCGCCGCTTACGAAGCGCTGGCGGCGGAAGCGGTGCCGTGTTTCCGCTTTCCGTGTGGCGGCTGCGCGCTGGTGCCCGCGGAGGCGGGCGCCTCGCTGCTGGCGGCTTGCGCAGGATTGGCAGGCTTTGCCGAGGCGATCTTGATCTTGGCACCGTCGCTCAGCCGATCCATGCCGTCGGTCACCACCTGCTGCCCGGCCGAAAGGCCGGCGAGGATCACGGTATTTTTGCCGTCGCTCGGCCCCTGCGTGATCTTGTGCACGGAGACGGTGCTGTCGCTGCCCACCAGGTAAACGTAATCGCCGGGTGCACCGCTTTGCACCGCCGGTGTCGGCACAAGCACCACGTTCTGCAGCGTATCGACCAGCAGATTGACGTTGACGAACTCGCTCGGAAACAGCGCCTCGTCGTCATTCGCAAAGGTGGCGCGCAGGCTTACCGTGCCGGTGCCGGTTGCCATCTGGTTGCCCAGCGCATACAGCGAACCGGTGGCGATCTGCTTGGTGTTGTCGCTGTTGTACACCGTGACGGGGAGCTTGGCGTTGGCGCTGTTGAAGCGTTCCAGCACCTTGCTCAGCGAGTTTTGCGGCACGGTGAATTGCACCGTGGTGGGCTTCATCGTGGTGATGGTCACAATACCCGGCGAGGTCGACTGGGTGACGTAGTTACCCGGATCGACCAGGCGAAGTCCGACGCGACCGGCGACTGGCGCGGTGATGTGACAGTAGGTGAGATCCAGGTCGTATTGCGCGATGCTGGCGCGATCGGACTGCACCGCGGCCTCATCCTGCTGCACGGTGAATTTCTGATCTGCGTAAGTCTGCTCGGCGATCGACTTCTGCTGATGGAGCTGCGCGTAGCGCGCCAGGTCCGCACGGGCCTGGGCCAGCGTGGCCTGATCTTTCGCCAGCGTTGCCTGCGCCTGCTGTTTGCTGATTTCGTACTGGCGCGGATCGATTTGCGCCAGGAACTGACCCTTGGTCACGTCCTGGCCTTCCTGGTAGCCCACCGCGGTGAGGTAGCCGCTGAGCTGCGGCAGCACATTGACTGTGGCGATCGGCGTCACCGTGCCGAGCTCGCTGAGGGTCTCCGGCATGCTTCCGAGGGTTGCGGTGGCGGCGCTCACGACCTGTGCCGGCGTGCCGACGCGCGCTTTTTTCCCGTTGAGCAGATGGAAAATCACGACAATCACGAGAACCGCGACCACCAGGATCGCGATCCACATTCCGCGTCGTTTGCGAGGAGGGTGGCCGGTTGCTGCGGTGCTGGGGGAGGTCATGCGCGTACTGCCTGGTATGCGTGCGTCATAGCTAAAGCGCTTTCACTAATCAAAACAGCGTCGTCCTAGGCGGCGCAAGGCCGTCATCCATGTTCTATGGACAGAGTAGCGTCGTTCTGCGGACAGAGTAGCGTCACAGAAGGGGCTTGAACGGTTAAAGGTCGATCCGGTTGACATGCTGCAGAGCTGCCTTGGGCATGGTCGCCGATCCGGACGGCGCGTGGGTGAATTGCCGCACTAGCGCTACATACACGTTCAGAGGTTCATGCTGCAGGTGCAGCACGTCCACGTCGGAGGCATTCGGAGATTCACCTTTTCCCATTTCCCGATATGGACTTGCCGAACCAATTGTTGTACCATTTAGTTCATTAAAGGCCGAGAACTTGTGCGGCCTTTGGCACTCACAGATGGCGAGTGCTAAATTGTCATCCTGTTTTGGAGGTTCGATCCATGTCTCAATCTTTGGTGACCGCCAGCCTGCCACTGCCGAGCGTCGTTGGCAGCCTTGATGCGTATATTTCGGCCGTTCACCGCATTCCGGTGCTGACGGTCGAAGAGGAACAGTCGCTGTCGCGCGACTATCTCGAAGAGGCCAACCTCGCCTCGGCGAAAAAGCTGGTCATGTCGCATTTGCGTTTTGTGGTCCATGTGGCGCGCGGCTACAGCGGCTACGGCCTGCAGCTCGCCGACCTGATCCAAGAGGGCAACATCGGCTTGATGAAGGCAGTCAAGCGCTTCGATCCGGATCAGGGTGTGCGTCTGGTCAGTTTCGCGGTGCACTGGATCCGTGCCGAAATGCACGAGTTCATCCTGAAGAACTGGCGCATCGTCAAGGTTGCCACGACCAAGGCACAGCGCAAGCTGTTCTTCAACCTGCGCAAGAGCAAAAAGCGCCTTGGTTGGATGAACGCCGCCGAGGTAAGTACGGTGGCGAAGGATCTGGGCGTGCCTGAGGCAACCGTGCGCGAGATGGAATCGCGTCTGTCCGGTCGCGATATCGGGTTCGAAGCACCGGCCGATGCCGACGACGACGCGAAGCCCGCACCGGCGGCCTTCCTGATCGACGACGGCGCCGATCCGTACGAAAACGTGTCCGACGCCGACTACGCCGACAACCAGATGCAGAACCTGACCGACGCGCTGGCGCATCTGGACGAGCGTTCACGTCACATCGTGCAGCGTCGCTGGCTCGACGACGACAAGGCGACGTTGCAGGATCTGGCCGATGAATACGGTGTGTCTGCCGAGCGCATCCGTCAGGTCGAGGCCAACGCCATGAAGAAGATGCGTACCCTGTTTGCCGCCTGAGCACCGGCGCATCGCTGACGACAGACGGCCTCCTTCGGGAGGCCGTTTCGTTATGCTAGTGGCTGTCCTTACTGCATAGATCCACACCGATGCCGCGCATTCTGGTGATCGAAGACGACGACGTCACCGCCCGCGAGATTGCGGCCGAGCTGATCAGCCACGGTATCGATGTCGACACAATTGCCAATGGCAGCGAAGGGCTGCTGCGCGCGGCCGATCCGCGTTACGACGCGATTACTCTCGACATGATGCTGCCGGGCATGGATGGCCTCAGCGTGGTGACCCAGCTGCGTGCGCTCGGCGTGACCACACCGGTGCTGATGATCAGCGCGTTGTGCGATGTGGATGAGCGCGTGCGCGGCCTGCGCGCGGGCGGCGACGACTATCTGACCAAACCGTTTGCCCCCGACGAGATGCTGGCGCGCGTCGAAGTACTGCTCCGCCGGCATCGTCCGCAGTCCTCGCAGACCGTTTTGGCGGTCGCGGACCTGGAGCTGGATCTGGTGCGCCACGTGGCGCGCCGCGCGGGCAAGGAGTTGTCGCTGCTGCCGACCGAATTCAAGCTGCTCGAATTCCTGATGCGGCACGCGGGTCAGGTGCTCACGCGCACCATGATTTTCGAAACCGTATGGGGCTTCCATTTTGATCCTGGAACCAACCTGATCGACGTGCATATCGGCCGGTTGCGGCGAAAGATCGACGTGACCGGTCTGGCGCCGCTGATCCACACCGTGCGCGGCTCGGGGTACAGCCTTGCGCAGAATGACTGAACGATGGCGCTCCACCACCGGGCGCCTAATCATGATCTACGGCGTGTTTTTTGCGCTGTGGGGAGGCGTGGTGATCGGCCTGATCTACTGGCAGGCTGCCAGCTATCTGGGCCGCGTATCGGATGACCTGATCGGCCGCCAGGCCGCCTACTTCTCGATGCTCGACGAGCCCACGCGCCTGCGTGCGCTGAAAGACTACGACACGCTCGAAACGAGAAGACTCAATGCGTGGGGCGAGTTCGATGCGCGTGGAAACTACCTCTCCGGCACGATTACGGCGCTGCCTGCTCATATACCGATCAATGGCGATGTCGCCCTGCTGTCCGAAGGCGTTTCGCGCAACGACGTCAGTGGCAACGATCACGGCCGCGTGCGTGCCGCCGCCGTGCGTCTGCGCGATGGCCGCGTGCTGATGATCACGCGCGACACCAGTATCGTCGACCGCATCGGCACCATCGTCTTGCAGGCGCTGCTGTGGGGGCTCTCGCTTACCGTCATTCCGGGCTTTTTCGGAGGGTGGCTGCTCAGCCGTGGGCCGTGGCGTCGCGTGCATGCGATCCGTGAGGCGACGCTGCCGATCATGCAAGGCAATCTGTCGCGGCGTCTGCCGGTCGGTCGCCGAGGCGACGAGCTGGACATGCTTGCCGGCATCGTCAACGCGATGCTCGACGAGATCGAGCGCCTGCTCGGCGAGGTCAAGGGCGTATGCGACAACATTGCCCACGATCTGCGCACGCCCCTGACGCGGCTGCGCTCGCGGCTGTATCGCCTGCAGCAACAGTTCGGCGAGAACAGTGACGAGGCGGCGGCGATCGACGCCTGCATGATCGATACCGACGCGCTGCTCGATCGCTTCCGCGCCCTGCTGCGCATCTCCGAACTGGAAAACCAGCGCCGCCGCGTGGGCTTTGACGAGGTCGATCTGGCCGAGATCCTGCGCGAAGTGCATGCGCTGTACCTGCCGCTGGCGGAAGACCGCGGCCAGCAGCTGGCGCTGGAGCTGCCCGCGCTTCCGCCCATTCACGCTGATCGGCATCTGTTGCTGGAGGCGCTGAGTAATCTGGTCGGCAATGCGATCAAGTTCACCCCGTCCGGCGGCTTGGTGGAAATCCGCGCGCGGCCGGCCGAAGACGGCCCGTGGGTCGACGTCAGCGATAGCGGGCCGGGCATCCCGCCGGACCAGCGCGATGCGGTGATTCGTCGCTTCTATCGCGCCGAAAGCAGTCGCAGCACCCCCGGTTCGGGGCTGGGGTTGAGCATCGTCAATGCGATCGCGCGTTTGCACGGGTATACGCTGGAAATCGCCGGCAGCGAGCGGGGCGCGCGGCTGAGCCTGCACTGCATCGAAGCGCGGGTCGCGTGAAAGCGGCCGATACACGCTGCTTGCTACCTTCCTCGCGGTTTGGTTAGCTGCCACCAAATGCCGTCCGGAAGCCCGCTGACGCTGCTGCATGAAAATATCTTCATGCCCGGAATGGCGGTGGGATAGGCGACGCGTGGCAAAATTCGCTGCTACGCAACATTTTCGCGGGATACTCCATGCAGGCCCTCGTCCGGATCGCACTGTCGCGACCCTACACTTTCGTCGTTCTGGCGCTGCTGATCCTGATCATCGGTCCGCTGTCGGCGATGCGCACGCCGACTGACATTTTTCCGGATATCAATATCCCGGTCATCGCGGTGGTGTGGCAGTACACGGGCCTGCCGCCGGACCAGATGGAAGGACGCATCACGTCGCCGTACGAGCGTGTGCTGACCACCACGGTCAATGATGTCGAACACATCGAGTCCAAGTCGATCGCCGGCTTCGGCATCGTCAAGATCTTCTTTCAGCCGACCGTCAACGTGGCCACCGCCAATGCGCAGGTGACCGCGGTATCGCAGACGCTGTTGCGCCAGCTGCCGCCAGGCACCAACCCACCGCTGATCCTCAACTACAGTGCGTCGACCGTGCCGATCATCCAGCTCGCACTGTCGGGTAAGGGGCTGAGCGAACAAAATCTGGGTGATCTGGCGCTCAACATCCTGCGTCCGCAGCTGGTATCGGTGGCCGGCGCGGCGGTGCCCTATCCCTACGGCGGCAAGACCCGCCAGGTGCAGATCGACGTCGATCCCTCCGCGCTGCAGGCGCGCGGACTGTCTGCCAACGATGTGGCCAACGCGCTGGCGGCGCAGAACCTGATCACGCCGGTAGGCACGCAGAAGATCGGCGGCTTCGAATACACCCTGCAGCTCAACAATGCGCCCAGCGAGCTGGAAGGCCTGGCCAATCTACCGGTCAAGACGGTCAACGGCACCACCATCTATATCCGCGACGTGGCGCATGTGCTCGACGGCGCGCCGCCGCAGACCAATATTGTGCACGTCGACGGCGGTCGATCGGTGCTGATGAGCGTGCTGAAGAACGGCTCGGCGTCGACGCTGGCGATCGTCGCGGGCATCCGCCAGCGGCTGGAGGATGCCAAGGCCACGCTACCGGACAATCTCAAGATCGCCCCGATCGGCGACCAGTCGATCTTCGTGCGCGCCGCGATCTCCGGGGTGGCGCGCGAAGGCATCATCGCCGCGGCGCTGACCAGCCTGATGATTCTGCTGTTTCTCGGCAGCTGGCGTTCGACGGTGATCATTGCGGTATCGATTCCGCTGGCGATCCTGTCGTCCATCGCGGCGCTGTCGGCTATCGGCGAAACGCTGAACATCATGACCCTGGGTGGTCTCGCCTTGGCGGTGGGCATCCTGGTCGATGACGCCACGGTGACCATCGAGAACATCAACTGGCATCTGGAGCAGGGCAAGCAGGTCGAGCAGTCGATCCTCGACGGCGCCCAGCAGATCGTCACGCCGGCGTTCGTATCGCTGCTGTGCATCTGCATCGTGTTCGTACCGATGTTTTTCCTCGACGGCGTGGCCCGCTTTTTGTTCGTGCCGATGGCCGAGTCGGTGATCTTCGCGATGATCGCCTCGTTCATCCTGTCGCGCACCCTGGTGCCGACGATGGCGAAGTACCTGCTGCATCCGCACGTGGACGAACGTGGCAACCACGTCGAGGCGCCGCCGACGCGCAATCCGCTGGTGCGCTTCCAGCGCGCGTTCGAAGCCCGCTTCGAGAAAGTGCGCGCCAGCTACCACGGCCTGCTAGCGCTGGCGATGGAGCATCGGCGCCTGTTCGTGATCGGTTTCATGGCCTTCGTGGTGCTGTCGTTTGCGCTGGTGCCAACCCTGGGCCGCAACTTCTTTCCCGACGTGGACGCCGGCCAGATCCTGATGCACGTGCGCGCACCGGTCGGTACCCGCCTGGAGCAGAGCGCGCAGCTGTTCGCACAGATCCAGCAAAGCGTCAGGCGCATCATTCCTGCCGGGGAGCTTGGTACGGTGGTTGACAACATCGGTCTGTCGAACTCCGGCATCAACAACACGTACAACAACACCGGCACCATCGGCGAGCAGGATGGCGACATCCAGATCGCATTGAACGAAGGTCACCACCCGACCGCCGGCTATGTGCGCCAGATGCGCGAGCAATTGCCGCACGAGTTCCCTGGTGTGACGTTCTCTTTCCCGCCGGCCGATATCGTCAGCCAGATTCTGAACTTCGGCTCGCCTGCGCCGATTGCGCTGCAGATCCGCGGTCCAAAACTGCCGGCCAACTTCAAGTACGCCGACACGCTGCTGCGCGAAATCAAGCGCATTCCCGGCATCGCCGACGCGCGTATCCAGGAATCGCAGGCGAATCCGGGCTTCAAGATCGACATGGATCGCACGCAGGCGCAGCTGCTCGGCATCACCGCGCGCGACGTCACCAACAGTCTGGTGGTGAACCTGGCCGGGTCCAGCCAGGTGGCACCGACGTTCTGGCTCAATCCAGATAACGACATTTCCTACCCGATCGTGTTGCAGACGCCGCAGTACTCGCTCGATTCGCTGGCCGCGCTGCGCAACCTGTCCATCACCGGCGTCAACGGCAACTCGCAGGTGCTCGGCGGCATTGCCACGGTGAGCCGGCAGGCGACCAACGCGGTGGTCGATCAGTACAACATCCAGCCGGTGGTGCAGATTTTCGCTACCACGCAGGATCGCGATCTTGGCGGTGTCTCGGCGGATATCCAGAAGGTGATTGCCGCGCACGGCAAGGAGCTGCCGAAAGGCTCGCATGTCGAGTTGCTCGGCCAGGTCAAGACGATGAACAGCGCGTTTTCCGGCCTGCTGTTCGGCCTGCTCGGTGCGCTGGTGCTGATCTACCTGCTGATCGTGGTGAACTTCCAGTCGTGGGCCGATCCATTCGTCATCATTACCGCCCTGCCTGCGGCGCTGGCCGGCATCATCTGGATGCTGTTCGTCACGCATACCGCGCTGTCGGTGCCGGCGCTCACCGGTGCCATCATGTGCATGGGCGTGGCGACGGCCAATTCGATTCTGGTGGTGAGTTTCTGTCGCGAGCGCCTGCATGATCACGGCAACGCGCTGGATGCCGCACTGGAAGGCGGCTTTGTGCGCTTCCGCCCGGTGCTGATGACGGCGCTGGCGATGATCATCGGCATGGCGCCCATGGCGCTCGGCCTCGGCGAGGGCGGCGAACAGAACGCGCCGCTCGGTCGCGCGGTGATCGGCGGCCTGATTTTCGCGACAACCGCGACCCTCCTTTTCGTGCCCGTGGTGTTCAGCATGATCCACGCGCGCTATGTCCATAATCCTGATCCGGCGCCCGCTTCCGGAGAGCCTGCCCATGTCTGATACAAGCCGGTCCCAGTCGAACTCAACCTTTCCCACGCCCAAGCCGCCCTCGCGTCGAGGGGTTCGCATAGCCGGCGTGATCGCGCTGGTGGTAATCGTCGTCGTGGTGATTCTCGGCCTCGCCACGCGCGTGTTCGAAGCCAAGCATCTGAAGACCTGGACCGACGATCAGAACGTGCCGACCGTCAACGTCGCCACGCCCGAGCAAAAGGGCGCCGGTGCGTCACTGCAGCTGCCCGGCCGCATCGAGGCGTACACGCAGGCGCCGATGTACGCGCGCACCGGCGGCTATCTCAAATCCTGGAAGGTCGACATTGGCGGCAAGGTCAAGGCCGGCCAGCTGCTCGCCGAGATCGAAACGCCGGATCTGGATCAGCAGTTGCTGCAGGCCAAGGCCGACCTGGCCAGCGCGCAGGCGAACGAATCGCTGGCCGCGACGACCGCCAAACGCTGGCAGGCGATGCTGGCCTCGGACTCGGTGGCGAAGCAGGAGGTGGACGAGAAAACCGGCGACTATACCGCCAAGCGCGCGCTGGCCAACGCGGCCAAAGCCAACGTCGACCGCATCGAGGCGACCAAGGGCTACGCGCGTATCGTGGCGCCGTTTGACGGCGTGGTCACCGCGCGCAATACCGACGTCGGCGCGCTGATCAACGAAGGCAGCAGCGGCGGCGGTCAGCCACTCTTCGTGGTGTCGGACGTCAGCAAACTGCGCGTCTACGTGCAGGTGCCGCAAACATTTGTGCCGTCGATTCCGGCCGGCGCCACGGCGCAGCTGACCGTACCGGAATATCCGGGCCGCATGTTTACGGCAAAGGTTGATGCGTCGGCGCAGGCAGTCAATGCCAGCTCGGGTAGCACCTTGCTGCAGCTGTCGGTCGATAACGCCGACGGCAAGCTGATGCCGGGCAGTTTCACCAACGTGCAGTTCAAGCTCGATGCCAATGCGGCCGGCCTGCGTGTGCCGGCCAGCGCGCTGATCTTCGATGCCAGTGGTCTGCATCTGGCCACGGTGGGCAGCGACAACAGGGTTACCTTCAAGACCGTGACGATCCAGCACGACTACGGCAAGACCGTGGAAATCGGTTCGGGTATCAGCGCCAACGATCGCGTGATCGACAGTCCGCCCGATGGGCTGGTCGACGGCGACCAGGTGAAGATTTCCCAGCCGCAGGCCAAGGACAAGCCCGATGCCAAAGCCTGAGATGCCGGGCCGCTACCGCGCGGCGCGTTCGGCCGTGGGTTCGCGTTGCCTGCCGCTAGCGATTGTGGTGGTGTTGACCGGTTGCTCGCTGGCGCCGCCGTACAAGGTACCGGCGGTGCCGGTCGCGCCGTCGTATCAGAACGTGCCGTCCGACGGCGGCATGTGGAAGGCCGCGCAGCCGTCCGATCAGCTGCCGCGCGACCGCTGGTGGCAGCCTTATCACGACCCACAGCTCGATCAGCTGCAGCAGCGTCTGCTGGCCAGCAATGCCGACATCGCCGCCGCGCTGGCGCACTACCGTCAGGCGCAGGCGTTCGATCTGCAGTCGCGCTCGGCGCTGTTTCCCACCGTGAGCACCAATGCCAACGGTCAACGCGATCGCGAGTCGGACACACGACCATTGCGCGGCCCGCTGACCGGACCGAATGCCTCGCCGGCCGACTACAACTCGTTTACCGTTGGCGCCGAGGTCGATTACGAGATCGACCTGTGGGGCCGTATCCGCAACACGGTCACGGCGAGCAAGGCCGAGACGCAGGCTTCGGCCGCCGATCTGGCTTCGGCTCAGCTGAGCCTGCAGGCGCAGCTCGCCGACAATTACATCCAGCTGCGCGGGCTCGATCAGCAGATAGCGCTGTTTCAGCAGAGCATCGATGCCTATCAGAAAGCGCTGAAACTCACCCAGACCCTGCACACCGGCGGCATCGTGTCGGGGCTGGACGTGGCGCGCGCGCAGTCACAGCTTTCCTCGGCAAAATCTCTGTGGTCGCAGGCGCTGGCGCAGCGCGCGCTGATTCAGGACGCCATGGCGGTACTGGTCGGCGAATCGGCCAGCACGTTCAAACTCGCCGCACAGACCGACGTGATCGATTTGCCGCCGGTGCCGATCGGCGTGCCGACCACGCTGCTGCAGCGCCGTCCGGATATTGCCGCGGCCGAGCGCCGCGTGGCGGAGGCCAATGCGCGCATCGGTATCGCTCGCGCAGCTTACTTTCCTTCGCTCACGCTGAGTGCACAGGGTGGCTTTCAGAGCGCGCAATATCCAAGCCTGCTGACGGCGCCCAATCATTTTTGGGCCATCGGTCCGTCGCTGTTCGAGACAGTTTTCGACGGTGGTAAGCGCAAAGCCGTTGTGCGTGCGGCCAAGGCGGCCACCGACGAAGCGGGCGCGCGTTATCGCAGCGTCGCGCTCAACGCCTTCGCACAGGTCGAGGACAACCTCGCCCAGATCGACCACATCGGCGTCGCCCGAACCGACCAGAAGGATGCCGCCGACGCGGCCCAGCACTCGGTCGATTTGTCGATGGATCGCTACAAGGAGGGCGCCGTCGGCTATCTCGACGTCGTGCAGGCTCAGACCACCGCGCTCGATGCCCAACGCAGCCTGCTCAGCCTCAACACCAACCAGCTGCGCGCCAGCGTGCAGCTGATCAAGGCGCTCGGCGGCGGCTGGTCGACCAGTGAGATTACGCCAACAAGGCACTGAGTGACCTATAGTTGCTGCGTGCCCATCCTGTGTGTCTGCGCCAATGCTGAATTTAGTGAACGGTATCGCCGGCTGTGCCGGGGTCGCAACCGCGGCGCGCGTAGGCGGGATACCATGACTACGGGGCGGTCAGGTTTGTCTGCTGTCCCGTGTTCACGCGCCTCAGCTCATCTCGAAACGCTGCCAACGTTCAGGGCCTCGCAACAGGAACGTCTTTGTCCATGACTGACCCCAAACCGCCAGCCAAAAAATCGACCAGCCGCGTCGACTGGAGCAATCCTAGTCTTGAGGCGCTGCTGAAAAAGACCGAAGGCTGGCAGCTTGACAACCGCGGCAGTTTTCCACCGCAGGATGTCGAGGTTCAGATTGGTTGGAGCGGTGATGGTGGCATCGGCGCCGTGCAGTCCAGCCGGCCAGGACTGCTGGTGTGGGAACACGAGCAGGTCATGGTGATAGAGACGAATTTTCCGATTGAGCAGGGCGAACTCGTGCGCATCGATCGGCTGGTCGGTGACGGCGTGGAATCGGTGTGGGGCAGTTTGATTGAAAGCCGGCCTGGCCTGCGCACCGGGGACGAACAGAACGGCATTCACGTGCACTGGATCAACATGCGCTGAGGCGCGCTTGAAGCAGTCTGTGGCCGTTGGCAATAAGGGCCAACCGTACACACGGAGGTTCTTTGGCGCCTGCTCAGCGTACCGCGCACCCTTTGTGTCCGCAAACCCGGCCTATCGCCATCGAGCTGGCCGACGATACGGCGTCAGCGATGCGAGCTTACCGCTCGGCCCAGCGCGA
>Ga0302234_10001251_pt1 | contig 17813 bp, 13 predicted proteins | sample II_Palsa_N3_2_FD_193576 | JGI IMG/M metagenome (GOLD analysis project Ga0302234, IMG submission 193576) | Peat permafrost microbial communities from Stordalen Mire near Abisko, Sweden - II_Palsa_N3_2 | ecosystem: Environmental > Terrestrial > Soil > Palsa > Peat permafrost | place: Sweden... | reverse complement strand
TCAACATCACCCTCTCCACCGTCACCAACGTGTCGGTCGCGCTGCTCCAGACCACTGCGGTGTATTAGAACAGCGTCAGCGCGGGCTCCGGGAGCGGGGCGCACTCGCCGCCGAGCAAGTCCTCGATCGGGAACGGCCGGTAGTCCGCAAAGGTCGGCCCCTTGCTGCTGTTGCAGGAACCGCAGAGCGGCTGGACGTTCCCGATCAGGTTCGTTCCGCCATCCACCACAGGCACGATGTGGTCAATGGTCACCTCGGGCTTGCCGCACTTGAGGCAGGCGCTCCCGTAGATCTCTAGAACAAGCGCCCAGTCGGCAGCGGTCAGGATCCCGGCGGCGCGCTTGCGCTGCTTCTTGAGCCGGCTGATCATGTTGGACTTCTCGGGGTTCTCGCGCTGCCAGCGGCGTGACCGCTCGTTGTGAAGCTCGCGGTTAGCGTCCCGCCATGCGGCTTGGTCAGCGAGCCGTCTCTCGTGGTGCTTCAGGAAGTCCTCCACGACGCGCACCTTGCGGCATGCCTTGCACTGCCGGTAGCCGTCCGGACTGATGTAGGTGTTGCCCTCGGTGTACTCGTGACCGCTTGTGCAGTGCGTGTAGACCTCGCGCGGGACAGGTTCGAGCTTGGTTCCGGCCCTTCGGGCACGGGCGCGATCACGGTTGCACAGCTTGCACTGCCCGTTCTTATTGCGGTTTGCGCCTGTTAGGTCGTGACCGCGCCCGCATTCCTCTTGCACCCTGGCCATACGCCCATTCTACCGGGCTAATTGCAATTCCCGTTCGAACAACACGCGCCTACTATTACCCGGCAAACGGGATAGGAGATATGTCCGATGAGTGTGGTAACGACCAATTTGACACAGGGACCCGCGGTCATGTGGTGGGCGCCGTTCGGCACCGCGACCCCCGCTGACTCCGCGTTCGCCTCCACGCCGCCGAACTTCAGCGACGCGGGCGGCACGCAGGGCGGCGTGATGGCCGAGGTGGACAGCACCTACACCGACCAGATCGTGGACCAGATCACGCTCCCGATCGGCGGCCGGCTCACCGCGCAGTCCATTTCCGTCACCACGTCGCTGGCTGAGACGACGCTCCAGAACTTCAACCTCGCGATGAACCAGACGGTTCAGCTCGGCGTGCAGTCCGCCTACACCACGTCCGACATCAACACGGCCACCTCGGCGACGCAGCCGTACTACACGACCCTGATCATCGACGGGTGGGCGCCGACGACCGGCACGGCTGAGATCTCCTGCCGGCGCCGGATCATCATCTACAAGGTGCTGTCCAAGTCCAAGGCGACGTTCTCGTACGAGAAGGAGAAGAACGCGATATACGCCGTAACTTTCGAGGCGTACTTTGTAAGTGGCTCGGTGAGCCCTTGGCACTCGATCGATCAAACGACCTGATCAGAGTACCTTTCAGGGATCAGACTGCTAGTCCGCCGGAAAGGCCCCGCCGCCGTGCGGGGCTTTTTCATGTCCCGATCGGGAAAGCATGGCAGCAACTAACCGGCCAGCGGCAGCGGAGAAGCGCGCACCCACGCGGCGCGCTCCCGCGAAGCCGAAGCCGGACCCCGCGAAGACCGCCGAGCCTGAAACTGAGCTAGGCGGCGAGGGCGCGGCACCCCCGGCGGATATCGTCGCCGCCGACGCCCTGACGATCACCACCACGCCCTGGATCCCGTCCCGGCGCGTGGTGATCTTCTACGTGGACGGCAAGCCCTACAGCGTCCCCGAGACGCCCCCGGCGAACTGGGCACTGAACTACATGGACGCCATCCGCCGCCACGGGGAACTGATCGCGTCAACGTGGCTGATGGAAACCATGCTCGGCACCGAGGGCTACAACGTGCTCCGGTCCAACCGGGACATGACCGATGAGCAGCTAGCCCAGGTAGTGGTGAAGATCCAGGACCAGCTGGGGAAAGGCCCAAAAGAGCAGTCCTGACCTGGTACGAGCGCTGGTCGTGGATTCTCGCGCATCTCGATGACATCGAGTCGGACCTGTCGGCGTTCCACCGGGTGGATGACATGCGGGCGATGCCGTCGCGCCGGTTCCTGGCACTGGCCGACCGGCTGCCCGCGTACGGCGGGGTGCTGGCGGCGATCGTGAAGGGCGAGCGGCACCGCGTCAGCGAGGCTGAGACCGCGCCTTCATCGCCTTCGGGGCGTGAGTATGACCGGGCGCCGGTTCCGGCGACGAGGGAAGCGTTCGCGCGTGACCCGGACCTGGCCCCGCTGGCGAGCTTCAGTGAAGTTAAGAAGCCCGGGAAGCTGACCCCTGAGCAGCAGGCGTACATCGACGCGCACCCGGAGTTGCAGGCACCGCCGTCCCGCTGATCATGCCTACGTAGTTGCCCGCCGTTGCGCCGGGCCGGGGTGGTGATGCCAGGATGCCCGATGAAGGCTTCCGATTAAAGGCGTTGCGACCGCTTATGTCGTAGTTGAGCCTGATACTGACGGCTTTGCGGAGAAGCTGAAGGCCGACCTGGAGAAGTACGACTTCACGCTGAAGATCGACGTGGACCCGGACATGGACGGGTTCGCCGAGAAGGTCCAGGCCGAGGTTGACGCCCTCAAGGGCGATGACGTCAAGATCCCCATCGACCCGGACGCGGACGGGTTCCGGGAGAAGGTAGCCGCCGAGACCGCGGGGGAGCCGCCCGTTGAGGTTCCGGTCACGCCGGGGCCGTTCGAGGAGAAGCTGGCCGCCGTCATCGAGCGGTCCCGGGTGTTCGTCGCCGCGTCCGGCGGCGATGTCATCCCGGTGTCCTTCGAGGTCAACGAGGGCAGCTTCGTCCGCATCGCGGCCCTGACGGCAGCCCTGGCGGAGGCGCAGAAGAAGCTCGGCGACTCCATGGGCGGCGGAATGTCGTCCATGGAGCGGGCGATCACCGCCTCACTCCAGTACGGGCAGGCACTGGAGCTGCTGATAAACCGCGAAGGCATGATGGCCGACGAGTCGCATCTGGCGGCGAAGTCGTTCGCCGGCGACTGGCAGTCCGCAGTCGCCCAGGCTAATGCCGATCTTGAGAATGCCACCAGCCACATCGAGGCATCGGGCGCCGCGATCAACTCCTTTGGCGAGGACGCCGCCGGGGCGATCGCGCCCTTGCGCGCGCTGGCTGACGCGAGCGGCACCGATGTGGCTGCGGCCATGAACAAGACGGATCAGGCCGCGAAGGAAGGCGCGAACACCTTCCGCCTGTGGGGGACCGGCATCCGGGTGGGCGCGACGGCGCTGCACGCGGTGATCTCCAGCATGGTCGAGTTCGCCGCCGTCGCCATCCCCGCGACGGTCGCTGCCGGGGCGTGGGCTGCGGTGTGGATGCAGGGCGCCGGGAACGTCTACGAGCACATGATGGCCGTCTACACGGCCACCGAAGCCGACAACAAGATGTTCCACGAGACCGCCGGTCAGGCGATCGGCCTCGGCGATGCTCTCCAGAAGGCGCAGAACGCCGCCAACCCGGACGTGTACCAGGCCCTCGGCGCTGCCATGAACATCGTCAAGGGCCAGGCGGACGAACTGGACAAGGCCGGCACTCAGGTCGGCAAGACCTTCGACACGTTCGCCGCGAAGCTTGCCGTTGACTTCGGCCCGCAGGGCGCCCTCGGCGGCGACGTGAACGGGCTGATGTCCCACATGGTGTCCGACCTGACCGGCCTCGGGCAGGTACTCGGCAACGTAGGCCATGCGCTGCTGGGGTTCGCGGCGCAGATGCCAGGCCTCGCCGAGGTGATGCTCGCCGGGCTTGCCGGGGTAACCCATCTCGCGGCATCCCTGATTGACCTGGCAGGCCACTTCAAGATCGCCGGCGCGTCGGCGATCACGCTGCTGTTCGCGTTCCATGAGTTCAACACATGGGGCAGCGTCGCGGTCGGTGCCCTGTCGAAGATGGGTCTCGCCACGGAAGAACTGAGTGGCGGGTTCTTCAGCCTCGAACGGGCCGCCGGGATTCTCCGCAACGTGTTCGGGATCCTGCCTGCCATCATCAGCCGGGTCGGCTCCGGGATCGCGGCTGCAGGGGCGCGGCTACCGGTATTCGGCGAGGGGATAGCCTCCGCGGGCGAGTCCATGTCCGCGTTCGGTGCCGAGGCCGGCACTGCGATCGCCGGGCTGAGCACCTTCGAGACCCTCGGCATCGCAGTGGTAGCCGCCGGTCTCGGGTTCCTGATCTACAAGCTGCTCAGCGCCAGGACGGCGGCGCAGCAGTTCACCGCCTCGCTGGAGACCATGGTCACCAAGGCGAACGACTTCTCCGTCCTGCGGGATGCCGGCGCGAGCCTGGCCGACCTGGCGCTGAAGTCGGCGGCGGCGACAGCCGTGATGAACAAATTCGGCACCGCAGCGCAGCGGGGGACGCAACTCGGGACGGACGTGGGGCACGCGGCTTACTACGTGTCCACGGCATATCAGCAGGCCACGCGGGACGTTGCCACCTATAACGCCGCACAGGTCCAGCAGGTCGGCAATATCGCCCGGACCGTGCAGGGCTCGGAGCAGATCGCGAAGGTATACCACCTGACGATCCCGCAGGCGATGGGCGTGGCGCAGGCAGCCGGGGTGAACCTGACCAACGCGCTGAAGACCCAGGGCGGCGCATGGACGGTCGCGGGGCAGCAGGTCAAGGACTACATGACCGACATGGCCGGGATGGGCACGGCCTCGGGAGCGGTCGGGTCGGACATGCTCGCGGTCGCAATCCAGTCCGGGCTGGCCGCGACAAAGGTAGACGCGCTCAACCAGGCGTGGGACGAGTTCATGCAGAACGTGACCGGCGGCACCACCGGGCTGGCCAGCTTCGAGCAGGCGCTGACCAACCTCACCACCGGCACCAGCAACGTCACCACCATCCTCGGCAAGACCAAGAGCGTGACCCTCTCGGTGAAGGACTTCGCCGACTCGCTGAAGTCGTTCACCGGCAAGGGCGCTCAGGCGTGGCAGAACTTCGGCCAGGTCGTCGACACGACTGCCCCGCAGGTCATCGACTGGATGCGGACCGCCGGAGCCGAGGGTGCGATCTCCGGGCCGAAGTTCCAGCAGGGCGTGCTGGACATGATGTCGCAGCTCACCCCGCTGGCCTCGAAATTGAAGGTGGCGCAGGCGGAACTACTCGGGCTGGCGCAGCAGGCCGGGCTGAACATCAAGACGTTCCCGCAGCTTCAGGCCGCCATCAAGGACAGCCACGCCTCGGTGGACGGCTTCAGCAAGATCATCGGTGATGCGACGATCAACATGGCCAACATGTCCAAGATCGCGCAGAACCTCGGCAACGTGATGTCCGGGCAGGTGACGGCGGCGATCTCGACTGCGGCGCTGTCGGCTTCCCATTTCTACACGGACGTTAACCACCTGACGCAAGCCCAGCAGACCGGCAGCTCCGCCGGGAAGAACGCCGCCTACTGGGCGCAGCAGGTCGCGCACGCTTACGACCAGGCGCAGAGTTCCGCGCAGAAGGAAGCTACCAGCGTCGGTAAGGCCGGCAGCAATACGGCCACCGCCGGCAACCAGTCCCAGACCGCGACCGGGAAGGTCCACGGTTTCGCTAACAGCCTGGTCACCGCCGGGGGACAGGCCCAGACCGCGACCGGGAAGGTCCAGGCGTTCAACGCCGCCCTTAACGCCCTGCACAGCAAGTCCGTCACCATCACGACGAACTTTGTCGCGACCCACGGCCTTAAAGGCGTCACCGGCCCCAGTCCGCTGGCGCCGGGCGCCGCCACTGGCGCCGTCATCCCCGGCTACGCGCCCGGCGTCGATGACAGGCTCATCGCGGTAGGACCCGGTGAGGGCATCCTCGTCCCCGAGGCCGTGCGCGGCCTCGGCGGCGCGGCGTTCGTCCATGCCGCCAACGCCAAGTACGGCGGCTCGAGGGTCGCACGCGGCAACAAGACCGGCCACTACGCCGGCGGCGGCATTACCGCGTCGGCGCACTTCGGGTTCCCGCAGGACATCTTCAACATCAACGTCAGCGACACCGTGGACATGGGCACGGCCAGCGGCGGCCCAGGTGGCCTCGCGGGTGAACTGCGCAAGGGCAAGAGCGCCACGTGGGCTCATGACGACGCCGAGACGATCATCAAAGCCTTCGCGGACGGCTCCCTGAAGACAGCGGCGAACATCCGGGCCGAGTCCGCCAAGACGATCGCGATGCTGAAGGAGTACTACTCCGGGCCGGCCGCTTCCAAGCTGGAGTCCACGATCTCCGCGCAGACGGCCGCGATGGAGAAGCTCGCCAAGGTGTCGGCCACGATCGCGGCGATGAAACAGTACGCCTCCCAGGTGACGTCCTCGCTGGCCTCTGATGACGCCCTGTCGAACATCACCGGGGGCACCGACCCCACGACAGGGGCGACGCTGCCGGTCACCGGGCAGGAAATCAAGGCCGGGCTGGGCAAGATGCTCGGGCAGCTCCACAAGTTCTTCGAGATCCTCGGCAAGCTCAAGAAGATGAAACTGTCCAAGGCGCTGCTGTCCCAGGTCGCGCAGATGGACCCGGCAGACGGCATCGCCTACGGCGAGGCGATCATCTCCGGCGGGTCGAAGCTGATCGCGGAGATCAACCAGGACGAGCGCTACATCCAGGATGACCAGACGAAGATCGGCCAGCGGGCCGCCGATATCCAGTACGGCCAGTCGATCAACAAGGGGTTCCTGAAGGGCCTCGAAGGCGACAAGGCGGCGCTGGAGAAGGCCGGCGACCTGATCGCCAGGGAACTGGCAAAGGCGCTCGGCATCCCGCTGAAGGACATCCCGGGCGCGTCCGGCGGCGGCGGCCACCATGCCCATCACGCGGCGCACCACCACGAGCACCAGAAGCCGGCACCGGGCCGCGACCATCACCACAAGGCCGCGACCGATCAGCACATCACGATCAACCTCAACGGGAGCAAGGGGAAACTGACGCACGAAGAGATAACGGGGGTTTCGCACGAAATAGGAAAGATGCTCGCTCTTGCGTGACGGGGGTGATGCCCTATGTCGCTGAGCCCCCCCAGCCCCGCCATCCCAGGCGAGGCTTACCTTTTGTCGCTCGCGTTCTATTGACGATGAGTCATCCGGGATTCTGGTAGATCCCACGTCCGTACAGCTAGATATCACTTACGGTAACGAGATCGGGTTCGTCACCGACACGGCCGGCCCGTACACCTACTCCGGGCCGGACTCCACCCCGGCCGCAGGCACCATCTGGCGCACCGGCACGGGCCAGTTCACGGCGTGGTGGCAGGTTCCCTCCAGCACGCCGGCCGGGATCTACGTCGCCAACTGGTCCGTGGGCTACAGCGGCGACACGTTCCTTGTTGTCGAGAACTTCGATGTCTCCAGCGTCTTCACGCCCGTCGTCTCCGCTGACACCGGGTACTGGACGGGCTCCATCTCCTGCCAGCCCTCATGGTCGGCCTCGGCGTTCACGATCCCGCTCGGCGGGGTGGACTCCAACGGCACGGCGTGGATGCTCCAGAAGGTCGAGGGCTGGGACAGCCCGCCGACTGCCGTGGGCCAGGTCATCCAGCGGTCCGCCGATCACGGCGGATGGGCGGCGGCGCAGTACTACGGGCCGCGGATGATCACGCTCACGGTGATGGCGTCCGCGCCGACGCAGGCCCTCCGGGACGTCGCCAGGGCGCAGTTGCAGCAGGCCGTCCCGTTCTCCGACCTGGGAACTTTCATCTACAACGAGCCGGTTCCCAAGCTCGCCTACGTCCGCCGCAACGCCACGTCCACGATCGGGGAAACCTACCCGACCCTGTGTGACGTGATCTTCAGCATTCCGCTGGTGGCCCCGGACCCCCGAAAATACGCGGTGGCGGCGCAAACCGAGTCCAGCGTCACCAACACGATCGTCACCCCGACCACGCTGCCGTCCTCGGGATCGCCCGCCGCATGGCTGCCGGTCACGTTCGCCGCCGGGGTCCCGCCGGGCACGCAGGGCGTGATCGCAGTCAACTCCGGGACGTTCGAGACCCGGCCCACCATCACCGTGCAGGGGCCGATCACTTCCCCTTCGGTGATCAACGGGTCCACCGGGCAGGCGGTCACTTTCACCGGGCTCGTGCTCACTGCCAGCGACACGCTGGTGCTCAGCATGGACTCCCGGCAGGCGTTCAAGGACGGGGTGTTCGTCCCGGCCGACTCAAGCTCGGCCTGGTTCGTAATCGAGCCCGGAACCTCCGTGATCTACATGACGGGCACGGGCGCAGCCGGATCGGTGCTCTCGATGACGTGGGCGAGTGCGTACGTGTGATAGAGGGGGTCTGATTTAGTGGCCACGTCAATAAGTTGCGGCGTGGCCGCCTTCATGGACACCGCAGCCCTGTCCGCCGAGACCCCGTTCCGTCAGTACGTGGTCGGCACATCGGTCCTTAACACCGGCACCACGTCCGCCAACGCGGTAGCGGGCGGCGTGTTCCCCGGCGGCGGAGCGATGGCCGTCTCGGCAGGGTCCGGGCTCGCGGTCAACGTCGCGGCCGGGTACTGCTGCGTCCCGGCCGCGAGCGCGATCCAGGGCGGCTACATCTTCGGTGCCATGACGGAGATCACCAACCTGACCCTCGCGGCGGCGGACCCCACCAACCCGCGCATTGACCTGATCGTCGCCTACGTGAACGACCTGGGAACTTCCGCCTCGGCCGCGTACGTGCAGACGGTCACGGGCACCCCGGCGTCATCCCCTTCAGCGCCGGCCGCCCCGGCGCCGTCAATCATCCTGGCCGCCGTCACCGTGAACGCGGGCGCCGCCTCGCTGACAAGCGGGAACATCACCGACGAGCGGTCCTACGTGGTCGCGCCCGGCGGCGTGCTGCCGATCACGAGCTCCACTGCAGCCCCTGCGGTGCCCGCGACTCAACTCATGTACGACATCGCCACGGGAACGATCGTGCAGGGCACCGGCACTGCGGGGACGGTCGCTTCCCTGCCGGTGCTTCCGTGGGTTCCGGTCATGGCGCTGGCCGCGTCGAACGTGACCGATTCCAGCGCCAAGGGCGTCCTGACAACCATCGCAACCACGGGTTCGTGGGTGGCAGACGGCTCGACTGACATCGAGATCTACTACAAGTGGACCGGGTTCACGGTGAGCACGGCTCCGCTGCTGGTGACGCTGGAAGTCAAGATCGACTCCACCGTCGTGGACCAGACCGTGGTCTACCCGGCGTCCGCCTCGGTGTACAGCTGTGGCGGGAGTGCCCGTTACTACACGTCGTCGGGGAGCAACCGGCCGTCCGCCGGATCACATACGGTGACGTTCGCTTTCCAGTCGGCGAGTACTTCCTTCACGACCACGCTGAGCGCATCGAGCACGGCGGCTGCCTGTGTCAGGGTCACCCCCATTAGCACTTGAGCAAGGTGGTTTTCCGCTAGACTGTTCTAACGTCAGCGCCCCGACTGTGGTTGCACACAGCCGGGGCTTGCCAACACCGATTAGGCCGGTGCGACATGACCGATCGTACGTGCAGCATCGCGAACTTGCGCGGCAGGCTTGCCGGGAGGCTTACTACCGGCGGCGCGACCGCGAGCAACGCGAAGCAGGCTAGCCAGCCGACCGGGGGTGCCTCATGACCTCCTCGCCAGCATCCCTCGGCGCTTGCCTCTGGACAGACGGGGCGACCTATAGCGCGCTGCGACTGCGGCAGTTCTGGGGCGGCACCAAGGTCTTCGACCAGGGCACCGTCTCAGCCGTGTCCCCGGCTGGCGGCGTCTATGCCGGTGCCTACCCGTCGCCCGAGGCGATGATGGTCACCGCGCCCGTGAGCGGACTGACGGTCAACGTGTCGGCCGGCTACTGCTCGGTGCCCAACTCGGTCAGCGGCGACGGCACGTACATCTTCGGCCTGATGGCCAGCGGCTCCCTTGTCGTGGCGACGGCGAGCGGAGCCAACCCGCGCATTGACCTGGTGTGCGCCAACGTGCAGGACACCGGCTCCGGGGCGTTCGCGCAGGTGGAGATCCTCACCGGCACCGCGACGACGGGCGCGACCCTGACGAACCTGACGGGCGCCCCGGCGCTTCCGTCGTCTTCCACGTCTAGCTCGATCGCCCTGGCCTACGTCCTGGTGCCCACCAGCGCAGCGAACATCGTCTCCGGCGACATCGGGGACCATCGCACGTTCGTGGCGCCGCCCGGGTGCGTGCCGCCCATCTCGGCCGCGACCGCCGCTCCCGCTGTCCCGGCCACGCAGATCATGTACAACGCCGGGACCGGCACCCTCGTCCAGGGCACTGGCACCGCCGGGACCGTGGGGTCTCTGGGCTTCACCGGGGTCGGCGGCTACCAGGTCATCAACACGTCCACCGGGGGCGAGGGACAGTCGCCCGGCACCCCGTCGTCTGACCCGTGGGGGATCGGCACCGGGGAGATCGGCGGCCACGGCGGCGGCAAAGGCGGCGGCGCGAACGACACGGACGGGATCTACTCCACCCAGATGTCCGTGACGTTCACCGCGGACGGCACCAGCGACTACGAGGTTTTCTACAAGTGGCAGCTGTGCATGACCGCGCAGGCGTTCGCCGGCGTCACCGACACGCAAACCAACTGCGGCGTGACCCTCGGGATCTTCCTCGACGGCTCCCACGTCGATTCGGTGAGCCTCATGTGCGCCGATGACCCGCTGGGAACCTCGGGTGGCGGCAGCGCTTCCTGGTACACGTCAGCGACGCTGGGGACCACCCCGAACGCGGGGCCGCACACGGCGGAGCTGGCGGTGCTGACGAGCAGCACCTACTCCGCCACGGGACCCGTGAGCGGGGTGTTCATCGGGGATGTGAACGACTCGGGCGGCACGATCTTCGGGGCCGGCTCAACTTATCTCAATGCTCTCGTGGCAGAAAATGCGGCGCTTCGCGTGATTCAGGTCCCGGTCGCCTAGATGTCCCAATATCGCTACCTTACGACGAATCTGATCACGGGGCAGGTCCTCGGGGACTGGTTGCCAATCGAGGCGGAAAGCCTCTCGCGGCAGATCAACACGACCGGGACCGCGACCGTCTCGCTTGACCTGATCAGCACCAACCCGCAGCAGAACGCCGCGAATCTCGCCGCAGTCCAGCCGCGCAAGTCCGTCCTCTGGTGCTTGCAGGACAATGCGGTCGTGTGGGGAGGTCCGATCTGGGACTGGAATCACCAGAGCATCCTTGACGGCACCCTGCCGCTCGGGTGCTCCACGATGGAGTCGATCTTCGCGCACCGGGTGATCAACACAACCTTCACCCTGACCAATTACGACATCTTCGACGTGGTGCGCTACCTCGTCAACTACGCGCTGACCAAGCGAGTATCGGGCGCCCCGTCCAACTGCGCGCAGGTCGCGGGCTTCTCGGTGAGCAGCGGCGAGTCCGGGATCAGGGATACGGTGACCTTTGACGGCACGCAATATCAGCTGGTCAGCGATGCGCTCACGACGCTTACCGAGACCTACGAGATCGAGATGAGCGCCAGGCCGTACCAGGATGCTGACGGCAACTTCAAGACGAACCTGGACCTGGCCTACCCCTACCTCGGGCTGCCATTCCCGGCGTCCGGGCTGGTCTACAATTTCGACGGCAACCTCACGGACTACGGCTGGCAGGCCACTGGCTCGACCAGCGGGAACTACGTCTGGGCGACCGCCTCCGATGAGTCCGGGACCACTGACGCGACGCTGACCGGGTTCGCGGTGGACCTGGCGGACCTCAACGCCGGCTACCCGCTGTCGGAGGTCGCGGAGACGGCGGACGTGGTGGACTGGACGACCGATGCGCAGGTGCAGAACTACGCGCAGGGGTTCCTGCCGCAGGTCACCGACACGCAGCTGACGCCGCTGCTGACGATGCCGGGGGACAAGTACCCGCAGATCAAGCAGACGATCCTGGGGTCGGCCGCGCAGCTTTCCCTCACATCGGCCCTGCACCCGTCGCCGGGCGGCGGCGTGCCGGGCTACACCGGGGTCGGCCGCGTGACCGGCTGGACGCTGATGCCGGGCGGTTCGCAGGAACCCGAATCGGCGCAAATCCAGATCGGCGATCTCCTATTGAGCCCGTAGGGAGTTGCCGTGGCTGACGACTGGTATGACCGGCACGAGGACACTCAGCCTTCGGGCCGCGTTTATATACACCTGACCTGCCACGACTGCGGCACGTCGCTGCGGCTGGTGAAGTCCCCGGCCGGCGAGGAACGTGCGGCGGCGCTGATCGCGGTGCACAAACCGAGCGGCTGCTGCGATGAGCGAGCCGCGGCGAAATTGGCGAGGGTGGTGTAAGCCATCTCAACCTACCCAGATAACCCATTTAGGGTATTGGTTCGCACCATCAAGAACCACGGCAAGCGAATCAAGGTGCTGGAGCAGCGGGTCAACGACGCACGCTCGAAGCTCGCTAACTCCCGCGGCATCCAGGGGTCCATCACCGCAGCGCAGATGACCGCGCTGGCGGCGCTGTCCACGTCGCAGATCAACGCGCTGGCGAGCATCTCCGCGGCTCAGCTCACGGACCTCCAGTTGCTGTCCACGTCGCAGATCACGGCGATGAACTCAATCACGGCGAGCCAGTACACGCTGCTGGGGACTACCAACCTGACGTTCATCGCGAGCCTGGGGATCCTGCCGAACCAGTCCGATAACAACACGACCCTTTCAGGGGTGCTCACCTGGTCGAATAACATCACGGATCACTTGATTTCAAACGGATATATGTCACCTTGATGTCCGTTCGGGAGGTTAAGCGTGGTCGCTAGCGGTTTCGGTGCTCTTGACCGTTTGGCCTTGTCCGGCGGGACGCTAACTGGCGAACTTGTCGCCCCGGACGTGAATATCGCGGGCCTGACCGGGGCCACCGCTGCCTCCCGCTACGTGGGCGCCACGACATCCGGGGCACCCGCCAGCGGGACGTTCCTTAAAGGCGATTTCGTCATCGACCAGACCGCGAAAGTCTGGGTGTGCACCACGACCGGCTCGCCCGGCACCTGGACGCAGGCCGGCGGCAGCCCGAACTCGCTGCCGGTCTTCAACGTCCTCAACACCGCCTACTCGGGGGGCGCGGACCCGTCCGGGTCGTCTGACTCCACCCTGGCGATCAACGCGGCCATCGCCGCGTGCATCAGCGGGTCGCCCGTCCCCGGCGGCGTCGTCTACCTGCCGCCCGGAACCTACAAGGTCACCGGCAACCTGACCTGTCACACCACCGTCCCCGTCTACATCCGGGGCGCGGGCCGGTGGGCCACAACGATCAATTTCACGGGCACCGGGGACTGCCTGCGGGTCTACGACTCATCCAATATCAACACGCGCACCCGGCACGGCGGCGGCGTCGAGGCACTCACGATCGACGGCACCGGGTCCACCGGGTCCGGGGCGTGCGGCCTGCACATGGGCGACATCTTCGAGTTCAGGCTCGACGTCGGCGTCCAGAACTTCTTCGGCACGGGCGGCATCGGCGTCCACCTCGACAACCAGTGGTGGTGGACGGAGCAGCTCAGCGGCCAGGTGTTCGCCGCGAACTGCGCGACCCACGTCATGCTCGACCAGCTCCCGGCCGGGGCGAACAAGACGACGGCGACGGGCAGCTTCGCCCGCCTCGACCTGGCCGTGTACGTCGACCAGGACCAGGCCGCGTTCGACGGGGTCACCCTCGCCAACGGGGCGTTCGTCTACGACGGGCGCCTCGCGATCCGCGGCAACTTCGGGTCGTCGTCCTCGGCGGTGACCTCGGCGGCCCTGCGGATCACCGGGCAGACCGACCCGTCGTTCACCAGCCAGACCGTGTCGTCGATCTTCTCCAGCAGGCTGGACGTCCAGGTCGAGTGCGAGGCCGGGGCGCACACCCCGCAGACCATAGTGCAGGGCACCCCGGCGGCTAACTACATCCGGGGCTGCGACGGGATCCTGGACTTCGCCGGCGGCGGCGTGAACTTCACCCAGTCCAACCTGGGGTCCCCGCAGGCGCCCGGCGCACTGTGGTTCCTCGGGCCGATCTCAGGCGACGCGTCGCTGTCCCCCGCGACCGTCCCGTCCGGGTCCGGGTCGCCGCTGGTGGTCTGCGGGTCACTGGTCTACACGGCCGGGTACGCGAACCCTGGGACTACCAGCACCCTGTTCAGCTACGGCGCCGATTTCTTCGAGCTCACCCTGGCCTCGAACACGACGATCAGCTTCGCCGACGGGTTCGGCCAGACCCTCGGCGCCCCGCAGCGGATCACGGTCATGATCACCCAGTCGGCCTCGGCGTCGTTCACGGTGACGTGGCCGACATCCGGCAGCCCGTCCGTCACGGCGCCCACCGTGCTGTGGGCGGGCGGCGGCCAGCCCACGATGAACCCGGCGCACGGGTCCACCGACACGTACATGCTGGAGACCGCGGACGGGGCCACCTGGTTCGGGTACGCCATCCAGCAGAAGCCCCTCGGCGTCGCCCAGGGCGGCACGGGCCTGGCGTCCCTGACCGCCTACGCCCCGCTGACCGGCGGCACCACGAGCACGGGGGCGCTGCAGCAGGCCACCACGGGCATGAGCACCAGCGGGCACGTGCTCACCTCCACCGGGGCCTCGTCGCTGCCGACCTGGCAGGCACCTTCGGGCGGCGGGGACACCGCCGCGAGCGCGACCTGGTCCACGGGCACCCCGACGATCTCTATCGCCACGGCGGACGTGTGGGACATCACCATCTCGCACAACATCACCGGCCTGACGATCACGCCCACGGCAGCGAACGTGCAGACCGTGAGCCTGTTCCTGAACCAGGACGGCACCGGGAACTGGACATTCCCCTCCTCGGCGTGGCCGGGGTCGGTGACGTGGCTGGCCGGCGGCCCGCCCGTCATCAATCCCGCCGCGTCCAGTCTCACGCTGGTGGTGCTGGAGACCTACAACGCGGGATCGACGTGGTACGGCAGCGTGCCTGCCCCGTCGCTGCCGGTCTCGGTGGTCAACGGCGGCACGGGCCTGTCCGCTACCGGCGCCGCCGGCGCGCTGCTGACCTCCACGGGGACCACGACGGCGCCGGCGTGGCAGGGGCTGCTGCCGCTGACCGCGGTGCAGACCTCCAGCTTCAACGTCACCGCCAGCCAGATGAACCCCGTGGACGCCACCGCCGGGAACGTCACCGCGACACTGCCCACCGGCGCGATCGCCGGCGACCCGACCGGCATCAAGCTGATCAACACGGCGTCCGGTCACACGCTGACCGTGCAGACCACCGCGCCCGACGTCCTGGGCCGGGTCACGGGATTCAGCAGCGGGTCCTACTCCACGTCGATGACGCCGTTCGCCCTGCCAGGCCAGGGCACTCTGCTCATCTATACCCCCGCCGGCGCGGCATGGGCCGTGACCGCGACGTCGGGCGGCAGCGCGAACATCGTCACCAGCGTCTCCGGGACGCCGTTCGCCACCGGGGAGATCGTCTACCTCAGCGGCACGACCGCGCCTGCCGGGCTATCACTGAACACCCCGTACTACGTGGTGTCAGCAACAGGCAGCCAGACGTTCCAGCTGTCAGCCACGAGCACCGGGTCCGGTATCACGCTGACCTCGACGGGGACCACGTGCTTCGCGCAGACCGCCGGGTTCTGGACGGTCCTGTCTGATGACCTGCCGCTGGCGCAACTGGAAACCCTGTTCGCGCAGACGGCGAACAACCTATCCGACTTGGCCTCAGCCAGCACGTCCCGGACGAACCTCGGGCTCGGCTCTGCGGCGACCCTGGCGTCATCGGCAGTGGCGCAGACAGCGAACAACCTGTCTGATCTCGCCTCCGCGAGCACGGCCCTGACAAACCTCGGCGCGCTCCCCACGGCCGGCGGCACGATGTCCGGCGCGATCGCCATGGGCGCCAGCAAGGTCACGGGGCTCGGCGCCGGATCGGCCCCGGCCGATGCCGTGAACGTCGGGCAGGTCGCGGGGATCGGCGCCAACGCCGCGGCCACTTCCGCAGTCAGCGTCGGCATCTCAGCAGGCGAGATGGTCATCGCCACCGTCACGATGCCCTCGGGGATGAGCGCCCAGGCGACGTGGCGGCTCACCGCGTGGGGGACCATCTCGATCGGCACGACCGGCGGCACCATCACCGTCCGGACCCGGGTCGGCGGCCTGTCCGGGTCGCTGCTGTCCACCGAGGTCTCGGCGGCGCAGACCGCCAGCAACACGGGCGGCTTCCGGTTCACCGGCGAGGTCACCCTGCAGACCACCGGCTCGAGCGGAACCTGGTCCGGCAGCCTGGTCCCGCTGTTCGCTCTCGGCTCGACCGCCGGCGTCGCCGGGACGAACGGCCCCACCTGCGGCTACCCGGAGTCCCCTCCCACGCTGACGAGCCTGACAACGCAGGCGTTCGTCATCACCATCCAGCTCGGCTCCGCGACCTCCACGGCGTCCTGTCTCGGCTCCCTCGCCGAGAGGATCATCTAGGTGCTGCGGGGCCGGGGCGCCGGCATCGCGGGCTGGACGCCGGGCCTGGCCTTCCCGAACGCCAGCACCACCGGCTGCGCGCCAGTGGGGTCGCTCGTGGAGGTCGGCACGGGGTTCGTCACCACGTCGGCCGGCGCGGGCGCCCCCAACACGGGCTGGGCGTGGTCGAGCACCTTCGTCAGCGTCACCACTAACGGCGCCATCCTGTCCGGGCTCTACATTCCCTCCGGCGGCGTGAATGTCTCTACCGGGGTCACCGGGGTCACCATCCAGAACTGCCTGATCCAGACCACCGGGCAGGGCGGGTTCGGGGTCAAGCTCAACGGTGCCGCCACCGGGGCCAGCATCCTGAACTGCACCATCGCCGGGACGAACAACGACAGCGAGCGGATGAGCGGCTGCGTCAAGGACGTCTCCGGCATCGCGGCCGGGTGCGTGATCGACCGCTGCCATTTCTTCTGGGCGGAGAACGGCTACAACGGCGCGCAGGCCGTGATCACGAACAACTACATGCACTCGATCGGGAACGCGCCCGGGGATCACCTGGAGTGGATTAACTGCGAGGGGCCGTCCCTGTCGCTGCTGCTGGTGCAGGGCAACACCCTCATCAACGAGCAGTCGCAGACCGCCGCGTGCTTGATCGCCAGTTCGGCGGTCGGCGGCAACGGCACCAACGTCCCCCGCAACGTCACCGTGACCGGGAACCTGCTGGTAGGCGGGGATTATGCCGTCTACGGCGGCTCGACTGGCACGGTGAATAACCGCACCGACACGGGATGCACTATCAGCGGCACGACCCTGACGGATGCGGCGCTGGTCACGACCGACAACGGCGCCACGGTCACCGGCACGAACATCGTGTCCACGCCGCCCACCACGGTCTCCGTCGTCACGAACGGCACCGGCACCCTCTCGCAAGCGGGCACCAGCGGCAGCAGCCTGTCGGTGACGCTGCACTACACGAGCAACATCGTGATCACTGACAACTACTTCAGCACGATGATCTACCCGACCTGCGGGCAGTTCGGCACGCACACGGCCTACGACCCGGCGCCCGCCACCAACGTCTGGTCCGGGAACCAGTGGTACGACGGCCCATCTGCCGGGACGCTCATCCCCGCCTGACCCTCCCCGCACGTCACCGTCGCCCGATCTGAGGAGCCCCATGTCAGGCACCACCACCCTGCTTTCCGCTGTGTCGGCGAACGGCACCGGCACCCCGTTCAACACCACCGGCCTGCAGGACGAGCTGACCCTGGAGGTGTCCGTCTCGGGCACTGTCACCGCGTTCTCCGTGCAGCTGCAGGGCTCCGTGGACGGGGTGACCTACGGCAATGTCGGCGAGGCCGTGCTGTCCCCCACGGCCGGGGTGAACGTCTCGACGGGCGTGCAGTACCAGTATTTCCAGGCCGTCCTCGCGGGCTACCAGGTCACCGGGACTGTC
>Ga0302234_10001247_pt1 | contig 17858 bp, 19 predicted proteins | sample II_Palsa_N3_2_FD_193576 | JGI IMG/M metagenome (GOLD analysis project Ga0302234, IMG submission 193576) | Peat permafrost microbial communities from Stordalen Mire near Abisko, Sweden - II_Palsa_N3_2 | ecosystem: Environmental > Terrestrial > Soil > Palsa > Peat permafrost | place: Sweden... | reverse complement strand
CGGCCTTGCGATTCGTTGTCGCCTACAGCACGCGCCTTGCGAGACCGATGAGCAAAAATGGGCCACTTGGTAAGTTGGACTCCTGGCCGGGCGCGACCAAGCAGTGTCACCGTATGTAAACATCAACGGCGCGCAACTATTCCATTGCGCGACAAATGATTTTTCTTACAAACGGCCGACGCTTCGACTGCATGCGCGGCGTTGTGGCCGATAGCGCCAGTTGGTCCATGTTTCGAAGGCAGTGATTCGAGTCAGGCACGAACCAAGTCATTGCCGTCCGGAACGGCCGAGGACGCGACGAGTGCGCTCGTCTTGGAAGGTCCGTTACCTAGGTTGAACCGACGTTCGAATGTCCGCCTGAGAGCGCAGTCGAACGTCCGTAGATGGCCGATGGCCTAAACCGCTCGCGCGGTAGGGGCTACGGTCTGACGCTGGAGGTCAGAGAGAGGCCAGTCACGCGGCTTTATGTTGACGAATGAGGCAATCCCGCCTTGTTCTTCAACAGGAGCCGAATCATGACCTCCCTACCGGCAAACGCCAGCCCACTGCGCCGGCGCATGATCGACGACATGCGCATGCGCCAACTTGCCCCCACGACGTAGGACATTTATCTGCACATCGTCGGTGAGTTCACCCGGTTTCTCGGGCGCTCACCTGACACGGCCACCGTCGAGGACCTGCGCTGCTACCAGCTCTATCTGGTCGACCACGGCACATCGGCCGTGTCGCTGAACCACGTGATCACCGGCCTGAAGTTCTTCTTCACAGTCACGCTCGACCGGCCCGAGCTGATGGTCAGGATGCAACCGGTGCGCGTGCCCCGCATATTGCCCGTCGTGCTCAGTCCCGATGAATTGCGGCGACTCATCGAGGCGGCCGACAACCTGAAGCACCAGACCGCGCTATCGGCCGCGTACGGCGCGGGGCTACGCGCCAGCGAAGTGGTAGCGCTGAAGGTCACCGACGTCGACAGCGAACGCATGACACTGCGCATCGAGCAGGGCAAGGGTCGCCGTGACCGCTACGCCATGCTCTAGCCGGTGCTGCTCGAGCGTCTGCGTGTGCGGTGGCGCGTGGCCCGTGCGCAGGGCAAGATGCTCGATGGTGGGTGGCTTCCCGGGCTCACGCTACACGCACCGCGTCGCCATCTCCAGAATGTGTCGGCGCTAGTCGGCCTTGGCGGGACACTGACTGCTGGTCACGCGCGGGCTCGGTTCATCCGGACATCACGTCAGGCCGGACGATCAAACGTGCCAGGACTTGTGTGCGTCGCCTTCCAGCTTTCGGTGCGCTCCGACGTCGCGCGCGCCAGCGCATCTTTGACGCCCTGCACATCGAAATCGCCCGTATAGACAGGCGAGCCGGGCTGCTGCCTCCATGAGTCAGCGATCGTGCCTGCGTCTACTGGGTCGAAGCCGATCTGATCGACGAGTCTGAGCACGACTTCCTTCGCCTTGGCGTTGTCGCCTGCCACGGGCAGCGCGATGCGTCCGGACGTGCCGGCGGGCTTGCCCATCCCTTCGAGGTGCGCGGCATAGATGTTGTTGAACGCCTTGACGACGGCGTGGCCGATCTGCTCCTCGACCCAGCGGCTTTCGGGCGCGCCCGTCTCGATGCCGTCGATGCGCCCGTCACGTTGACGAGGGTAATAGTTACCCGTATCCACGACGACAGCCGACGGCTTTGCATTGTCGAACAGACCTTTCGGCAAATTCGTCACCTTGGCTTGCGGAATCGTCACGACGATCACGTCCGCGTCGGCGACGATGTCCTGCACGTCGCTTGCCGTCGCGCCCGTTTCCTTCGCAAGGTCCCCCAACGATGCCGCTCCGCGCGAGTTCGCGATACGCACGGCATGCCCGCTTTCGACGAAACGGCGCGCGAGCACCTTGCCGATGTTTCCCGCTCCGATGATGCTGATATTCATGATGACCTCTTGAAAATGAACGAGCCGCGCGCCGCACTGGAACCTTCAGGCAATGGAATAGCCGGCGTCTGCAAGCAGCGCTTGACCGGACACATACGACGAATCGTCGGATGCGAGGAACGCGACGACCGTCGCCATTTCCTCGGCGGCACCGAAGCGGCCCGCCGGCGTGCTGGCGGCAAACGCATGCTGCGCTTCGACCGAGGCCCAGATGCCACGATGATGGAACGGCGTCTCGATCAGCCCCGGACACAGGGCATTGACGCGCACGCCGCGCCTGAACCATTCAATCGATGCCGTCTTCGTGATTCCGATCACAGCATGCTTCGTGCCGATATAGAGTGACGCGTTTTCGAAGCCTATGACGCCCCCCATCGACGCATTATTGATAATGCTTCCAAAACCCTGTTTCAGCATGACTTCCGCTTCATATTTCATGCTGTTGAACACGCCGCGCACGTTCGGTTCGAACACCATGTCAAAGCGTTCCTTATTCTGTTCGACGAGCGGCGCAAAAATGCCTTCCGTGCCTGCGTTGTTGAACGCGATGTCAAGCTTGCCGTAAGTACCGACCGCAAGCTTCACCATCGCGGCAATGTCGTCCTCGTTCGTCACATCGACGACGAGCGAGGTCGCCTCGCCGCCCGCCGCCGTGATAGCGGCCACTGTTGCGGCGCCGCGACTGCTCGATACCACCGGCGTGCCGAAGGTAACCGTGGACTCACGTTTGCGAACAATGGCTGGCGTTATATAGGCCTCAACGATCTCTGCCGAGCTGGAAATCGCCGACAAGTTCCCCCGCCAGGCAGCGGGGGTGCGTGTATTCCCTAACTTCCCGCCAGCAATCCAAACACGGCCACGCCAGTGGTTGTGCCCACATACACTTTGCCGTTCGCGATCATCGGCGTGATGAACTTGTTGCCTGAACCGACCTGATCGCGGGCGTTGGCCGCCTGGTTGCTGTTGTACAACTCGGTGCCGAGATTGGCCGCGTTGTATGCGTGCAGTACGGCGATAGTGCCGTTTTCCACCGCCCACAAGATGCCGTTCGTCGCGCCGTTCGCGGAGATGCTCGGCGTCGAGCCCGGTGAAGCGAAGGTGCCTGGCGTTTTACTCGCCGGCGTACTCGCCACCTGCGCGTTGGCTACGCTAAACGCTTTGATGTTATCGCCTATCGCGCCGAAGTACACCGTATTATTGAAGTACGCGGGCATGCCGAACTCAGGGCCGCCCAACTGACCGTTGATCTGCTGATAGATATTGTTGGCGCTCGAACTGAACTTGCCCATCGAATCGCGATTGACCACATAGATGATGCCATCCTTGCCCGCGCCAAGCGACAGGTGATGGACTTTGCCGTTCGAATCCGTAAGATCGGGCAGCGCCAATGCGCCGCCTGAACCGAGGTCTTCGTCCGCCTGCGACTCGGCTGCGGTGTTGGACATGGCGAAGTAGTCGGCCACCGAGAGTCCGCTCGCCGTACCCAGCTTGATGAACGAATTACCGTAGTCACCCGCCGACGGATTGCCGCTCCCATTCAGCGTGGTATCGAACGTGCCGTTTGCGTCGAGGAAATAGATGTATTGACCGTCGGAGGCCATGCCTGCGCCGCTCATCCAGATCGAGCCTTCGGTGCCGTTCGGCGTGAGGTTCAGTACGCTCGTCTGCGCCAGTGTGCTGGCGCTATAAGCGATCACCCAGCCGTTGTACGGGGCGTCATCGCAATGCGAAGTCCAGCCGGTGTAAATCACGCCGTTCAGGAGGAGCAGCGATTGGCGTTCCGCGTACTGCGACGGACTGAACACCACTTGGCCGTTGCTGCTGTTCGGGCCGGTGCCCGGATACGTCGCGGTGATCTCGGTCGGGCCGCCGAACAACTCCGCGCCGCTCGTGATGTCGAGCGCATGAATGCGCTGGTGATAAGCGCCCGAACTGTCCTTGGACATCGCCACCACATAGATCGCGCCGTTCGGGCCGCGCGTACGGTCGATCACTGGCGTCGAGGTAATGCCGATCTGCGGCGAGATCTGGAAGCAGCCCCGGTCGTCGCTCGTCGTCTCGCCGCTGCCGAGGGTCGAGACTTTCCAAAGCTGGGTGCCGGCGTCGGCGTCGAATGCGTAAACACTGCCGCCTTCGGTCGCAACGTACAGCACGTTGTGCGCGACGCCCGCGACGCTCACCTTGGACAGATAGAGCGGCTCGGCATCGACCCCGCCATCCACGGTATCAAAGCCGATCTTGCCGAACGTGGTGGCATTCACGTTCGCCAGTGTGAGCGTCGTCTCGGCGAGTTGCTGGCCGGTTCGGGCGATGTCGTTGTGATACGTCGCAACATAATGGGCGTTGCCGTGGAACCTGAGCCGCTGCCCGACGACGTTCCCGTTCCCGTTCCCGCACCGGAGCCGGACGGACTCCCAGAACCGGAGGTCGATCCAGAACCACTGCCGCTGCCTGCGCCGCTGCCACCGCCGCCGCTGCATCCCAAGACTATCGCGATGACGATGCACGCCGCGACAACGTAATTTTGACCCACGGCTTTCATGTGTATCGCCTCCACAATCAACCGGGCCGGTTTATCCGGTACCGTTTCACCGATTATCCGCGCGGGCACTCGGCCATGCGTGCCCGTTTACGATCCTCTGACGAAATGGCGGAGAAAACGGGAGGTTTGGCGGAGCAGGGGGGCATACTACTCACTCGCCTGTTACAAACCGCGCTGCCGTAAATTCCCGATACCGCCGCGCTGCTTGACGGTGTTTGAATAGGTTTCTCCTCGGAAGCCGGTATTGCGAAACAGACCTGCTGTCCTACATAGCGTGGCAGACGTTCGGCAACTCGCCGCCGGGACGACCGCGGGTGCAGGCAATCTGCGACTATGTCGGAAAAGCGACCTGTAGCCGCCTCACCGATGCCGCTACCTGAATGTCCAATATGGCCGATGGGACTAAACCGCTCGCGCGGTAAGGGGCTGCGGCCCAACTCTGGCGGCGAATGGGACGCCGGTGGCGCCGGTGCTTATGTTGGTGGTTGAGGCAATCCGCCTCGTCCTCCAGCAGGAGCCCCATCATGACCTCCTCCGATCCGGGCATCAGCCCGCTGCGCCGCCGTATGCTTGAGGACTTGCGCATGCGCAAGTTCGCCCCCAAGACCCAGGCCACCTATCTGCGTGCCGTCCGTCAGTTCGCCCGATACCTCGAGCATTCACCCGCTACCGCCACCGTCGAGAATCTCCGGGACTACCAGCTGCATCTGGTCGATCACGGCGTGTCGCCAGTGTCGCTGAACGCCGCGATCAGCGCTCTGAAGTTCTTCTTTGAAGTGACGCTCGGCCGGCCTGAACTGATGGCGCGGATGCAGCCGGTACGCGTGCCCCGCACGCTCCCGGTTGTGCTCAGCCCCGAGGAGGTGCGGCGGCTCATCGCGGCAGCCGGAAACCTCAAGCATCAGACCGCGCTGTCGGTCGCCTATGGCGCCGGGCTGCGTGCGAGCGAAGTGGTCGCGCTGAAGGTCGGCGACATCGACAGCCAGCGCATGACGCTGCGCATCGAGCAGGGCAAGGGCCGCCGCGACCGCTACGCGATGCTCTCGCCGGTCCTGCTCGAACGTCTGCGCGTCTGGTGGCGCGTTGCCCGTGCCCAGGGCTGCATGCTCGATGGCGGGTGGCTCTTTCCGGGCCTCGATCCGATCGACCCGCTCAGCACGCGGCAACTAACCCGCGCCATCCATGCGGCCGCCGAGGCCGCAAACATCGACAAGCGCGTCTCCATGCATACGTTGAGGCATTCGTTTGCCACACACCTGCTGGAACAGAAGGAGGATATCCGCGTGATCCAGGTGCTCCTTGGACACAGGCAGATCGAGACCACCACGCTCTATACCCAGGTTGCCACTGATCTCCTGCGCAAGGTGATCAGTCCACTGGACCGCCTGCCCGCCGGCTAGCCCGGCCGCACGCGGAGCCCTCCGTGCTGGAGGTCGCGGACATCTTCCGCGCCTGCGGGCCGGCGTGGCGACAGAGCGCCCGCCTGAGCCTGGGACAGCTGAAGGTCATGTCGGCCATCGAACAGTGCCGCAGTGCGGCGCTGGGAGGACATGTGCTGCGCTGTTCCGGCTGCGCAAAGGTTGAGATCGCCTATAACTCGTGTCGTAATAGACATTGCACAAAGTGCCAGGCGAGCGCCGCACACCGGTGGCTCGAGGCACGTCAGGCCGACCTGCTGCCCGTGGAGTATTACCACGTCGTCTTCACGCTGCCTGCCGCGATCAGTGCGATCGCCTGGTACAACAAGGCGGTACTCTACGGGCTGCTGTTCGACATCGCTGCCGATACGCTGCGTACCATCGCCGCCGATCCGAAGCACCTCGGCGCCCAGATCGGCGCGACGCTCGTGCTGCACACCTGGGGCTCGGCGCTCACGCATCATCCGCACGTACACGGCATCGTCCCCGGCGGCGGCCTGTCGCCCGACGGCGAGCGCTGGATCGCCTGCCGGCCCGGCTTCTTCCTGCCGGTGCGCGTGCTCTCGCGCCTGTTCCGGCGCCGCTTCCTCGAAGCACTCGAAGTGGCGCACCGGCACGGCCAGTGGCAGTTCTTCGGCGACTACACCGGGCTCGCTGATCCCGCCACCTTTGCCCGGTGGCTTGCGCCGCTACGTGCCTGCGAATGGGTTGTCTATGCCAAGCGTCCCTTTGCGGGCCCCGAAGCGGTACTCGCCTATCTCTCGCGCTATACACACCGCGTCGCGATCTCCAGCCAGCGTCTGCTCGCCTTTGATGAGCGTGGTGTCACGTTCCGCTGGAAGGACTACCGTGCGAAGGGGCGTACCCGCTACAAGACCATGACCCTCGAAGCCAGCGAGTTCATGCGCCGCTTCCTGCTCCATGTGCTGCCCGGCGGCTTCCATCGTATCCGTCATTACGGACTGCTCGCCAACCCGGTACGCCGCGCCAGTCTCGCGAAGGTGCGTGAACTGCTGCACGTCGTGCCCGCGGTCAACACCTCACCGCACGAAACCGTCCCCGAAACGCGGGCCACCTTCATCTGCCGGCACTGCGGTGCGACCATGATCGTCATCGATATCCTTGCGCGCACCGCACCGATTCGCGCACCACCCACGCGCCGGGGCCAGACATGAGCGCGCCTGTTCCAGGACGGGTAACCCGACCGCCGGCTTTGCGGCAACGCGGCCCGCGAGCGAACGCTTGCGCCTGTCGCTCTCCGCAGCCCCTCACACCTGCGCTTCGCCATCACGATTGCGCGACTGCATCGCTTCGACACAACATCAGCGCCCATACCGCATCCCGCCTGGCCGCGCATACTGCAATCCCGCCGCGCATCCTCACACATCAATCGCCATAGCCCGAAAGCTCCCCTTGCATCGGGGCACCCCGCGGTTTCCTCCCTTCGGGTTTATTCAACGCCTGCCCGCACGCGCCGGCGCACGCTTCCCGGCCCGCAGACATGGGCAGGCGTCGAACAAACCTTAAGATGACGGAGCATTCATCTTCGACAATCGGAAGGCCGGTTACGGGCCAAAGCCGACCCACGAACGTCAGATCGACGACGCATGTGAACGGCGGTTTGTGGCCGGGCAACACGGTCCGATGACAAACCGCGGTCAATCTCGAACGACCTTCATCGTCTCGACCAGCGGACCATCGCGAAACGCAGATCGCATCCCGCGTAAGGGCGATTCCTCAACGAACTCACTGCCGGAAGCGCCTGAAAAAGCTACGAATGTCGGCCGCGAGGAGGTCAGGTTCTTCCATTGCCGCGAAATGGCCACCGCGCGGCATGTCGGTCCATTGCGCGATATTGAACACTCGTTCCAGCCATTCGCGTGGCGGGTGGTTAATCTCTTTCGGAAAGTGTGCAAAGCTCACCGGCGGCAATACCCGTTGCCCTGGGGTGAAACGCAGGGGTTGCAACCGGTTTTCCCAGTACATTTGAATTGCGGTACCAATGCTCTGGGTGTACCAGTAGAGCGACAGGTTGGTAAGCAACTCATCTTTCGAAAATCGCCCCTCGATAACTCCGTCGCAATCGCTCCACGCGCGAAACTTCTCGCCGATCCACGCGGCCAGCCCGGCCGGCGAGTCGTTAAGCGACGCGGCCAAAGTTTGCGGCCTCGTGGCGTGCATATGCGCATAACCGCCCTCGAGCGCAGCCCACTCGCTTTTCTCTCGAAGGTAGTTTTGTTCTGGGATGGTTAGCGGCGAATCAGCGGCGTCAATTGCCGGTTCGTACGATGTCGGTAGAAAGTTTAGATGAATTCCATCGACTACCTGGGAGTGGCGCGAGGCAAGCACGACCGACACCCCCGCGCCCAGGTCACCACCCTGAGCGCCAAATCGCTGGTAGCCAAGACCACGCATCAGCGACGCCCACAGATCGGCTACCTGAAACGCCGAAGTACCAGCGGCGGCAGGTGCCGGCGAAAACGCAAAGCCCGGCAGTGACGGAATAACGACGTCGAAGGCATCGTTCGGGTCCGCACCGAATGCAGCCGGGTCGCGCAAACGATCCGCCAGCTCATGAACTTCGAAGAACGATCCGGGCCACCCATGCGTGACGACCACCGGATAGGGCCGCGGTCCAACACCACGCTGATGAACGAAGTGCACACGCTGACCGTTCACGTTGGCCATGAATTGAGGCTGCTGATTCAGACCGCGTTCCGCGGCCCTCCAATCAAAACTGTCGGCCCAGTACTTCACCAATTCGCGCAGCCATGTGGTGTCTGTGCCCTGTTGCCACGGCTCCGACGGTGTCGCGGATGCCCACCGGCTGTCGCGCAAACGCCGGCGCAAATCGTCGATCTCAACATCGGACACGCAAATTTGAAATGGTTCGATATGCATGGCAACTCCTCTGGAAGGATGCGGTCGATTCTCCGCGATCTAACTGACAGTGTCGAACGACCACGGTTGGCTGGGCTTTGTACGACGACGAAGTTCCGTAGACCGACCCTGAACCGCCGTTCGGACTTTTGCCACCGCAACATCGTTCCTCGAAGTGCAACGGCCATTCTTTCTTCTTTTTCGTGAGTCGGTCGGCGCCCTTGCCCGCACCCGATTGGTGGATAGGCGCACTTCGGCTCGGACGCGCCGGGAGCGGCTTTGTACTCTACAAAAAAACACTCTGCGGGATGCTTCAGGAAGACGCTGTGAGGCGCGTGCCGAGCCAGGCGCGCAGCGCATGTATTTCTTCCTCGCACACTGAATGCGGCATCGGATACGCGCTCCAGTCGACCTTGCAACCTCGCGTGATCGCAAAGTCGCGTGCGACCTCCCCTAACTGGATCGGCAACACGTCGTCGTATATGCCGTGCGCAGCAAAGATCGGCGTGCTACGGTTCGCCGCGCTGAAGCGGCTGTCAATGAAGCTCGGCGACGGCACATAACCTGACATGACGATCAAACCGGCAAGTGCTTCAGGGTGCGTCAGTCCTGCTGAATAGGTCATCGCCGCGCCCTGGGAAAAACCCGCGAGAAAGATGTTCGAAGTCGGAATGCCGCGCCGGTTCTGCGCTTCGATCAATCGCCGCACAGTTGCGCAAGACGACTTGATACCCGCATCGTCAACTTGGTGATTAATGCTCTCAAACGACCGGATGTCATACCACGCACGCATCACGTAGCCGTTGTTTGCGGTAACGGCAATCTCTGGCGCATTGGGAAACACGAAGCGCACGGCGGGCGCATCGGTGAAACGCAGCTCGGGGACGAGCGACACGAAGTCGTTGGCATCGGCGCCAAGACCGTGCATCAGGATCACGGCGAACCCGGGATTCGGAGCACTTTCAATTTCAATGGTGGGTGGTTGCTCTGTCATGGATCGCGACTATCCGGTTTCAGGAAACGTTCAGGGGATCGGTATGAATACAAGCAGGATACCGCCGAGCGAGACGAGCCACGTCATTCATCTCACTGTCATCGTGTCAGGTCGTCAAAATCGGGCGCCAGGACACAAGCATGACAGATGTTGCTGCGAACGGCCGCTATAGGAAACGTCGAACGCCTCTTGGCGGACCCACAAGGGACGGTCGATTCACCTGAAAGAGGACGTTCAGCAAGCACTCAACCGCCGCACACTCAACCGGCGATATACGGTTGAAACGTCAATCCGTAGCAACGACGTTCGGGTCCGCAATTTTTGCACGCTGCATTGTTGCTAGTCGCTTGGTGCCCCATTGCACGATCATCGCCAGGACTGCCGCCTCAGCGAAGGCCACCAGTGGGCGCTGGTAAGGCAGTGAGAACGAAAGCAGCAAACAAAATGCTGCAAACGAGAACCTGCCAAGCACCATGCCCCGAAGCAGCGAAATCACAAAGGCCGGCCCATGTGCGCGGTGTGACGACACCGATAAAACGATTCCGAGCAGTGGAAATACCGCGAACAGACCGCTCCATGCGGGGCCCGCCCATCCGGACAACGAGGTAACCAGTACCGTGAGGACTCCGCCAGCAACCATCCTGCCTATCAGGTCGGACCGCTTAAGCGGTGCGCCCGCTGCGACCGCCGAGCTGCGTGGCAAGAACGACTGGCCGAAGCACACAGCAGCGAGGGCTGCGGTTGCCGCCCAGATAGGTGAAGTTGGCAACATCGATAAGCCACATGCGGAGATAAACCACGTCATCAGCCCGACAGCTAATGCTACCGGCCACGAACGCGAGCGGCAGGTCCATGCATATGCGAAATTGAATGCTTCTGACGCTAGGATTGCGGAGAGGGAAAGCGTAGCAGCACGCGCGCCGAAGCCCGGACCATGCGAGAGAACAAGAATGAACAGAATCGGACCTGCTACCACGGGTAAACCGGCCAACCAGCCAGCAATCGATGGCCCCCACCACTTACCCGACATTGACACGACAAGCAAGAACAACGGGACAAGCGTTAGTTTAAGCGCGAGCATGCCGAAATCAAGCGGATTTAAAGTGCGATCATACCCTCGCCCCATCACGGGGCGTCACTGTGCCGCCGCACGGCTGCTATGCGGACACCGCGACGAAGGACCGTTCGCGGCCGTACAGAGCCCGATAGCGACTAGCTCAGGTCGACCACTACAGCCCTTCCGCTCGACGCAAAGCAGACACTCGGCCTAGCCGGGCATGTCGGAGAGCAGTGCCCATCGCTCATGGTCTCGCCATTCACCATTTATGCGGAGATAGCGTGGTGAGAGGCCTTCCTGTCTAAAACCCAACCGACGCACAAGTGCAATCGATGCTGTATTCCTAGGTTGAATGTTTGCCTCCAGCCGATGCAATCCAAGCTCGTTGAACGCATAGCCGACAGCCGCCCGTAATGCCTCCGTCATCAACCCGGTCCGGGCGAAGTTCAACATCCCGTAATACCCGAGATATGCACTCTGAAAAGCGCCTGCGACAATCTCGTTAATATTGACTACGCCAACAACGTTATTCGATGCTACTTCACGCGCAACGAGACCGATGTTCGGTCCGGTGAGGCCGCGCGCAAACCAGCTATCAAATCCCGTTTGATCGGTAAATGAAGTGACCCAAGGCAAATGGTAGTCCTGACTTGCCAAGTTCGCGGCGATCAACTCGGCGGCGTCGGCCCGGATCACGCGGTGTATCTGAATGACACTCATGAGACTCCATCGGATAAGCGTATGCGGTGCTTGGATTGTCCTCGATCTGACTGCGCCGGTTCAAGGTCCGGCATTGGCCGACACTCGCCCAACGCGAACGGGGATTCAAGCCAGTCTTGAATAGACCCGCGTGTTCCGCAAACTACCATCCGGAGCGCGCCGTTCCTGCCGTAACACGCCTTCCAGTTTCCGACACAGACCTCGATCGATCGCTGAGCGCAGCAAGGATGCGAATAGCATGAGCCGACCGGTCACACCCCGGCGACATAGTAGCCAGTTGCCCGCGTGCTTGCTCAATGTCGACTCAGCATACTTGCCCCGTCAGCGCCGGATTGCCCGCCAGGATCTCGACCAGGAAGTCGATGAACACCCGGACTTTGGTGGACAGGCGGCGGCCGGCGGGGTGGACGGCGCTGATGACAAGCGGGCCAGGTGCGTAGTCGGCCAGCACGACGCGGAGCGCGCCCGAGGCGATCTCGGACGCGAAGGCCCAGAACGGACCATGGGCCAGGCCGAGGTCGGCGAGCACTGCGGCGCGGATCTGTTCGGCGTCGGCGGTACGGAAATTCGCTCTTGGGTGATGCAGAGTGGATCTCGACCCATCGCGGAACTCCCACGACACCGGCTCGAGGTGCGGGGCGAAAATCAGGCAGGCGTGGGCGTCAAGGTCGGCGGGGATCCGAGGTGTGCCGCGGACTGCGAGATAGGCCGGCGTGGCGACGGTCGCGAAAGGCGTCATGGCGATGCGGCGTACGATCATACTCGAGTCGGCGAGCTCACCGTTGCGGATCGCCAGGTCGACTCCTTCCTCGATCAGGTTGATGTTGCGCCCGGAGCCAGTGAGCTCGATGGAGATGTCCGGATAGCGAGCAAAAAACTCGGGGAGGCGCGGCACGATGTAGAGCCGCCCGAACACCGGGGCCACGGTCACCCGGATCAAGCCAGACGGCGCGGACTGACCGCGGCCAACCATGGACTCCACCACGTCGAATTCGTCGACCAGCCGCACCGCGGATTCGTAAAAGATCTGGCCGGCATCGGTGAGGGTCATCCTGCGCGAAGTGCGGCGCATCAGCTGCGCACCCAGGTGAGCTTCGAGGGCGGCGATCTGTTTGCTCACCGCGGACTGGCCGACCCCGGCTTCCCGGGCAACCGCCGAGAAGCTGCCGCGTTCGACCACACGAACGAAAAGGCGCATTGCGTCGAGTCGGTCCATTGAAGGTTTCCAATACTTCCTGTTAGGAATGGATTCTATTCCGCAATCCGGGCTTCTGCGCCAGATCGAAATGGATGAGTCTCTCGTCAGACGAGGCCGGACGTTTCCAGCCACAAAAACCAGAGGAAAATTCCATGATCACTGCCGCCAAGGCAACCGCCGTTGAGACCCGGCACGTTCTGTCCGACGACGAGCGCCAAATCGAGCAAACTGTGCTCGCCGGGATCCACCGACTGTTCTCGAACCCGAACGGGAACCAGCGCGAGACCTATGACACTCTGATCGCCACGACGCCGATCGCTGACGGTGTGACCCTGGAAACCATAGACACCGACGGCGTCAGCGGCTGGTGGGTGCGGCCGACCGGCGCCCCCGAGGACCGTGCAATCCTGTTCCTGCACGGCGGTGCCTACTTGCTGGGCTCAGCCACGGCCTATCGCGGCCTGGCCAGTCAGGTGGCAGTCCGCACCGGGGTGGCGACGTTCGTGGCCGATTATCCGCTGGCGCCGGAGCATGTCTTCCCGGCTGCGCCCGAGGCCGCCGCCTCCCTGCGCCGTTGGTTGGGCCGCCAAGGCCAGGGTGTTTCGCAGGTCGCGCTGGTCGGCGATTCCGCGGGCGGCGGACTGGCCCTCAGCGTACTGGGCGATGCAACGGCGACAACGCCAGCGATAGCGGCTGTTGCGGTCTTTTCGCCTTGGCTCGACCTCGCGTTGACCGGCGCCTCGTTCGCCAGTCCCGACATCCACGACCCCATCTTCCAGCCGGAAATGCTTGCCGGGCCTGCCTCGGCCTATCTCGCCGGCGCCGATCCGAAGGACGGCCGGGCGTCGCCGCTCTATGCGGTGCCCGACGTCCTGCCACCGTTGCTCATCCAGGTGGGAGGCGACGAGATCCTGCTCGACGACGCGCGGCGCTATGCGCAGGCGGCCGCGGACAAGGGCGGCGAGGTGAGGCTCGATATCTTCGAAGGGCTGCACCACGTCTTCCAAGGCGCGACGAGAGACTTGCCGAGTGCGCGCAGCGCGCTGGACACGGTGGCGGCCTTTCTGAACCGCCACTGGGCCTAGCACGACGCGCTCAGGAGAGCAGCCGAGGGCATGCAGGTCCCGACGCTCTCGCTGGAGCGCGGCATGGTGCCACGCAAGCCTATTCCACCGGGCGCGAAAGTCTTTCGATACGATGCCGCCATCGATCTCTCGTTCACCATGCTCACGGCGAACGCCAACGATCAGCCGCTGACGGAGCGGTTCCACAGGCCGGGCGCCGATGAAGGGTGGGTGGTGATCGTCCGGCCGTCAGCGTACGAAAACCGGATCAGTCCCAGAGCACTGACGAGCCGCGGTCTTTCGTGAACCTGCACCAGTCGATCAAAGGATGGCCAAGCCTTATCCATGGCCACCGCGCACACCTGCGGTCAAGCCGGACGGTGATCTGCTTTGGGATGCCTGATACTTTCGCGAGTGTCGCTGCACGACCCACAGGGGACCTTCAGATTTGCGCAGAGCGGCCGTTCGCGTAGCAGATAATGAAACCTCTACCCCCAGTTGCCCCAGACCATGACCCTTACTGCTTTTGGCCCCGTCCAGACCAGTCCCAACGGGGACTCTTTCTATCTGGCAATTCCGGGTACGCCTGCCTCGCTTGTGCTCTGCCTTGCGGATCCCGATCGTCCGTCGGCGACGCTGGACGCCCTGCGCGACGGACAGATGGTCTCGGCCGTGGAACTGTACGCGCTGCTGCCGGCCCTTGCCGACGCGCACTGGAAACCCATGGACAGCGGGGGCCTTGATGGGCTCGGGATCGGCTGGATCGAACATTTGGACGAGTTGCGGGTCACCCTCACGGTCAACGGCACGACCCGCCAAGATATACCCGGCACGGCGTTCGTGGCCATGACGGAGGCGGCGAATGCCGTGTCGGAGGCGCTCCGCCTCGCGCGCGATGCGATGACCGGTTACTGGCTGGTGACGGCAGGCGGAAAGGAATTCACGGCTTTTATCCGCCCCGATAACAGTTGGTGGGTTGCGGAGTCGGTGTCGACGAACGACGCTCGGCGAATCGCACGCGTGAAGGCCTATCGCACCGATGACAATCCGCAGGCGGCACTTAGAGGGTGGGCGTCCTCGCAGGGACAGCCCGTCATCATCAAGCAGCGCTAGGCCGTCGTGTCCATTGACCGCTTGTGGCCGCGCTGAGCCCTACCGAAGCGGGCTCACTTCGGCCATCTATGGCCGAGCACCGAGGTAACCGGGTAGGCTAACTCGCGAACCTCATCCAATTGGTTTCCGCCAAAGAGATAAATAAACTCAGCGTCGTGGCGAAGATAAAACCCGACATGCCCTTTCCAGCTTGTGGGATCGTCGCGCGTCAATACAGTAATGCATCCGTAGGCCGGGCTCTCAAGGGCGATACCCCAATCGAGCCAAGACCGTGCCAACGCCGATGCGGTGCCGCGAACCCCGACGCCTGCCAGGCACCAGTTAATGAATGAGGAACACCAGGAAATTTTGTCGTCGTAGCCGACGAGATTGGTTTGACTGTTGTATTCGACTATTCGTGGATTTGTCTCGCCAACGGGAAAACGCCTAATACCGCGTTCGGCAATCGCTACAGGCATCCACGCTGGTTCGGCAAAGCTATCTCTGGTGTCTATGATCATTCGCGTTGGACGGCTTCTTATGCGCTCCCGCGATTGTCGCCGATTCCGGCTGCGCGGTCGACCGGCCGCTTCTGGCCGGTGATGGCCCTGCAGGCATACGCGGAACATGCTTCGAGTGGCGGCACGCGTCCCGGGCTTGATGCTTGGTACCGAGGGCAGCGGTCGTTCGGATCGCGTATTCAAGCGAAAGTGTAAAGGACCTCGAATCTCTCACACACGAGAGGCATCGATTTATCAACCGTCCGGCCAATTCGCTTGCACTCGTCGGTGAAGAATCTCCAGTGCTCTGTTTGCCAATGCGATAACGAGCGGTCACCTTCGCCTTCGCTAGCTGCGAAATCGGCGGTCACAGCGTCAAACGGCACGATTTCCACCTCCGTGGTTCGTCGAACAAACGTTGGCCGACCATGCCAGTCAAGCACGATCTCCATATCCCCGACCGCAGGAAGTGTCGTACCGTCGAAACCCCAAGACCAAACCAAGCTGCAAGTACCGCGCTTTACGCCAGTCAGAATGAGGGTGATCAGCGATTCTGAAAGAGCCTCTGAATCTCCGAAACCGCCGATTCCGACGTTACCTTTCGGTAGATGTACGCCTCGCTCGGCCAACTCAGCGATTAACTCATCTACATTCTTGTCCATGCGACAGAGTCCTATTCATTGCGCCCGCTATATCGGGGCACCTACGCGCCGATTGTCAACCATCTATCCGGTGCTGTCGAACGTCTCAAAGTGGCCGAACTGAGCCGACTGACCTGTTTGAATCCAGACGCCAATGTTTTCCGCGATCATCTCGTGGCAACGCGGGGCGCGGTTAGGTATTCGGTCGCAGATATCTTCCACGACACTCACTTGAGCCTCCGAAAAATAATCTTCTTAGGACGGGTTGGCAAGGATCGTTTGCATCAACAAAAAATCGCAATCCTGAAAGGCCGAGCGATGCAGACCACGCCCGTTTCGCGAGTCAAACTTAACTAGCATCGACACCGGATGCCCCGCCGATAAAACTCTGCCAGATGAAATCCTGGCGAAGCGCTCGACCTGGAAGGACACGCGGAGCGCCATCATATGCAACAAAGGCTGAGGACGCAAAGGCAAATCGTGCAGACCGTAGACGTCAAAATGCCGATTCAATTCCACTCCGGCGAACTCGATGCACACAATTCGCCGGAGGCAGTCGATGCCCTCAAGCAACGCTTCGCCGGCAAGGACGCACCGGTCTTCACGTAGCCTAGCGCGGACCATGGCTTCAATTATACGGATCGTGCCTGATACAACCAGAATGCAGCGGCTTGCACATGCCGCACGCTGACTTTCCTCGGCGAGCATTCGTAAGCTGGAGGACTGCGCCCAGCTCGGGCGTCAGTCTTGTGAAACGTACACGTGTTGGCACACAAACCGGCGCGAGCGTGTCAGAAGCGATGCGCTCCAAGACCGTCCGGAACAACTCGAAAACGATAGATGAACTCAATGTGCCACCGTCCAGCCGACCCCGCGCACGTTGCGGATCAGAGACGGCCCGAACTTCTTGCGCATCGCATGGATGAGCACGTCGACGGCATTGCTTTCCACCTCTTTACCCCATCCGTATAGCCTGTCCTCAAGCTGACCGCGCGACAGGATCATGCCGGGCCTTTCCAGGAACGCGTGCATCAACGCGAATTCGCGCGCAGAGAGCGACGACGCTACCCCGTTGCAGCACAACATGCGCTTATGGAGATCGAGGCTGAGCGACTCGCCGCCGATACGCGAAGTGGCGTAGCCCGCCTTGCGCCGCAATACCGCCCGGATGCGAGCAAGAAGCTCGCGGACTTCGATTGACTTGAACACACAATCGTCGGCACCGACGTCAAGGCTGTGCACACGCGTCTCCAGATCGTCCAGTGCAGTGAGAATCAGCACGGGGACGTCGTTGCCCGCGGCACGCAACGAACGTAGCAGATCGATACCCCCTGTGCCCGACAGGCCGGGATCGAGCAACACGATAGCGTAATAGGCCGTGTTGATGGCCACGCTACCGGCGTTGCCGTCGCGCACCCAGTCGACACTGCAATCCGCATCCTTCAATGCCCGAAGCAGGCTCTCGCCAATCTGAAAATCCTCTTCAACCAGTAAAACTCGCATGATGTCCCACCGTTTTGGATAGCGTTCGCGCCACGTCGGACGCACGCTATTGAAACTAAAAATCCCCCTGTTGATTCGCATAACGTATTGTGTTGGGCTTAAAACCGGTTGGAATTCACGTTCGTGAATACCTTGCGCATCCCCGCGCATGGTTTTGCCCTGGATCGAATCACGACAAGTGGTTGTCTTGATACTACGAGGCGCTGTGTGTAGTATTTTTTGGAATGGCGAAAATGCCCACTCGCGATGCCAGTCTAAGGGAACAGACCTCTCGTCTGCATCGCCCTGTCCTCCTGAAGAGTGACGCTATGGTCAATCATTC
>Ga0302234_10001242_pt1 | contig 17911 bp, 13 predicted proteins | sample II_Palsa_N3_2_FD_193576 | JGI IMG/M metagenome (GOLD analysis project Ga0302234, IMG submission 193576) | Peat permafrost microbial communities from Stordalen Mire near Abisko, Sweden - II_Palsa_N3_2 | ecosystem: Environmental > Terrestrial > Soil > Palsa > Peat permafrost | place: Sweden... | reverse complement strand
CGTTTCCATAATCGCGCGTATAGACCTTGATGCGCGATGAGTTCGGCATGCGTGCCGGTTTCGACGATATGGCCTTTGTCCAGCACCACCAGGCGGTCCATCCGCGCGATGGTGGAAAGTCGGTGCGCAATCGCGATCACCGTCTTGCCGCGCATCAGAATATCGAGACTGTCCTGGATTGCTGCTTCGGCTTCGGAATCGAGCGCCGAAGTGGCTTCATCGAGCACCAGGATCGGCGCGTCCTTCAGCAACACCCGGGCAATGGCGATGCGCTGGCGTTGGCCACCGCTGAGCTTGACGCCACGCTCGCCGACCAGAGCGTCATACCCAAAACGACCCTCGCCATCGACCAGCTGCGGAATGAATTCGTCGGCGCGCGCCTTGCGCACGGCGTCGAGAATTTGCGCTTCACTGGCATCCGGACGTCCATACAGCAGGTTGTCGCGAATCGAGCGATGCAATAACGAAGTGTCCTGTGTCACCACGCCAATCTGCGAGCGCAGACTCTCCTGCGTGACCTTTGCGATGTCCTGGCCATCGATCAAGATACGTCCATCCTCCAGGTCATAAAGCCGCAACAGCACATTGACCAGGGTAGATTTGCCGGCACCGGATGGCCCGACTACACCGATCTTCTCGCCGGCACGCACAGCCAGATTGAGGCCGGCGATCACACCGCCCTGCTTGCCGTAATGGAAATGAATGTCATCAAAGTGCACATCGCCGCGCGTCACTGTCAGCGGCTTCGCATCCTCACGATCCTGCACCACACGCGGCTGGGCGATGGTGGTGATACCGTCCTGCACCGTACCCACATTTTCAAAAACTCCGTTGACCACCCACATGATCCAGCCGGACATGTTGTTGATGCGGATCACCAAGCCGGTGGATAGCGCAATCGCGCCCACGCTGACCTTGCCCTGGCTCCACAGCCAGATCGCCAACGCCGACGTGCCGACAATCAGGAACCCGTTGAGTATGGTGATGCTGGCATCCATCCCCGTGGTGAGGCGGGTCATGCGGCGCAGTTTGCTGGTTTGCTCGCCCATCGCGTCGGCGACATAGGCTTCCTCTCGCCGTGTATGCGCGAACAGTTTCAGCGTAAGCACATTGCTGTAACCATCAACAATGCGTCCCATCAGTTTTGAACGGGCCTCGGACGCATGCCATGAACGCTGCTTGATGCGCGGAATGAAATATCCCATCAATCCGACATAAAAGATCACCCACACCACCAACGGTACGGCCAACCACGCATCCGCCTTGGCGAACAGCACGATCGCGCTACCGGTATAAATGGTGACGTACCACAGCGCATCGACAATCTGCACCGCCGACTCACGCAAGCTCGCGCCGGTCTGCATGATGCGATTGGCGATACGTCCGGCGTAATCGTTCTGGAAAAAACCCAGGCTCTGGCGGATCACATAGCGATGGTTCTGCCAGCGAATGCGGTTGGTCAGGCTGGGTACGATCGCCTGGTTCACCAGCAGGTCATGCAAGCCAGCGAGCACCGGCCGCGCAATCAGCGCAACCAGACCCATACCGATCAACTCGCGCCCGTGCAGGTGGAAAAAATCCGGCCCCGGCATACCCTTGGTTAAATCGACAATGCTGCCGATGAAACCGAACAGCGACACCTCGACGATCGCCACGCCGAAACCCACCACGATTGCCGCCAGGAACACTGGCCATACCTGACGCAGATAAAATGCGTAGAAACGCCACACCGCCTGCGGCGGCATGCCGTCGGACGGTTCCTTGAACGCGTCGATGAGAGATTCGAACCAGCGGAAAATCATGAGCGCTCCAGAGCTGCAGGCCGTCATTGTGCTTGAAGCACCTCACTGCAGTCGCGTTCACGGTGCGAACCGGCATTTAGCGAAGACAAATCGAGGCAGACAGCGCCCTATGCAACTTTCACAGACCCCATCCCGGCAGATGTATGCAAGGCTGATAAGGCCTTACCTCAGCTCCAGATCCAGGCTTTGCTGCCCCGACCGGTCGCGGCGTGACGCGAGTCTGTCCGCGAGTCGGGTGGGCTCGGGCAACTTGTAGCGCGTGCAGCAGGCGAGTACGAGATCTGGCGCACTGACGTGGCTCACGCGATGCCCGGGCGAAACAATCAGCGGCTTGATGTGGTCCTTGCTGCGCAAGACCGTGCCGATCATCCTGCCGCGGTGGATCAGATCAGTGCGGTCGCCGCGGCATTGACCAAGCTCGCCATGGCTACCGACCAGGATCGATTTCGCCACCCCGATCGTCGGCAGACCGGTAATTACCCCAAGGTGCGCAGCGATGCCGAGTCCACGCGGATGCGCTACGCCCTGCCCATCGACGAAAATTAGATCGGGCTGCTGCGGCAGTTCGGCCAATGCCTGCAGCACCGCCGGCAACTCGCGGAACGACAGCAGCCCGGGCATATATGGCATCCGCGTAGGCAATCTCGCAACGACTTCGGCTATCGGCCGCAAAGTCCCTGCATCGATCAACACCGCTGCCGCGCGGGTGATCGCACCGCCCGCCTCGAAGCCCACATCGACGCCGGCCAGCAGGCGTAGCGGCGGGAATTCGTCGTCCAGTCGTACCCGAAGCGCGAGTTCAGTCTGCAGTGCACGAGCGCGAGTGACGTCACCATCCCACGCCAAGGCGTCCCCCATATCGAGGTCTAGCCAGCTGTCTATGCTTCGGCCATTCATGCCGTTAGCGTGGATTACGCTATCTGAACACTGCGTCAAAGCTGACGTGGCCCAACAGTCATTTCGGTTGACCGACTGCAACAAGGACCGGATCATCGGGAAATGCCTAACTTGCTTCGTTATTTATTCGTCCTTCTGCTGACCTTTTCCGGCGGCATCGCACTTGCACAGGACGCGCCAGCTGCAGCCAGCAGCTCGGCCATCGCCAAGCCTGCGTTGACGCCAGTGCAGACACTGACCCAGCTGCGCGCGCAACTGGACGACATCAAGAGTTCGGTGGACACCAAGAAGCCGGACGTCCCGTTGAACGATCTGCGCACCAGTGCACTGGCCGTGCAGCAGCAGGCCGAACAACTCGCCACCAGCCTGTCACCGCAATCGACCAGCCTGCAGACCCGGCTCGATGTGCTTGGCCCAGCACCGGTCAAAGGTGCACCGCCCGAATCGTCGGAACTCAGCACGCAGCGCCGGCAGCTGACAAAAACGAAAACTGATTTGGACGGCCAGATCAAGCAGGCCAATTCGCTCGGCACGGAAGCGGCGCAGTTGGCGGTGCACGTTTCGGAACTGCGCCGCGACCAGTTTCAGGCCTCGTTGGCCTCACGAACCGCAACGCCGTTCAGCCGCGCATTCTGGGTCGATCCAGCGCAGGCATTTCCCGACGATCTCACCCGCGAACAGCACTTGAACAGTTCGGTGGCCGACGCTGTATCGACAGCGTGGCAGCCGCCAAATCGTATATCGCTCATCCTGTGCCTGATCGTTGCCGTGCTCCTGCTGACGGTCGGTCGATGGCTGATTGAGCGCGCACTGGTGCAGGTAACCACCAATCGCATGCCGGCCGGCCATCTACGCCGCAGCGCACTGGCCGTCACGATCACACTCGCCTATACCCTAACGGTCGGCTTGTCGGCCCACTTCGTCTATCTGGCGTTGAACTGGAACGACATCCTCAGCGAAGACCTGGACGGCCTGGCACAAAGACTGGTGCGATTGGTGACCTTTGCGGCGTTCATGACCGGACTGGGTCGCGCCATGCTGTCGATCAAACGCCCGTCATGGCGACTTCCAGCGTTATCCGACGATGCCGCACAGCGGCTGCGCATGTTCCCGTGGCTGTTGGGCGGCGCGGCATTTCTGCTGGGCCTGCTGGAAAGCATCAACGACGCGATCGGCATCAGCTTGTCGGCTTCGGTTGCGACTCGCGGTTTTATCTCGGTGCTGATCGGCGTGCTGGTAGCCGATGCCTTGATCCGCCTGGGCAAATCCCGGCGCGCCATGCTGGCGGCGGGCGAGGAGCCGGGCCAGCGACCGATCTGGGTCGGTCTGGTGGTTGCCGCCGCGTTCATCTCCGTTGGCATCACCCTGCTCGGCGTCGCATCGGGCTATATCGCGTTCGCCTTCTTCATCGCGCGACAGATGCTGTGGGTCGGCGTGATCCTCACCGCGCTGTATCTGATGATGCATCTGGTCGACGATATCTTCGATACCGTCTTTGCGCCGAAGGGCCGCACCGGCAAGCGGATGCAGAACAGTTTTGGCCTGCCGGCCAGCGCGCTGGAACAGGTGGGGACTGTGCTGTCCGGCGTGACCCGCGCGATCCTGCTGATCATGGCGATAGCGTTTGTATTGGCGCCATTTGGTGCTGGACCCGAGGAACTGGCTGGACGTATCGGTACGCTGCTGTCGGGTGGCTCGCTGGGTTCGCTGAAGATCGTACCCAGCAATATCCTTGGTGCCTTGCTGGTATTCGGCATCGGCCTGGTCGTGCTTCGGGTAATCAAGCGTTGGCTAAGCGAGCAACTGCTACCGAAGACTTCATTCGATCTGGGCATGCAGAACTCGGTGCTGACTTTGCTGGGCTATGTTGGCGGCGTATTCGTGTTCGTGCTCGCACTGCTCGAGTTGAACGTCAACCTGACCAGCATCACCTGGATGGCCAGCGCGCTGTCTGTCGGTATTGGTTTCGGTCTGCAGGCGATCGTGCAGAATTTTATTTCCGGTCTGATCCTGCTGGCCGAGCGGCCAGTGAAGGTCGGCGACTGGGTCAGCATCGGCGGTGTCGAGGGTGATATCCGCCGCATCAACGTGCGCGCTACCGAAATCCAGATGGGCGACCGCTCGACCATGATCGTGCCAAACTCCCAGTTCATCACCCAGAACGTGCGCAACGTGACCCTGGCCAACGCGCAGGGACGTGTGCACATCACCCTGCCGATGCCACTGGATACCGATGCCAGCAAGGCGCGCGAAATCATTCTGGAGGTGCTTAACGCACATCCATCAACACTTGCCACGCCAGCGCCGGTCGTACGACTGGACAACCTCGACGCCGGCACCATGACGTTCGACTGCACCGCCTACGTCAACAGCCCGCGCGACGTCAGCGCTGTGAAAAGCGATCTGCTGTTCGAAACGCTGGACCGCCTGCGCGACGCGAAGCTGCCGATGACCAGTCCGCAAAGCATGATCGTGCACACCTTGCCCGCCCCACTGGTGAACGACGACAGCCGCGACGACAAGGATTGACCGGGGCGTCCGACTGACGATTTGATCGGATGCGCAAGCTTGCATACGTTCGCTCGTTGCCGACTGCGGCTACTGCGATCAAATACATCTGGGTCACGCATCCCGACACTTTCCGGCGTGACTACTTTTGCGCAACAGCGCAGACCATGCATCAATCATCTGCCGCTCGATTGAATGGCCGTGGCGAACGTGTTGCCTGCGGAAATCAACAAGACGCCGTGCTGATATCGCGCTAGCCTGATCTTCAGATTCCAGCCAAGGAGTTTTTGCGATGTCCACGTCCAGACCGAACGGCAGCACCATCATCCCCGGCATGCGTTACCGCGATGCCCATGCCGCAATCGATTTTCTGTGTACGGCATTCGGCTTCACCAGGCATGCTGTTTATGAAAACGAGCGAGGCGGTGTGGAACACGCACAGCTGACCTACGGCAACGGCATGATCATGCTCGGCGAAGTGCGCGACGACGAATTCGGCAAACGCATTGCTCAACCCAGTGACATCGGCGGCAGAGAAACGCAATGCGCATGCGTCACCGTCATCAATTGCAAGTCGCACTATCAGCAGGCACTGGCGGCCGGCGCCACGATCATCGATGACTATGCCGAAAAGGACTACGGCGGTGCCGGCTACAGCTGCCGCGATCCGGAAGGTCACCTGTGGTATTTCGGCAGCTACGATCCGTGGCATGCGTCGTGAAGCAGAACAACGGGCCGGCATGAGCCGGCCCGTTGTAAGTACCTAGCGGTCAAAACCGCGGATTACGAGCACTTCTCGTCTTTGGCCGCGTGATAACCCGCCGCCTGCGCGTCCGACGCGCTCATGTACTTGCCCTGCTTGGTGGTGCCATACCACTTGCTGCCCTGGCAGTGATACGCCTTGCTCTTGCTACCAGTATTGACCCAGACCTGGCCCGGACCACCGCCCGCGGCGGCGGTAGCAGCAGGTGCCGACGCACCCTTCTTCGAGGTTGCTGCCGCCGCAGCTGGGGTGACGGCGGCGGCTGGTGCCGCTGCTGCTGCGGGGGCTGCGGCCGGGGCCGCTGCTGCAGCTGGTGTGCCGGCTGCGGCATACCACTCCTTCACGCCCTTGTGCCCCTTGCAAGCACCCTTCTTGCTGGCCTGACTGGAATAGCTGCCGTCCTTGCACTGGCCGGTCGAACCGGCCGGTGCAGCGGACTGCTGCGCGTGAACCGCGGAACCGATAAACAGACAGAAAATGGCTGCCGCGATCAAGCCTGCTTTCGTCGAACGTGCTGCGATCAAACCTGATGATTTCATCTCGAATACTCCAACGTGCGTTGACGTAACCCCTTGGAATCGCCGCTTCATATGCGAAACGGCGCCCACCTTATTGGCCACACGCCGGACGCTCTGCGCATACGCTGAAGCGACGGATTGCGGCGGCCTCCCCAAGCACCGGGACTGCAGTGCCTGCTGCGCGACTATGCCGCAAATCCGTGACGATAAACATGACGATAAAACCGCATTCGTCGGCTGCGTTTATCTGGCAGACGGTCGCAGCACCTTATTCGGAATGCTGTGCCAAGCTGCTGACCGGCGCGACGATCTGCGCTTGTGCCGGCGGCCTCATCGTCGAATCCGGTCGCGCGACGGCATACATTTCCCAACTGATCTGCTTGAGCAAGGCGCGCGGATCATCGCCCTGGGTATACAGATCAGCGTGCGTCTTGCCCGTCAGATAGCGAAAATCGGATCTCGCGTGCAGGTTATCCAGCACTGCCTGCAGCTTGTGCACCGCACCATCCAAGTAATAGGTATCGGCAGTACCGACCATCACGTGAATCTTTCCATCCAGATCGGGCTTCAGCAGCGGCCAGTCGACCTGAAGGCGATGCGCAATGTCGTAATGCGCCCGCCAGTACGCCACCACCGCCGGATCAACTGCACCGGTATCGCGATCGAACAGCAGCGCCGGTCGTCCATCTTCTTTGCGCGGTGAAAACACCCATTCATACGACGACATCTGGCCGCCGTACAAACCGAGCACGCGTTCAAGTTTGGCTGAATCCTCAAACGTGCCCTGGACCTTCCCGTTCAATCGCTCCAGCGGCCACGGCTTACCGTCGGGCCGGTGATAGACGTTGGCATTTGGCGCATAGAGATTGATGCCGGAAAAATCGTGAAAATCGACCGGATCGGGTGACGTCGACCACGTACCGCCAAACATCTTCGGATAGGTGATCTGCAGCCACAGCGTCGCCCAACCACCCGACGAATGGCCGGTGAGAAAACGACCGGAAGCGCGCGCATCCATTCGATAGTGCGACTCCAACTGCGGAATCAGTTCCTCAGTCAGCGCCTTGCCCCAGGGGCCGTTATTGACCGAGTCGGCAAACTCCTGCGTACCGGTAGGGCCGGACTCGTCCAGAAACACCCAGATCATCGGCGGCATCTCACCCTTCATCATCGCCAGATGCACGCCCACCACGGTATTGATCAGGCGTTCGTCGTTGCCGCCATAGCCGTGGGTGTAATACACCGTAGGGAACCGCGTACTGCCGCTGGTTTCGTATCCTGGCGGAGTCAATACCCAGCCACGTATATGGATCGGCCTGCCCCAGAAAACGGAGAGCATCGGGCTGACCATGTCGATCGGCCTGGTATGTGCGCGCGCGTCCGGCGCTGCGGCCTGCAGATCTGGCGTCGAGGTCAGCTGCCACGGATAGGGCTCGGACTGTACGCGTACCAATCGCAGGGTTGAAGGCGTAATCGCCGGCAAGTGCACGTTGATTACCGGGCTGACCAGATCGCCGGCGCTTCGTCCGCTGTAGTTGTAGTTGTGATCCAGATCGAGCACCGCCTGCAGCAGGTAGTCGCCCGGCGGCAGCGCCGAAAAATTCATCGGAAAAGCCTGGCTATCCGTATCGATCGTCACGCTACCCTTCGGCACCAGCCGACTCACCTCGCGCGAGGCAACTGCCGTGCGCATCGGATAAAGCGGATCGGCGTCCACGCTCTCGACCTTGCCACCCTTGGCCGCCTTGCGCGCAGTCGTCGCTGCGGTAGCGAATAGCAGCAACCGTCCCGAAACGGGCTTGGTCGCCGCGCCATCCAGCTCTACCTTGAAGATCGGCGGCGTGCGCGCGGCATGCCAGCGCAGTGCCAGTACGGAAGCGAGGCCGGCCAGCACCAGTACCAGCGACAGTATCAAAGTAATCCGTACCGACTTGCGCATGCCAGCTGCTTTCCAATCCCTATATCCAGATCAACTCAACGCCGCATGGCCCTGCTTGGGATACGCGAACGGCCAATCTAGCCGAGATCGAGTCATCGTAGCGTCAGTTACCTCGTCACCTGTAAGTTATGCGGGGTCGATCTGCTAATGGCTCGACGATACCGCGCTGAGCCATCCATCGCCGGTCCTGTTTATTGCACCGGCTGCAGTGGCGCCTTCAGCGCCGAATCCGGCCGCACCGCCACGTACATCTGCCAGCTGATCTGCTTGAGCAGGCCCTGGCGATCCTTAGCCTTGCACGTACAGATCGAAATGCGCGCGGTTTGGCAAAAAAGTGAAGCTCGATTTCGCATATAGTTGGCTGATCGCTTTTAACCGGTGGAGATGCCGTGCCTGAGCGGCGGCATCCCCATCCGTCGCCGGCCCAGGCATCTACGCCTTCGTCATTCTGACGTGGGCGGGATCACGCGGCGAAAACAGTTTCCCCCGCGTGCTCGCATCCGCACGGATAGTCTCAGCCGCGCTCCAAATTACCTCCCCTGATTTGAAAAGTGACGGCACATTCTTCATAAGACACACCGCACGCCCGGTGGAAGGCTTTGGCACAATCTTGCCAACTGTAGTATCTGGACAGTTCGTCACCCAACTCCCCCGCATCCTTGAAACGAATGGGAAGGTCTGTGGCCAGTTCCTTGATCGCCTTGGCCCATGCCGCGGGACGACCATCGAAGGCTGTCGTCGGCACCAAGCGAGGCTCAAGGAAATCGTCCGGTTCCGACGCCGAGACACGCTTGTAGAAATCATGCACCACGCACTTCTCCAAGCACTCAGCCTGCGTCCTTGCCAAGCGCGCCAGGAACATTCCCGCGCCGCTGATCTCATTCACCAGCACGGGCACACCGGCACTCAACGCCTCCATCGGTACCAGCCCGAAATGCTCGATATACGATGGCATAAGCACGCCGTAGGACGCGCGCACTTCGTCCATGATGGTTGTTGTCGATGGGCCAACCAGCACTGTTACCTTGCCGGCATGACTACCCACGTTGACTATTTCGTCCGCGAATTTCTGCGCGGCTTGGTAATCGACCGTTCGCACTTCCGTACTAGGGTGTATCGGTCCACCAGGGTAAAAATTTCTATCCGCCCAGTAACGGACATGCAGTTCAAGCGGCGGGCAGTCCCCATCGTCGCGAAGTATCTGCGCGGCGAGCAGAATATCCTCGAGTCCCTTGATCGGCGCAGTGGCCCGACCATTGAAAAGCAACCTTATCGGTCCCCTGGGTTCTCTGAAACGCACCCTCTCCGTGGCCTCGACGCCGCCGATACATTCGTGGATGCGCACCTTGGCGCCATTTAGCAGCTTCAGCGCACCTGCGCGCAACAACGGCCCCACCGGCACGACCAGGTCGGCCCTTTTCATCCACTCGGCCTCCAGCGCGATCTTTCGCTCAGCCGATTCCGTGTCGATCGCCTCGCCATAGGCGTCGTAACCGGTCAGAACCGTACCTTCCACGGGATAGGAATGCAGAAAGTAGCTGGTCTTGGCATCGTGGAAATACCTGTTCTTGAGCAGGATCGCGGCGGCTCCGGAGAATCGCGAATGGCCGATGATGATTTCGGGATGCCATGGCGCACCCGAACCCAAGACCTTTGCTTGCACATCGTTCCTGGCAAGGTAATCCGGATCGTTGATTCGCTCGTACAACTCCTCGCGTTCCTTGTCGATCCCACCCGGGTTTTGCATCAGGATCGGCTCGTCATTGATGTACAGAATCGTCGCGCGGCCATGATCCTCGGCAGTGGGATTGATGGGCGCACGCCCTGAAGGAACCCTTACGTCGAGAGTGAGTAGCTTGACGCTATGCCCGTTAGCAACGAGAGCTTTGGTGAATTCCTGGTTGAAGACGGCGAGACCACCGCCGAAGCTCCTGCCGCTATACGGTAGAACGATGAGGATATTGCTCATGAGGATCTCCTTGGGTAATGGCGTTATCAGTTGACGACCGGCATCGACGCGTCCGGAAACGCGTCCGGAGGTGTCCGAAGGCGTTGTGCCCAAAGCCGTCACCCGCACAGTGAGGTTGCTCGGGCTTCGCGTCCGTCGGGAAAAAACTGATTTCGCGAGGATCTGATGCTGAATCGCATAAGCGTGCGGAGGCGGCGATCCATGGACGTCCGCAGCAGGCGAGACAGGTCAACCGTCAGATTCGGGCCTGAATGCGTTCGACTATCAGGGTTTTCCAAGCCTAGCCGATGGTCTCGGCATAGATATCCAGGCGGCCTACGCCAATGATGTTTTGAGGCGTGAGTTGAGCGAGTTCCGTCAGGCCATAGCGGCCACCTCCGGAACGGTTATCGACGATCGTTGCTCGCAGCGTTTGTCGTGAACGGGGTATCAATCACCCTGATGCTTGACTGGCGTGCATCATCGGTGCGAAGCGAGCCTGACGCAGGCGTAAAGCACGGCATGTGCAAAGCAGGTTGCCCAAAGGGATGTCCAACCCTAGCCGACCATACATGCACTTTCGGCGCGAGAGTACAGATTGCCATGCGCCGCATGCTTTCGCCGTCATCCCAAAGGCCTCGCGGGCGAACGTTTCCGTACGCGGGAGGTTACTCAGGCTCAGCCTTGAGGATGGGCGTGAGACGCAGATCCTGAAAATCAAAGCTGAAATCGGTCAGCGGCGAGATCGGCTCCATCCGCGCTTCACGAATATGGCCGTCCATATCGAGACTGAAGCTGATGAATGCATCGGCGTTCAACGTGCGATCGTCCCAACGCACAGTGAAGGCATCGTGCTGCCACGGCGACAAGGTGCCGATCAACTGAGCGGTCTTGCTGAAGCGCAGGCGCAGCTTGCCACCCTCGCTGCTGATGACAACATCGCCGTACCACGGATCGCGATAGGTTCCCGCGTAGTTCGCCAGCGACAGTGACGGCTTTCTGTTCTTGTCTCGCGCCTTCTCATGCGTGGCGAAGCTGTCGTCGGCTTTCGATTCCGCCTTCTTCACGGCCTTGTCGTAAACCGCGACCCAGTCGGTCTTCTGCGATGGATTGAGGTAAGCATCGAGTACGCGATAGGTCACCGCATTGAACGCCGCGCCAGACTCCTGGTTGGTCAGCACCACCACGCCCAGGTGCAGCTCTGGCACCAGCGTGATACGCGAAACCATGCCGGGCCAGCCGCCGGTATGCCAGACCAGCCGCTGGTTGCGGTAGTCGGACAGGAACCAGCTTTCGCCGTAGCCGAAAAAATGCGGTGTCAGTGGTGCCAGTTCCGGAATCGGTGGCTTGATGATGGTAATCGGCGTCAGCATCGACCACATCTGTTCCTGGCTATCCTCGGAGAACAGCCGCGCCGGCTTGCCGTCCTTTCCCGGACCCGGCAGCGCGCCGCCGGCCAGCTGCACGTTCATCCACTTGGCCAGATCGTGCACACTGGCGTAAATGCCGCCCGCGCCCGGATCGTTGAGCCAGGCCATCGGCGGAACCGGCTCCAGATTCTTGAAGTTGGCTTTGGCATGGCCGGTAGCCACATCCATGCCCGGCTTCAGATAGGTTTTGTCGATCAACGACTCGTCCATGCCGACCGGCTGGAATAGATGCGTGCGCACATAGTCGGCATAGCTCTGGCCAGAGGCCTGCTCAATCACCAGAGTGGCGACGGCAAACAGAATATTGTCGTAGGCATAACCGCTGCGAAAACCGTTCTTGATCGGCACATCACGCAGATGCTCGACCACTTCCTTGGTGGTGTACGAGGTCGGCGGCCAGTACAGCAGATCGCCCGCACCGAGGCTCAAGCCACTGCGATGCGCCAACAGGTCGCGGATGCGCATTTCGTGCGTCACATAGGGATCGGACATGCGAAACCACGGCAGGTGATCGATCACCCGATCGTCCATCTTCAGCTTGCCCTGCTCAGCCAGCTGCTGCAGCGCAGCTGCAGTGAACGCCTTGGTATTGGACGCGATGGCAAACAGCGTGTTTGCGTCGACGGTTTCGGATTTGCCTATCTCGCGCAGGCCAAATCCCTGCTCCATCACCACCTTGCCATCCTTGACGATCGCTACCGCAATGCCCGGCACGTCGAAGGTCTTGCGCGCGCTGTCGACATAGGCGCCAAAGTCCTGCAGCTGAGACGGCAAGGTGCTGGGAGCCTTGTTTGCCGCATCTAGCGCAGGCACCGAAGTAGCTGGTGTCTGGGCGCTTGCCGCCGCGGCAAACACCATCAACGCACAAAGGCTGGCCATCCCGGGAAAAAAGGAATAGTGGAAAGAGCGGCGCTTGAGCATGTCGATTCCTGCGGGTCAGTCGATCAACTATCGCGGCAAATCGGGTGCGAAGCCAGCGCTGAAAGTCATGCACCACATCGAGCCCAAGGCACAGATCCACCGGAAGTCGCTGCCGGCTAACATGGCACCGCATTCCTTCGACGCCACCACTAATGCCACTCATGACTGATGATCTGTTTGCCAAACCGGCGCCCGCAGTAAACGCCGCCTCGATTCGCGTCGGCATCGGCGGCTGGACGTTCGCGCCATGGCGCAAGAATTTCTATCCTGATGGGCTGGTGCAGCGGCGTGAGCTGGAATACGCCAGCCGCCAGCTTCGCGCCATCGAAATCAACGGTACGTTCTATCGAGCGCAAACGCCGGCTGTCTATGCCAAATGGGCAGCCGAGACACCGGAAGACTTCGTGTTTTCACTGAAGGCACCGAAAAGCATCACCGAAGGTCGGCGATTAGCGGACTCAACCGCCGCTGCAAAACATTTCATCACCGGCGGCCTGGCCGAATTCGGCGCACGGCTTGGACCGATTCTTTGGCAGCTGCCACCTTCTCGAGTCTTCGATCAGGACGACCTGGCCGCCTTTCTCGATACGCTGCCGCGCGAGCTGGACGGCCGTCGGCTGCGCCATGTTCTGGAAGTGCGGCACGACAGCTTTCTCTGCGAACCCTATCTGAAACTGGCTCGCGCGCAAGGCATAGCGACCGTCTTCACCGATTCAACGAATTACCCATCGATGGGCGACATCACCGGAGCATTCGTCTATGCCCGCCTGATGCGCAGCCAGTCGGATATCGACACGGGTTACCCCGCTACTGCCCTCGATGGTTGGGCCAGGCAAGCCAAAGTCTGGGCTAATGGCAGCGACCCAGCCGATCTGCCGCACATAGCTGCGCCAGCTCCGCAAGCAGAATCGCGCGATGTATTCGTGTTCTTCATCAGCAGTGCCAAGGAACGCAATCCGGCTGCCGCGATGGCGATGCAGGCCCGCGTTGACGCTGGCTGAGTTCACAGCAACACACGGTATCCACTCCATGCGTAGCTGATCGGACTAAGCTTCCTTCCATCCATCACGCCGACAAACTCCGATGCGCCAGTTCAAGCCACTGATCCTGCTCCTAGTGTTGGTCGCTGCTGCAGCCATCTGGTCGGGGCATGGTGCGAGTCCTAACGGTGCAGTCAGTTCCGCGGCAACAACCGGCAGCAACAACGCATCAACCTCACTGCCGACTTTCCTGCCGGCAGAGGCGCGCGCCACGCTGGACCGCATCGCCAGCGGTGGTCCCTTCACGCACCGACAGGACGGTGTGGTTTTCGGCAATTACGAGAACCTGCTGCCCTCACAGCCACGCGGCTACTACCACGAGTACACCGTCGAAACACCGGGCGCTGATACCCGTGGCGCACGACGCATCATCACTGGCGGTACGCCACCGGATATCTACTACTACACCGACGATCACTACCGCAGCTTCCGCGCGTTCAAGGTCAGCCGATGAACATTTATGGTCCGCGCCGTCCGCGCGACTTCGACCCCAACCTCACGCAGCCGACGCAAAGCGGCATTTATTTCGTGGGCAGCGATGACCTCGCCCGACTGGCCAAGACGGCCGCGCGCGACGAACTGCGCGTATGCCGCACCGATCTGTCCGGTTGCCGGGGCAAGGACGAGCTGCTGCGACGGCTGACTGAGTCGCTCGAACTGCCCGCCACGACTGGTGATAACTGGGATGCGCTGGCCGACTGCCTGCGTGATCTACGCTGGATGCCGGCCTGGGGTTATGTGTTGCTGTTCGATCACGCCGACGATTTGCGACGTGCGGCGGAAGCTGACTTCAACATCCTGCTTGGTATTCTCGACGACGCCGCCACCTTTGCCAGTGACAACGATGTGCCGTGGTTCGCGTTTCTCGCCCTGCCCGAAACAGCCACTGGCACCACAAGCTGACATTCCCCATTCATCCCACACCGGAAAACCATGCGAACCCAGGATTTCGAACTCGAAGGCGACTACGTCGAACTCAACATGCTGCTCAAGCTCACCGGCCTGTGCGACAGCGGCGGCGCGGGCAAGGCCATCGTGGCCAGCGGTGCCGTGCTGGTGGACGGCACGATGGAACTGCGCAAAACCTGCAAGATCCGCGCAGGTCAGGTCGTCACCATCGACGACATGGAAATCCACGTGCTGGCGGACGCCCGCTGAGGCATTGCTCCGCCAGACCTCATCAGCTCCCATCGCGAGCCATGTAACCGACGCCAGTCGCCCAGCGAACAACAGGTATCCGAGGTCGTCGGATGCCGCTGGGACCCGTTGTCGGAGCAGCAGAAATTCCATGACTCAAACAACCTTCTGCTGCATCCGGCGCCGAAATCCCAACGTAACTGATGCCTATCGATCTGACGCATCATCACCGTTAGTGAGGCCCACCATGAATCGTCGTACCTTGTTCAAAGCCCTTCCCCTTGCCGCCGCATTGATGGTCGCCGGACTGAGCGCCTGCCAGCCCGTATCGGCCGCCAGCAACGCGGGCGCCGTGCCTGCGCCAAAAATGGATGCGCCGAAAGCGGCCGCCTCCAAAGACCAGATTGCGGTGCTTGCAGGTGGGTGCTTCTGGGGTATGGAGTCGGTGTTCGATCACGTCAAAGGCGTGCGCAAGGTCGAGGCTGGCTATTCCGGCGGTGCGGCGGCCACGGCGCATTACGACCAGGTCAGCGATGGCGACACTGGCCATGCCGAGTCGATCCGTGTGGAGTTCGATCCCAGCCAGATCAGTTACGGCCAGCTGTTGCAAATTTACTTCTCGGTGCCGGTCAATCCGACGGAATTGAATCGCCAAGGGCCGGATAGCGGCACACAGTATCGGTCGGCGATTTTCTACAATAGCCCCGAGCAGCAGAAAATTGCGAGCACTTACATTACGCAGTTGACCGCCGCCAAAACCTTCGACGCACCGATCGTGACGCAAGTCGTGCCGCTCAAGGCGTTCTACGAAGCCGAGGCCTATCACCAGAACTACGCACAACTGCATCCGGATAACCCATACATCGCCTACAACGACGCGCCAATGGTCTCCCATCTGAAGAAGCTGTTTCCGGCCATCTACAAGGACGAGCAGCAGGTGGTCGAGATTCAGCTGCACTGAGTCATCAACACCGCGCGATTCCCTCGACTTGCGTGAGGCGTCACGGCCCCCATCTCTGAACTTCAGCGCCTGATGCGCTGCTGGCCGGACCAAACTCCCCACGTGACGCCTAACGCATCTCCTTCCTCACCCGCTGAATCAGCGGAACTCACGCGCAGTTTTCTGGGCGTGTTTCGCTATAGCGGTCGCGCGCTGCAACTGGTCTGGAGCACAAGCCAGGCGCTGACGATTACGCTGGCCTTGCTCACGCTGATCGCAGGTCTGCTGCCGGCTGGCGTGGCCTACGTCGGTGCGCATATCGTCGATGCCGTGGTGGGCGCCAGCCGGCTGTGGGCATCGAGTGGCAGCGTGGCATGGTGGCCGGTGGTTCGCTGGGTGTTGCTCGAGGGCCTGTTGGTGGCTCTGCTGGCCGGCGCACAGCGCGGGCTTTCGGTGTGCCAGTCGTTGTTGCGAGCGCAGCTGGGGCAGCGCGTCAACGTGATGATTCTGGAGAAGGCGTTGACGCTGGAACTGGCTCACTTCGAGGATTCGGAGTTCTACGACAAGCTCACCCGTGCGCGCCGCGAAGCCTCTACCCGGCCACTATCGTTGGTCACACGCACCTTCGGGCTGGGTCAGAACGCGATTTCGCTGATCAGCTACGGCACCTTGCTGTTCCACTTTTCGCCGTGGGCGGTGCTGGTGCTTTTGCTGGCCGGCCTGCCCTCGTTCATCTCCGAAACCAAATTCTCCGGCGACGCATTCCGCCTGTTCCGCTGGCGCTCGCCCGAAACACGCATGCAGCTGTATCTCGAGACAGTGCTGGCACGCGAGGACCATGCGAAGGAAGTGAAGCTCTACGGCCTCGGTCCGCTGCTGCTCGATCGTTATCGCGAAATTTTCAACACGCTCTATCGCGACGACCGCGATCTGACCATTCGACGCGATAGCTGGGGCTTTGGCCTGGGCTTGCTCGGCACCCTGACGCTTTACGCGGCCTACGTATGGATCGCCATGAGTACGGTGGTAGCCCGCATCACGCTGGGCCAGATGACCATGTATCTGATGCTGTTCCGACAAGGCCAGTCGGCCGTGTCGGCGATGCTCTCGGCGATCGGTGGCATGTACGAAGACAACCTCTATCTATCGACGCTGTACGAGTACCTGGAAACGCCGGTACCGCCGTCGGTCGGCACCGCACAGGTAGGTGCAATCCCCAAGGACGGTATCCGCTTCGAGCAGGTCAGCTTCACCTATCCTGGAGCAACCGAGCCGGCGCTGCACGATATCAACCTGCATATCCGACCCGGCGAATCGTTGGCGCTGGTCGGCCAGAACGGCTCCGGCAAGACCACCCTGATCAAGCTACTGACGCGCCTGTATTCCCCCGACAGCGGCCGCGTGCTGCTGGACGGCACCGACCTGCACGACTGGGATGAAAGCATCCTGCTGCAGCGGGTCGGCGTGATCTTCCAGGATTTCGCGCGCTACCAGATGCGCGTCGGTGAGAATGTGGGCGCCGGCGACGTGACCGAATTCGAGAACGTCGAGCGCTGGCGTGAAGCCAGCGACAAGGGCATGGCCAGTGAATTCATCGACACCTTGCCGGCCGGTTTCAATACCCAGCTGGGCAAATGGTTCCGCGACGGCCGCGAGCTGTCCGGGGGCCAGTGGCAGAAGATTGCATTGGCACGCGCCTTTATGCGTTCACGCGCAGATATCCTGGTGCTGGACGAACCCACCGCCGCGATGGACGCCGAGGCCGAAGCCACGATCTTCGAGCATTTCCGCGAGCTCGCTGGTGGCCGTATCGCGATCCTGATCTCGCACCGCTTCTCGACCGTGCGCATGGCCGACCAGATCATCGTGATTCAGGACGGCCGGATCAAGGAACATGGCAGCCACGAGCAGTTGATGGCGCTGGCGGGTCACTATGCACACCTGTTCTCATTGCAGGCACAAGGCTACCGCTAGATATTGCCGGGCCAGCTTGACCCTGCCTGCCCGCGCGCCCCATGCTTCGCTGTCCGCTAGACGTCCCATCCTGGTTGAAACACACGCATGAGCA
>Ga0302234_10001241_pt1 | contig 17932 bp, 15 predicted proteins | sample II_Palsa_N3_2_FD_193576 | JGI IMG/M metagenome (GOLD analysis project Ga0302234, IMG submission 193576) | Peat permafrost microbial communities from Stordalen Mire near Abisko, Sweden - II_Palsa_N3_2 | ecosystem: Environmental > Terrestrial > Soil > Palsa > Peat permafrost | place: Sweden... | reverse complement strand
GAGGTCAAGCTTCCTCGCCGGGGCTGGCCGCTCTCGCCCAAGATCACATGAGTTGTCCGGTCGCCGGTGCCGCGTACCACGTTCAGCTCCAAAGTGTCGCCGGGAGCGGTCTGGAACGCGCCGGCCATGTCGTTGATCGCGGGTACCGGCCGGCCCGGGCAGACATGGTCAGGTCCCCATGTGCGAGGCAGGCGCCTGCGGCGGGACTGCCCGCCCTCGCCTCGCCAACGAGCAGGCCCTCGGCGTCGGGGGGCCGCTTGGCCAGGGCGATTGCGATGCCATGCCGCGGGGGGCTGCGCTATCCCACCGCGGGGGCTGTCGGCAGCCGCTGAGGTCGAACTGCACCCGGCTTTGGACCTTGGCCGCGGGCTCGCTCACCGGATGGTGACCGCGCAGCTGGCCCGGCCATGCTTTTCGAGGTGGTGCTGGTGGTAATCCCCGGAGGGAGCCGCCATGCCCGGCTTTACGGAGCGCGAGGTCGCCTGGTAGGACGACGTCTTCTCGCTGGAGCGCGATGATGAGGGCGCCCTGCACGGTCCAGGGACCTATCCCTGGGATCGCGGTGAGTTCTGCCATGAGCTCGTCTGGCAGCGTGCTCAGCACGTCCGCGTTCAGCCGGCCGTCGGACGGCCGCTCGGCGAGGTCGCGGAGCGTACTGATCTTCCGCCACGGGAGCCCGGCCTCGCGGAGGACGGCGGGATCGGCTCCCATGCGACCGCCTTCAAGACCTTCAGTTCGGCGTCGTCGTGCGCCAGACCGGTGTGCTCGATGTCCCGCGACCCGCGCCGGGAGGCGCACACGACCTGCACCCGCTCAATGCGCGGCGCGCCCTGGCGCTGGCTGGCTCGTTTGAGCTGATGATGATGCTGATTCGCACTGGGCGTGGTACCCGGGCATGTGACGCGGGGCCTGGGCCTCAGTACCAGGGTGCACCACCACTGGTAAATGAGGCACCGCCGGAACTCACAGTTGCGCCGACCCTGGAGCAGACCGTCCGTGCCCGGCACAAAGCGGCCGCAGCCAGCGCGCCATAGCCCGAGTGGCTTGACGGACGGCTCAACGTACAGTCGGTCGCTGCCTGGGCCCGGCTGGCCGGCGACGCTGAGCGCCTCCGGGAGGGAACAGGGACCGCGAGCCTCAGCGCAGATAGACGCCGTCCACGCCGATCCGGCCCGGCCCGTCCAGCACGTAGACGCCGGCCGAACTGCCCCGGACGTCGAACGCCAGCGTTCCGTCTTGGACCACGATCTCCCGGCCGGTGACGGCATCGCGGTAGGTGCCGTTGAGTACACCCCGCACAATGATGGTCTGGTTGGTGCCGATCGCGAGGCCGACGACGACGTAGCTGCGCCCGCCATCGTGGTCGCGCACGAAGCTTAGCCCGCTGCCCCACTCGTTCAGATGGCTCATGGGTGCCTTTTGCAGGGCGGGGAGCGCTCGGCGGATCTGGTTGAGGCGCTTGATGTGCTCGTAGAGCGGGTGCGCCCGGGTCTCGCCGATTCGTTCGGGGGTCAGGTGGTCTCCGAAGTAGGCCCGCCCGGTCCGGGCCAGGGTGTCCCGCTCGCCCTCGACGTCCTGCGGAGCGCCCTTCATGAACTCGATCTCCTCGCCGTAGTAGAGACAAGGGATGCCGCGGACCGTCCAGAGCACGTTGTAGGCGGCCGCTGCCATCCACTGTTCGCCCTTGAATCGGTACTTGAAGTCGTTGTCCGGGCCGACGTCGTGGTTCTGCAGAAACGTGATGAGCGTGGTCGGGTCACCGTAGATCCAGTCCATCGACATCGCCTGCGCGAGACCGCTGAAGGTGCCCCGGCTCAGGTTGTCCCTGAACGAGGAGAACAACCCGAAGTCGAGCACCGCGAAGCCGGAGTCGGCGCCGGAACGGGGATTGCGCGGGTCGTCGCCGAGCCGGGTGTACCACCAGGGCCGGATCGGGGACGGGCCGTTGTCGCCGCCGCCCATGTCTCCCCATCCGTAGCCCTTGACCAGGTTCTCCCCGAAGACGAACAGGCCCGGCTTGTGGGCCTTCCAGGCGTTGACGTACTCGAGCAGGTTCCCCCGCTCCACATGCTTGACGGTGTCGATCCGCAACGCGTCGACGCCCATGTCGAGATAGCGGTTGATCGCGGTGATCAGGTAGTCCTTGACGCATCCGCGCTCGGTCGCCAGGTCGATGCAGTCGCCCGCGATGTGCTTGTGCTGCAGCGGATATGCGCTTTCCCAGTCGCCGCCCGCGATGAAACCGTCCTGGTGGTACCACTGCGGGTCGAGCCGGCCGGGGTCCACCCCGAAGAACCGGCCGGGGTCGTACCCGGATTCGGGGACGGTCTGGCCGGTCCGCGGATCGATCAGGGGTTCGCGGCCCTCCGGGTCGCGCGCGTGCCTTTCCCAGTACCACTGCGGCGCCACCGGGTTGTCCAGGTCGTCTCGGTTGGGCCAGGCGTAGTTGCCGAGGTTGCCCTGATAGGGCCCGTGGTTCACCTCGCCCTGCCGGGACCCCTGCGGAACGTAGTACTTGATGGGCAGGTGGTCGATCCAGACCTTGCCCCGGATCCCGTACTGGCAGGAATGGTTGACGACGACGTCCTGAATGATCTTGATGCCTCGCTCGTGCGCCGCGTCGATGAGGTGCTGGTAGGTCGCGTCCGGCGACTCCAGCCGGGGATCGATCCGGGTCCAGTCGTAGCCGTGGTAACCGTGATAGTCCAGCCCGCTGCGGTTCTCGATCGGCGGGGTGATCCAGATAGCGGTGAAGCCCAGGTCCTTGAGGTAGTCCAGTTGCTCGATCAGCCCTTTGAAGTCGCCCCGCCAGTGCGGGTCCGTCGGACGGCCGCTGGGGTCGAAGGCGATCCGGTCTCGGCAGTAGAAGTTGTTCGCCGGATCACCGTCGTAGAACCGGGTGGTGATGAGGAAGTAGATGGTCTCCTCACGGAAGTCCACCACGGACGGCGGGGCTTGCGGGGCGGGTGCCCCTGCCGCCGCGGGTGCCGTGCCGGACGCCGCGGCGGTGCCAGCGGTTCGGGGGTCGGCGTCCTGCCACTGGCCATCGCGATCCATCCAGCCGTCCCGCTCCCGGCGCAGGTCGGCCGTCTGCTGCCCGTGCTGGTCGTGGAACACCAGGCTTGCGGTGTCCACGCCCTCGATGCGGTAGACATACCAGCCGTCCCCGTGCGCGTGCATCGGGACTCCCGGCCAGCCCGTGGCGGCCTTCCGAGGGTGGGTGTCCCAGAGGTGAACATGGATGCTATCGGCCCATCCGCGTGGCGGGTGGAACCAGACCGTTAAATCAGGCACACCAAGAATCATAAGAGAGCCGAACGACGGCTGATCCCGCGTCCGATAACGCCACCGCCGTGAACCGCATCCTGAAGGCGAACGCAGCCGAGCTGGCCTGCCCCTGCTCCGGGAAACCATTGGCTCCCCAATTGGCTCCCGAAACCTAGGCCGAAAAACCACTCTGAACAGTCGGGACGGCGGGATTTGAACCCGCGACCCCTTGACCCCCAGCCACGAACGGACCGTCTGGCCCGGTCGGACTGAGTCGGCCGGGGAGCCTCTCACCTGCAACAACGCCCTAACGGCGGCGCGGGCAGTCTGAGCGAGCCGGCCTGCGTTGGCTCCCGTTCCTGGCTCCCCGCGGCTGCATCGGGCGGGAGAGGAGCTCCCCTATGTCAACGAAGATCAGCGATGACTTCATGTCCCTGGAGATCGACATCCTGACGCTGCGCGAAACTGCCTTGTACGGCCCGCAGGCGGCAAAGGTGCGGCGCGGTCCTGGCGTCATAGCGAGATTCGAGCCAGTACCGGCCGCCGCGGATCCGCCTAGGCTCGCTCCGCGGTCACGGCACCGGGACGTTCGCTGACCCTTCGCAGCTGAGTGCGGGCGGGGTAGGCGCGACCAGTTGACTCCCGTAGCTCGGCAGCGTCCCGGTCAGCGCGTACTGGGTGAGCTGAGTCGTCAGCTGCGTGGTCCCCGCCGTGGTAGGCGTGCTCGCCAGTTCGAAGTAGTTCCGGCCTGGCGGGCTCCGCAGCGGATAGCCCGGATAGTAGAAGGGGGTGGAACCAGCGGGCCAGCCCGCCGGATCCGTCCAGCCACAGGCGTTGAAGTAGAGCGCGTTGGCAGCGGGCTCCCCGACGGCGATCACGAGGTCCTTGTTACCGGCCGTGTCCTTCCATGCCTGTTTGAATTTGCCGGTCACATTGCTGGCTGGCAGCGCCAGGCTGCGGGCGATCTGGGCCGCGATCGCCATGTCGCCTTTGTCCGCCGCGTACAAAACGAGCGGAGAGTGAGTCGGCAGCGACCCTCCGGAGCGCACCACGGTCGCCAGGACGTACGCTTCGGCAATGGTTTGGGAACTGGAGGATACGGTGATCGGCACGAGGTACCGCCCCGGAGCGAGCGACGTGGCAGGCGTCAGGGACACCGTTGCCGAGTAGACGCCCCCCGCCGTCAGGTCGACGGCTCCGGAACTGGGCGCCGCCGACATGCCCCGCGGCACGTCCACCTGCCACTGCACATCGATCGACGTTTCCGGCAGGCCGTTCAAGGTCAGCGTGACCTTAGCCGTGCTGCCCGGCGCAGCGGTCAGCTCGGACGGCGTAGCGCTCTCGGCGGGCCCGGCGGAGTCCGGCACGGACGACTGACCGACGACCAGTCCGTCGGCAGCGTCCGAGTCGATGTTCAATGTGGCGCCGCCCCACTTCTCGTCGTGCGGCCCGGAGTACTGGTGCAGCCGCTGATGGTTTGACCAGTAGGTGCTCGGCACGTACGAGTCGGTAAGCACCGGCTTGCCAGTCCAGTCGGCGAACCAGATATCGTCCGGGCGCGAAGATCCGCTGCTCCCGTAGGCGGCCACCAGGTCATTGATCCCAGAAGCGGCGCTGGAGTAGACCCCCGAGACGTAGCCATACACGTGCAGCTCCCGGGTCCACCCGCCGAGGAAGTTCACCACCGCGCTGCTGCAGCTGCCAGTGGAGTTGTAACCCTCCATGTCGAAGTAGATCGGGGCACCTTTACCGAACCCGAATTTCTTGGCCGAGCCGACCGCGGCCCTGGCTTCTGACTCTCCCTCGGCGGCGGCCTGCGACGCATTGATGACGGTGACCCCCGGGATGGTCGAGCAGGGGGCTTGCCTGCCGACCCAGAGCGGCGCGAACCGCCAGCCCTGGGCGGCCGCCTGACTCACCCAGGAAGCGGAAAAGTTCCCGTAACTGCAGGCCCAGTTCATCCCGCCCAGGTAGGTGCCGATCACCCGGTACGGTGACGCCAGCCATTTGGTCATGGTCGACGTCGACGGGGCCGTGCAGGTGTCCAGCCCGACGCCGCTGCCGACCATGGACGTCAACTGGGAGGTTTGCGCTGACGACGTTGCCGCGCTGGACGTCGCGCCGGCCGTCATCAGCGACTGGCTCGCAGCAGGAGACGCTGTCGGCGCTGCTGACCCGCCCAGCGCGGCGGAGCTGGATGAGCCGGAGCCGGACGAATCGGAGCTGGACGACCCGGAGCCGGACACATGGGAGCTGGTGCCGGATGCAGCGGTCTGGCCGGTGATCGTCGCACCAGCCAGTATGGAGCGCAGCCCTGCCTCGTTCGTGCCGTAAGTGGCCGTGACGAGCACGCCGGCTTTCGGTATTTCGACCTGGAACATGTGGGTGGTGGCCGTCGCGAAGGCGGGCAGCGGAGCGTCTTCGGACAGGGCGGCCCTCCCACCGCCCACGACGATGGCCGAGGCCGACATGCTGGCTGAGCTGGCCAGCTGGATGAGCAGTGCCTCGGTGCGGCCAACGGCGGACGCCGGGCAGTTCTGGTCGCTGCCCGGTGTGCCCAGGTAGACCGCATGGGTGCTGAATAGGACGCACTTCGAGGGATCGGTGGCCAGGTTGTAGACCGGCCAGGAGCTCGGCACCTGGAACTGGTAGCCGAGGTAACGCACGACCCGGGGCTTCGCGCTCCAGGACGGCTGCCGCGCCGAGCCCAGGGCATCGGCGACCGGATTCGCCGCTGCGGTGGTTTCCGCGGCCAGTTTCGCCGACGCGCTGTCTTGCGCCGGGACGGTCCCGGCTGTGGCCGGTGCGGTCACGCCCGGCGAGGCCGTGCCGTGCGCGACGGAATGCCGAGACGATCCCGGACCTACGGCGACTGCGAGAGCAAACACCAATCCCATTCCTGAAGCGGCGCTGAGCGAGAAGTAGCGGCGTCGCACCGCGGCGGAAACGCGAGTTCCCCGTGCCGTCAATTCCTCTCCAGATTCCTCGGTTGCCCCAAAAGTTACAGATCGGAACGTACGTGACTCAATTACCGAAGGCGTGTTTCGTCAGGACTTTTTCGATGTCGGTGCTGGCTGAAAAACTGGTCCTGTGGTTCCAGGTGAATTTTGACCCGCCCCTGAACGATCGAGGGGTGCTGAAAGTGGAGGACTGGGCGGAGATCTGCAGGCTGCACCGGGCTGAGGGGATGGCGATCCGGGCGATCGCCCGGAGGCTGGAGATCTCGCGGAACGCGGTGAAGAAGGCTGTGACCAGCCATGAGCCGCCTAGGTATGTGCGGGCGGCGCGGGTTCGGCTGTGGATGGGTTCGAGCCGCAGGTCCGGGCTCTTCTGGCGGAGTTCCCGGAGATGCCGACGTCGGTGATCATGGAGCGGGTTGGGTGGGCACGCGGCAAGACGGTGTCCCTCGAGCGGGTCGCGCGGCTGCGGCCGTTGTTCCAGCCGGCGGACGTGCCGCTGGGCTGGGGGCAGGCGGCCCGTCCGCCGGTGCTGGCTCCCTTCCCGGCAGTCCGGCGGCGAGACCAGCGGCTGGACGGTGACGTTAACGACGGGTGCGGGAGCGGGGTGAACATACGGCGTGATTGCCATCAGGGCGGTACTGGCAGCGCCGATGAAGGTGCCGACTGCGGTGATCACCGCAGCGCGCTTGATGGTCTCCCTTGGCGGACGCCGCCGCGCGGGCCTGTTCCTCGTGCAGCGCGAGCAGCTTGGCGGCAACGCCGGACTTGATCATCAGTTCCACGCGCCGGCTGGCGGCGTCCCGCTCGGCGCGGTAGGCGTCGTTGACGGCGCGGGCCATTGCCACCCAGGTCGCCTTGCTGCTCCGAGACGGCTTCGTACCGGGCGACCATGGCCATGTCCTGGTCCAGGATCGCAGTCAGGTCAGTCAGCGGGTCGTTGCCGTGCGATGTGAGGTCAGTTCCCATCTGCCCCACAAGGCCTCCCGCGCCACCCGGGCCATGTGGTACATGACGACTTCCTTGACGTGCGCTCGGTGCAGGTCCCTCGTGCCAGGGGCGTGCTCAGCGTCGGAGATCGTTCTTGTGGTCCTCGAAGACCTGCATGTAATCAATCGCGGTCAGCGGGTGACCGGCCCGGCGCAACACGAGCACCACGTTCGTGGACCGATTTCCCAAGGAAGACTCGTCTTTGCGATTTCGCGGCCGTGCGGGGCGATCGCTTCCCGCGGGTGCCCAGCTCCAGGTCGATCGGAACCAGCCCTCGGGGATGATGAGCCGGTAGTCACTGGGGCGGCTCACGATGACGGCGCTTCCAGATGAACGGCCCGCAGCAGCGGATCCTTCAGGCCGGTCTCGGTCAGAACGTGGTTCGTGGAGCCGAAGCCTGCAGTCGGATGTCGGCCCGTTCGACAATCCGGTTCGCGAGGTCCTTCAGACGGTGTTCTATGTCCGCAGGGCTGGCTCATGGATACGGCAGAACGGCAGAAGCCGGACCGGCAAGGGTTCCTGGTCACTGGCTAGACTGTTAGATTTGTCCCGCAGCGGGCCCAGCGGAGATTTCCGGGAGGGAGTGCGGTATGACGGCAGCAGCCCAGCCGGGATCAGACCACGAGCTGGGGCCGGTCGATTTCCTCGCGATCGAGTTTCCGGCCGGTCGGCTCACCGCTTCGGGCTTTGAGCAGCTGCTTTCTCTGGCCGACCGGGGCGTCGTCGAAATCCTGGACATGGAGTTCATCGTCAAGGACGCTGACGGCAAGAGCAAGAAGGTTGACGTCTGGGAGTTCGCCGTTCCCGACGGTGTCGACTTGACTGCCTGGGCCGGGGCATCGTCGGGCTTGCTCGATGACTCAGACGTCGGCGAGATCTCCGCAGCGATGCAGCCTGGCAGTGTCGCCGCCGTTGTGATCTACGAGAATCGGTGGGTTCTCGGCCTGGTGGACGCCTGGCGGCGCGAGGTCGCGTCCAAGATCCGGTGTAAATAAGACGACGGGCGTAGGTTCCCCTTCAAGAGCTACCAACTCATCGAAGGAAGGGACCTACACCCGTGCCTGTTCGAGTATCGCCTACCGACCGTATCCACCGCCACATCGACGAGCTGTTCGCTGCTGACCGTCCGCTGCCAGAGATCTTGGAGGAGGTGGCCCGGCTCGGGGCGCAGCTGCTGATGCAGGCCGCCTTGGAGGCCGAGGTCACCGAGTTCCTGGGACGGGACCGCTACCAGCGGGCCGCGGCCTGCGAGGATGCCCGCCCGGGGTCCCGGAACGGCTACCGGGAGGTGACCGTGAAGACGACCGCCGGGCCGGTCAAGCTGGCCCGGCCGAAGCTGCGCGGCACCATCGGGGCGTTCGCCTCCCGGCTGTTCGGCGCGCACGTCACCAAGACGAACGCTCTCGAATCGCTGGTGATCGCGTCCTTCGTGCGCGGCCTGTCGGTACGGGACGTGGAGGCCACCTTGGCCGACGCGCTGGGGGATCAGGCCGCGATCTCCAAGTCCACCGTGTCGTCGGTCTGCCAGGCCATCAAGGGCGAGTATGAGGCCTGGGCGCTGCGCCGACTGGAGGAGGTGACGCTGGACTACCTGTTCCTGGACGCCAGCTTCTTCCGGATGCACCCCGGCTCGCCGGCCGAGCCGGTGCTGGCCGCCTGGGGCATCACCACCAGCGGCAAGCCCGCCTTCATCGGCCTGGCCCCCGGCACGGGCGAGTCCGCCGATGCCTGGCACGGCTTCCTCACCGATCTAAAAGACCGGGGCCTGGCCTCCCCGCTGCTGATCATCTCCGACGGCGCGCCCGGGCTGATCTCGGCCATCGAGCAGGCTTACCCCAGGGCCCTGCGGCAAAGATGTGTCATCCACCGGGCCAGGAACATCCTGGCCAAGGTCCCGGCCGGGATGCAGGCCGAGGTCAAGGACGCCTACTGGAAGATCTTCGATACCGGGGACCTGAAGACCCCGCCCGGCCCGAAACTGGTGGAACTGATCGATGCCCGGATCAGCGAGATGGCCGCCAGATACGGGCCAACCTACCCCTCGGCGATGAAGTGCCTGACCACCGACCGGGACGGGCTGACCGCCTACCTGCGGTTCCCCGCTGAGCACCATCCCCGCATCCGGCACTCCAACTTCATCGAGCGCACCTTCGGCGAGACCCGCCGCCGCACCAAGGTCATCGGCCGGCTCCCCGGCGAAACCAGCTGCCTCTCCCTGGTCTGGGCCGTCCTGGACCGGGCCTCGGCCGGCTGGCGCGGCCTGGCCATGACCAGCGACGGGCTGCGCCTCCTGCAGGACCTCCGCCGCTCGCTCCTGGAACCACCTGCCCGGCTGCGGCCACACACTGTCACCACCAGCCCCGGCGCCGGCAGCCCCGAAACTGTCAGCACCGTCGCCTAACCTGATCATGAAGCCGGGAACCACGCCCGCCGATTTACACCGGATTCCGGACGCCACCGCGCCGCACCTCGTATGGAGCTCGCGATCTCCTTACTGCGCCGACACCATCAGGTCTCGATGCCGCAACGCAGGCAACCTGACGCCTCGCCCGATCAGCGGCAAGAGAGTGCGAGCTGCGGCCCGGTAGCGTCAGCGGCTTCGGCACGGTAATACCTGGTTATACTTTTGGTGTGAAGACAGCGATATCGCTTCCGGACGACACTTACGAGCAGGCCACCAGGCAAGCCGCCGAGCTTGGTATCAGCCGGTCCGAGTTCTTCGCCCGTGCTGCCCGCAACTACCTTGACCAGCTCGCCGTGCAGTCGCTGACCAGGCAGATCAACGAGGCGTTGCAGGGGGCCTCGGACGACTCTAACGCCGCCGCTTCCGCCGCTGGCCGCCGCTACCTGGCGGCCCAGGACGACGACTGGTGACCAGCCGCGGCAGTATCTGCTGGGCTGATCTCGGCGAGGCACACGGCAGCAAGCCCGCTAAACGGCGCCCCGTCCTGGTCGTTCAGGCCGACTCTTTCAACGCCAGCCGCCTGAACACCACCATCGCCGCCGTCATCACCTCAAATACCACCCTGGCCGTGATGCCTGGCAACGTATTCCTGCCCGCAGTGGCCTCGGGCCTGCCTAAAGACTCGGTGGTTAACGTCACGGCCCTGGTGACCCTCGACAAGATCGATCTGGAGCCACCTGTCGCCCGCCTGCCGACATCGCTTATGAGCGAGGTCGACCGGGGACTCCACCGGGTACTCGGACTGTAACCGCAACGCTCCCAGAGCGGCATGAGCGCGTGTTTTCGTGCATCGCTGCGCTGCATAAACGTGCAGGCTGATGGGCCACTCACCGCCGCATGCCTGATCAGTTCGGCAGCATCTGACGAGTCCGCGGCCGCCGCAGCGGATAGCCGGATATTGACAAGACCCATGTATTGGGCCCGCCGAGATGGCTCATTTCGAGATGGCTAGGTTCTGCTCACCGTGTAGCGGCGCGAATTTGCGCCGGTTAGCCTTCCCCTGGGAGTTGTGGGATGTTTTCCGGTTTCCGGCAGCGACGCGGTTCCCGCGGGCGCGGCTCGTCTTCCGCAGTGAGATCGCGGCCGCGGCTCCGGTCCCGGCCGATGGGTATCCAGACCCGCGGCTGGCGTCGCCCCGAACCGGCACCCCCTGGCCTGTCACATGCAGAAAGGCCGCGACCGGCGGCTTACATCTGGCAGGCCGTCCCGAAGGAGGTAACACCATGCAGGACTTCAAGAGAGGGACAGTCCGGGCGAACCAGCTGACGTTCGAGTACCTGACCGCAGGAGACGGCCCGCTCGCGCTTTGCGTGCACGGTTTCCCCGACTCGCCCTACAGTTACCGCTACCTGCTCCCGGCGCTCGCTAAGGCCGGCTACCGGGCTGTGGCCCCGTTCAACCGCGGGTTCGCACCGACCGAGCTGCCCGATGACCGCCACCATATCCACTCCAGCACGATGGCCGCCGACCAGATAGCGCTGCACGAGGCGCTTGGCGGCGACTCCGATGCGATCCTGATCGCGCACGACTGGGGCGCAGTAGGCGCATGGGGGGCGGCCGGCAAGGAACCCGGCCGGTGGCGCCGCTGCGTTGTCCTCAACATCCCGCCGTTCGCGATCTTCGGCGAGAACATCGTCACCTACGACCAGATCAAGCGCTCGTTCTATTTCTGGTACTTCCAGAATCAGCGGGTGGCCGAGGATGTCATCAGGGCCGACAACTTCGCGTTCATCGACAGGATCTGGGCCGACTGGTCTCCCGGCTACGACGCCTCCGAGGACCTGCCTAAGGTCAAGGAGTGCATCCGCGATCCGGCGCATTTCAGGGCTGCCCTGGGCTACTACTGGGGACAGTTCGACCCCAGCCGGTTCGGCTCCGAGGAATGGGCGGCTGAGCAGGCGGCGGCCTGGGGCAGGGACATCACCCAGCCCACGCTGTACTTGCACGGCACCAAGGACGGCTGCCATGGCATGACCCAGGAGCAGGTGAACCGGGTGCCGGACCACTGCGGCCCAGGATCACAGTCTGAGCTGATCGACGGTGTCGGGCACTTCTTGATGGTGCAGCGCCCCACCGGCATCAACAAGCGAATCCTGGAATTCCTGGCTGCATAGCTCCTCCTCGCCATCACCACGACGGCGATCATCCGGCACTGGCCTTCCCCGGACGCAATCATCCAGACCAACGTCCGGGGAACTGGCCGTGGCAGAAACCCCAACATCGACCGTGAGACGATCCTCAACGCGGCAGTTGAGGACGTTCACCTCAAGCGCGGGGATGTATAAATATACGGCTAGGCTGATCGTCCATTGGGGCATGTTAGGGTGCCCGCAGGCGGGGCGCACTGCTGTGACCAAGGGGCGGGACATGGAACACTGGACGGATTTCGGCGTGGGCCAGCTTCCCTCCTTTTCGGCGCGCAAGAGGGTTGAGTTCCCGCCGCCATTCGAGGCGCTTTTCGGTGAACTGGCCGGTACCGTCCAGCGGCCGCTGCAGGGTCTCACCTCGGACGGCACCGTCCAAGCTGGGCTGTTCCCCCTTCGGTCGACCGGTGTGAGCACGGCGCCGATCACGGACGCTGCGAGACATTTCCTCGGTGCGCTCAGCGCTGATCAGCGCCAGCGGGCTGTGTTTCCTCTGGACGCTGCGGAGCGTCGGATGTGGTTGAACATTCACCCTTTCGTATTCCGCCACGGCGTGATGCTGGAGGATCTGCCGCCCGCGACCCGTCAGCTCGGACTGCGACTACTCGAAGCCAGCCTGTCGGCTCGGGGCTTCGCTCAGGCCCGCGACATCATGCGACTGAACCGCCTCCTCGCCGAGGTGACAGGACTCCCCGACGACTTCGGCGAGTGGCCGTACTTCCTGTCCTTCTATGGTGAGCCCGACGCCGAACGGCCGTGGGCCTGGCAGATCGACGGCCACCACCTGTGCCTCAACGGCACCGTCATCGGTGACCAGTTCCTGCTGACACCCAGCTTCATGGGCTCAGAACCGTGTCAGGTGTTCGACGGCCCGCTGGCCGGCACGATGGTCTTCACCGCTGAGGAGCGAGCTGGCCTGGATCTCATCCGCTCCCTTGATGACCGGCAGGCGGCCCAGGCTGTCCTGCGACCGTCGATCTATCCCGATGACCTCCCCGCGGAGTTGCAGGACCCTCTCGACGGCCGGATCCAGGCCGGTGCGTTCCGGGGGGACAACGCTGTGGTTGCTTATGCGGGTGTCTGCGCCGCTGACCTGACCGGTATCCAGCGCCGGTGCCTGCGGGCTCTGGTCGCCGCTTATGTCGGCTGGACGTCCGAGGGCCACTCTGGGGTGAAGATGTCCGAAGTGGATCAGCATCTGGATGAGACCTACTTCGCGTGGATGGGTGCGGTCGCCGATGATGGCCCCTTCTACTACCGGGTCCAGAGCCCGGTCGTGCTCATCGAGTTCGATCACCATCCTGGCGTCGCGTTCGACAATGTCGTGCCATCGCGCAATCACATTCACGCCGTCGTCCGCACGCCAAACGGCGGCGACTACGGTCTCGATCTACTCCGCCAGCATCACGAGCGGTACGACCACAGCACCGGGATCCACACCGCCCGGCCATAACACCTGGGCTTCCGTTCTATTCACCTATACGAATAGGTGGCGCAATGTGCGGCTGCGACGTTAGCCCGCCGGCTCAATTATGGAAGATTATGTATGGCTGTGCATAAATACGCGCATAGGCAACGCCCTCACGCATGAGCGTACGTCCCACCGAGTACCCGATTGTCTGATTTCAGTTCACCGGCGGTGAGCACTATAGATTTCGTGACCACGCATCTTGGGGGATGCTGATGGTCTTGCGGGGGAAGAGTGCGGTCATGCGGCGACAGGTCGGCGATGACCAGGGCGTGGTCGCTGGCCGGCGGCGATGCCGTCGTCGTGCAGGTGGCTGATGTGGTCGACGGTCCAGTGGGCGGTGAGCCAGATGGAGTCGAAGCGGTCAGCCAGGGCGGCTGCCTCGGCGGGATGATCAGCGAGCCGGCACCGTGGTCCATCCTGCAGGGGATGGATTTTGCCCGGTCCGAAGAGCAGGTCATCACCGGGCTCACCGTTGAGACGGCGGCTGCCGGAGTGCCAGTGCGTGCGCGTTGCCACAAAGGCGGCCGCGTCGATCAGCGGGGTATTGGCATCGGCACCCAGCAGGACCGGTCCCCCGGTGGGCCGCTAGCCACCTGGCAAAGGTGACCGCTTGGCGCGGCTTGATGATTCCCCAGCTCACTCACTCCGGGAGGCGCGTGGTCGGACAAGGCGGTCAGTCCGAGCCCCTCCACGGTCGTCCCGGTCGGCAAGATCCGCTCCGGCAGGGGCACACCGTCCGGGATCCAGGCACCCTGCGGGGCCGGGCCGCGGCCGGCGATCGCGACCCCGCGGGACCGGACCGGACGGCCATCGGCGGCCCGCTGTCTCAGCTGTGCCGCGCAGATCAGCCAGTCAGCCCCTGCCGCCTGGCGGAGAGTTTCAGCCGAACCGAGATTGACTTCCTGCAGCAAGATCAGGTCTGGTTTGACCTCACGTAGCAGTTTCCCCATGGAGCCGAACTCCGGCGGCACCCCGGTAATTCAGATTCCACCACACCACTCGCACGAGCGAATCCGGCCCGAATGCGTCGCGCGTGCGCAGGCGCTGCCGGCACCGCGAAGGCTTACCCGCACGGCGCTTACGGACAAGCACGCTGGCCACCGGGCGCATCTGCCAGCCGGGAATGAGGGACATCGCGCTTGACGGTGCGTCTCTGGGCTGAGGCGCCCCTGGCGCCCAGCGACCGGCACTCTCACGGCAGCCTAGCCAGATCACGGCCAGCAGGCTGACTGTGCTGAACCGGCGCGAAACATCGCAAGCCACCCGCTGCTACCAGCCATTACGCCAACTCCACCGGAGAGGCGACCGGGGCAGGCCAGAATCCCGGCTCACTGCCGAAAAGGTCATGCCGCCTCTGGCCGGAGGGTCATAGCCCCCGCCTCGTTTACAAACACGTTTACAAGCGACAGCAGGAAGGCCCCTTCCGAAACCGGAAGAGGCCTCTGACCTGAGAAATTGGTAGCGGGGGCAGGATTTGAACCTGCGACCTCTGGGTTATGAGCACTACGACGCCCGTCTCCGGCGTCTCGGGTGTGCAGGTGCGTCTCGCTGACCAGGCGCGGCCGGTGGCTTCCGTCTCTGATGTGCCAGGCTCATCTCCCCCGTCTCGCCGCGTCTCGTTAGCAGATTCGTTAGCACGACTGGTTTCTGGCGTGCGGTTACATCCGGCCCGCGAAGGGCGCACCGCCCTGAATGCAGAGGCGTACGGCTGGCCGTCAGCTTGGGAGGTCACAGCCAGTCCTGCCGATCACTTTCGGGGATGCGTCACCGGCCGTGCCGAGTTCGGGCCAGGGGGATTTGCCGTGCAGGGCCTTGTTCAGGTCGGGGTCTTCGAGGAAGGGCCGGACCATGGCGGTGGCCAGGAATCCGGGGCAGACCGCGTTGACGTTGATGCGTTCGGGTGCGAAGTCCAGGTCTTGTCCACGATGGTGTGTGCAGGCCAGTGAAGATTCCGGCGTTGTTGACCATGATGTGGAGTCGCCCGAAGCTACTGACCGCGGTGCCGAGCAGATCATCATTGGCCAGCTGCCAGCTGCCAGCTGCCGGCTGCTAGCGCCGGGCGTATATTGACTCCGTGGAGTCGCCGCGTCGCCTCTCGATTCCGGGCTGCATCGGCTGCGGAGCGATGCGGCAGTATGAGAGCTGCGAGGGGGCCTGCCGCGAGCGCAGGCTCGAGCTCGTCGGCGGCAGCGATTACGACGAACTGACGGCGGTCGCGGCGGCCTGCCGCGTTCGCATTGAGGGGTTCTGGGCGCTCGTCGGGGAACTGGCGCGCACCGAGCCCGGCCCGGGCGAGTGGCGGGCCGCGTACGAGGCGCTTCAGCAGTCCGCGCGTTCGGTGCTGCGAGGCTCCGGGCCCGCAGTCAGGAGCCGCGATGAGGAGCGGCCGTCACCTGCTGGGACCGTGATCGTCTGGCGCTGCGAGGATTGCGGGGGCATTGATGCCCCGCAGGAATGTATTGATGTGTGCATCTGGGGTCCGGCCGACTGGGTGGACGCGACCTCATATGAGGCCGAGCGGTCGCGGGCCGCCCGGGATTGCGAAGTTGAGCAGTCGCTGGCCGGGCTGCTCCGCAGATTCGCGTTCGCCACGCCGCGTGACGGGCAGTGGGAACGAAGCTGGCGTGCCTTTCAATCACAAGCGCGCCTCGTGCTTCGGTCGAGGGAATCACGCAGCGTTGCGAACGAACTGGTCATCCGGCAGGCTCAAGCCGATGGATGATGCTGGGCGGAGGTCACACCGCGGATACGGTTGTCGGCGGTCACGAGCGGATAGTGCGCCAGACGGTCATTGTGATGCTCAAGAGGGGGCGTGCAAGAAGGCCGTGACACCCGGCACCAGTACCATGGCGAGCTTGGCGATCAGATTGGTCCTGTCCTGCTCCGCGGCGATGTTCCAGGTGCCGGTGACTACCAGAACGGCCAAAGGCGGCCCAGAGGGCAGGCATCTGATTGAACCGGCGTGCCACAGCAAGCGGGACCTGCGCTCCCAGGCGCGCTGCCAGATAGAGGCCACACCAGGGGGCAAGCGGGCCAGCGCCCATGCGGGCCGGAACTAAACTGTGTGTGACCGGCTGAGCGCTTGCGGCTCACCGCGGATGGGAGTAGAAACAGCTCACCGCGGATGGTAATAGAAACAAGCGGATGGTAGTAGAAACAAAAGGCCGCTGAATCGCCGGGGTCAAGGCGTGATCCGGTCGCGCGCTGGCCTGAAGCGCACACGACAGGGGGAACGAATGACCGCGTCGATGGACGAGGAGCGGGCAGGCGTCTCCTCGTCTCCAGCCACCGAGCATGAGGAAGCCGGCGACCCGGCCTGCTGGGCGCACCGCGTCTGCCCGGAATGCAATCGGCTCAACCAGGCGGACCACCCGGACGCGTGTGAGGCATGCGGGGTGGCCTTTCCCGCCTACTAGGCGCGAGGTGCCGGCCTTCGAAAGTGTTTCCGGGCAGCGAGCCCGGCAGCTTGCCTAAGGGAAACCAGACTTCCCAGCGGGCATCGTGCGCGTCGCTCGGTTTCATCTTCGGCCCCGCCACGGCCCTGGCGTCCGGGCAATACCGTCGGCTGGACCGGCGAGTGTGGTGATGCCGCGGCCGCGCTGCAGGCCTTCCGGGAGCTGCTGCCCGACCAGGTCCGGGTGCTGGGCCCGGACCATCCCGGCGTCCTGGCCGCCCGCAGTAACACCGCCGCCTGGACGGCACGATCAGGCGGCGTCGCCCGGAACGAATCTGAAGCGGATCCAGACGGCCCAGAGCGTGAGAGCAACACCAGCCGATCGTGAGTCCACTGCTCTAGACCTTCATCGACATGGCCCGAGTAGATCGAATACGGATCCCCTGGCCACCCGGAAGATCTCGAATCCGGGCGCTCAGGACACCGGCAGGTGTCTCTGGGCTGAGACGCTCTTGCGCCCAGCGACGGGCAGCCGCGCGATAGCGCGGACTGACTAACTGCTCCCTAGCCAGCCGCCCACACCGGCACAGAACACGGCAAGGCACTGCCGCTACCAGCCCGTATGCCGATACGGCCGGCTAAGCGGTCGCCGTTGGTCAGGAACCCTGGGGGCATGGGGAGAAGGGCAGGAAAGTCACTTTGGCCGAAGGCCATTAGCAAACTCGTTAGCACGCTACAGCAAGAATGCCCTCTCAAGATTGGGAGGGGCCTCTGACCTGCTTAATTGGTAGCGGGGGCAGGATTTGAACCTGCGACCTCTGGGTTATGAGCACTACGACGCCCGTCTCCCCCGTCTCGCACAGTCCCCTGCGTCCATAATGACCTCGGCAAACGCCAAGCGCGTCTCTCACCAGAGCAGGCAGCGTCTCAGCTAGCCCGCCTGGTCTCAGGATGCTTGGTGCACAAGTACGTGCACAGAACCGGCGTCTGGATGGACGCATTTCCACATCCAGACATCCGCCCTTCGCGCCTGGACGCTCGTCTGCCGCGTACTGCAGTCTCATGAGGTCTCGATGACGGACCTCCATGGCATGGGCGGTCGGTGTCAGTTGTCAGGCCGTGTGCCAGAGAGGCGCCTTGGCGGAACCTGTCAACCTGGGCGGGGCACCATTAGGTGGTTTTTACTGAGTGGTGGTCTATTTCTCGGCGGGTGGGTTGATCCATGAGCTTGCCGGGAGCCGGGGC
>Ga0302234_10001240_pt1 | contig 17940 bp, 15 predicted proteins | sample II_Palsa_N3_2_FD_193576 | JGI IMG/M metagenome (GOLD analysis project Ga0302234, IMG submission 193576) | Peat permafrost microbial communities from Stordalen Mire near Abisko, Sweden - II_Palsa_N3_2 | ecosystem: Environmental > Terrestrial > Soil > Palsa > Peat permafrost | place: Sweden... | reverse complement strand
CCCCTGCACCCTGATCGCCCGCTCCTGCAGCAACCGGCGTCCCCGCAGCCAGCCCCGTAGCGCTGGCCCCGGCAGCACTGATGCGCGCACAAATCTCCGGTCCCTCAAAAAGCCGCGGCAGCCAGGCCATCGGAATCCCCGCCGCTTCCGCCACCTCGGCCGACCAGCGCCGGTTGGCGACATCGAGCAGCAGCGTCCCGCTGGCCTCCTGCATATCCATGGCAAATTCGCCGGTCAGACGGTAGCGCACGTAGTCTTTCGGGCAAAGCACATGGGCGATTCTGGCGAAGATCTCCGGCTGATGTTCGCGCACCCAAAGCAGCTTGGTCAGCGTAAAGTTCGGCAGCGCCGGGTTGCAGGTAAGCTCGATCAGCCGCTCAAACCCGATCTTTTCCGTTAGCCAGTCGCACTGTGGCTGCGTTCTCTGGTCGCACCAGATCAGCGCCGGCCGCAGCACCTCGCCGTGCTCATCCAGCATGACGCAGCCATGCATCTGGCCGGTCAGCCCAACCGCCTCAATCGTGCTCACGGCCGAGCCGCTGGCCGCCATAGCTCCCGCGATAGCCTCCCGCGCCGCCCGCCACCAGTCATCCGGGTCCTGTTCGGCCCAGCCGATATGTTCCGAATGAACCGCCGCATGTTCACTCGCAAAGGAGGCGATCAGCCTGCCTTCACGGTCGATCAGTACGGCCCGCGTCCCACCTGTTCCCACGTCTACGCCCAAAAACATACAGTCACCCTCGTCCAGAATCTTTTCTGAGTGTATATAGAACATTTTTTTGAAGATTCCGCGCAACCTGATGCATCAGAAACTAGGCAGATGCCTTTCAGCGGATGCAACTTCCTCATTTTCCGCAATAAGTTATCTCAACTAAGCTAAAGAGATGCAGGTTACGATTGATCGTATGAGTAAAAGTAAAACAGCGCACCACGCACGGGGAATTTTCTGCGCTCTTGGCGTCTGCCTGCTGTTTGCTGCTGGTCAGGCCCGGATGCGTGCGCAGAATTTGGGCCCGGCGCTCCAAAGCCCCGCAAGCGGCCCAGGCACAGCTACAGGCAGCTCCGCTGTTGCGGGCGCCCAGCAAAATCTCTACACCGCCTCAGGGCAGAACGACGCGCAGCCGACGCAGGACTCCTTCAAGGGCAGCGTGGTTACCGGCAAGGCGACCGACGGCGTGCTCGATCTCCCGCTGGATGACGCTATCCAGCGCGGACTTCGTCAGAATCTTGGCCTGATCCTGCAGACCTCCGCGCAGAAGAACTCGAACGGCCAGCGTCTTGAGGAGTTGCAGGCGCTTCTGCCTACCGTCACCGGCGCGGCCAGCGTTCAGGTCCAGCAGATCGATCTTGCCGCCTACGGACTGAAGTTTCCCGGTCTCGCGCCGGTCATCGGACCATTCCAGGTCGTCGACTTTCGCGCCTACCTCACCCAGAACCTGGTCAACGTCTCCGCGCTGCAAAATTACATCGCCGCGAAGCATAACTTCCAGAGCGCCCGCCTCACCGCAGAGGACGCGCGCGACCTCGTCGTCCTCACGGTCGGCAACGCCTATCTGCTCTGCATCGCGGATACCGCCCGCATCGAGGCCGTCACGGCTGAGCTGGCCACATCCAAAGTCTCACTCGATCAGGCGATCGCCGCGCACGACGCCGGCACCAGCCCCAAACTCGACGTGCTGCGCGCTCAGGTCGACTACCAGAACGAGCAGCAGAGCCTGATCTCCACGAAGAACAACTTTGAGAAAGACAAGCTGGCGCTCGCCCGTACCATCGGTCTGCCGCTCGACCAGGCCTTCCGCCTGACCGACCGTGCGCCGTATGTGGCTCTCAACCAGATGGATCCACAAACTGCGTTCGAGCAGGCGCTGAAGTCTCGCAAAGACCTGCAGGCATACGCCGAACAGCTCAAGGCCGCCCGCGCCGAGAAGACCTCTGCCTGGGCCTATCAGCTTCCCGTTGTGAGCTTCGCGGGAGACTACGGTGACATGGGAACCACCCCCGGTCACTCCCACGGCACCTACACGGCGACCGGCCAGGCCAGCGTGCCCGTTCTGCAGATCGCCAAGACCAAAGGGCAGGAGCAGGTTGCCGATGCTCAGTATGAGCAGACTGCGGCGAAGTTTGCCGACCAGGTCCAGCAGGTCAATCAGGATGTGCGCGACAGTCTGCTCGATATTCAGTCGGCGGCGCAGCTTGTGGAGTCGACGCACTCGAATGTAGAGCTGGCGAACGAGGCCCTCAGCGAGGCGCAACAGCGCTTCCATGCCGGCGTCTCGGACAATCTGCCGGTCTCGCAGGCGCAGTCGCAGACCGAGCAGGCCAACGATCAGTACATCAGCGCACTCTACCAGCACAATATCGCCAAACTCGCACTGGCCCGTGCTTTAGGCGTTGCCCAGACAAACTACAAAGACTATCTCGGAGGGAAGTAACTTGTCAGACGAAACGCAGAATAAAAATGAGGCCACACCAGAAGAGTCTCCTGAAAAAAATTCTCGGCGCAAGTTCGTCATCATCGCGGTCGTGATTCTTCTTGTTATTGGCGCGGGCCTCTTCTACTGGCGCTCGACCTATACGGAAGATACCGATGACGCGCAGGTCGATGGTGATCTCTACCAGGTAAGCTCGCGCGTTACCGGCCAGGTCATCAAGGTTTACATCGACGACAACCAGCAGGTACAGGCCGGCCAGGCGATCGCTGAAATCGACCCCAAAGACTATCAGGTGGCGCTCGAACAGGCCCAGGCGAACCTCGCCAATGCACAGGCTGCTGCGATTCAGGCAACGGTCAACGTGCCGATCACCAGCGTCAACGTGAACACCAGCGTCAGCACGACGAGCTCCGATGTGCAGGGTTCCTTAGCGGCTGTCGATCAGGCACGCAAGCAGGCGCAGGCGGCTGAGGCGCGCGTCGCCCAGGCCAAGGCCAATGCCGTGAAGTCGCATCTGGACGTGGAGCGCTACACGCCTCTCGTCGAGAAGGACGTGATCTCGAAGCAGCAGTTCGATGCCGCTGTCGCCGCCGATGCGGGTAACTCCGCAGCCGTGCTCGAAGCCGAAGCCACCGTGATCGCCCAGCAGGCGGCGGTGAACCAGGCCTTGCAGAAGCTCGCGCAGTCGCGTTCAACCGCCGCGGAGTCGTTCAAGACCGCCCCCGACCAGGTAAGGGTCCAGCAGGCAAAGGCGAACGCCGCTCTGGCCGACATCAAGCAGTCGCAGGCGAAGGTCGATCAGGCGATGCTCAATCTCAGCTATACCCACATCACGGCGCCCACCACCGGCATCGTCAACAAGAAGAATGTGCAGGTTGGCGCGAACCTCAGCATCGGGCAGGACCTCCTGACCATCATTCCGCTGACGAATCTTTGGGTCACCGCCAACTTCAAGGAGACCCAGTTGTCCCGCATGCGTCCCGGCCAGTCGGTCACGATCAAGGTCGATGCTCTCGGTGGTCGCAAATTTCACGGAACGGTCACCCAGATCGGCGGAGCCACCGGCTCTCGGCTCTCGTTGTTTCCTCCTGAAAATGCGACCGGCAACTACGTCAAGGTGGTGCAGCGCATCCCTGTCCGCATTGACTTCACCAACGTGCAGCAGGAAAATGGCGACTATGCTCTGCGTCCTGGCATGTCGGTCACACCAGACGTTGCGGTTAAGCAATAGTCAGGGAAACCGAGTGCCTTTCTGCCGCATCTGAGGATTGAAAGCAGAAAGTGTGAGGTGGAAGATGGCTGTTGCAATAAAGAAGACAGGTACCGACGCGAACGTGGCGCCCCACTGGCACGCGCATGCAAAGGAGATCCAGAAGTACGGCTCTGTGATTGAGGATATGCCGCATCCGCTGAGCGCGAAGGTTCGCGCCGACATGGTCGCTCAGCTCAATCAGTTGCTGGCAGACTCCATCACCCTGCGCGACATGTACAAGAAGCACCACTGGCAGGTCGCTGGCCCAACCTTTTACCAGCTTCATCTGCTCTTCGACAAACATTTCGACGAGCAGATCGAGATGGTCGACACCATCGCGGAACGCGTCCAGCTCCTCGGCGGTGTCACCATCGCTATGGGCGGCGACGTCGCAGAAACCACCCGTATTCAGCGCCCGCCTCGCGGCAGGGAAGAGGTGCCGGTGCAGATTTCACGGCTGCTGGAGGCCCACAGGATCATCATCCAGAGCTGCCTCGACATCTCTGAGGCAGCCGATAAAGCCGGTGACCAGGGCACAAACGACCTTGTCGTCAGCGATATCCTCCGGCCCAACGAACTGCAGTCCTGGTTCATTGGGCAGCATCTGGTCGAGATGCCGCTGATCCTCGAAAAGTAACTCCCGAACGTTCAGCGCGAGAACCCTTCACACAGTCCGGCTGCGCAAAGCGGCCGGGCTGTGTATCTTTAATGTTTAATGTCAGGTTCGCATCCAGGTGCGCGCCTGCATCATCTCAACTAAGTACACTCCCATGCCGATCGCACTCGTCTTCTTCGTCCACTACGCGTACCTGATCATCTTCCTCTGGGTACTGGTGGAGCAGATCGGCATTCCCATCCCCAGCATCCCCGTTCTTCTTACTGCCGGAACACTTACCGCAACCCACCGCATCCACCATATTTATGTTGTGCTTGCCGTACTGGCGGCCTGCATGGTGGCGGACACAATCTGGTTCTCCCTCGGACGTCGCTACGGCAACAGCGTCCTGAAGCTCCTCTGCCGCCTCTCGTTCGAAGCCTCCACCTGTGTCAGCAAGACCGAGGGATACTTCACCCGCCGCGGCCCCGTCACGCTGCTCTTTGCCAAGTTCGTTCCAGGCCTTAGCACCGTAGCCGCTCCCATCGCCGGACAGACGGGAATGTCCTACTCCCGCTTCCTGTTCTGGGATCTCGCCGGTTCTCTTATCTGGGGCGAGACGTTCATTCTGGCTGGCCGCTTCTTCGGCGACCTCGCCAAAAAAAGCGCGCCGTTCTTCCAGTGGCTCGGCCACTTCGCCTTCCTCATCTTCTTTTTGATGGTCCTCGGCTTTCTGGCCTACCGCGTCCTCAAGCAGCGCAGGTTCCTCCAGCAGGTGCGCGATCTGCGGCTGGAGCCATCCGAACTGAAGGATATGCTTGATGCCGCGATAAAGAACGGCAACACGCCGCCTTTCATCGTCGACCTGCGCCATCCCCTGGACTATCTCCCCGATCCTCGCGTGCTGCCCGGCGCGCTGCGCATCGGTCCCAATGAACTCAAACTTCACAACGAGATCATCCCGCGCGACCGCGACGTCGTCCTCTACTGCACCTGCCCCAGTGAGGAGACCAGCGCGAAGCTCGCTCTCCAGCTGCATAAGATGGGGGTCTATCGGGTTCGCCCCTTGCGTGGCGGTTTTGATGGCTGGAAAGAGGCCGGGTACCCTCTCATGGATTATGTGACCGACGCGCCGACTGCTTCGGTTGTTCAACAGATCCTTCCGGTAGCTTCGAACTCAGGTTCAGCTCTGCCCCTGCTCTAACGGTCTTCCAAAGCAGCGTCTCATTCCCAACCCACGCTCGTCCCTGTGCCGCCCGGCCATTCCCGAGGCGTGGGCAATTCTTACGTTGCCATCCCCTCCTCTGTGACGCTGGTTGCTCCTCGCCGGATCGCGTGTGGTTCTGCTGGCGCGTGACCGTCAGCTCCCCAGCCGGAACACAACTGTAATCATCGTCTGCACCTCGGTCGGCTCTCCATTCAGCCGGTAAGGTTTATATCGTGCTCTCCGTATCGCGTCGATCGCTGCGCCCTGCAGCATTGGCGGCCCGCTGACGACATGCAGGCTCTCGATCGCTCCCACCCGTGAGATGACAGCCTCGACAATGACCGTACCCTCCACACGCGCAGCCCTCGCGATAGCCGGATACACCGGCTGGATAGGCGCAATCAGCATCCCCTTTGAGACCCCCCACGACACAGCAAGGGTCTTGCCTGGCGCTTTCGCCGGAGTGACTGACACGACGGCCTCATGTCCTCCATCCCCAGCGAGAATGCCATTTGGCAGCCCACCCGGCACTCCCATCCCGCTGCCTGTCGGTGTCGGTGGAGGCACGTCATTTGCAGCCCCGCTGTGCAGCAACGACAGCAGGATCATCGGTCGCGACAAACCAGGTGCAGCAACACCTGTTGAAGCGGTGGCAGCCCGTTCCACGCGGACCACTGGCACAGGAGGTTTTAGCGGAAGTGGAAGCAGCACCTTCGGCGACTCCACATGAAACGGCAACGCCTCCGGGTGCAGTAAAGGCAACGCAACCACCACTGCGGCGACTGCAAACTGCAGGCTGATCGATAACAGCGTCGTCCACCTCTTGCTCGGTGAGACACGGCCAATACATGACTCGACAAGACTATCCTCAAACATAGAAGCACCCTCCAGCGTTCGGATCTCAGGTGCGCATCCAGCGAGGAATACGGCCGTACAGCGTTAGACACCCGCGCCCCATTTATGTTCCCGCGAAGAAAGCGCAGACATATCTCCTCCTCCTGAGCGATGATGGTCACACCATGCAGGGCACTCCCTCGATCACCACCACGGCCCCAACCCGCGTCCTCTCCATCGACGTCCTCCGCGGCATCACCATCGCCTTCATGATCCTCGTCAACGACCCCGGCGACTGGGGCCACACTTACGCCCAGCTCGACCACGCGAAGTGGAACGGCTGCACCCTCACCGACCTTGTCTTCCCCACCTTCCTCTTCCTCGTCGGCGCCTCCATCATCCTTTCGCTCCGCTCGCGCCTCGCCCGCGGAGACAGCCATCGCGTCATCGCGCTGCACATTCTCCGCCGCTCCGCGATCCTCTTCGCAATCGATCTTTTCCTCGCCGCCTTTCCTCACTTTCACCTCACCCACCTGCGTATCTATGGCGTAATCACGCGAATCGCCCTCTGTTATCTCTGCGCCGGCCTCATCTGCCTGACCACCCAACGCGCTCGCACCCTCCTCGCCATCTGCGCCGCACTCCTCGTCGGCTACTGGGCGCTTATGCGTCTGGTCCCGGTCCCCGGCTTCGGCATACCGACGCACGACATCCCTCTGCTCGACCCCGATCGCAACCTGACCGCATGGCTCGACCGCACCGTCATGGCCTTTCTCCAGCGAACCATCCACACTGGCCGCCTCTACGAGCACACCCGCGACCCCGAAGGTCTGCTCAGCACCCTCCCCGCCATCGCGACCACGCTGCTTGGCTCCGTAGCCGCACTCTGGCTCCGCCGCACCAGCGCCAAAGCCCATGCCATCACGCAATCACGATGCGCCGTCGGGCTTTTCCTCTGGGGCCTGCTGAGCCTTGCTGCCGGCGCTGTATGGAATCACGGGTTCCCCATCAACAAGAACCTCTGGACGAGTTCTTACGTCCTCTTCGTCGCCGGCTGCGCTCTCATCGGTCTCGCGGCCTGCTACTGGCTCATCGACATCCGCCGCTTCCACGAGACCAGACCAGGCCGCTGGCTCACATGGCCATGGCTGGTCTTTGGCTCCAACGCCATCGTCGCCTACATCGTCTCCGAGCTCCTCGTCGAGATCATGATCTGGATCAAAGTTCCTGACGGCGAAAAAACGGTCACCGCCTGGCTCTGGGTCTATCACCATCTCTTCGCGCACAACCAAAGCACCAACGTCACCTCGGTCGCATTCGCTCTGGCATTTGTCGTCGTCTGCTTCCTCCCCAACTGGCTTCTCTGGCGCAAACGCATCTTCGTAAAGATCTGATCGCGCCACGAATCCACTCACAGCACAACCGAACCCGTTACCATAGAGCTGCGGTCTCAATCGACTGCGGCAGGAGAGGGAATTGGCCTACAACGATCTACGCGAATGGATTAAGCAGCTTGAAAAAGCCGGCGAGCTGAAGCGCATCACAGCAGAGGTCTCGCCCGACCTCGAGATGGCCGAGATCGCCGACCGCGCCGCCAAGCTTGGACGCGGCACCGCAAAGGCCGGCGGCCCGGCGCTGCTCTTCGAGAACGTCAAAGGCTACCCCGGCGCGCGCGTTCTGATGAACCAGTTCGGCAGCGAGCGCCGCATGAAGCTCGCCCTCGAAACCGACTCCCTCGACGCCATCGCCGACCGCATCCGCAGTCTCCTCAAACCCCAGACCCCCACCAGCATCATGGACAAGCTGAAGATGCTTCCCATGCTCGCCGAAGTCGGCAACTTCTTCCCCAAAGTCATCCCGGCAAAAGACGCACCCTGCAAGCAGGTCATCCATCGCGGAGAGGCCGTCAACCTCCTCGATCTCCCCATCCTCAAAACCTGGCCTCAGGACGGCGGTCCCTTCATCACCCTCCCCTGCGTCATCACGCGCGATCCAAAGTCCGGCAAGCGCAACGTCGGCATGTACCGCATGCAGGTCTACGACGGCCAGACCACCGGCATGCACTGGCAGCGCCAGAAGGTCGCCGCCGAGCACATGCGCGAACGCCTCCGCGAAGCCTCGCCCGACTCCGCCGCCCGCGTCGACCTCATGGCCCTCACCGCCGGAGGAACCACCGCTGCCTCCTCGCTCGACACCCTCAACGCCACCACCCTCACCAGAATTCGCGGCGACCGCATGGAGGTTGCCGTAGCCATCGGCACCGATCCCGCGACCACCTTCAGCGCCATCGTCCCCGCCCCACCCGACGTCGAGGAGTACTTAATCTCCGGCTTCCTCCGCCAAAAGCCTCTCGAACTCGTCAAAGCCGAAACCGTCGACCTCGAAGTCCCCGCCAACGCCGAGTACATCCTCGAAGGCTACGTCAACCTCGGCGAACTCCGCACCGAAGGCCCCTTCGGCGACCACACCGGCTTCTACACCATGCAGGACGACTACCCCGTCTTCCACCTCACCTGCATCACCCATCGCAAAGACCCCATCTACGCCGCCACCATCGTCGGCAAGCCCCCCATGGAAGACGCCTGGATGGGCAAAGCCGTCGAGCGCATCTTCCTTCCGCTCATGCAGCTCACCCTGCCCGAGATCGTCGACGTCAACCTCCCGCCCGAGGGCGTCTTCCACAACCTCATGATCGTCTCGATCAAAAAAAGCTACGCCGGCCACGCCCGCAAGATCATGAACGGCATCTGGTCGATGGGCCAGGCGATGTTCACCAAGTGCATCATCGTCGTCGACGAAGACTGCGACGTCCAGGACCTCGCCGAGGTCACCCTCCGCACCACCAACAACATCGACCCCGAGCGCGACATCCAGTTCACCCTCGGCCCCGTCGACTCGCTCGACCACGCCAGCCGCCTGCCCAACTACGGCAGCAAAATGGGCATCGACGCAACCAGAAAGTGGGCCGCCGAAGGCTTCACCCGCCCCTGGCCTCCCATGCTCACCATGGACGAAGCCGTCAAAGCAAAGATCGACGCCCTCTGGAAAAAACTAGACATCGCCTGACCCAGCCAATGAGTGAACCCATGTCCCGCCCCTGGGACATGGGCATCAACTCACCACATGTGTCGCCAGCGTAATCGTCACCGTATCGTCGGGAGTCTTCGTGGTGCCCCCATCGCTCTCCGGATGAAACTCGATGGTCATCGTCGTTGCATTCACGACCACGCGCAGATAGCCGTAATCCGTATCGTCGTAACTCTCCAGCGTCAGCGTGTCGTCAATCTTGTACGGCGTCCGATAGGTCCCCCGCATCGTCGTCAGAGGCGAATGTCCCCCGCATCCGGCCACGAGAAACGGTATCTGCAGATTGTTCACTGTGCGCGTAAAGCGCTGGTAGTTGTGCGAGTGGCCCGAGAACACCGCATGTGGCCACACCCCGGCTGCCGTGCACGCATCGTCGATATCCTGCAGCATCGCCGGGCTGCCGCCATGCTCTGAGCCTCCCGTAAACGGCGGATGATGGACGGCGATGATGACCGCGCCGGTAAACTGATCGCTCTTCACCCGCTGCAGCGCCGCCGTCAAAAAGTCGATCTGCCGATCGTCGAGCACCGTATTCTCACCGTTCTCTCCCGAGATCACGCCAGGGTCCTCCAGCACATTGCTGTAGAGCCCCAGGATGCGAACCAATGGCGCGTCGAACGTGAAATATACCCCAGGCTGAATCATGGTGGTGCGCATCAACCCACCCGCATCCGGCGCCTGTGCCGGAGCCGCCGTGCAAAAGTTACTCAAAAATGCAGCGAGCGTCGGTGCCGGATCAGCCGCATACACCACGCCGTCATGATTGCCCGCAATACCCAGAATCGGCGCGGGGTAGTTGCGATACGGCTCATAAAACTGATCGTAGTAATAAGTCGCTTCGCCGAAGTAATACACAAAGTCGCCAAGATGAAACAAGAACGAGGGAACATCCGCCGCATTCGCCTCGCTGAAGTCGGTCACCATCTTGTCTGCAACCAGCGACTGTGTGATCGGCCCCACATCGCTGCCCGTATCGCCTACCGAATGAAAGACGATCTGTCCTGCCTGCTGAATCGCCTGCACTTTAGCCGCGCCCGCACTTCCATAGACCTGCTCAAGCGTAAGCACCGGCTCCACCGCGCCACCGGTAGCCTCTGGCACCGGCTCCAGCGTGGCCAGCTCCTGGTAATTCTGATCGGTCACCGGATCTTTGAACCCGGTCGGGTCAGGCGAAGGCTGCGGTTGTGCGAAGACCGGCTGACCGCTGGCCGACTGTGCAGGTACCGTGGAGCGCTTCTTTGCGTGGTGCGACGAGCGATCGGATGATTTCTTCGGCATCATGCCCTCCGGCTTCTGATAGATCCATAGATCCTTGGATGAGAATACCGGCCGTCTGTTACGAAGCAATGAGGAAGAATCTCAGAACGGCAGGAGCACACGATGTTCCCCGCGATAGAATCTGATGTACTGTTAGCGCAACCGGGGATCGAATGAAGCCATTGGCAGTTGCAGGTCTTGTAGTTCTTCTCTTCCTCGTCTCTTCAGCCAATGCTCAGATCGGAGATTCGGCAAACCTCGGCCGTAAGAACACCTGGTCGGCGTTTCTTGAATACTCCAACGATTCAAGCCACATCGTTCTCGGCTCTTCGCCGAATCGAAAGCTGGCCGCTCTGGGATTTCAGTATGAGCGCCGTCTTAAATCGAATCGTGTCCTGGTCTGGAGATATGCTGCGGAGTTTCGACCTCTCATCCTCGAAAGCGACCCCACCGCAACATATACGACCACATTCCTTTCGCCTCCTCCAATAGTCGTCTCTACCAGTCAGCCATCTGCGTCGTTCCAATGCATCGCCGGAACACAGAGCTTTTCAGGGACTGACCCAGGCACGGGCGTATTTTATTCCGATAAAACCCAGACAACCTGTGGCCGTCGCTGGACCTACGCGCAGGGTCTTTCCCCGTTAGGAACAAGAATCAATCTCCGGCCGCATCGCAGGCTTCAGCCTACGGCGAGTCTTCTGGCCGGATATATGCTGTCGACCAGAAAAATTCCGATCGAAACCGCAGGTTCTTTCAACTTCACATTCGAATTCGGCGCAGGCCTGGAGTTCTACCAGTCGCAGTCCCGCTCCATCCGAGTGGAGTATCAGATCCAGCATTTTTCGAACGCAGATACCGCCCAGGATAATCCCGGCGTCGACAATGGACTCTTCAAACTGACCTACAACTTCGGCCGATAGCTTCCGTCCTGTCTACTCTGCGGACTTCACCGTAATCGCGCTGAGGTTCCGCACCCACCGTTCCGGCTTCTTATCCTCACTGTCGACGAGCTTCAGCTGCCCATCCTCCCCGAGCGGCTTGCCGTCCATGCTGGTTGCCACAATCACATTGCCGTTGTGCTCGGAAAATTCAATCTCCGTCACCGAATACAGCACCCAGTATTTATCCGTCCCCTCAGCGACGAGATAGCTCCGCAGCATCTTCCGGTGCGTCGTCTTATCCACCGGCAGCCCATACTTCGCCAGCAGCGTTCCCAGCAGCACTCCGGTGTAGCTCTCATCGGCCTTCGTATGCTCGTTGTGCACCGTCACCGTCGTCTGCGGCATCCCCTGCAGATCGGCGACCGACAGCGTCGTCGCCTTGCCATCCACCGTCAAAACCAGGCTGGTCGAAGGTGCTGCCGGCGTGTGAACATGCTCCTCCATCGCCCCCGCCGCAGCGGCCTGCGCCTGCGACCGAACGGGGTTCATCGCAGCGGAAAGGGCAATCAGGCAGCAGAGGGAAGCAGCGGCAGTTTTCATGGCTTTCAGCCTATCGCTTACCCGTCGTATACTCAAGGTATGTCTATTGTCCGCGACGCCGCAGCCATCGCCAAGGGAATGAGCATCACGCTGAAGGAAGTCTTTAAGCCGACAGAAGTCGAGAACTATCCCGACGGCAAAGGTCCCATGCGAGGAGCGAAGTTTCAGGAGCGCTTCCGCGGGAAACACCAGCTCCAGCGCGACGAAAACGGCCTCGAAAAGTGTGTCGCCTGCTTCCTCTGCGCCGCCGCCTGCCCCTCCAACTGCATCTACATCGAGGCCGCCGAGAACACCGAAGAAACGCGCATCTCCAGCGCCGAGCGCTACGCCAAGGTCTACAACATCGACTACAACCGCTGCATCTTCTGCGGCTATTGTGTCGAGGCCTGCCCCACCGACGCCATCACCCACGGCCACGGCTTCGAGCTGGCCACTCTCAACGCCACCAACCTGGTGATGCGCAAGGAAGACCTTCTTGTTCCCACGCCGAAGCTTCCCGATGTCGTGACGTCGGATAAAGATCAGGCAGAAATCCTCGCCTGACCGGCATCAACAAACAGCACCCGGCCTCCTCTTCATTTCGGCGAAGGTTCGAGCCGCGAGCCTTCAGTTTTAGCGAGAATCAAACAGCAATGGAAATCCCCACGGGCAGCAAACCTTCAATTCTGCACATCTGTCGCCGCGAGATGCTGCGCCCCCTTCGCGACCAGATTCTCCGCATCTCAGGCTTTCACGTCGATTCCACCCTGAGCCACTCCGAAGGTCTGTCCATGTTCTGGGAGCGCCACTACGACCTCGTCCTGGTCGATGTGGAAGGCGAAAACGGCATCCCTGCCGCCGAGCACCTCTGCTCCGAGATCAAGACCGCGCAGCATCAGCAGATCATCGCCTTCGTCTGCAACTGGCGCGTCGCCATTCTCACCGACTGCCCGGACGAAATACTGCGCACCGAGTTTGACCCCGCTGCCTTTCTCGGCGGCGTCCGCACCATCGTCGAAAACAAGAGCTCCTCCCGGTAGCGTTCCTCGGGATGATCGTCAAAAATGAATCGTTCCTGTTCCGAATATCGTCTCATTTTCAGTACCTGTACTTGCAGCGGCACCATCGCTGTGCTACAAAGTAATTATTCCAGTCTGCTTCGGCAGATTTGAATTTCATGCAGAGTGGTTGAGGGACGAGCCCTGTGACGCCACGACAACCGGACAGAACATTGCGTACCGGTGTCAACTCTCTCCTGGAGACAGGGAACATGAGATTCGGAGCACGCAGCCCCGATGGACGGTCTGCACCCCGCATTTCACCTCCCCCCGCCGTTTTTGGCACCCCCAGCGAGAGCTAGTCACAGCCATCACCCCTCCTCCTTCTCGGAGAGAGCACGATGAACTATTCCTGTAACTGGTATGAACTGAAGTGCAACGAGTGCGGCAAGCGTTTCGGCAACCAGCCGCTCTCCGCCTGCCCCGATTGCCTCGCCCCGCTCGAAGTCGCCTACGACCTCGAAGCCGTTCGCGGCACCTTCACACGCGAGAAGATCGAAGCAGGCCCCGCGAACATCTGGCGCTACGCCGCTCTGCTGCCCATCCCCGAAGGCCGTCAGCCCGATCTTCCCGTGGGCTTCACTCCTCTGGTCCGGGCAAAAAATCTCGGCCGACGCATCGGCGCGAACAATCTCTACATCAAGAACGACGCCGTCTGCTTCCCCACGCTCAGCTTCAAGGATCGCGTCGTCGCCGTCGCCCTCGCCAACGCGCAGGCCTTTGGCTTCGAGACCGTCGGTTGCTCCTCCACCGGCAACCTCGCCAACTCCGTCGCCGCGCAGTCCGCCCGCCTCGGCCTCAAGGCCTGCATCCTCGTCCCCGCCGACCTCGAACCCGCCAAGATCCTCAACACCCTTGTCTACGGCGCGCGCCTCGTCCGCATCGACGGCAACTACGACCACGTCAACCGCCTCTGCACCCAGATCGCCGACGAGTACAACTGGGGCTTCGTCAACGTCAATCTCCGCCCCTACTACGCCGAAGGCTCGAAGTCCGTCGGTTACGAGATCGCCGAGCAGCTCGGCTGGCGTCTGCCGGACAACGTCGTCGTCCCCATGGCCGGCGGTTCGCTCGTCCGTAAAATCCGCAAGGCCTTCAACGAACTCATCTACCTTGGCCTCGTCGAAGCGAAGCCTGTCCGCTTCTTCGGCGCTCAGGCCACCGGCTGCTCGCCCATCTCGGTCGCGGTCAAAACCGGAGCCGACGACATCGAGCCGCAGCGCCCCAACACCATCGCCCGCTCTCTCGCCATCGGCAACCCCGCCGACGGCCCGGCAGCCGCCAAAATGATCCGCGACAGCGGCGGATGGGCAGAGGACGTCTCGGACGTCGAGATCGTCTCCGGCATTCAGGAGCTCGCCGAGACCGAAGGCATCTTCACCGAGACCGCCGGCGGCGTCACCACTGCCGTCACCGCGCGCCTCTACGCCGACGGCCGCATCTTACCCGACCAGATCACCGTCACCTGCATCACCGGCAACGGTCTCAAAACAACCGACGCACTTACCGGCCGTTACCAGCAGGACCGCGCCGTTCGCCCCCGGCTGGCTGACTTCGATGCTTACCTCCGCGAGCTGGACGGCGTCGCCGAGCCCGAACTGACCGCAGCAGGAGCTAATTAATAATGTCGATCAAAGTAACCCTCCCCACCGCCTTCACCCGCCACACCGATGGCCGCAAGCAGTTCGACTCCGCCGCCCTTAATCTTCCCGGTCTCCTGGCCGACATCGACCAGACCTTTCCCGCCCTGTCCACCCAGATCAAGGACGACGAAGGCAAGCTCCGCCGCTTCATCAACATCTACGTCAACGATGAGGATATCCGCTTCCTCGGCGGCGAAACCTACGCCTTCCAGGACGGCGACGAAGTCATGCTGATCCCATCCATCGCCGGCGGCTGCTGATCTACTAAACTTTTCCGCACAACGATGCGAGGGCTCCTGCTCTCGCATCGTTTTTTTTGACCATTGCTTCTGTGATTGCCGTTGTTGCCCTGGGCAGTATCGACATATCGCCTAAGCGTAAGTGCTTGCTTGATCTGGAAATAGCTTGGGCGTAAGTAATTGCTTGATATAGAAAGTGTCTAAGCGTAGTGATTGCTTGCTTGCTATAGAAAGTGTCATCCTGAGCGGAGCCTCTTGCAGTTTCATCGCAAGAGGCGCAGTCGAAGGACCTGCGGTTGGCCCGACGTGCCAATACTTTCTCCTTCACCACATCCCGGACAGTTCCGCATCGTTCTATATGTCGATACCACCTGGTTGTCCCTTGCTTTTGCCATTGCTTTTGCTCTAAAGTTTTTGCTGTCATCCTGAGCGCAGCGAAGGACCCCGACGAAGCCTGACCACCCCCAACCGCTCGTCCCTTTCAACCCACGCCCCGTTCTTGCCATTGTTTGTTCTTCCTCACCACAAATATTCGCATTCAGACCCTTGAGCGAAGTCGAAGGGGGAAGCCCCTGTCCTGTCAATCCCCAAAATCCACCAAACTATTACCTATCAACAAGATGCACCTGGCGCACGAGTTACCCTCCAACCGCTATACTGGATACAGAGAATAAACAAAGCCCCGAAACCGTTCGGGGCTTTTCCTTTTAACCGTTAACTCATTTAGAACGAATACTTTGCAGCGAAGATGCACCGAAAACAGGTACTTTGCAAGTGAAATACCAGGCTAAGCCAAATGGATTGAACACTTTGCACATAAACCCGGGGGGAGGGGGGGATACTCCCCAGCGGCAACCAAAGGAGCAGAAGACAGAGACACAAACGAACCACCGGCAACCGAATACAATCTGCATCAGCAGAGCAATCCCACACCGGCGCGAGCGTCCACCATCCCTTACAGCCATACAGTCCGCGGCATAAAGCACACCTTTGCCGACCTGCGAACCCTCCTGGCGAAGGCCTCTCCCCTCCGCTCCGGCGACCAGCTTGCCGGCATCGCCGCTGCAGGGGCCGAAGAGCGCGCCATCGCCCAGATGACGCTCGCCGACCTCCCGCTGGAGGTCTTCCAAAACGAAGCAGTCGTCCCCTACGAGACAGACGCGGTTACGCGACTGATCCTCGACACCCAGGACAAAGCCGCCTTCGCTCCGATCTCCGGCCTCACCACCGGCGAGTTCCGCGACTGGCTGCTCTCCGACGAAGCCACCGGCGAGCGCATCGCCGCCCTGTCTCCTGGCCTCCTGCCCGAGATGGCCGCCGCCGTCTCCAAACTGATGCGCGCCCAGGACCTGATCTACATTGCCCGAAAGGTATCGGTCACAACCCGCTTCCGCACCACCGTCGGCCTGCCTGGACGCCTCTCAACCCGCCTGCAGCCCAACCATCCCACGGACGACCCGATTGGAATCGCCGCCAGCATACTGGACGGCCTGCTCCTCAGCTCCGGCGACGCGGTCATCGGCATCAACCCGGTCTCAGACAACGTAGCCTCCGTAACCACGCTGCTGCGCATGATCGACCACATCCGCCTCCGCTACGCCATCCCGACGCAAAGCTGCGTCCTCGCCCACATCACCACCCAGATGGACGCCATGCGCCAGGGTGCCCCCCTGGACCTGCTCTTCCAATCCATCGCCGGAACCGAGGCGGCCAACACCGGGTTCGGCATCACCCTCCCCCTGCTGGAAGAGGCCCACACCATGGCCAAAGAGCTAAAGCGCGGCGGCATCGGTGCCGAGACCGGCGGCGAAAATATCTTCTACTTCGAGACCGGACAGGGAAGCGCTCTCTCCGCCAACGCGCACCACGGTGTCGACCAACAGACCCTGGAGGCCCGCGCCTACGGGGTAGCCCGCCACTACCACCCCATGCTGGTCAACACCGTAGTCGGCTTCATCGGCCCGGAGTACCTCTACGACGGAAAACAAATTCTGCGCGCCGGCCTCGAAGATCACTTCTGCGGCAAGCTGCTCGGCCTGCCCATGGGCTGCGACATCTGCTACACCAACCACGCCGAAGCCGATCAGGACGATATGGACGCTCTGCTGACCATGCTCGGCACAGCCGGTGTGAACTACATCATGGGCGTCCCTGGCGCAGACGACATTATGCTCAACTACCAGAGCACATCCTTCCACGACGCCCTCTATCTGCGCCGCCTGCTCAATCTACGGCCTGCGCCTGAGTTCGAAGCCTGGCTCGCAGGCGACAAATACCACCACCTCAGGCTGACGGACAAGCCCTCCACCCTCCTGTCTGCGCAGGATCGTCCATGAACAATAAAATTACGATCGCAAAACAGCCTGATCTGAGCGAAGCCCTGCAGCGATACACCTCAGCGCGCGTTTCACTGGGCAGCGCTGGTCCCGCGATCCCGACCCGCGAGCAGCTCCGTTTCCAGCTTGATCACGCCCTTGCCCGAGACGCTGTCCACACGCAGCTGGATGTGACCTCGTTATTGCAGTCACTGCAGCAAAGGCAGATGGAATGTCTCGCACTGCGAAGCGCGGTTGCCAGCGAGCCCGGACAGAACGACCGCCAGCTCTACCTGCGCCGCCCGGATCTTGGCCGCACCCTCCATCCGGACTCCAGACAGGCATTGCTGCAATACACGGCGAACCTCGCTGAGAAGCCAGAGGCCATCTTCGTGATTGCTGACGGTCTCTCCGCTCTGGCAGTGGAACGCCACGCGCTCCCCGTGCTGGACGCATCGATCCGCACTATGGAGCCAGATCAGTGGAGGGTCGGTCCGGTGTGTGTCGTAAGCCAGGCCCGTGTTGCTATCGGAGATGAGATCGGACAGCTCCTGCAGG
>Ga0302234_10001238_pt1 | contig 17964 bp, 15 predicted proteins | sample II_Palsa_N3_2_FD_193576 | JGI IMG/M metagenome (GOLD analysis project Ga0302234, IMG submission 193576) | Peat permafrost microbial communities from Stordalen Mire near Abisko, Sweden - II_Palsa_N3_2 | ecosystem: Environmental > Terrestrial > Soil > Palsa > Peat permafrost | place: Sweden... | reverse complement strand
TTCTGGGCTGTAGGACGGCAGGTGCAGCGGCGTGATGGTTTCGGGCCAGGTGAGCTTGGCGGCGATGTGCCAGCCGGCGCGATCCATGACGAGCACGGCATGGCGGTCGGCGGGCAACTGGCTTTCGAGTTCATCGATCAGCGCCTGCATGGCTGGCACGGTTGCCTCGGGCAGGACGAGCGCGACCCCGTTATCGCGCTCCGCGCAGATGGCGCCGAAGATCCAGGCTGCATCGTGGCGCATGTCGCGGAGCCCACGTGGGCGGACGCCGCGATCGTACCAGACGCGGCCGGTACGGCCGATTTGGCCGACGCGGGCCTCATCTTGAAACCATAGCTCCACGGTACGGCCGTTCGCACATTCACGCTCGATCCGCTTCAGCTCGGCCGGGAGACTTTTTTAAAATGCTCACGTGCCTTCGGGTCGGCCTTGGGGTGGCTGGGCCGGGTCTTTTGATACGACAAGCCCATCGTCTGCATGAGCCGGTGCGCCCCCGAGATGCTATAGTTCACGCCCGTCCGCTCCTCGATCAAGGCAGCGACATCAACGATCCGCAACGCAGGTTTCGCATCGCCGGCCCGGCTGGCCGCCTGCAGGATCGCGGCCTCACCACCGCCAGTTGCCCATCGTCCACCGCCGTCGGCCGGCCTGGGCGCCAGCGATCGCCAGCATCCGCCGCCCAACCCGCGCATCGCGTTCGCGCCGCGCCAGCCGCCGCAACTCCTCAGCCGTCAGGTCATTCCTGATCGTCAGCATCGGCATGGTCACCTCCATGCCGACCTATGAATCACCACTTTGACGCGTTGGAAAACCCCTAACGAGTCAGAGCTTCTCGGAACCGGTATCAGTCCCCCTCGATAGCGCGACGGTCAGCGGCCCCGTTGGCTGGTCCACTTTCCCCCGGCGCGCGTCGCGACATTTTTACGCAACGCAGCGCAAGCTTGGTCGAGGGGGCAAAAAAATCAGCTCTCCCACTTAGCGCGCGCTCCAACCCTGGAGTGAGCCGCTGCAGTCTCCACGCGGCCAGACCGGCCACCGCAAGCAGCACTACGACAAAGCCGACCAGTGCGGACCATCCGGCAGCGTGCCAGAACCAACCACCCGTGGATCCCACGACGCTTGAGCCCAAATAGTAGGAGAGGAGATAGAGTGAAGATGCGTGGCCCTTGGCTCGCAGCGCGATCCGACCGACCCAGCCGCTCGCCGCTGAGTGCGTAAGGAAGAACCCGATCGTCAGCACCACGATCCCCAAAATGATCATTGGCAGCTTGTCCGGCAAGGTCAGGCACGCGCCCAGCACTGCAGTGCCGAGACCGAGAAAGAGCAGCGGCGCGCGACCCATCTTCTTTGCAAGGATAGCCGCGCACCAAGACGCGCCAATACCGAACAGATAAACGAGGAAGACCGCGCCCAACGCCGACTGGCTAAGCGAGAACGGCGCCCGCGACAGGCGAAAGTCGGCGAAATTGTAGACCGCTACAAATGCGCCCATCGCCAGGAAGCCGATCGCATATAGGCATGGCATGGCAACATGGCGGAGGTGCTCGCTCCATGCCGACGCATGATAGCGGGGTGCGAAGTCTGGACGGCGGTCGAAGTTCTGGGACGACGGCGCGAGCAGTAGGAAGCCAAGCGATGCAGCGCCTGCTGCGATGCCTAGGATCACAAGTGCCGGACGCCAGCCCATTTCGTCGGTTAGAATTCCCGTCCCGACCCGACCAACCATGCCGCCGAAGGCGGTGCCAGCAACGTAGAGCCCCATCGAAGCGCCCAGACCCTCCGGCGCGATCTCCTCGGCGAGGTAGGCCATGGCGACCGCCGGCACGCCGCCGAGGGCAATGCCTTCCGCGGCGCGGGCGACCAGAAAGGCCGACCACACCGGCATGAGCGGCGCCGCGATGTTCAGGACGGCGGCCAGTAGCATCGAGCCGAAGATCACACCGCGCCGACCGAAACGATCCGCGATCGGCGCCGCTGCTAGGATTGATAGGGCAAGGAACCCTGTGGTCAGCGATAGCGCCAGTGACGCGCTCGAGGGCGAGACACGAAAGCTGTCCGCAAAAACTGGTAACAGCGGCTGCACACAATAGATCAACGAGAAAGTGCCAAATCCCGTCAAAAAGAACGCGCCGCTGATGCGACGATAAGCGCTGGTCCCAGGCTGGACCTGGATGCCGGTCGTTCGCGAGGGTGCCCGGCGGTCGCCGGTGTCGAAGGATCGTGCAGGGTTCATCAGCATCTTGGCCTCCTTGTAGAGGGAAGGTGGGCTTTCCGATCGCCGTCGTCCAATATATGGCGGAGGGCAACATCATATTCTATAGGTATGGCGATGGAACTGCGTCACTTCCGCTACTTCGTCGCGGTCGCCGAGGAGCGGAACTTCACTCGTGCCGCGGAGCGGCTCGGGATCCAGCAGCCACCGCTCAGCAAACAGATCGCTGACCTCGAACGCGAACTTGGCGCCCGGCTGTTCGAACGAGTGCCCCAGGGTGCGGAACCAACGCAGGCAGGCAAGGCGCTCCTAGTCGAGGTCTACCGCGTGTTCGCAGCCGTAGATCGCGCGATATTGGTTGTGGCACAGGCCCACCGGGGCGAGACGGGAAGCCTATCGATCGGATTTACGGCATCGGCTGCGTTCAATCCCATGGTCAACGGATCGGTTCGGGCGTTCCGTTCAAAGTGGCCAACGGTCGAGCTCTCGTTGTCGGAGGTCAACAGCGAGGCGCTTCTTGCTAGCGTGCTGGTAGGCGATATTGACGCCGCATTCGTTCGGCCAACGGAAAACCAGCCTGCTGGCATCCACTTCCGGGCTCTGCCCGACGAGCCGACTCTCGTGGCCCTGCCCGAGGGGCACCCGCTCGCGAGACACGAGAGAGTCCGGCTGGACCAACTCCGCGATGAGCCCTTCATCCTTTTCCCTCGGGCGATTGGGCCCAGTCTCTACGACGAGATCCGGTCCGCATGCCGGACGGCGGGGATCGAGCCGCGGATCATCCAACAAGCACCGCAGATTGCCTCGACGCTCAGCCTCGTTGGCACAGGACTCGGCGTTTCGGTCGTGCCAGCCTCCATGGCTCGCATCCAGATGGAAGGGGTTGCACTACGAGCGATCACGGGAGAGGCGCCCGTCGCGCGGTTGTCGATGGCCTATCGTTCCGGGGCAATCCCAACCGTACTGGAGAATTTTCTCAAAGAGCTTGGCCGCCTTCAGGAATAGCGCAGATGCAGAAAGGCGGGTGACCTTCTTACGCAGTCCAAAAACTAGGCTGTGTGCTGGGTGTGCGTCGCCCGACGTCGACGGAGCAGTGTGGCCATTTTGATAAGGTCCGTGCGATCTGCGGCGTTCGCCGTTCAGGTAAGGCCTCTGGTGTCTAATCCGAAGCTAAGGTGAGCGATATCAGTGGGTTCGCTCCGCCGGTCGTTAGTTCAGCGGTTCGCAAATGTCTACCTTGGATCAACGGTTTGGACTAATACCACTCGCACACGGCATGCGCGAACCGGGTTCGCCTTGCCAAGCGGTTTGACGACGCGAGATGGCCAACACGCTTGAGCCGTTTTCCCTTCCGCCGTTTGTCATTTTACTTAAAACGGCTGCGGCTTTGCCTGTCTCGATCCGCTGGGTAGGAGGACCGCAGCATTCTTTTGTCCTTGTTTCGCGAGGCGCCATTGCATTCGCTACATGAAATAACAAGTTCCATTCCGCTTCGTGCTTCCGCATCAAGGCGCCGCCGATGCTGACGGGAACGAAACGGTCTTCCTGCGCCGACTCTGCTTCTTCGAATAGCCCGCGTAATTCGGGGTTAGCGGAACGCCCTAAGGCGTGTGGACATTAGGGGATTCCCTTTTGGCGGCAAATCGGATTCAAGGCTGGCGAAGGGAGCGCCAGCTTGGAACGACACGGATTGAGCGATGAGCAGTGGGAACGGGTTTGGCCTGTGCTTCCCGGTAAAGTTGGGGATCGAGGCCGTTCGGCCGCAGACAACCGGAAATTCCTCGACGCGGTCTTGTGAATTGCCGGGACTGGAGCGCCATGGCGAGACTTGCCGGAGCATTTTGGCAACTGGAACTCCAACTTTCGGCGATTCCGACGTTGGGCGGTTAATGGAGTCTTCGACATGCTGTTTGAGCGATTATCGGGCGACCGCGACTTTGAGTATGCCATGATCGACGGCACGATCGTCCGGGTCCACCAGCAGGGCACCGGCGCAAGGGGGGGACTCATCGTCAGGCGATCGGACGATCGCGGGGTGGCCTGACTAGGAAGATCGTCGCGCTTGTGGATGCGTTGGGGAACCTGGCACGTTTCGTCTTGCTGCCTGGGCAAACCCACGATCTCATCGGGGTGAAGCCGCTGATCCAAGACATCGAATTCGACATGTTCCTTGGCGACAAGGCCTTCGACGCTGACTGGTTGCGTGCCGAACTGAACGAAAGAGGCGCCGTAGTGGTGATCCCGCCCGAGTCTAACCGCAGACAAAAGATCGATTGCGACTTCCATGCCTATCGCTGGAGGCACTTGGTCGAGAACTTTTTCTGCAGCCTGAAAACATTCCGGCGTATCGCTACAAGATACGAGAAACAGACGAGAGCTATCGCGCCATGATCAACCTCGCGGCATTGAAAATCGCAATGCGCTAAATGTCCACTCGCCTTAAGTGGATTCGATAGCAATGGCGATAATTGATTGCTGAGCGAATTGGGCACTTTGATTGACCAAGCTAAGTCCTACCTCGTTGTAAAGTTAGCGGCATGGCTACGGTGGCCACTGGGGCAAGCCCTGATTCTTCTCAGCGATATAGAAGCCGTTGCCGATCTGTCCGTGGGGAGCTTGCTTCTCTGCAAGCACCCTATACCCGAATATACTTGAAGCATGGCTTCACTGGTTTTGTAGTAATCCGAAAAAACATACTGACCGCTCCGCGCCGCTCGTCCGAAGAAGCCAGAGTCCGTCATCGAGGCTACAATCTTGTTACAGTACCGTTTCGTTTGTAATGAACTGCCATTTTTGCGAGAGATTTGTGCGGAAACGAGCTGATCTGAGCGCTGGCACGTTGTAAGGTTGTATCCTCACGTATCCGATGAGCAGCGAGCTAGGGCTCGCAGACAACTTTGACCTGAGGCCGGAGGTTGATCCACGGCCGATTCCGACTGCTTGGTGACGTCGCTGTCGCCGGGGGCGGTGAGTGCATCTCGCGGCAGCGACGTCCCTTAGCTCGCAAGGATTTCACGAATAGGGCGCAAAACGATGCTTCCGCGGAACCCCCTATACGAAATATCCCACATCCATATAGTCCCTGCGCGGCTCAAGCTCCTTAACGCGTTAACGCGAAACGCGCCCGCGCTGCGACGGCTTGCCTTATCTATTAACGAGTACCGAAGCCCGCAGAGTGCCGTTTTATCGAAGTTCTATGACTTCACAATGTGGGTTACTTTATCTCAGTGACAAAGGTCTCGCGGCTGCGGCGAACCTTTTTAAGATTGACAAGCCAATCCCCTTCCGCAGCTCGGTAACCTAGCGGCATCATTACAACGCTACGGAGGTTCTTCGACGGCAAAGCCAAAATAGTATCTACCTCTGCCGAATCAAATCCTTCCATCGGAGTTGCATCCACTTCTTCAAATGCCGCAGCGATGAGAGCCGCGCCTAGGCCGATATAAACCTGCCGTGCAGCTGCCTGATGGTTACCCTCGGTGCCTCGGTTAGCGACGATACCCAGCACCCGTTGGCGATACAGTTCCCAGCCTTCATTTTTGAACCCTCTTATATCGTTGGTAAGATCGAACATCATGTTGACGCGATTTTCTGTAATGTCGTCCCAAGCAGCGAATACCAGGAGATGCGAACAGTCAGTAACCTGCGCTTGGTCCCAGGCGACCGTCCGGATTTTGGCACGAATCTCCGGGTTGGTTACGATAAGTAGCTCAAACGGCTGAAGGCCACTTGAGGTGGGTGCAAGCCGAACCGCTTCAACAATCCGATCAAGCTTGTCAGAAGGTACAGCTTTCGTTGGATCGAACATCTTGGTCGCATACCGCCAGGCTAATCGGTTGTTCACAGTTTTCATAAACCAATCCTTTGTTCCGATCCCGAAGCGGGAATCGGGCGCTATTCGGCGCCTCATTAGCAATGAGGCGGACTCGGCGATCCCGCGTTAGCGTCGAAAAGCGAGCCTGCCAAATGCCGTCCTACGGCGGGACTAGCGAAACCGCGGCAGCTTATCTTAGGAAGCGGGATCGGCGGCCGTTTGAGTGCGGACGCACGAAGCCGACTGGAACCATGTGGCTCACGCAGCGAATGTGCTCGCGCTCGAGTAACTAGCAAAAAGGTGCTGCGATCCTTCTTATCCCTTGACCGTGGCAGCCGAAAGCCACGGCGGAATAGGAGACGCATAGCGACCCGGTGGCATTGATGCCACCGCAGTACCAACATATATAGTAAATCGAAGTAGCGTTAACAAGGACGGCTTGTGCAACAAGCACAATACTAACTATCGGAATAGGGCTTATTTCTAGAGGACTTGTGAACGACAATAGATATGACGATGGACTGATCTGATAGTGGTATTTACGGGCGTGGTCGCTCAGGGAGGGGCGTAGGTTCGCTCCTTCCAGTCAGCGGTGCTTTACAGTCTGACCGCTTAGGCCAAGGGATATGATAGCCGATCACGCGATGTTAGCGCGCCAGCTTAGGCAAGAATATCTGGGGCGCTCAAGTGCCGGATGGGCATATTCGTGTGCGGGGTCTCGTCGGTGCTACCCGATCTGCCATCACTACAATTCGCATTGTTTATGCCGATGCGGAGACGCTCATGCTCAGGGATAGCGCGCTCTCGAGCCGGCGTGAGCGAGCCGCGGTTTCAGTGCGCCGGCAGCTGCCTATCAATAGCTCGAGCTGTTCTCCTGGCGGCAAACGGCCGGAACGTTGAGGGCATACCGCCGCCGCCAGGAGTGACGGCCTGATGCTCCGAGACGACCAGCAAGCTGCGTAGATCATGTAACGCATGGTCCTGACTTCGCGCTAGTCGTCGACTACGCGGGCACCGGCAGATTCGCTATGCTGGGTGTGTCGCGCGGCGAATGGGAGCGCTGGTTTCGCCGTGGGTAGGAAGGTGCTGTCCACGATCAAGCATCTGGATGGCGAGTCTGCTTCGCGCGGCGAACGATCGCAGTATCGCGAGCTGCTGAGAAGCTGCGACATAGTGGTGATTGCCGGGGCAGATGTAATCGAACTGTCAGGTGCGGCTAATGCTGTCGGTCAAGCTCGAGCCGCCGCCAGTGTACAACCCGGTTTGTGATCTCTCTGGGTATCCGATTGGATCGCGAGAAACATTAACCGGAACGGCGGCCCTGCCCTATATAACAGGCTCAAGCGCCGCGTTTAATACTAAAGTGACGGCTGCCGCCGAACACTAGCTTCAGCATCGACGTTAAGTCCGATCGCCGTTCGGTCGATATCCGCCGTAGCCACGCCGATCCGAGAGTCTGCAAGTCCGACATAGAGGCGCCACTTGCTTTCGAATGCAACAAGCCCTTGCGCAAAGCAAACATTGCCAACCTGGCCACTCGCCTCAGCGGGGTCAATCCGCAGGAACGGTTCCCGCAGGCGACCGATAACGGCGCTTGGCTCGAGCGCATCGAGCAGTAATTGGCCCGGCTGATAGGCGAAGGCCGGCGTGCCAGGCTCGCCTGCCTCATAATGGTTGGCCCCATTGTAGATCAGCACGATCCCGTCTCGCGTCAGCACCGCAGGCGGGCCGGGTTCGGTCAGCATCGAATCGAAACGGTGGCGTCTCGGCCAGGCAACCGCGTGAAGCGCCCGCGGGCCGGCGATGCGCTCGATCTGCCAGTGACCCGCGGGGCCGGTCACCTCAGGATTCCACGTCAGGTATCGATCGGGCGCGATTTCGCCTTCGATCGGTGTCCAGCGAATCAGATCTTCCGAGGTTGCAGCGAAGATCAGCCCTTCACCCCAATACATCCAATAGCGCCCCTCGATCCGTGCCGCGACCAACCGCCCGTTCTTGAGCTCGGTGATGATCGAGCCTGCCTTAGTCTGGCGGCGGACATAGGGCGTCTGCGCGAACGCGGGGCCATGTTTGGTCCAGTGGAGCAGATCGGGCGAGGTTGCGACGAACAGACAGCCAACTTTCCCGTCGAACGCGGTGTATGTGCAGACATAGTCACCGTCTGGCGAGGCGACGAGCCGCGGGTCCTCAAGACCGCCGGGCCATTCCCAGGCCTGCCACCGGTCATCGCCGGGCGCGAGCACCGGCTCGGGCTCAAGCGTGAAGTTATAGCCGTCGTCGCTGGTCGCCAGTCCGATCCGCGACGTACCGGCATAGCGTGCGCTGCTATCTTCTCCGCGAACGAGCAGGCAGACCCGTCCGTTATGAACGACCGCGGCGGGATTGAAGGCATCCTTCGCTGCCCAGTCGATCTCGCGACCCGAGACGGGACAAGTGAAGACGACCGGCGGCCGTTCGTCGAGCACACGCTCGGGCGCCGAAAACGGCCCTATCGCCCATTCTGGAAGACCCGCGCTCACAGGCAGTTCGCCCGCGCGATCGCGCCGAGGTGGCGCGCGCTGGGCTTCGCGGTGCGCTCAAAGGTTTTGAAGTTGACATCGACCAACCCGAAGCGCTGCGCATAGCCGTGAACCCACTCATAATTGTCGAGCAACGACCAGTGAACATAGCTGCGTACGTCTATGCCGTCGGCGATGCAGGCCGCCACCTCGTCGACCGCCGCCTCGATATAAGCGATGCGTCGCGTATCGTCGTCGGTGGCTATGCCGTTTTCGGTGACCCAGATTGGCTTTCCGATACGCTCGTGCGCGAAGCGGATCGTTCCGCCGAGCGCTTGTGGGTAGAATTCATAGCCCGCCGCAGTCGTTTCGGCGCCCTCGGGTATCGGCAACGGCCCGTCCGGACCGACGAGCAGGCGGGTGTAGGTCTGAACACCGACAAAATCGCTTCGCCGCGCGACATCAAGCCAAGGTCCATAGAGCAATTCGATCACATGCTCCGCCATATTACCTTCGCCGACGCCGTGGATGTCCTGCATCGTAAGCGTAAGACCAACGGGCAGATCGCCGCGCGCTGCCTTCATTGCGGCCGCAGCCTTATCGTGAGCATCTACCATTACCGGCAGGATGCGATCCTGATCCGCAAACAGGATCGAGGAGAAACGGTCCGAGCCCGAGGCCTTGGCGCACGCCTGCACCATTGCCTCGATGATTGGGCGCGCCTCGGCGCGCCCGGGAAGGAATGGTATTAAGCGGCCGATATTGGCCTCATTGAATGTTGTTGCCGCGTGCATTAGGTCGCCAAGCTCGCGTGCCGCACGGTCAGCAAAGCGAGCGAACAGGTCGGCGCCGTCGTGCTGCTCAAACCCTCCTAGTGCGGCAAACCAGCGCGGTACGGTAAAATGGCTGAAGGTGACAAGCGGCGCAAGGCCGTGGCGATGGCAGGCTTCAAGAACTCGTGAGTAATGATCAAGCGCGGATTGCGAGAAGCGGCCGGGCTCGGGCTCGATCCGCGCCCATTCGATGCCGAACCGGTGACAGTTGAAGCCGAGCTCTGCGGCGAGTCCGATATCCTCGGCATAGCGCTCGAAGCTGTCGCACGCGTCGCCCGACGGCGCCTTGAAGAGGCTCGGCGAGACATGCTCGGCAAGCCAGCTGTCGGAGCCGTTGTTGTTACCCTCGCTCTGATGCGCGGAGATCGCAGTGCCCCACAGGAAGCCGGACGGGCACGGTATAGTCCTAGACATCGGTGCATCCTTCAGACGGCGGTGCGGCAAGTGCCGGATGGAGCATGCCTAGCATCGTCCGCAGGACGGCGACGGATGCCTCGAGTTCGCTGACGTCGCTCATGAATAGCGCCTCGATCGATAGCCCGCGCACGGCGGCGACGATCAGGCGATGTATCGCGCTTTCGTCGGGCCGCGGCGCCACGCCGGCGCGGAGCATCCGGGCGGCAATGCCGGCGCGCGCCATTTGATCGATTTCGCTTTGCATCGTGCGCAGCCGGCTAGCGAGCTCTTGATCCGAACGCGACGCGAGCATGATCTCAGTTACCGCGATCGCGGCGGGACGGTTTAGCCGTCCCCACAGCGTTACCGGGAGGTCGGCGAGCGCCTCCCGCAGGTCGCGTTCCGCGAACGACGCCTCGTAAAAGGCGACATCCTCGTCAAATTCGGCGCGCACCAGCGCAAGCATCATGTCGACCTTGGTCGGGAACTGGTGCGTCATTGCGCCGCGGCTTACGCCTGCCTCTGAGGCGACCAACGACACCGTGGTGCCGCTATAGCCAAAGCGATGGAGACACGAGACCGTGGCTTCAATCAGCTTGGCGCGCGTTCCGGCGCTACGTTCGGCCTGAGGGCGGCGTTGACGCTTGGGCGAAGGCGAGGTGAGTGTCATGTCCATGGCTTAGCGCGCCGCGGCCTTTCCGCCAGTCTCACCAGGGGTCAACCACGCCGTCCAGAAGGCGGCAATCTCATCCCACGCCTGCCGGCCCTCGGGCGCATCGGGGACCATCTGCTCGAAAACGTGCGGCATGCCCTCATAGACGTCGAGGGTCGAGACACCGCCTGCGGTGCGGATCGCGCGATTGAGCCGCACGCTGTCGCTGAGCAGCACCTCGCGCGTGCCCACTTGGATCAGAGTCGCCGGGAAGCCTTTGGCGAAATCACCAAATAGCGGCGAGGCGTATGGCTCGGCGAAATCGGCCTCCGACGCATATGCGCGATAGACCGCTCGCAGCCGTGCACCCCCCAGGAAGTCATGATCGGCGACCGTGATGTGCGTGTCGCCATGCGCATAAAGGTCGGTCACGGGGGATATGAGCAGGACGGCGGCGGGGATCGGCACGCCGCGATCGCGCAATTTGAGGATTGACGAGGCCGCGATCGCGCCGCCCGCAGATTCACCAAACATGCCGATCGATCCGGGCGCCTGTCCGGACTCAACAAGTGCCTCGTAAACTGCCGCTACCTGATCGGTGATCGTCCGATAGTCGGCGCGTGGCGACAGCGTATAATCAATCGAGACGACGCGTCGCCCGGTACGGTCCGCCATCAGGGCCGCCATCAACAGTGATGCTCGCGCCGACCCTTGCACGAAGCCACCGCCGTGAATGTAGAGCAGCAGCGTCCCGTCGTCGCGCTTGTCCCGCGCACGCACATCGATAAGGGGAATGCCGCGGATCGTGTCGTTCTCCGTCACCGGCGACAGCGACGCGACCGCCGAAGCGGTCCACGCCTCCTGCACGGCCGCACCGACCGTAGCAGCTTGATCGAACCCGTCTTGCGTCGTTGGGATCGATTGCTGCGGCATCGCTGCGAACATCCGGCCGAGGGGCTCCATCGTTGCGCGCGCCTCCGCCGAGACCGAGGTGGCGAGCGTCAGGCGGGGATCGTGCACCATCAGAACCGTGCCTCCAGCGAGACGCCGACGGTGCGGAAGGATTCGTCGCCAAACATCTGGGCGTAGGACGAGGGATCATGATCGCTGCTTGCGGTCGGCGTCTCGAAGCGGATCACCGCCAGCCGCTTGTCAAAGATGTTGCGCGCATATATTGCGGCACCGAAGCGGTCATCCTTGGTCCGCACACCCAGCTTGCCGCCAAACAGCGCCGCGCCATTGACGGTATCAATCGGATCATAAGCGGCGTCGAAATAGATTTTCGACTGATAGACGACATCCCCAGCGATGTAGCCCTCCAGCAATTCGCCGATCGAATGGCGATATTCCGCGCTCGCGGTCACCTTCCAGCGAGGTGCGCCGATCAGCTGTCGGCCGCCGACATCGGTCGTGCCGCGGTTAGAAGTGTCGCCTGGTCGGGGTAGCGTACAACCCTGCGCTGCGGTCTGCAGCTGGGCGCACTGGACGACATAGCCGCTGCCATATTGCGCGTTGTTGTAGAGAACACCTGCATTAAGCGTGACGCTCTCGATTGGACGGCCGGCAATATCGAGCGAGACGCCCTTCGTGACGAGCTTAGGCGCATTGGCGAACACATATTGCGCCGTTGTCGGATCGAAAAACTGCGCCTGAAAATCTGTCACTCGGTTGTGGTAAATGGCGAGGTTCGCGGTAAGGCGACCAGCGAACAAACCGGTCTTGAGGCCGCCCTCGATATTGTGCGGGATCTCGGGGCGCACGATAAGTGCAACGTTGGTCGAGGTTGCTTGATCGTTGACCGATGGGCCCTTATAGCCGCGCGTGTATGTCGCATAGGCCATGATCGTGCGGGAGACGTCATATTGCGCACCGCCTTTATACGAGACATAGCTGTCCCCAACGCTGGCGCTAAACGGCGGTGGCACGCCGAAGCCCGGATAATAGCTGACTAGACCGGTCAGAACATGTGTCGTTGCTGCATCGACCTGCTCGTGCCCGACGCGTAGGCCGCCAAGCAGACGGAGCCTCGGCGTCAAATTGACCGTCGCTTGCCCAAATGCGGCGTAACTGGTCAACGAAGAGCGGGTAAAGGTATTTTGCCCAGCAGGAATCCCGCTTAAAGCAGGGTTTCCCAACACATCTCCGACCGGAAACCCGCTTTGATAATTGGCAGACACAATCTTGCTATCAAAATAGTAAAGGCCCGCGACAAACGTTATTAGTCCGCGGCTTGGCGAGGTTAGGCGAATTTCCTGACTAAAATTGTTTATGTTGGTTGGCGAGTTATTCTGGTTCAGGAAATTGATAGGGATGCTGTCCGCGTCCTGTCCAACGCCAGCCTGCGAAAAGTGTCTAAATGCGCTTACCGATGTCAGCGTGTAGTCGCCAAAACGGAAATCGGCCTGACCCGAGAACCCATAGACCGTATCGTGCGAACTGGTCAGACCATCGGTGCAACCCTTGTCATTGTCTTGCGAAACGATCACGCCGCAGGCGGCAAGGCGTGTGGCGATCGGGCTGCCCGGAGTATCATGGTAGATCGTCCAAGGTGTGCCGCCCTGGAGGTCGACCCGACTATAATCGCCGATGAGGTTGAAGGTAATCTGGTCGATCGGATCCCACTTGAACCGGGCGCGGATGCTCTTGCCCTCGTTCTGCGTCCAGCTGCCGTCATAAAGATTATACTGGTTGTGCGGCGAGTCGGTAAATGCCCCCGATATCCGCAAGGCCGAGGTAGCGGTCGTGGGAATGTTGACCACGGCTTGCACGATCTGATTGTTGCGGGTGCCAATGTCGGCGTGCGCACGTGCCTCGAACTTGCTCGGATCGGGATCGTTGGTGACGATGTTGAGAACACCCGCCGATGAGTTGCGCCCGAACAGCGTGCCCTGGGGGCCCGCCAGTACCTCGATGCGCTGAACGTCGAACAGCTGCGGCGGATTGCCTGACGTGTTGGCGAGCGCGACGCCGTCGACAACGACGCCGACGCTACCTTCGGCCGAGCGGGAAAAGGATACGCTACCGACACCGCGGATGCTGAATGCGCCGTAGGGGCCCGCTACATTGAACGCTGGCGAGGTGCGCGTCAGGCCCGATATGTCGATGACGTTCTGGCGCGCGAGCTGCGCACCCTGCACGACGGTGATCGCGACCGGCACTTCCTGCAAGCGCTCAGAGCGCTTGCTCGCTGTGACGACGATTTCCGAGGCACCGGGCTGTTGCCCAGTAACGGTACTGGTTAATAGCGATAGTGCAGACCCAGCGGCAGCGGTGGGCTGCAGCGTATCTGCCGGCACTGATTGCGCCGCAAGCGGACCGGCAACCGTGGCGATGGCAGTGCCTGCGGCAAGCAGTCGAATGGCTCGGATCAACTCAGTCGTCCTTCCCTGGGATGCGTCTCTCATGGGACGTTGATTCGTCGTTTATGGGATCGCAAACGGGAAGTACAGTCTGTTTGTTGTTGACAGATGTTGGGCGCTATCGCCAATGTCACATCGATGGCCCACCGTCGGATTGCACGCGCGACCGGGCGTCGCCGCTCGTTCCATCATATCGTACCGGACGAAGTGCCGGACCGGGAGGATTGCCTTGATGCCCATAATCGGTCGCGCAGACGCGCTCCGGCTGCAGCCGCTTTCGCTTTGGCACAAGCTCTCTTACGCGGCGGGCGCAGCAATCGACGGCGTTACCAGCAACGCGCTCAACCTGTTCATGATGTTCTACGCGACGGCGGTGTGCGGCTTGCCGGGAACGCTCGCCGGCGTTGCCTTGTCAGTAGGTCTCGTCGTTGACGCCGTTATGGACCCCCTGATCGGCTCGCTATCTGACGGCTGGCGCTCGCGTTGGGGGCGCCGCCTCCCTTTCATGGTGCTCGGCGCACCGATGAGCGCGGTATTGTTTGTGCTGATATTTTCCCTCCCCACCGGGCTCAGCCGAACCGCACTCTTTCTGGTTTTGGCGACGTGGTCCGTGCTGTTGCGCGTTTCGGTCTCGCTGTTCAACCTCCCCTATTACGCGCTTGGCGCAGAGTTGACCGACGACTATGGCGAGCGTTCACGTATTGTAGCGTGGCGCTGGGGTATGGGGATGCTGGCCGGGCTAGCGACCGTGCTGATCGGATTCGGCTTCTTCTTCGGTGGGCCCGGAGGGACGCTCAACCGACACGTCTATTCCCCCTTTGCGTTCAGCTGCGCTGCGTTGATGGTGATCGGAGGCATCGTCTCTATCCGGGCCAGCGCGGCGTTGCGACACCGCGCGCATGCGGTCGATCTTGGACTTACCTCGGGGCTTCGAGGTCTGGCGGCAGCGCTCGTCGAAGTCGCACGCAACCCGACCTTCCGGATCCTGTTCCTCGCCTCGCTACTTCTCTTCGTCGGCCAGGGCGTGACGCTGACGCTTGGCCTGCATGCCAACACTTATTTCTGGCGACTGACGCCAACAGAAGTCCAGAATGTGACGGTCACGCTCTTGGTGGGACTCCTGATTGGGGCGCCAATATTTGGAGCAATTGCCCCCCGATTTGAGAAGAAGCCGATGCTGATCGTCGCGATGGGCTGCATCGTCGCAACGGAGGCCGCTCCCGTCGCGGTGCGATTGCTCGGTGCGTTACCGCTCGAAGGCGGCACACTTGGACTTTTGCTCGCGGCCAATTCCGCATTGCTGGGCCTGTCGATTACGGCAGCGGCTATCGCCCTGATCTCAATGCTTGCCGACGCCGCCGACGAGCACGAACATCTGTTCGGCCACCGCCGGGAGGGGCTTTATTTTGCCGGGTGGGCATTCGCCGGAAAGTCAGCAGGCGGTCTTGGCGCTCTGATCGGGGGAATTCTGCTCGACCTCAGCGGCTTCCCGAGCGGCGCGGCAGCGCCGGGCTCCCATCTTGCCGTCTCGCACCATACGGCGACCTTGATCGCGTTCTTTGCCGGGCCGGGTGCGGCAATTTTTTCGCTGACCGGCATCGCCCTGCTCGGCCTCTATCACCTTGATCGCGCGCGGCATGCCGACATCCTTGCAGAGCTGACCGTCAGACGGGCCGCAGCGCAATGAACGCGCGTGGTCTGATAGTCAGCATGGCGCCGTTGATGTTGCTCGGAGCGATGCAACCAATCTTATCCCTACAGCCGGGCGAATGGGAGACGGTTACGGCCGTGACGTCCTCCGACCTCCCCGGCGTCCCGGCCTTCGTCTCCCGTCTGATGATGAAACCTAAGACCAATCGCCGGTGCATCGATGCTCGCACCGCTGCGCAGGGTCCGGCACAAGCCATGCTGGCCAAGGGTTGCACTGCGGCCGATCTCCGTATGGCGTCCGATAGTTTCGTGGTTGATCTGGTGTGCGGGAAGCTACGCACGCACATCTACGGACGCGCGACGGCCGACACACTCGACGGCACGGGCGAAACCACCAAGATCGATAGCAAGCTCGACGTGCGGGCCCGTTTCACGTCGCGGCGTATCGGTATCTGCAGCTGATTTTTTCTTCGAAGGGTGCGCGTGATGACGAGAGAACTTGAGCCCTCAAAACCCGAGGCCGAAGGCCTGTCAAGCGACGGATTGGGGCGCGTCGATGCCGCACTCCAGGCTCATATCGCTGCTGGAACGCTAGCCGGTGCGGTCACGCTGGTCGCGCGGCATGGCCGCATCGTTCACATCAACGCTATGGGGAGAAAGGATCTCGCAAGCGGCGAGCCGTTGAGATCCGACACCTTGTTCCGAATCTTCTCAATGACCAAACCTATCATGGGCGTTGCGATGATGATTCTCCACGACGAGGGCTTGTGGGCGCCGGACGATCCGATCCACAAGCATCTGCCCGAATTTGCCGACGTCCGCGTCATCGCCGGCCTAGACGTCGGCGGCGCGCCGATACTAGTCGCGCCCGATCATGCACCGACAATGCGCGAATTGATGACGCATACTGCAGGCTTCATCTACGGCTTCGACGGCGCTGACGCGGTGACCATGCTGTATCAGGATGCGCAAGTTCTCAAGGCATCTGACGCCACCGCGATGTCACGCAAGCTGGCGACGTTGCCGCTCGCCTATCAGCCCGGCTCGGAATGGCGCTACAGCCTGTCCACGGATCTTCAGGGCGCGGTCCTCGAACGGCTGACGGGGCGATCGCTCGATGCATTCATGGCGGAGCGCATCTTCGCGCCGCTCGGCATGAATGATACCGCATTCCACATTCCGCCCGAGAAGCAGGGCCGCCTGGCGACGTTGTATTACAAACAAGACGACAGCCCGCTCATGGCGATCCCGAACCCGCTGGGCAACGATTACGACGCGCCGCCCGCGCTGGCACTGGGCGGGGGCGGCCTGATCTCGACCGCCCTTGATTATGCGCGCTTCGCGCAGATGCTACTTAACGGCGGCACCTTCGCCGGGCGTCGGATCGTCAGTGCCGAGGCGCTGCGCCTGATGATGACCAATCATCTGCCGGACGAGATGCTCGAGGCGCGCTACAAGGCGGGGCATCACCAGTTCCGCCCGGGCTTCGGGTATGGCTTCAATGGCGTTGTGGTCACCGATCCAGAGCTGGCCGACCTTCCCGTTGGCCGTGGCAGCTATTTTTGGGATGGGGCTGCGGGAACTTGGTTCTGGGTCGATCCTGTCAACGACCTTCTTTTCGTCGGCATGGTACAGATGCTGTCCTACACGGCGCCGCCGCTTCAGGCCCCGACTCAGCGGCTAATGGCCAGCGCCATCAGCGATGGCAGGCTCGCACCGCCTAGCGCTATTCCACGAGGATTATGATCGCAAAGCGGACAGCTCGGCAGGCCGACAGGCGTTTTTGGCGTTAGCGTTATCGGATAGTGCTTGCCAGATTTTGACCGATTGCTGCTTGCCAAGTAGTCTATCGAACGCTTCGGCGACCGGCTGCATGCCGTTTATGTTCGGATGCACGGGGCTGTGAACGCCGCCGGCGGGTGCCGGCCGTTTATCCAGGTCACGGGCACGCGTGCGTCATGGCTGATGCTCAGCTCACCATGTCGACAACATCCGCACCGGTCGAAGCGGCCGCGTCGCGTGTCATGGCGGCAAGCCGCGCCGACATGACACGCAGGCGATCGGCATCAGCGACCGCGAGACTAGCCGCAGACAGCTTCCGCTCGACGGAAGCATCATAGGATAGGTAACGAAGACCAGCCTGGCTTGCGGCGACCGGAGGCGCACCTCGGCCGCGAACTTACGAAGATTGCGAGCCAAGCCGGACAAAAGCCGATCGCACGGTACCGTCGGGGACGAGCGTGCAAAATCCAAGCAGTGAGGCGAGGTACGATGGCGCCGGACCGCAGCTCAAGGCAACAAGGTTGCTCAGATAAGCGACATCGTTTCCGCCGATCTTAATCGTAATAAGGCGCGTCTGCGGCGTGAGTGCATCGATCTGCGGACGTCGGAGATATTGGCCGCCGAGCAGCACATGATCGGTCCTCGCACCCGCGCATGTTACGTCGACCAGCGCCAGCCCACGCCGCCGTGCAAGGACGTGCGCCTAATTGCTGTGGGACGCGCACATAGGAACTTGCGAAGGGCAGCAACACGGCACCGCTGTTGTAC
>Ga0302234_10001235_pt1 | contig 17982 bp, 16 predicted proteins | sample II_Palsa_N3_2_FD_193576 | JGI IMG/M metagenome (GOLD analysis project Ga0302234, IMG submission 193576) | Peat permafrost microbial communities from Stordalen Mire near Abisko, Sweden - II_Palsa_N3_2 | ecosystem: Environmental > Terrestrial > Soil > Palsa > Peat permafrost | place: Sweden... | reverse complement strand
CCGGCGGCAGCGATCAACGTGCGCGCATTGCTGGAGCACGCCGACTTCCTCGCGATCGGCACCAATGACCTGGCCCAGTACGTACTCGCTGCCGATCGCGGCAACGACGCGCTGGAAAACATCTACAACCCGTTGCAACCGGCGCTGCTGCGGCTGCTATCGCACGTGATCAGCGCTGGCCGTCGTGCGAAGAAGCCGGTGAGCCTGTGCGGCGAGATCGCCGGTGACGTGAACTTCACCGCGCTGTTGCTGATGCTGGGCCTGTGCGAGTTCAGCATGCATCCGGGCCAGATCCTGCAGGTACGCGACCGTCTCGCCACACTCGACCACGCCCACCTGCGCCGCCATGCCGCCCGATTGCTGCGTGCGCATACGCATGAACAGGCCGAGGCCCTGCTGGGTGAGATCGTGGAGATGTCGGCGGCGTAGCAAGCGAATATCCCACCGTAGGAGCGCACCCTGTGCGCGATGCTTTTGAGCAACATGACGAAGAGCATGGCGCACAGAGTGCGCTCCTACTCGGCCCGACCGAGCGATTCAATAAAACCGGTGCTGTCGAGAAACGCGTCCAGCAACGCGCCGCGGTACTTCTGTCGATGCAGCAGTAGCGAGAGCTTGCGGCGCAAATCGAGAAACGGGGTCTTCAGTGCCTTCAGCCGCCCGGTCGCCAGCGCATCGGTAACTGCCACCGCAGGCAGACAGGCAATGCCGAGCCCGGCCACCACCACCTGCTTGATCGCTTCGATCTGGTCGAGTTCCAGCACGGTTTCACCCGGCGGCAGCTGCGCCAGCACCCGCTCACTGATCGCGCGCGTGGCCGAGCCGGGCTCACGCAGCACCCAGCGTGCGCCTGCGAAATCTGCCGGCTTCAGGCTGCGCTTGCGCGCCAGCGGGTGCTCCGGCGGCGCGCACACCACCAGCAGGTCGTCGCGCCACGGCCGCACTTCCAGCAAGGGATGGGTCACCGGCCCTTCGACGCAACCGATGTCGAGGCTGTGATCGAAAACGCCGGCAGCAATCGCTTCGGTATTCGCCACACGCAGGCGGATCGCCACCTGCGGATGGGCGCGCACAAATGCACCCAGCAATTCCCCCACACGGTAATTGCCCACCGTATTGCTGGCACCGATGCGCAACTCGCCACCCAGCGCCATGCCGTCCTCACTGCCGCGGCGGCCGAATTCGGCATGCCGCTCCAGCAGTTCCTGCGCCAGTGGAAGCAATTCGCGGCCACGTGCGTTCAGACGCAACCGGCCGCGCTCGCGCGCGAATACCGGTGCATCCAGTTGCCGCTCCATTTCCGCCAGCGCCATGCTGGCGGCGGGCTGGGTCAGGTGCAGCCGCTCGGCGGCGGCACGCACGCTGCCGTGCAGCGCGATCTGCACGAATACCTGAAGCTGGCGCGGGCTGATGTTGATCATCAGCCTATCTTATACACATCATCAGATATTCCAAGTTTTCCTGATGACTATGGGCACGGACAATGGCGCCATTGTCGGAGCCCATGCATGAAAGCGTCATCCATCGCCACCCTTATCCGTCCCACCCTGCGCTCCTGCGTGCCCGGCCTGTTGCTGGCGGTGGCGATCGGTGTGCTGGCCATGGTGCTGGGACGTTACGCGCCGCTGATCGGCGGTCCGGTGATCGGCATCGTGCTCGGCATCATCGTGCGCAACCTGTTGTCGCCAGGCGAGCGTTACCAGCCGGGCATCGCCTTCGCCGGCAAGTACGTGCTGCAGTGGTCGATCATCGCGCTGGGTTTCGGACTCAGCCTCAGCCAGGTGGCGAAAACCGGCCTCGAATCGCTGTCGGTGACCCTGGTGACGATGACCGTGGCGTTCCTCGCCGCATGGCTGCTCGGGCGCTGGCTCGGCGTACACGACAAGCTGAAGATCCTGATCGGCGTGGGCACCGCGATCTGTGGTGGTTCGGCGATCGCCGCGGTCACCCCGATCATCCGCCCGGACGACCACGACACCGCGTTCGCGATCTCCACCATCTTCCTGTTCAACCTGGTCGCGGTACTGCTGTTCCCGCTGCTCGGCCACCTGATGCACATGTCCGACATGGGCTTCGGCCTGTGGGCCGGTACCGCGATCAACGACACCTCGTCGGTGGTCGCCGCCGGTTACAGCTACAGTCATGCCGCCGGCGACTACGCCACCATCGTCAAGCTGACCCGCGCCACCCTGATCATCCCGGTCTGCCTGGTGCTGGCCTTCGTGGTCGCCGCCCGCGAAAAGCGCCGGCACAAGCAGGAAGGCAGCGTCGGCCTTTTCAGCCTCGCCAGCATCTTCCCGTGGTTCATCCTGTGGTTTCTGGTCGCCTCGGCCTTGCGCACTGCCGGCCTGATTCCCTTGGCCATCCAGCCGTCCATTCACTTCGCCGCCGAATTCTTGATCATCGTGGCGCTCACTGCGATTGGCCTGTCGGCGAACCTGCGCCGAATGGCTGCCAGCGGCGCGCGGCCGATCCTGCTGGGTCTGGGCGTGTGGATCGCCGTTTCGGTGAGCAGCCTGCTGGTGCAGCTGGTGATCGGGCAGATGTGAAACCCACCTGTCCTGCATGGTTTATGCGCGAACTACAAACTGTATGATTCTAGATGTCCGCCGCCAGAAGCGGACGTTTCCGGGCTCACAGGCATATCAGATCTCAGAACCGGCGTGCCTCTGCGAATCGTGGTCTCGAAAACCTATTTCTAGACTCGTTTATACGATTAAAACTCTCTGAAACGTCATTTCGAAGAGGCGCGAGATATGTAGTCTTCCCGTTCGATATTGAGCTTCTTCCAGGCATCATCAGGAACGAAGCCCTGAATCAATCGAATAAACTCGGCCTGCTTGTCCGCGTATTTCGGATTGACTTCATAGGTGTTGCATGGAACCGAGTAGCCATGGCTATTTTCCACTACGGTGATCCAACATGCCGAGCCGCCAGATGGAATTTGCACGGGCCGTTCATCTCTTACCCCCCAAGGCGTGGATGACAAGTCGTTGTCCTGAATAGACGCAAATAGCTTACTAAGCTGAGTAGGACTCGGATATAAAACCTCCTTCCACTTCGTCAGGTCGTCAAAGATGCTTGGGTAATTCATAACCATAACAAGCCTACTGCCATGAGATGCGCTTAGCAGTATCTGATATTGGTAATGATAGGGTGGCGGCACGCTACCACTTCTCCATACATATGTAATTGTGAAATCTGGCGGAATATTCTGGGCGGCGGCCGTTAACGGAGTAATTAACCCACAACAAGCCAAGGCCAAGCGCACAATCGTTCGAATCGTTATCACGCTACTTGACTCCTCATGAAGACTGCACGAAGGACCTCTGCCGCCCTAACCCCAAGGTAAATAGATGATGGTAGTTAACGTCCGCTTCGGACCGTCGTCGAAAGCAGACACTTCGACAAATTGATCCTGACATCACTTCACTTTGTAAAAACAGCACCAACTCCCTCGCAGCAGTAAGCAATTGGTTCACGCCTTGCCCTGTTCCACCAGCGTCAACGCCACCTTGTCGCGCAGATACACCGGCAACGCCAGCTCCGGTGCCTGCGCGCGGCCAGCCTTGAATTCGCGCAGCGCCAACTCGGCGACATGCGCAGCCTGCGGATAGCGCAGGCCATCGGCTGAGTGCAGGGTGCCGGTAAGCCGCTCGCACAGCACCGTGGCATAGGTGGCCCAGCCGCTGCCGACGACCTGCCACGCGGCGGCTTGCGGTAACTGCAGGGTATCGGCAGTGCAGATGCGTTCGTCGTCCAGCGCGATCAATCCGCCGTTGTCGTCGCGGCGGTAACAGGCGGCGTAGATCTCGCCCATGCGCGCATCGATCACGGCGAGGATCGCCGTGCCTTCCTCTTCCGGCGCTTCCAGCGCCAGCGCGGCCAGCGATGAAATCGTGATCACCGGCAGGTCCAGCGCCAACGCCATACCCTGCGCCAGTGACACGCCGAGCCGCACGCCGGTGAATGCACCGGGGCCACGGCCCACGGCGATCGCGTCCAGCGCATGTCGGCCGATGCCGGCTTCGGCGAGCAAGGCATCGGCCATCGGCAGCACCAGCTCGGTGTGCCGGCGTGGCGCGATCTCGCTGCGCGCGATCAGTTCGTCGCCGTGGATCAGGGCGACGGAGCAGGCTTCGGTGGCGGTTTCGATCGCGAGCAGGTTCATGGTTGCACCATGATAGCGGCTGGCGGAGCCGGCGGCGGTACAACCGGCTCCAATGTCATCGGTACGTACGCGTACCAGTCGATGCGGCGGGTCAGGTACATCATCAGCGCGACCATCACCAGCAACACCAGCGCGCCGATCAACAGCGCGTACTGTTCGGCCGCGATCAGCCCGTACAGCATCGCGTAGATCAACGCGATCACGCCGCCCAGCAGCAGGCCGGCCCGGCGCGCACGCAACACCGCCGTCGCGTATCCGCCAATGATCAGCACCACGGCCGCGGCAGCCACCGCATACGCCGCACCGAAGCCGATCTGCTCGGACAGCGCCAGCAGCACCACGTAGAAGGTGGCCAGTGCGGCGCCGACCAGCAGGTATTGCACCGGGTGTACGCGCAGTCGCTTGAGTACCTCGAACAGGAAAAACGCGACGAAGGTCATCGCGATGAACAGCAGCCCGTATTTACCCGCACGCTCATTGCGCTGATAGACATCGACCGGCTGGTACAACTGCACGCCGAACGTAGATGCCTGCAGCGACTTGTCCATGCCATCGCCATCATCCGTCCAGTGCTGGCCATAGCTGCGGTTGAGATCGAGCAGGTGCCAGTGCGCGCTGAACCCCTTCGCGTCGAGCTGATGCTCCAGCGGGAGTGCCGCGCCGACGAAGCTCGGGTCGCGCCATGGCGCGCGCATCGTCACGTCGGTGCTGCGCGCCAGTGGCAGCAACTGCAGCGACTCGGTGCCGGCCAGCTTGAGACTGATCTCGACATGGATCGGCTGGTTGCCGAGTGCGTCCAGATCGATCGGCACCACCACGTTCGGCCACTGGCCGAGACGGTCGGCCGACGAATCGAAGCGTGTCGGTCTGCCGTTGATGCGCAATTCGCTGATTTCCTGCAACCCGCGCAGATCGCTGATAGGCAGCCGCAGCTCGGCCTTGCTGCCCTGCCACTGTGCGTTGCTGGCCTGCTTGAACTGCGCCAGATCTTCCGCCCGGAAGCTGCCGTCCAGTTTCACCGTCGCGACGAACACCGGCGCGTCGTAGATGCCGTAGCGGCGCATCTGCACCGCCAGCGACACGTCCGTAGTCAATGTGTCGGCCAGCATGCTTTCGCTGCCGGTGCGCCATTGCGGTGGCTGGTTATCCGCCACCGTCACCTGATGCAGCGTCGGCACCGTCAGCACCGGGCCACCCAGCACCTGTACCCCGCCCCAACCCTGCGCGATCTGCGCAATCGCCGTCTCGCGCAACTGCTGGCGCTCGTGCACCAGTCCGCTCACCTGCAATAGCGGTATCGTCATCAGCAACGCCAGCACGCCGATACCCAGCACCTTGGCCGTCACCGTCTGTGTCCATGCATTCATCGGATCGCACTCCCTGGAATGGAGCATCGATGACAGCAGCCGCAGCGGCGGCATGTCGGGCAAGGACAGGCCACTTGCTGACCGCGGCATGGCATTACGCTGTTTGCACTCCAGTCGGGGTGGGCAGGTTCGTGCAACTTCGCGCGGTTTGCATGGTCACCCTTTGGCAGGTAACTGCATCGTGCCGAAACCGGCGCCATGCGTTCCATCCAACCGAGGCAGGGGGTTCCATGCACGCGATGGCGAAGTTTCTGACCCGCAACAAGGGCTTCATCACCTTCATGCTGTGCATGATCATGTTCCGCAGCGCGGTGGCTGACTGGAACGTGGTGCCGACCGGCTCGATGCAGCCCACCATCAAGATCGGCGACCGCATCCTCGTCGACAAGGCGGCCTACGACATCCGCCTGCCGCTGACCCATATCTCGCTGCTGCATCTGGCCGACCCGCAACGCGGCGACATCGTGGTGCTGGATTCGCACGCCGCCAACGAGCGGCTGGTGAAGCGGGTGATAGGACTGCCCGGCGATGAAGTGGCGATGCGCAGCAACGTGCTTTATATCAACGGCCACGCAGCCAGCTATGCCCTGGGCAGCTATAGCGGCATCCACGACGACCTGAAGAATCCGGCGCATTACGAAATCGAACGCTACGGCGACATGCGCCACGCGATACGGCTGTCGGTGAATTGGCCCAGCCCAACCAGCAGCTTCGGACCGGCAAAAGTGCCCGCAGGTCAGTATCTTCTGCTGGGCGATGATCGCGACAACAGCATGGATTCGCGCTATTTCGGCTTCTTCCCGCGCAACGAAATCGTCGGGCGCTCACGCTATGTGGTCGCTTCACTGGACCCGCAGCATCACTACCTGCCGCGCGAGCATCGCTTCGGCGCAGCCCTGGACTGATGTTTCAGGCCGGCGGCTGCCACAGCTCGATCCGCGTGCCGTCCGGATCCATGATCCAGCCGAAGCGGCCGAGTTCGTTATTGTCCGTGCGTTCGTCCACCGTGACTCCGGCGGCGCGCAGCTGCGTAAGCAACGCATCGAGATCGTCCACGCGGAAATTGATCATGTACGGCTGCGTGCTCGGCGCGAAGTAACCGGTGTCGGCGGCGAACGGTGCCCACAACGTGGAGCCGGGACGTGCAGCATCCTCGTCGAAACGCACGCCACCCCAGTCTTCGAGAGGCAGGCCCAGATGCTTCGCGTACCACGCGCTGAGTGCCACCGGGTCGCGCGACTTGAAGAAGATTCCGCCGAGTCCGATTGCCTTGGCCATCGCTTGCCTCCATACACATGCTGTTTTTGTGCGGGCGGCTTCGGCCGCGGCTGCGTTGCCTATCGTACCCGCCTGAGAAGCATTGCGGCTGAAGCCGCTCCCACGTTTGGATGATGGTCACATCTCGAAAAGCGAGACTAGACCAGCCGCATGCGCCTGACGTCCCGCTGGGGTGGCGAGCCGAACAGGCGGCTGTATTCCCGGCTGAACTGGGAGGGGCTTTCATAACCCACGAGTCCACCGGCGTTACTCGCGTCAAGGTTCTGGTTGAGCATCAATTGCCGCGCTTCCTGCAGGCGCAGCTGCTTCTGGAACTGTAACGGGCTGATGCCTGTAATAGCGTGAAAGTGTTGCCTGAAGGTGGATGGGCTCATGTGTGCACGATCAGCCAGCTCGTCCACATGCAACGCCTGTGTGAAGTTCTGCTTGAGCCAAGTGACGGCTTTCGCGATCTGCTGGCGAGGGGATCCGACAGCGACCAGATGCCGCAGCTGCGCACCGTGTGGGCCGGCCAGCAAGCGGATGGTGATCTCCTGCTGGATCAGGGGCGCCAGCGAAGACACCAGGGCCGGCTCGTTCAGCACTTCAACCAATCGGATCAGCGCGTCGACCAGGACTTCGTCCAGCGGTTCGATCGAGATGGATTGGAAGGCCCGCTCGCGCGGGCGCTGGGCCGTGTCCATCTCGGAAGCCAGTTGCGTGATGTGACGGGCATCAAGCGTCAGTACGAGGCCAAGGAACGGTTCCCGCAGGCTGGCCCGCGTGACGTGCGAGACGACGGGAAGATCGATGGTGGTCAGCATGGACTGGCCGGGGCTGTAGTCGATCACCTCATCCGCAAGCATCACCTGCTTGTGTCCCTGCGCGATCACGCCCAGACCGAGGCCGTAGATGCAATGCAGCGGCTCTGTCGGCGCCTTGCGACGGTGGACGGTCAGCGCCGGAATGGCGGTCGCGTGATCACCGTCGAGTTGGGCAATATGCGCGACGGCGCGCGCCAGCCGGTAGAGGGCCGGGACTCCAGCAGCATTCTGCGCAGATGGCTTATTCATAGGGGTTTATGCGAGTTTTTCGACGAGTCAAACGTAGCACCCATCGATGCAGCACGCGCGTACTTCTGAAGCGTTAATCGGCGTTTTGGGCAAGAACATCGGCAAATCCGGCAAACGTTCGTTGCCCGGTGCGCCGACACTGGCCACATCAAAACCGGAGCCAATCACCATGAAGCACATCTCGATCGGCGGACTTGACGTCTCCCGTATAGGTCTCGGCGCCATGTCGATGGCCGGCTACTACAACATCGGCGCGGGTAGCGACGCCGAGTCCATCCGAACCATCCACCGCGCGTTCGAGCTGGGCGTCACCCACCTCGACACCGCCGAGATCTACGGTCCCTACATCAACGAGGAGCTGGTCGGCCGGGCCATCAGAGGTCGTCGCGATCAGGTCGTGCTGGCGACGAAGTTCGGTCTCGTCTCGCATGCCAGCGGCGGCCCTGGAGTGCTCGACAGCAGCCCGGCGAACATCCGCGTCGTGATCGAAGGTTCCTTGAAACGGCTGGGCACCGATCACATCGACCTGTACTACCAGCATCGGGTGGACCCGAACACCCCCATCGAGGATACCGTCGGCGCCTTGGCCGAGCTGGTCGCCGAGGGTAAGGTCCGTTACCTCGGCCTATCCGAGGCCGGCCCTGCCACGATCCGTCGTGCCCATGCCACGCACCCGATCGCCGCGCTGCAAACCGAATACTCCCTGTGGACCCGCGACCCGGAGTTGGAATTGCTGCCGCTATTGCGCGAACTGGGCATCGGCTTCGTTCCCTACTCACCGCTCGGCCACGGCTTCCTCACCGGCGAGATCCGCTCCCCCGAGCAACTCTCCGACGACGACTGGCGCAAGACCAACCCGCGCTTCACCGGCGAGAACTTCCAGCGCAACCTGCGCATCGTTGACGAGGTCAAGGCCGTGGCCGCCGAGGTGGGAGCGACACCGGCACAAATCGCTCTGGCCTGGCTGCTCGCACAGGGCGATGACATTGCCCCGATTCCCGGCACCAAGCGTGTCGCCCGCGTCGAGGAGAACACTGCCGCCGACCGCATTGCACTGAGCGCCGGGCAGATCGAGCGGCTGAACAAACTCACACCAGCCGTCGGCGAGCGCCACGACGAAGGGAACATGGCGGTCATCGATCGCTGACCGCGCCACCATGTGTGCCGCTACTGCCCTGCGACCTGCTCGGTCGCAGCGACGGACGCATCATCGAAGAATGCCCGCACATCTGCCAGTTCGCGCGTGCGCGGCATCGGCGGCAGGCTGGCCAGGAACAGCTTGCCATAGCCCTTGGTGGTCAGCCGCGGATCGCACAGTACCAGCACACCGCGATCATGCACGTCGCGGATCAGTCGGCCGGCGCCCTGCTTCAGTGCGATTACCGCGCTGGGCACCTGCCAGCCCATGAATGGGTTGATGCCGGATTCTTCCAGTGCCTCCAGCCGCGCCATCAGCACCGGATCATCGGGTGCGGCGAACGGCAGCTTGTCGATCACCACCACGCTCAGCGCCTCGCCGACCACGTCGACGCCTTCCCAGAAACTCGCCGCACCCAGCAATACGCCATGGCCGCTGGCACGGAACTCCTCCAGCAGTCGCGGCCGCGGTGCGGTGCCCTGCACGAACAGCGGCCACGGCACCTTGTCCTGCAGCAGTTCGGCCGCCCGACGCAGCGCACGATGCGAGGTGAACAGCAGGAACGCGCGACCGTTCGAGGCGTGCAGCACCGGCAACACCGCCTCGATCACCTGCTCGGTGTAATCGCGTGCGTTCGGATCGGACAGGCCGGACGGCAGATAGCACAGCGCCTGTCGCGCATAGTCGAACGGGCTTTCCAGACTCAGCGTCTGCGGATCATCCAGCCCGAGCTGGCGCGCGAAGTGGTCGAAGTTACCGGCCACCGACAACGTGGCCGAGGTGTGGATCCACGCTGCATGGGTACGCTCACGCAGGCCGCGCATCGGCACCGCCAGATCCAGCGGCGTGGCGTACAGCGCGAAGCCGCGCGGAAAGGTCTCGTACCAGCGCACATCACGATCACCGTGTGACTCGACGATGCGATCCAACCGTCCGGTGAACAACTCGGCGCGTTCGTGCAGGTTGGCGAAGCCGCGCGAACGCTCGGCCTGCGAGGCGAGCAGTTCGGCCAGCGTGGCGAGCAGTTCACGCAGGTCATGCAGCGACTCGCGCACACCGGTGCGGTCTTCCAGTTGCTGGAACGCGCCGCGCGACGGCAACGCATCCATCGCCAGCCGCAGCTTGCGCAATGCATCCTGCAGCGCTTCGACCGGCTCCAGCAGCAGCCCGATCGCGCCGGTGATGCCGTTGCATTCGGTCAGCGCGTCCTGCGCCAGCTCGGTCAGCTGGCGCGCACTGATGCTTTGCGAGAAGAACTGCCCGGCCAGTTCGGGAATCTGGTGCGCCTCATCCAGGATGAAGGCTGCCGCGCCCGGCAGGATTTCGCCGAAGCCTTCCTGCTTCAGCGCCAGATCGGCAAACAACAGATGGTGATTGACCACCACCACGTCTGCCTCCATGGCCTCGCGGCGCGCCTTCGCCACATGGCAGTCGTCGAAGAACGGACACTCCACGCCGAGGCAGTTTTCCGGAGTAGAGGTAACACGCGGCCACAGCGGTGATTCTTCCGGTACCTCGGCCAGCTCCATCCGGTCGCCGCGGCGCGTGCGCGCCGACCACGCCCGGATCGTCGCCAGCTGCGCCGCCTGCGCGCGCTCGTAGGTGGCGCCCTCACGCACGGTCTGGTCGAGCCGGTACAGGCACAGGTAATTCGCGCGCCCTTTCAGCAGCGCCGTCTTCAGCCGCGCGCCCAGCACCGAACGCACTTTCGGCAGATCACGAAAATACAGTTGGTCCTGCAGCGTCTTGGTGCCGGTGGAAATGATCACCCGCTCGCCCGACAACAGCGCCGGCACCAGATAGGCGAACGTCTTGCCGGTGCCGGTGCCGGCTTCGGCAATCAGCGTGTCGCGCCCGGTGATCGCGTGTTGCACCGCGCGCGCCATCGCCTGCTGCGCCAGGCGCGGCGCGAAGTTCGGCAGCTCACGCGCGAACGGGCCATCCGCACCAAGCAGGGCGCCAGTGTCGTCGGATCCAGTGTCATCAAGATCAGTCATCCATCAAGTATGGCCGAGTGGGCCAGCGCGGCAAACCAGGCTGCCCACTGGCACGGGCAATCGCAAAGGTTCACCATGCCAACACCACCACGGGGAACACATCATGACGACCGAACTGACCATGCTGGTATGGAGTGCTGTGCTTGGACTGGTGCAGATTGCGCTTGCCGCAACCTGTTCGACCAATCAACGCGGACTGGGCTGGGCCGCCGGTGCACGCGATGGCATCGCGCCACCGCTGACCGGCGTCACCGCCCGACTGGATCGTGCCCGCGCCAATTTCCTGGAGACCTTTCCGTTCTTCGTCGCCGTCGTACTGATCGCCCACCTGCTGCAACGTCACAGCGGCATGACCGTGCTCGGTGCGCAACTCTATTTCTGGGCACGCCTGGCTTATGTGCCGGTCTATGCCGCGGGCATCCCTTATTTGCGCACCCTGATCTGGGCAGGAAGCATCGTCGGTATCGTGTTGCTGTTGACAGCACTGTTCTGACAACCTGCTTCGTGCATCGGCTACCAGAAAACATGGGGCTGCCATTGAGCGAATACTGCAGGCCCTGGAAGCTGCTGACGCTCGCGGGTGGCATCGCCTTGCTGGTGGCAGGCGCGTTCTACTATCGGGCGCCCGACTGGGACATTCCGATCAGCCTGATCATGGCCACCCTCACCTACGTGACCGCACCATGGTCACTGCGGGTCATTCTCGAACGCCGCTGGAAGCTCTGGCCCGCGATGCTGTTCGTCACCTGGTTCAGTGTCGATGGTTGTTACTGGCTCTATTGGCATTATAGGAACCCCGTCGCGCTCCATCTGATGCGCGACGCCAATTTGCCAGCCTCACTTTCTCTGTATGGCTTGTGTGGAGTCCTATGGCTGTATCGCGGCAACCTGCGTGAACTCAGCGCAGGGCTGCGTCAGCACATCGACAAATAGCGAACGAATAATGGCCGCTGATTGCAGGCATCCACAACTCAATACCGCGGCACGCCCGCCTTGTGACACTGCGGTACCCACTTGCGTGCGGTGTCGGCACCGGCCTCGTCACCGGCCTGCAGGCGCATCTCCACGATGGTCTGCCAGTTGCGTGCGCACAACGGGCCGAGCTTGGGACCGAGTGACCATGACTGGTGGGCGAACCTTTCGGCACCGGCAAAATCCTTCAGGCGTATCGCGATCTCGGCGCGGTCCTGCAGCAGGTCGGGTGAGTCCGGGCTGAGCTTGAGTGCCTGGTCGAGCTTGACTGCCGCGTCTGCGTAGCGGCCGGCCTGCTCATCGTTCTTTGCCGCGTCCTGCAATGCGCTGACACCGGGATCGCGCAGCGGGTTGACGTCGATGACGGATTTTTCGCGATCACCGGCGGCATGGATCGCACCAATCATGTCTTGATCCGGCACGACGGTCGGTTTGACCGGCGCCTGCGTCTGACTGCAACCGGCGAGCAAGCTGACGGCCAGCAGGATGGGAAATACGAATAATTGCTTCGAGGAATGCAGCATAGTCAATTCCGGATGGGTGTGTCGGTTGCGGCAGGCGCAACGCTGGCGGCAGACGCTGGATGCTCGCCGCCACCGAACAGGCTCTGCACACCTTGCCAGAAACAGCCTTCGGTATCACTGGACAGTGTGCCGGCAATCACCGGCACCTGCAGCGCACCTTCGCACTGCGACTCGGTACGCTTGCCGTCGGCCGGGTTGATCCAGGCCATTTCCAGTCCCGCAGCCGGCGCGGCGTATAGCGGCTGGGTCGGCAACTTGGCGAACAGTTCGCGCCAGGCGCGCAGCGCGCCAGTAGCGCCGAACAGGCCGGTCGACTTGTTGTCGTCGCGCCCCATCCAGAACACCGCCAGATGCTCGCCGGTGAAGCCGGCAAACCAGCTATCGCGGGTGTCGTTGCTGGTGCCGGTCTTGCCGGCGGCATGCAGCCACGCCAGCCCGGAACTGCCGATCGCGCTGGCGGTGCCGCGCAGCGCCACCTGCTGCATCGCCCAAGTGGTCAGGTGCACCGCGTCCTGGTATTCGCCGTTGCCACCCTGCACCTGATAGCGCTTGATGGTGCGACCGTTGCCGTCGACAACACCGCTCACCGCCAGCGGCGGCAAGGCGTGGCCGTCAGCCGCCAGGTATTGATACAACTGCGCCACTTGCAGCGGCGCCAGATCGATCGCACCAATCAGCAGCGAGGGACCGGGATTGACGTTGGTGAGGCCGAACGATTCGAGGAATGACTTGATCCGCGGCAAGCCCACGGCCAGGCCCAGGCGAATGCTGGCGATATTCCACGAATGCGCCAGCGCATCGACCATCGGTACCTGGCCGTGGCTCTGGTTGTCGTCATTCTGCGGCGTCCACGCGCTGCCGTCGGGTTGGCGCATGCTGAGCGGACTGTCATCGAGCAGGCTGGCCAGATTCCAGCGCTGCGGTTCGGTCAGCGCCACCAGGTAGACGAACGGCTTTATCGTCGAACCGACCGGACGGCGCGCATCGAGCGCGCGATTGAAACCCTGGTCGCCCGGAATCTTGCTACCGACCACGGCCAGCACGCTGCCGGTCTGCGCATTGGTCACGACCGCTGCCGCCTGCAGCATGTCGGCACGCTTGCCGAGGCTTTTCATGGCGCTGGTGATCGCCTGCTCGGTGTACAGCTGGGCGGCCGGATCGAGCGTGGTGAATACCGACAGGTTGCCCTGACTCAGGGTTTCGTCATCGAAATCGTTGGTGATCTGCGTGCGCACCAGTTGCATGAACGCCGGGAAGCGGTTGTGCGGCAGCTGGCCGTTGTTGACCACATCCAGCGGCGCGGCCTGCGCAGCATTGGTCTGCGCGGCGGTGAGCAGGCCGGTATTGGCGAATTCCTGCAGTACCAGGTTGCGCCGGGTCAGCGCACGGTCCGGTGCACGGCGTGGATCGTAATAGCTCGGCCCCTTCACCATGCCGACCAGCAGCGCGATCTCCTGCGGACGCAAGTCCTCCAGCCGGCGCCCGAAGTAGAACTCCGACGCCGCGGCAAACCCATGCACCGCCTGGTCGCCCTGCTGACCGAGGAATACATCGTTGACGTAGGCCTCGAGAATGCGTCCCTTGCTGTAGTGCGCCTCCAACAGCATCGACATCAGCGCTTCATTGATCTTGCGCGTGAAATTCTGGTCGCGGCTCAGGAACAGGTTGCGCACCAACTGCTGGGTCAGCGTGGAACCACCCTGCACGGTATGCCCCGCACGCATGTTGGCGAACGCGGCGCGCAGAATCGCGCTGAAATCGATGCCGATGTGATGCTTGAAGTCACGGTCCTCGACTGCCTGCAGGCCACTCAGCAACAGCGGCGGCACATCAGCCAAATGCACGAACCGACGTTCTTCCTGGCTGGCGCCATACAGCGTGGCGATGCGCGCCGGATCCAGATGCGCCAGCGCGATGTTCTTGTCGCCAGCGGTGTCCTGCACCTGCTGCACGGTGCCGTTGCCCAGCGTCACGCGAATGCGTTTGGGCAACTCGCCGCCATCGGGGCCGGCGTAGCCACGCGAGACGATGGTATAGCGCGTGCCCTGCTTCACCCAGCTGCCGGCCACCTCGCCATGACCGTCGTTGCTGTAGCCGGCAAAGGTCAGCTCCAGCTCCAGCGCAGCCGGTGTCATCGGCATGCCGGCGGCCAGTGGCAGCGGGCGCGCGTAGACGCGGGTGGGCACCGCGAATACCAGATCGTTGAAACGATCCTGCACGCGCTTGTTCAGCACCAGCGTGTACGGCAGCACGAAGCCAAGCAACAGGCCCATGCCGATCCAGAACGGGATGCGCACCCATGGCCAGCAACGGCGCGCGAACAAACCTAGACGGGTCAGGAAATCCAACGTGGGTGAATCCGGCAGCAAAGTGTTTCGATCATAGGGCCTGCACCCCGGCGGGCAAATGAACGCCGCGGCCGGTTTCGGGGCAGAACGCGGGCAATGTGGCGGGTGTCGCTATGGCGACGGCATCCACATCGTGGACTCGGGCCGGAACGGACGAGGGTTGATGCCGAGCAATCGTTGCAGTTCCTCGTTGTCCGCAATCAGGTCGGCATCCAGCCGGTTCAGCGGGCCTCGCAACGGCGGCAGTGCACGCTGGCCCAGCCGCAACAGCCATGCCGGCAGCGGTAGCGGGACGGTAGGTCGCGACAGGCTGCGACGTACCCGCGCAAACATTTCCGCGGCCGGCAGACGCTCGCCGCCACCGATCGGCAGGATTCGCCCTGCCGCCGTCGGACACTCCAGCGCGGCCAGCACCGCCTGCGCAATATCGTCCGCATGCACCGGCTGGCGCAGACCATGGCCGGCCGGCAGCGGGAACAGCCGCAGGCGCATCGCCCGACGCGCAATCGGGGTCAGGCTCTTGTCCAGCCCGGCTCCATAGATCAAGGTCGGCCGCAGCACTGTCCAGGCGCAGCCGTGGCGGGCGCAGGCTGCGGCCAATGCGGCCTCGCCGTCACGCAACTGGCGTGCGATCTCGCGCTCGGCCGGCACGCTGGAATCACGCTTGGTCTCGGCACTCATCGAACTGGTGGCGATCACCCGTGGTGCGTCGCGCAGCGGGGCCTGCGCCAACCATGCGGCCAGTGCCCACAGCGGCCCGAAGCTGATGATTGCCGACAACGGCGGCAGCTCCGGCACGGCATCGGGCAGCGCGCCCTGCAGCCAGTCCACGCCGGTCTGCAGCGGTCGTGGGTGGCGACTGAGCGCCAGCACATGCTCGCCACTGGCTTGCAGCCGTGGCAGCAGGAAGTGACCGATCTGACTGCTGCCGCCAAGAACCAGTACCGTCATTCCGCGCTCACTGGCTGGCCTGCAGGCGTGCGCTCAGGTCCAGCACGCGCGGGTGAGTCGGTGCCAGCTTGCGGGCTCGCTCAAGCGACTGCGAGGCGCCCACGCGATCGCCGCTCGACAACTGCTGCTCGGCCTGATCGAGCCATGCCGATGCCAGCCGGTTGCTGAGCGCCACCTGCGAGGCATCGCCCGGCGCCAGATCGGCGAGGTTGGCCAGCATGTCGTTGGCCGGCCCCAGCTTGCCGCTGGCGAGATCCTGGTTGAATTGCTGCTCGACCTGGCCAGGCAGCGCCTGCAATCCCTGCTGGGCGGCCGCATTGTTGCCGTCGATCGCCAGCGCGCTGCGATACAGGTCATATGCGCTGTCGCCGGGCGGCATCATGATGTTGCCATTGCTGGTGGCGATCTGCGCGCGCTGCACCAGCGTTGCCACCGCCGCGGCCTGTTCGGGCGATAGCGATGCTGCTGCGGGAGCGACGGTACCATCATCGGATGGAGTCGCCGTGGCAACTGCTGGTGCCTGTACGGCACTGGTCAGGCGCGCACGCGCTGCCGCGAGGTCAGCCGACTTCGGCGCCAGCGCTGCAGCCTGATCGAGCAGCTGGCCGGCCTGCGCCGTGTCGCCGGCGTCGATCGCCGCACTCGCCTGCACGGTCAGCGCCTCCGCCACATCACCGAGGCCAGCTTTGGCCTGTGCATTGTCCGGATCCAGCGCAAGCGCAGCCTTGTAGTGGGCCAGCGCGGTATCGTCGCCGGAGCCGCCGATGCGACCTGCGCGCAGGGCATCCTGACCCTGCTTGAGTGCGGCATCCAGTGCGCGGCTGTCCTGCTGTTGCACCTGCGCCTGCTGTGCGCGCAATGCCGGTAATGCGCCATTGTTCGGTTGCAGCGCAGCGAGTTGTTCGACAATGGTGCTCGCTTTTGCGCTGTCGTTCGCATCGAATGCCTTGCGCGCCTGCGCGGCCAGCGCGTCGCCCACCTGATCCAGTCCGTGTGATGCCACCGCGTTACTGGGATCAGCCTGCAACATTTGTTTGTACAGCGCGCCGGCACCCTGCGGCCCCTCCAACTGGCCAGCCGCCAAGGCCTGCTGGGCACGGCCGACCAGATCCACGGTCTGCACCTGTGCAGTGCGCGCACTGCTGATCGCGTGATCGAGCCGGTCGATGTCGCTGCCGCCGCCGAGCAGTTCACGGGCTACGCCGGCCTGCTGTGCCGCCTGGTCAAGCTTGCCTGCCTGCAGCGCCGCATCGGCCTGTGACAGTTCGGCCTGACCCACCTGGTGCAGGCCATCACGGGCACCGTCGTTGTCCGGCTCCAGTGCCAGCGCGGCCTGGAACAGCTCGCGTGCACTGGTGCCGTCCTGGCCATCCAGATGGCCAGCCTGCAACGCCTGCTGCGCCTGCCCCAGCACGTTGTTGAAATCGGTACGCGGCAACATGCCGCGCAGGCGATTCTGGCTAAACCACAACCCGGCGACCAACGCGATGACCAGCACCAGCAACAATGGAACCAACCAACCACGTCGACCGCCCCGGCGTGGCGGCGGTGTCGTCCGCGTGCGCCCATGGCGCGGCTCGACCGTCACCTGCGGCAGGCCATCATTTAATGGTAATGGCGCGCGCGGCGGCGCATCCAGGTGATCGAGATCACCCAGGGTGGGTTCGGTGCGACCGTGTGAATCCGCGTCGTGCTGGTCTCGGCGTCCGCTCATGATCCATGTCTGTGAAAGCAACGGATGCAGCTTAACATCGGGCCGTCGGCGCACTTCGCGTCGCTGGAGCGGGCGTTCAGCTTGCGCTGCAGGCGCCTGCGCGCTGGCCTGACGGCATAGCTGTCCAGATTGAGACTCGTGAAGGTGTCGAGTAGTTCAGCCGACGCCGATACGTCGCGCATCGACCACGTTCGGCAATGCCAGCAACCTGCCGAACAAGGTCGACAGCTGGTCGAAATCGCGCACCCGCAGGGTGAAGCGCATCTCCACCTCGCCGGTGTTCGCCATCAGCCGGCTGGACGAGGCAATGATGTGGGTACCGGCGTTGCTGATCACGCCCGTGACATCCTTCTGCAGGCCCTTGCGGTCATAGCCACGCAGCTCGATGTCGACCTCGTAGGCCTGGCTCGCGGCGCGCCCCCAGCTGACCTCGATCACCCGATCCGGGTCACGCCGCGCCAAGCGCGCCA
>Ga0302234_10001231_pt1 | contig 18005 bp, 20 predicted proteins | sample II_Palsa_N3_2_FD_193576 | JGI IMG/M metagenome (GOLD analysis project Ga0302234, IMG submission 193576) | Peat permafrost microbial communities from Stordalen Mire near Abisko, Sweden - II_Palsa_N3_2 | ecosystem: Environmental > Terrestrial > Soil > Palsa > Peat permafrost | place: Sweden... | reverse complement strand
ATGAGTCGCAGCGCAGCCAGGCTCATCCCGGCGTGACTCCCGCTCACGGCCGCGTCTCCTCGGCGGGTATGCCGGTGACCTGCCGCGCTCGGTGCCGGTCAACCGTGAATAGCACCGCACGGAGCACCACGGCGTAATCCTGGTGGAACTGGTGGCCGATCGCAGCGAGCAGCTCCTCGCAGGTACCGGCCGGGTTCCGGTCGCGCCAGTCTGGGACGGCGGCGCGGGCACGATCCAGGTCTTCAGGCCTATCTTCACGGAACCTCACGACGGCCCGTGCCTCCTTTTTGGGTGCGGCGATTCGCGGATACCCGCAGTCAATCGGGCACCGGGCGTAGCCTGAAAGTGTTGCCCTGTGGTCATTGGCAGGGCGGTCCACAGGTCCACATAGCTCGCGGGTCTATACCCGGCGCGATTGGCACACGAATGGCGGACTTCTCCGGCGAGGTACGGCGGCTGATGGCCGAGCGCGGCATGTCGCTGCGCGGGCTGGCCAAAGCGTCGAATTATGACCCGAGCTACCTGTCCAAGGTCCTCAGCGGGCATAAGCCGTCATCCCCGTACCTGGCAGCGCGCCTGGACGACGTCCTCGGCGCGGGCGGGAAGATCCGCGACGCCACACACCAGGCACTGCCGAGGCGGGCCGGGAAAATCAGGATGACGCGGAAACCATCTGGCGCGGTCGAGGCCCTTCAGATCGTGATGACTGGCGACCCGGCCGGGCCGGACATCGGCGCGGATGGCCTGGCTGAGCTGGTCCCGTACTACGCGTATGCCCTCGCGGTGGCACCCTCAGCTGGCGTGTACGGCGAGCTGCTGAGCGCCCGGTCGTTCGCCGGGTCGCTGCTCGGCCGCTCCGCGCCTCGCCAGCGGCCGGACCTGACGGTCACGGCCGGGTGGCTTTCGAGCCTGCTGGCGATCTCGGCAGCCGACCTCGGTGACCACGCGGCGGCGGCGGTCTGGTGCACCGACACCGAGCGGCGCGGCCGCGATGCGGCCTACCCGGAGCTGCTCGGCTGGGCGGCGCTGACCCGGTCCCTAATGGCCTGGTACCAGGGCGATCCGCTGGCCTCGGCGGCCGCCGCCGGGCGCGGGCAGGCGGACGGGCGGCCCGGGTCGGTCGCGCACGTCAAGCTCGCCGCTCAGGAGATGCGCTGCCGGGCGATGCTCGGCGATGCCGCCGGGATGGCCGAGGCCAGGCGCCGGGCCGCTGCGGCCATGGCGCAGCTCGGGCCGCCGAATCCGGCGGCCAGCGTGTACTCGGTGCCGCGAGCCGAGGACCCACCGTACACCGCGACATCGCTCCTGCTGGCGGGCAGGTACGCCGAGGCGGCGCAGATGACGCGCCGGATCATCGACACGGCCTACCACCAGCAGTCACGGGCACCCGGGGACCAGCCGACCAACTACGCCCGTACGCTGCTGATCCTCGCACTGGCCGCTGCCCGGCTTGGCGAGCTGGATGAGGCACTGGCCGCGGGGACCGCCGCCCTGGAATGCGGCCGGGTCGTGTGGCCGACGATCGTGCTGGCCGCCAAGCTCGACCAGGCGCTGGCCGGACAGTTCCCAGCAGCGGCGTACGCGGCGGACTTCCACGCCCGCTACCTCGAAGCGGGCACCACGCTCGCGCTGCCCGCCCCGCGTTCGCAGCCGGATAAGGACCGCGCGTGAGCGAGGACGAGCTGACCCCCGAGCAGGCCGCCGCGATCACGGCGACGGTGGACATCGAGGCCGGACCGCCGGACGGCGAGTCCGTGGCGCTGGTCCTGTTCGGGACGAACCAGGCCGCCCCCGCGCGGATCGCCGCCGGGCGGTACCACCGCGGCGCGGCCCGGCTGCTGATCGCAACGGGCGGCATCAACCGGCACAACGGGATCATGGAGGGCCGAGAGTTCGCCCGCCAGCTCACCGAAGCAGGCGTCCCGGCCGACGCGTTCCGCGTCGAGGACCAGTCCAAGGACACCTGGCAGAACGTCGAACTGTCACTGCCCTACCTGCGCGAGGCGCTGGCCATGGGGCTGCGGCTGGCCGTGGTGTCCAAGTGGTACCACCTGCGAGCGGTCTACTGCCTAGCCACCCTGTTGCCCGAAGCGGCCCCGTTCTACGCCATCTCGTGGGAGCCGGTATACGCAGGCACGCTGATCACAAGAGAGAGTTGGCCGAAGATCCCCGACGGCCGCCGCCGCGTAGTCCGCGAGTCCCAAGAAGTTCCCCGCCGGGTGGCTGACGGCAGCTATCGCGCGGCTAGGAAGGCCGACAATGCATGGCGGCTATCCTGATGCCGCGTGCGTAAATATGTACGATGCCATGGTGGTCATCCCTTGCCAGGGTCATTACCTCAGCGGTGCATCGCAGGCGGTTGCCATATTGCACAACATAGGTAATTGCAGACGAGCCAACGTCTAGAAGCTACTGGCGAGCGACGAACGTAGCTGGTTAGGACGAAACACCCAGGAACTGCTGGAGATGCTGCCGGGTGATGAGCCGCCGCCTGCCGATCTTCACATAGGGCAGGTTCCCACGCCGCATCTGGTCATATAACAGGTCCCGGGATAGCCCAGTCAGTTGAGCCGCCTCGTCGACCGAGTAAGCCAATCGTTCGGCCATCGGATCTGGCCCAGCACGGCTCGCTCCCATTCCGGGCGGCTCGGAATTCATAGCCATGTGGTTTATGCAAAACTCTTTGAAGAAGTAGAGGCCGATTGCGGCCCGGAACGAGAATGCGAACGTTTCGAGCGGCCTTCTGTAGTCGGTAAAGAGTCGTCGTGGCCCGGGGTGACGCCGTAACGGCGTGAAGATGGTCAAGGCTGACCCGGCGTGACAGGCGGGGGCCTGCTGCCGCGCTGATGGCAGGGCCGGTGGCTGTGATCCGGTCCGGGGACGGGTTTGCCGGTGCGGGCGAGGTGCGCTGGTGTGGCGGTGGTTGCCAGGATGGGGGTGGCCGTCCGCTGACGTCGCGAATTCTTGGCGGGTCCGACCCCGTTAAAGAGCCTGAACGCTGGGAGCCGCTTTCTCCAGGGCTGTTACATGGCGCTCCGAGCCCGCGGACCAGATTTCCGCTTGCCCGCGGCTCCCGCGGACGGCCACGACCGTTACCGCCGTTTCATCGTAGGAGGCCGTGATGCAAGACGTCGAGGATGAGCCGCTGTTCGCCGAGCGGGTCGCCGGGATCGATATCGCCAAGGCCGGGAGCGAGGTCGCCGTCCGGGTGCCCAGCGATACCACCGCCGGGCGGCGCCAGCAGGAGACCCGGTCGTTCCGGACCACCCGGAAGGAGCTGCTGGCGCTGGCGGACTGGCTGCGGTCCTGGGGCGTGACCAAGGTGGGGATGGAACCGCCCAGGACGTCATCGCCGAGATCGGCGCCGGTATGACCGTCTTCCCCACCGCCGCCCACCTGGTCTCCTGGGCCAAATGGTGTCCCCAGGTCGCCCGGTCCGGCGGCAAGCGCAAGGGCAGCAACGCCACCGGCCGCGGCAACCGCCACCTGTCCGCGGCCCTCGGCGAAGCCAGCATGGGCGCCGGCCGCACCGGTTCGTTCCCCGGCGCGAGATACCGGCGGCTGAACAAGCGCATGCCCAAACGCAAAGCCCTCGTCGCGACCGGCAACTCCATCCTGACCATCTACCACGCCCTGCTATCCGACCCCGCCGCCAGCTACTGCGACCTCGGCCCCGGCTACTACGACCAGCGCGCCGGCGTCCGCCGCCAGGCCCGCAACCATCTCAAGAACCTGGAACGCCTCGGCTGCAAAGTCACCATCGAACCCCTTACCCCCGGCACAGCCCGGCCCTGCCCGCTACCAGCTAACAAGCACCACCCAGATAACCGACGCCGCTCCGCGCCGCCGACCGCTGCCGCCTGCCCACCAAAGGCTATATTTTCGGACCAGAATGCGACCGGCCAGCCCGAAAGGGCCGCCGGTCAAGCTGGCCGGGTGCTCGTCGATCCCGGGCCGCTCACTGGTCGCCGAGGACGTCGTCCACCGGCTTGCGGACGAACTTGTGGAGCGGGCAGTCCTTGTGGATCACGACGATTACCTCGTCTTCGCACCCGCGTTCCGCCGTCAGGCATCCCGCCTGCATATTGCTCTCGAAGCGGCACAGGCACCTCCGGCCGCGGGTCTCCGGAGTGCCCGGTCGCACGACCGGCTTCCGGTACACGACGGTTACCTGCTGCGGCTTATCTGCCGCGCTCATCTCGTCATCCAAGACCGGCTTGCTCCTCGCCCGGCCCGCCCGACCCCGCGCGGCCGCCGCACCACTGCCCAGGGTGACGGCCCAGAAACCGCTGGCCTTGCCGACTACGTGAACCTGTGGGCCGGGCAGGCCTACCCACTGACGTCCACGGCTCCCGCCGCGGACCTCGTCCGTGACCTCTGGGAGCAGGCCCGCGAAGCCCTCCGCCGGACCGCCAGCCACGTCCCCTGGCCGTAGCCCGGTGATCTGTGACGCGCAGGACCTACTGGTGGCCGACGCCCGGATCTGCCGATGAGAGTGAGCCGCTAGTCTGATAGGCGGATTATGCCTGCGGAAGTGGTTTCATCAAGGGTTGACCTATGGGTCCAAAGACGCTCAAATTCCCGGGAAAACCAGGTGGCCAGCACAGCACCATCTGACTCAGGGTAGCGTCCCATGACTATCGCATTATCATGTCCCCATACTTCGACGCTAGCAGGATCGAACGAATCGAGGCGTTTATTATCTCTATGCGTATACCAGCCCAACATGACCAATTCTCCGATGCGGCGCCCGCGCAATGCAGCTGGCACGCCATAGAGTCGCACTCTCAGTTTGTCGTATGCGTTAAGGTCGATGTTCAAGAGGTCGTTAAGCGCGCGCCTCATCCTAGATTGATGCCAGCCTGATACTCTTTCAGGGTTGGCGGCAAGCAGGTATATACTAGCGTCAACATCACGCAGAGCACGCAAGATCGACCCGGTTGTGGCGGTACTGAACTCCAGCATTGTCGCTCTTCGCGGCCGCTCCGTGCGGATATATTCAATCGTCTGCTGTTCAACATCATTTTGAGTAGCAAATGCCCAGATGCCGGGGCTCCGGTCAAATATTGAAGGCCGGTGATTTAGCTGCGTTGAACTCAAGATCTGTTCGGCAACGCTGTGGAGCAACCTTTCCTGGATGTCGTGGCGAAAGTAGTCCCAGCTTACGCTCAGTGCCGCGGCGGCCTCTTCTTGGCGCACCCGCCATGTCCTCCAGCGAGTCTGATTGGTGAGGCCAAACAACACCCGCAGTGCCTGCGCTTCGCGGACGCTCTCGGAAGGCATCGGCAGCGGCGGAATCAGCGTCACTGTGGAAGCAGCTTGCCCGATGTTGTCCACAGCGTCGATGACCGCCTGGATCAGGTATTCATATTGCGCCTTCGAGTCACCGCCGGCTAGCCGAACCGGAGCTAGGCCACGGAGGATGGGAGCGCGCTCAAGCAGTCGCAGTCTCTGCCGTGCACCGCTGTCGCGTAGACCTGCCTTGGCGAACTCCCGCAGTTCGCGCGCCACATCACTGGTCACCGGCGTGTTCATACCGTCCTCCTGCCCCTTGGTGTCACAATATGCAGCCGTGCCGAATTGATCAAGGTAGCTTTACCTCCAATCCACCGCCAACCCGGCGCCAAGATACTGCCAGATCTAGGCCAGACGCCGTCCTCTGAAGTTCCAGCACAAGGGGAATACTATCTAATAGAACCTCAGAAGGGGCGAGAGAAATGCATGCTGACATGATTCTTATATTTATCTTGGCCATTATCCTGGTCTGCTTCTGGCGGGCGGCTCTAGCTCTTCTCTTGTGCGCCACGGTTGGCCTCATCTTGCTGGGCCTAGTCACCGCTATCGGATATCACATTCACTAATTTAAACCCGATATCAGGACGGATTCTATGACCTCAGTAACGCGCCCCGCGATGAGGTATTTATCGGTGCGCTGGGGTTGCCGCCGGTAGCGAGGGCACGGGCATCATGGCTGGCCGGAGTCTGGGTTCGCCGGCACGGAACGGCGATGACGTCGGCGGCCTTCGCGCATATGAAGCTTTTGTGCGTTTAGGCTGATCACGTATCTTGTGCCAAGATGGCGTCAGCCAGCAGGCGGCTCATGCGCTCAACTGCCTGCTCACGCCGTTTCTTGTGCTTGGCATGATTGCGCCGGGCGCGTGCCTCGCGGTCGCCGCCACTCGATGGTCGGCATGGATTCCCCTGATTAGCGCCGCAGGCGGGGCAGGACACCACCCGCTCTGCCAGCCGGTACAGCGCTGGGTGCGCGTATCCGCTAGATCTGTCCGACAGAAGCAGATCCTTTATGGCAGTCTGCGGATGGTCGTCGTCATACCTGTATCTGCCAGCCGGCATAATGAGGCTCTGTTCGCTTGGTGTAGTCACTACGACACAACGTGCCGATACCATCATTACCAAGATGAGGCTGAGTAACCGCAGGCTGCGCCGGGTACTGCATGTGCCGTGCCATTCTGACGCGCCCGAGAACATGCTCATTTGCCGCGGACAGCGCCGAGGGCCGGCGTTCGGCGCGAGGCCTCCCGTGCGGTCGAGGAAGGCGAGACCTAGACAGCGACTGACTGTGAACCCGCAGTTGCTGGTTGTCGCCGTAGTCGCTCGCGGCAGAGCCACGGCCGTTCCAAGATCATTTGTGTCGCCGCCAGTGTGACGGCTGCCCTGGCTGGCCGGTCATCTGACTCGCGGGTCATCCCATCGGTCTATAGGGACGGGCTGCCGCCCGCGCAACGAAAAGACGCCGTCATCTTCACCGGCAACTACGGCGAGGCCGGCGCACTGAACGAGCTCGGTCACGGCCTGCCCGAAGCGGTCAGCGGCCAGAACACCGTCTGGTGGTGGGGCCCGGGCAACCCGCACGCAACCACCGTGGTCGCCGTCATCCAGGCCGGCTACCCGAAGGCGTACACCATGCTCAGAAACGACTTTGCCAGCGTCAGGGCGGTCGCTACGATCAGTAATCCAGAGCACGTCAATAACCAGGAATACGGCGCCGTTGTCTACTTGTGCACCGGCCCGGTAAGGCCCTGGGGCACGATCTGGCCGTCCCTCCGCCATTACAGCTGAGGGATCCGGCTACGGGACTGATTAGCAGCGGAACGAAAAATCACGGCAGAGGCCCGGCCGAAGGCGGACTTACCGTGACCGGCGGGCCAGGCGTATCTTTCGGGACATGCCGGCGGAGTTGCCTGCGCCAGTCGTGGCCGACGCCCTCGGCTACCACCCGGTCACCACCGCCAGACTGGCCGCCCAGGCGGCCGGCACCTTCAGCCGCTACGCCCTGGCGAACGCCCTCAGCCACGAGCCTGCCTAGCCAGGTCATCAACTGACAAGCCAGCGTCAACGACCGGACGGCGAATACGCGACAGTCGAATACGCGACGTTGCCAGCAGATGTGAGTCCGAGGATGGTGAATGGACGGTTCATGGAGCGTCCGGCCCATCGGGTGGCTTCGGTGATGTCGGTGCGTCCGGCCATTCGGAGTGCCCCGATTGCGAGGTTGCGGAGAGCAGCCATGACCCTGGGGCCATTTCGGGTTCTGACCTTGGATTTGTCCTTTTGGTACAGGGTGTCGCGCAGCCAGTGAAGAGACTCTGTCGACCACTGCTCCCGGACGTAGCCGGCCAGGTCCGCAGGGCCCGCATGATCGGGTGCCGGGCTGGCGACGCCGAGCGCGGCGACGGCCGAGACCGGCTGGCCGCGCAGGTCAGTGACGTGCCGCTCGATGAGGACACCTGGCTGACGTGCGGGAACCGCAGATCCTCAGGCGCGGGCAGCACCTGGATAGTGCGGGTGGTGATCCGGCCGTGGCCCTTATCGGTGGCACTAGGGGCGATCGGCACCTGGCCCCAGGGCAGCCCGTCGAGGGCATCGAACAGGGCCCGCCGGTTCTCCTGCACTGGGAGCACGAACTCGCCGCCATGCTCATGGATGTGGCGCGCGGTGGCCTTCACCGTGTGCAGCGCGTCCGCAGTCACGATCTTGTCATTCAGGTCGATCTGGCCGAGGACCACCGTGGCCATCGCCACCTCGTTCGTCTTCTTGCCGACCTCGGCCTGCGCCGCGACCACCGAGGAGGCGGCGTCCGGGCCGGCCAGCGCCGCGAGCAGCCGGACCTGGTTCCCGTCAGCATCCCTGGCGCCCCGGATCGCCTTGCCGTCCAGCCTCACCTGCATCAACGCCGCCGGGCAGTCCTCCTCGCCGGTATCACGGCCGGCCGCCGCCGGGGCGGTGAACCCGGCCAGGCTCATCAGCCACGTACCGACCGCCACCTCGAACGCCCCGGCGTCGGCATCGGTCAGTACCCGCCAGATCGTGGTCTTCGACGGCGGCGGCGCGGCTGCGGCACCGCCGCGCAGGTACACACCGGCCAGGATCGCCGGCGGCACGTCAGCGACCCAGCCAGTGATCGCGGTATAGCCCCTCATCCCGGCCACGACCGCCGCCGCAGCCAGCGCCAGCACGGCCGCAACCGGATGATCCCTGCCCGTGCCCACCCTGCCATCCGATACCCCGGCGAAAAGTCCCAGCGGGTCACAGCACGCATCCGCTACCGGGACAGACACCATCGGCTCTGCCGGTGCGGACACGGCAGCATCAATGACAGACTGACTCACGACGAAGCTCCGGTGACTGGGATCTGTGAGAGGACCCCTGTTCCTACCGGAGCTTCGTTACCTTCTCCCGCCCGCCACGCCGCTCATCATGACATCGCAACACCCGCCACGAATCGTGATTCAAACCCCCAAAACGATCTTGGAACGGCCGTGGCGGCAGAGCTGAAGCGATCGCCGGCGCCCCTCGGGGCTGGTAGCGTCGCGACGTGCCGACATCTGCACTAGGAACGCGCCTTGGCTAAGATTCACGTGCTTCAGGTGGACCGCAACCCTGAGAACATCGCCGAACTGGAAAACGGGATCGCTGCGAGTCGCACCGTAGACGACTGGCAGATGCCCAAGGGCGCCAAGCCGGGTGACCTCGTGATCTGGTATGCCGCTGGCCGTCAGAAATACATAGCCTTGGGATGGGTGGATGCCATCCCGACGGAGGTCAAGGAAGGTCCCGGACCCTATCGCGGCCCGGTTGCCGGCATGGAACCGATCGAGCCGTGGGTGGACCGCAAGAAGGTGATCGCAGAGTGCGGGATCAACGGTGGTGTCGAGTCCTACCAGACGGTGGACGACGAATTCGCGGCGGACTTCCTGAAGTCGCTCGGCCTGTCGCACCTCATCCCGCGCTTGAGACTGGCGAAACTGTGCCCGGCTTGTCACCAGGTCATGCCGCTGACTGGCATCTGCGACAACTGCGGTTAAGCGAATCATTCAGACCGGTCGCACGGGTTCAGGCAAACACGAGGCATCCGTGACGCGACGAGAAAGGCATCCGGCCCTGAAGTAGGCTTCCGAAGGAACTTACTCTTCTGCCGCAGACAGGGTCGAGCGCCACGGTCATGGAGCAAGACCCTGGCCATGCCGACGTAGTCAGTCCGCAGTCGTGAACTCTGCTGGTCGAGGCCGGAGACTGACGGGACCTGTCACGGAGAGTAACCAGAATCTTCGCGCGCCTGCGCAAAGAGCCGCCGATATGCGTTGCGGTCGGAGGTGGCATTGGATGGAAATGTCCGTACCCGAATGGTGATTATGTGTGCGAGTGCGGTCAGCTCCGAGAGGGAATGGTGAAGGTGCCGCCGGTTTGCGATCAGCAGATGGGCACCCTCGGGCGGCACACCACCGAGTTCTCGGTCCGTGATTCGCGTCAGTGGTAGTTGACGCCGTCCGTCATCATCCCCTTTCTGGGCATGTGCGGGTCAGGTAAGTCGCGAGGGGTACCGTAGCCGGCGTCGCGGGCTTTGATGATCGCCGCGGCGCGGTCTGGGACCTGCAGCTTGAGGAAAATGTGGGAGACGTGGTTCCGGACGGTCTTGAGGGTAAGCCCCAACTGGTGCGCGATCGCGGCGTTGCCTTTGCCTGCGGCGATCAGCTCGAGCACCTGGCGCTCGCGTGTGGTGAGAGTCGGGAAGGCCGGCTGGCCGGCGCTGCCGCTGGAGAAATGCTCTACTATTCTGCGGGCGATGGCGGGTCCGAATATCGCTTCACCGGCGGCGATCGCACGGATAGCGCGCAAGATCTCGTCCTGCTCAGCGCCTTTGAGCAGGTACCCGCGCGCCCCGGCACGCATGGCGGCAAAGACGGTGTCATCGTCTTCGAACATGGTTACCACCACGACTCCGACGGCGGGATGGGTGCCGAGCAGGTGGCGGGTGGCCTGGATACCGTCCATGCCGGGCATCCGCAAGTCCATGATCACTACGTCGGGATTCAGCTGGGCCGCCAGCTCGACGACGGACGTACCGTTAGCGGCTTCGCCGACGATGTCGATGTCGTTCACCCCCGCGAGCATGAGCCGCAGCCCCGCGCGGAACGCTGGGTGGTCGTCTGCGATGAGAACCCTGGTTGGTATCACGATCCGACCGCCTGGGCAGCGGGGGCCGGCCAGGCACCGGCCGCGAGCGCCTCCGGCGCTGGTTCAGATGAGACTGGCAGTACGGCGCGCAGGCTGGTTCCGCCGCCTGCCCGGCCCAGGACGGTCAGGGATCCGCCGAGCTCGACCGCCCGCTCGCGCATCGAGGACAGGCCAATTCCGGGGGACCCCTCAGTGCCGACACCGATGCCGTTGTCGTCGATTGTCAGCTTGAGCGCCTCGTCCAGGGTCACCGTCACCAGGCACCGGGTGGCCTGCGCGTGGCGGATCACGTTGGCCATGGCCTCCATTGCGATCCGGTAGGCGGCCACCTCGACTGCGGCCGGCAACTGCAGCGGGCTTGCGGGCCCGGTCACCTGGATGAGCAGGGGCCGATCGCCCCCGTGCCCGGATACGGTGTGCGCGTGCTGGGCCAGCGCCGCCACCAGGCCGACCTCGTCCAGCGATGGCGGGCGCAGCCCCTCCACCAGGCGGCGGATTTCGGTGATCGCCGCCCTGGCATCGGCTCGGACCTGGTCCACCAGGCCGGCCGTGGCTGGGTCGCCGGTCATCGCGCGGACCACGCCGAGGTTGAGGACCATAGCGGCCAGGGACGGGCCCAGGCCATCGTGCAGGTCGCGCCGCAGCCGCCGGCGTTCCTCTTCCCGGGCGGTGACCAGCCGGGCGCGGGATTCCTGCAAGTCAAGGGTGAGGTGCACGGCGTTGACGGCGACCGCTGCGTGCCGGGCGAGATCATCAACCATGGCTCGATCGGAGGCGGAGAGCTGCCGGCCGCGGGGAACGTGGATCACCAGATCACCGAGCCTGCGGGCGTGGTGGACCAGCGGGACGCGCACCAGCGATTCGCGGTCACCGGTCCCGGCAGCCGCTGACGCGGCTCGGCCGGGCCGGTCCAGGTCGATGCTGACGCGATCGACTCGCAGCGCCTCGGCGACCGCGCCGGTCACGACGGTGACGACCTGCGCGGGATCGGCGATTCCTTCTACCCGCTGCGACAGGCGCCGCAGCGCGGTGTAGGGGTCGGAGCGGTCCCCGTAGACCCAGCGCTCGACCCGGCGCCGCAGGCGGGCATGCACTGGCTCGATGGCCACTGCCACGACACCGACCCCGACCAGCCCGGCGGCGGCGTGGTTCGCGAACACGGTACCCAGCCCGGCCACCGCGGCGCCGTAGACGCCGATGACCAGAGCTGTGAGTGCCTCGTAGGTGAGCGCCCGGCTGAGAATCAGCTCGATGTCGAACAGCCGATGGCGCAGGATCCCGATGCCGATGGCGACGGGAACCACCACCCCCGTGATGGCGACGCCGATGTCTATCAGCAGCCCGGAACTGCCGGCGGACTCAAATACCCATGCGCCCAGCAGGCCCACAGGCACCGTGGTTGCCGCCCAGACCACCCATAGCAGCTGCACTCGTTCTTCCCCGGCAGCCCGGCGCAGCCGGGTGCGGGCGGCGATCACGGCGCCGGCCAGGCTGGCGGCGATCGCGGCGAGCCCTACTGTCGCACCGGGCTTGAAGTTCAGCGGGACACTGACGAAAAACAGCAGGTAGCCAGCCAGGCAGACGCTGAGAAACCGGCGCCATCGCCGGCTGGGCAGGTGCCCGTCGGGGAAAATGTAGGCGACCAGGGCGATACAGACATACAGCAACGGCCACAGGCCCGAGCCGACCTGATTCCACGCCGCCATCCCGGACGGCCACATGTGGCGGGCGGCCATGAACTGCGTGACGGCGTCGTTGCCCAGCAAGACGGCTACCAGCGGGCCGTGCGCTACGAGCAGCCAGCCGACTGGGTGCCGTGGATGCCGCCGCACGATCAGCAGCCCTACTACCGGCGCGATCACGCTGTCCGAGACCACCGCCCCCAGCAGCCACGGGCTTGACTGCGGCCGCTGCAGCCCGATCCAGATCAGCAGGGCGTCAAACGCGACTACCCCGGCGATGACGGCCGCAGCGGCGAGGCACGCAACGCGCCGCGCTGTTTCGTCGGCGGCAGAGGTGGCTGCTCCTGCGGTCATGACGTCCAGTCTGGGCCGGCCGGCCGGGCTGCGGCCAGGTCCCGGGAACAATTCCCGGCCGGCCCGGGACACCAGGCCGATGCGCCCGGTCCCGCCGCCCGTCGACGCTGAGCACGTCGGCCGACGGGCCGCACCGGAATGAAGGAGACACCGATGCCGATCACCCGATTCGAGCGGCTGCTGCCGTGGTGCGGTCTCATCGCCGGGATCCTCCTGGTCCCCGCCGGGCTGCTGGCCAGCCCGCCGGGAATCCATGCAACGGCGCAGGACCAGCTGAGCTGGTATCACGCCCACCAGGTCATCACGGTCGCGGCTGGTGCCGCCGGCGCTTACTTCCTCGTTGTCATGCTGATGTTCGGCACCGCGCTGCGCCAGGCCCTGCGCTCAGGCGAGCCTGCTGAGTCCAGCTACTCGACCGTCGCGTTCGCCGGCGCTGTCGTCGTTGCCCTGGCCATCTGCTCCGACGGCATGCTCACTCTGGTATCCGCCGAGGCAGCCAGCAACCACCAGGCCAGCACTATCATCACGCTGGCCTACGTCTCTGACCTCAGCTGGATTCCCTGGGCCGCCGGGTCGGTCTTGCTCTTCCTCGGAGCAGGGCTGGGCGGACTTCGGACCACGGCCCTGCCGCGATGGCTGTCCATCGCCACCATCATCCTGGCCGCCGCCTGCCTGCTCGGGCCAGCCGGCGCCGTGGTGTTCTTCGTGACACCGCTCTGGCTCGCCGTCACCGGTCTGGTGCTGTGGCGCCGCCTCGGCCCGGCCGAGCGACAGCAAGCGCGAAAGGTCAGCCGCACGGGCCGCAACAGGCCAGCACGTGCACCCGACGCCAGCACGGCCAGCTAACAGCGCCCGCCGCCGCAGAGCATACGCACCCGCAACACGCCAACACGACCCCGCCCACCGCAAGACGACCATGAAAGGAACCCATGATGATCACCACGATCATGTCAAAGCTCGCGATCACCGCCCTAACCGGCATCACCCTGCTCGGCGGCAGCGCCGCCTTCGCATCCACTTCCAGCACGCAGGCCGGAGGCCCAGTGCGGGTGTACGTGGCACCCGGGACCAGCGCGGCCAGCCCGATCCTGCTCACCGGCGCGATCGGCGACTTCGGCACGACTACCCCCGTCAACAAGAATGGCAAGAAGGACCCTGAGGGAACCTACATCCAGGTCACGCTCAGGAAAGGAACGTTCAGGGTCAACGCGACGGCCCTCGACGCCAAGCTGAACAAGGCACAGCCAGCTTTCGACCAGGCCACCTGCTCGGGATGGCTGGTCCAGACCGGGCCGGTCTGGCTGGCCAATGGCACCGGCGGGTATGCCGGCATCAGCGGGACCTTGCAGATGACAGTGACTCTGGCCTTCATCTCCCCCCGGTACACCAGCGGGAAAGACAAGGGGCAATGCGACAACAACACCCAGCCGCTCAGCCGGTACGCGTCCACCACGGGCTCGGGCATCGTCAGGTATAAGTAACAGCCCGCGCTGAAAGCCCGGGCCAGTGACGGCCCGGGCTTTCAGCGCTCGCGTTCGGGCAGGTCACTCACATGCGATTCGCCACGATCCTGTACCCGCCGGTTGGATCCCGCCTCGTGATCTGGATCTTCCCTGGCATCAGGCGGTTTCGCGTGTACTCGTTGATGCGGGCCGCCGGCCCCGGGAATCGCCCTGGCCGATGAGGAACTGGCACATCCCGGCGGCGTTGGTGGCCCATACGATGCCGGCGGCTTGGCTGCGCTCTAGCCGTAGGCCGCCGCCGGGCTACGACCCGGCAAGATCCAGCCGGCAGCCGAACCATAAGCCGTCATACAACGGTCCACCCTGACCGGTCGGCAAGACGACCCGCCCACGACGCGAAAGAATCGCCCGCCCCTCGGCTGTCATATGTGCACAACAGGCTCTTCTGCATCCGGATCTCACCGCATACCCAACTGAAAGGAGCCGCAAATAATCGGCGGTCTGGAGCATTTCGCAGCCCTTGCCGCGCCGCGTCACTTGCTCGCCGTGGCATAGCGTGACGCGGGCGGGGGGCTTACGTTTGGGTTTCCTTTAACCGCTGGGACCGGAACTGGCCCAGCTTCCCCGGTTCCAGCCCGGCCGGGAGGTGCCCGATGACCACTGCCGCCCCATCCACCGCGCTCGCCACGATCCAGCCCGCCTTCACCGACGCCGAACGGCTCGCCCTTGCCGGATTCCTGGCCGGGTACCGCGGCCTGACCAGGGAGGCTTACGCGCTGGACCTGCGCCAGTTCACTACCTGGTGCCGGGCCCGCTCACTGGCCTTGTTCGCGGTCCACCGCGCCGACATCGAAAGCTTCGCCAGAGACCTCGAGGCCAGGGGCCGCGCACGCGCGACCGTCACCCGGCGGCTGTCCACCATCGCCGGGTTCTACAAGTACGCGGTCGAAGAGGAACTCCTGGATCACTCCCCGGCCGCCCACGTCCGCCGTCCCCGGGTGGACTATGAGTCCCATGCCGCCGCGCTGGACCGCAACGAGCTCGGCGCCCTGCTGGTCGCCGCCGGGCTCGGGCCGCCGCTCGAACATGCGCTCATCTCGCTGCTTGCCCTGAACGGCCTGCGGGTCTCGGAAGCCACCGGCGCCGACATCGAGCACCTGGGCCTGGAGCGCGGGCACCGGACGCTGACCATCACCCGCAAGGGTGGCAAGGTGGTCACTATCCCGCTGGCGCCGCGTACCGCCCGGGCGATCGACCTGGCCATTGGCGAGCGTCCCGGCGGGCCGGTGTTCCTGGCCGCGGACGGGCGGCGGCTGGACCGGCACGGCGCCGGGCGGATCGTCCGCCGCACCGCACGTCGCGCCGGGATCAACAAGATCGTCACGCCGCACACGCTCAGGCATGCCTTCATCACCGCCGCCTTGGATGCCGGGGTGCCGCTGCGGGATGTGCAAGAGGCAGCCTCGCATGCGGATCCGCGCACCACGATGCGCTATGACCGCGCCCGCGGCAGCCTGGACCGGCATGCGACCTATATCGTCGCCGCCTACGTCGCAGGCGCCGCCAGGTAACGCGGCACCTGGCATCAGCTTTGCCCGGCGGTCACCCGCCGGGCAAAGCTGGGCCGGCCCGTTTGCTGTCGTCACACACAGCGATCTTGGAGCGAGCGGGAACCGCCGATCTGGCGTTTATGAAGTCCGGATGGCCGGGTCTGCGGTGCCGCGCAGGAATGGGCGTTCTGATCACGGTTACGCCCTTCGCGCTGGTCATACTGTAAGTAGCGGCCATTCCCGGTGCGGCGGTGTCCTGGACCCTGTCGATGGCGTACAGCCTCCGATCGTCGCCAGCCCACGCCGGGGTGGGCTGCCTGTGAACCGCGTAGTGCTATGACCGCAGCGAAAGTCCCGGCCGGGAGGCCTGGGGCCTGGCGGGGACAGCCCCGCGCCGCTAGCGTCAATTCCAGGCACCCACCGAAGAAGGCGATGGCATGGCACGGACCACCACCCTGCGGGATCTGATGGGGCTGAGCGATCAGGCGGCGGCGCTCCGGGAGACCACGCTCATCATGATCGACTGCCAGAACACCTACCGTCAGGGCATCATGCAACTGGAAGGTGTCGAAGCCGCGCTGGCGGAGGCGGTGCGCTTGCTCACCCGCGCGCGGGCGGCTGGCATACCGGTCTTCCATATCATGCACGACGCCGGAGAGGGTTCCCCGTACGACGTGCATGCCGAGATCGGGCAGATCAGCGATCAGGTGGCTCCTGTTCCGGGCGAGCCCGTCATCGTCAAGAACTACCCCAACTCGTTCGTCGGGACGGACCTTGACGCCCGGCTACGCGAAGCACCCGGCCGGGAGCTGATCCTGGCCGGGTTCATGACGCACATGTGCGTCAACTCCACCGCGCGGGGCGCCTTTAACCTCGGCTACCATCCGACGGTGGTAGCCAGCGCCACTGCCACCAGGCAGCTACCCGGACCCGACGGCCTCCCGGTGCCAGCGGCGGCGCTGCAAGCGGCCAGCCTCGCCGCGATCGGCGACCTCTTCGGCGTTGTGGTGAGCAAACCCGACGACATACCGGACTTAGACCCGACCCGCTTCACGTGCCGGACCGTACGTGCGTTCGGGAAGATCACTTTCCGGACCGGGCAGCGGAGGACCGCCACCTGGAGCTCGATCTGCGCTCATTGCCGCAACAGGCGGTCCGCCCCTCCTTCAAAGATGATTTCCCAGCCGCATGCTGCCGGCGCAGGCGGCGCCGGATAGATCACACCCTGTGTCCCTCCTCATGTATGAGAAGCGCACACTTCCGCCGTTCCGTACGGCTGACGGCCCCTCGCCGCTCATCAGCCGGGCACTCCGGTCAGGTCGATTTGTGCGCTGCTGTCGTCCGGATCTGGATGAGCGTGCGTCCTGCCACCAGGCACTGAGGCGCGCCGGACGCTGACTCGTTCGCGCTATGTCAGACCGCTCGGTCACACTGCGGGTATGACATTCACGACTCGGATGCTTACGCCGGAGACCTGGGACGACTTCGCCGCGCTCGTCGAAGCCAGCAACGGCGTCTGGGGTGGCTGCTGGTGCATGGGATTCCACCCGGAGGGCGTCGGTGCCGGCCACACCCGGGAAGGAAACCGGGAGGCGAAGCGCCGGCACGTGACGCGCGGGACGGTCCGCCAGGTGCTCGTCTACGACGGTGACCGCTGCGTCGGCTGGTGTCAGTTCGGCTCGCCGCCGGAACTCCCCAACATCAACAACCGGAGAACCTACGACCAAGGGGCCGGCGATCCGCCGGACTGGCGGATCGGCTGCATCTTCACCAACGCGAAGGACCGCGGCAAGGGCGTCGCCGCCGCTGCCGTCGCGGCGGCACTCGACGAGATCAAACGGGCCGGCGGCGGCGTCGTCGAGGCCTATCCGGAGCAGACCGAGCAGCGGCCGCCGCAGCGTGGCGCCTATCTGCACACAGGACCGGAGGAGTTGTATGCGCAATACGGCTTTACCCGGGTCCGGAAGATCGCGAAGTGGCGGTGGGTCATGCGCACCAAGACCTGAGCCCGCCGCTCACCGCCATTCTCGCCAAGTGATGCTTCCGCGTGCCGGTAACAACGGTTTTGCGACACCTCGGCATCGACACGGTCGACCTGATCTGTGCCCGAGCCGAGCGTGGCGGCCGAGGACTTGGTCGGCGTAATTGAGGGAGTTCGTCGATCCTCGCGCTCATCTGAGCGCGATGACGATCGTGCTAGCGCACGCAGAACCGGCGGATCTGCATCTTGTCGGCCATACGGGCAGTGCCGTGCCTGTGGCACACTAAATCGGCGTTATGCGTACTCTTACTTTTTTGCTGCTACTGGTCCCGGCTTGCCTACTCCTCAATGGCCCCGCCGATCTGCCGCAAATGCTGCCGGAAGGTGTATGACGGTTCGGCTGCGCGCCGCGCCAGGTATTCCCCGAAGGTCGTCTGCTGGCGCAGGGTCTGACCCGCCTGGATCTTGCGGGCCTGGTCCCGTTCGGCCTGGGCGATCT
>Ga0302234_10001229_pt1 | contig 18023 bp, 19 predicted proteins | sample II_Palsa_N3_2_FD_193576 | JGI IMG/M metagenome (GOLD analysis project Ga0302234, IMG submission 193576) | Peat permafrost microbial communities from Stordalen Mire near Abisko, Sweden - II_Palsa_N3_2 | ecosystem: Environmental > Terrestrial > Soil > Palsa > Peat permafrost | place: Sweden... | reverse complement strand
CCACCCGTACTGGAAGATCGCGGTGAGCACGCCGTAGGCGGCGGCGATCGACAGCAGGTTCATGACCGCCGCCTGCGCCGGGATCACGACGGTGCGGAAGGCGAGGATCAGCAGCACGAAGCTGAGCGCGATCACGACGAGGATCTGCAGCGGCAGCTTTTCGGAGATGCGCGTCGCCAGATCGACGAACCCGGCGGTGCTGCCACCGACATCGGCGTGCATGTTGGTGCCCTGCTCGGCTTTGGGGATCGTGCTGGAGCGCAGCCGCTTCACCAGTTCTTCGGTCGCTTTCTCGGCGGGACCGGTGGTGGCGATCGCGTTGAAGTAGGCGGTGGTGCCGGGCTGGCTCACCTGGACCTGAGTGACCGCGGCAACCCCGGGGGTGGTGGCCACGTCGTGCTGGAGGGTCTGCAGGCGGGGGTCTTGGGCGCGCGGATCGCCCTGCGATGCGCTCGAAGTTGAGCTGGAGCCGCCCGAGCCAGAGCCCGTGTGTTGCGTGCTGCTCGAGGTCGCGGCCGTGGCCGGTGTGCCCAGCGACACGGCGACGATCAATGGCCCATTGACGCCCGGCCCGAAGCTCTCCGACAGCAGGTCGTACGCTTTGCGCGCCGTGGTGGAGGTGGAGAGGGCGGCGTTGTCCTGCTGGCCGAGCTCCAGCGACAGCAGCGGGATCATCAGCGGGATCAGGATCGCCAGCGCGGCGAGACCGGCGATCATCGGGTGGCGGGCGATCGTGTTGGCCCATTTCGCCCACGCGCCCTGCTCGGTGACGGCCTCGGGGCGCAGGTCGCGGTGGGGCGGGCGCACGCGCAGCGCGTTGATCCCCGGGCCGGCGATCGCCAGCGCGGCCGGCAGCAGCGTGAGCGCGGCGAGCACCGCCACCACGACCGCAATGCCCGCCATCTCCCCCATCGTCGTCACCAGCGGGATGCCGGCCACCGCGAGCGATACGAGCGCGATCGTGACGGTGCCGCCGGCGAAGAACACCGCCCCGCCCGAGGTGGCGGCGGCGCGCGCGATCGACTCGTCGTAGTCGAGGCCGTCCCCGATCCCGCGGAAGTGACGGGTGACGATGAACAGCGCGTAGTCGATGCCCACGCCCAGCCCGATCATCGTCGCCAGCGTCGGCGCCACGCTGGGCACGGTCGTCACGTGGCCGAGCAGGCGGACGATCGCAAGCGAGGTGAGCAGTGCGAGGATCGCGTTGAGGATCGGCAGCACCATCGCGGCGATCGTCCCGAACGCGAACGTCAGGATCACCATCGCTGCGACGATCCCGATCAGCTCGCTGATCTCGGTCGAGGGCTTGGAGACCTTCTGCCCCAGCTGACCGCCGGTCTGCACCTCCAGGCCGGCGGCCTTGGCGGGATTGGCGGCGTCGATGATCGTTTGCGCTTCGCTCACCGAGAGTTCGCCCGGGCTCTCGCTGAGCGTGACCGAGAGGTAGCCGGTGGCCTGGTCGGAGCTCAGCGCCGAGGCTCCCTGGGGTGTGAGCGGGTTGACGACCGACGCCACGTGCGGCGCCTTCGCCACGTCGGTGGCCGCTTGGTCGATCGCGCTCGCGTAGCGCGATTCGGTGAGCTTGCCGTGCGTGGCGTGCAGCACGATCGGGCTGGAGCCGTTGGCCTGGTTGGGGAACGACTTGGCGAGCGTGTCGGCCGCGCGCTGGCTGTCGGTGCCGGGCAGCGAGAGGTCTTCGCTCGTGGTTTCGCCGAGGGAGTGCGAGATCGCGATCAGCGCTACCGCGGCCACCAGCCACGCGCCGCAGACGACGAAGCGGTGGCGGACGCAGAAGCGTCCCAGCCCGTACAGCCCTCCCGTCATCTCCTTCTCATCCCGCCATTGCCCCCTTCGGGTTGCGTTCAGCGGAACCGCATCCTCTCGCGCCGGTGGTGGGGTGTCAAGTGCGGCAGGCCTTCTCCCGAAGGCACCTCACTCCAGAAACTGCCCCCCTCCTCCTCCCCCTTTGGCAAACGGCTGGGGGTGGATGACGAGCAACCTGTCAAGCACCTACCAACTCGGCCTCGGGAGCTTCGGCGGCTGCCAGGTCGTCCGACTCCTCGGCGATTCGCCGCGCGGTGGCGTTCGCCCACCCTGTGGTCGACAGCAGCCCGAGTGCGAGCACCGCCACACCGCAGCCGGTGACGACCCACCACGCGGCGTGGCTGGAGGCGACGAAGCCGGGCCCCACCGCACCCAGCGCGGTCGCCGCGATCGCGCCCGCGACCGCCACGCCCAGGGTCTGCCCGACCTGGCGAGAGGTGGAGGCGACGGCGGCCGCCACTCCGGCCTGCGCGGGGGGCATGCCGAGCACCGCGGTGGTGGTGATCGGCGGGTTGACCATGCCGAAGCCGATCCCGAAGATGACGTAGGCGGGCAGCAGCGAGTCGAGCGGCGTGTGCGCTGTGAGCCCCGTCAGCAGCCCCCCGCCGAGCGCGATCCCGATCCCGCCGACCAGCAGTCCCGCGCGCGGCCCGCGCCGGCCCACCAGGCGCCCGGAGAGGGGCGCGAAGATCAGCGTCATCGCCGCGATCGGCAGCGTGTAAAGGCCGGCGGTGAAGGGCGAGAGGTGGCGGACCTCCTGCAGGTAGAGCGTGTTGAGGAACAGGAACCCGCCAAGCGCCGCGAACGAGCAGACGGCGATCGCGCTCGCGCCGGAGAAGGGAACGCTGCGGAAGAAGCGCAGTTCAATCAGCGGTTCGGTGCGCCGTCCCTCGTACCCGATCAACCCCACCAGGGCCGCCGCCGCGAGCGCGAACAGGGCGATGCTCTGCGCGGACAGCCAGCCCGCCGAGGGCGCCTCGATGATCCCGTAGGTGAGCGACGCCAGCAGCACGATCACCAGCACCTGCCCCACCGGGTCCAGGCGCCGCGGGCGCGGCGCGCGCGACTCAGGGACGAAGCGCATCGTCAACGCCAGCGCGGCGATGCCGACGGGGATGTTGATCCAGAAGACCGACCGCCACCCCGCCGACTGCACGAGCGCGCCGCCGACCACCGGCCCCAGCGCCAGGCTCAAGCCGACGGTGGCCCCCCACATCCCGATCGCCTGGGCCCGCTCGCGCGGATCGGTGAAGACGTTGCGAATGATCGACATCGCCACCGGGTTGAGCATCGAGCCCCCAACCGCCTGCAGCATGCGAAACACGATCAGCCACCCCAGGGTCGGAGCCGCGCTGCACAGCAGCGACCCCAACGTGAACAGCACCAGCCCGGTCTCGAACACCCGCCGCCGGCCGAGGCGGTCGGCCATCGACCCGGACAGCATCAGCAGGCTGGCGAGCACCAGCGTGTAGGCGTCCACGGTCCATTGCAGGCCGGACACCCCGGTGTTCAGTTCGCGCCCGATCGAAGGCAGCGCCACGTTCACGATCGTGTTGTCCAGCCCCACGATCAGCAGGCTCATGCAGCAGATCGCCAGTATCAGCCGCCGCCGGGCGCGCGAGGGCTCGGGGGTGGTGTTCTCGACCGCGCGCTCCGGCGTGGCGTTCTCGTCTGCGCGCGCGTCGCTCATGCCTGGCTGGGTTGCCCGCTCACGGGTCTAGCAATAGCAAGGTGCGCAGGCCGACTGTGGGTCGTTGCGCACACGCCGCTTGGTGTGCGCACCTGCGGCGGCGCGTACACATGCACCGCTCCTCGTTTCGGCCACGGCGTCCGTGCGGGCGGGCTGCGAAACTACCAGTCCGCAATTGGTAGGCCGCCCCGAACTATTCGCGCAACTCGACCCCTACTTCGCCGCAGCGACGATGGCGCACGAGTACGCGCCGTCGGGCCTGTTACGCGGCGAGGGCGACGCCGGCGGGGACGTAGTGCTCGACCGTCAGGTCCTCGCGCTCGAGCGCGAAGCGCACACCCTCCTCCGCGAGCCGGTGGGCCTCGGCGTAGGTGTCGGCTACCACGGTCCAGCGCGGCACGTCGGGCGAAGAGGCGACCCAGGTGTCCTCGTCCTGTCGGTGGAGCACGCGCACAGTCATAGCTTCATCAGAGTAGCGCGAGGGCGTCCCGCTCGGCAAGGCCGACTTGGTGGCAGAGGATGTCCCTGACGGTGGCGGGGCGGATGGTCTGATTGTCGTGGAAGGCGAAGATGAGCGGCGGGTGAATCGGAGCTTCCAGCTTGCGATGCGAGCCCTTCTGGCGGACGACCTGGTAGCCGAGGGGTTGAGCTTGCAGCACGCGCAGGAGCTTCTTCGCCTTCAGGGACGGGAACTGGGCCACCGCGACGACTTTACGCGCGCGAGGGGTCGGTTCGCTCAACGCCCGTCCGGATCATCACCGCCAAGACGCTCGCGGCAAGCGCCTGAGCCGTCCACGTCGGCAACGGGCCGTCGCACCCCGGGCTGAGCATCTTGTGGCCGCAATCCTCTGACTGTCGTAAGCATCTGGATCTCGCGGGAGCGACAGCGCCGAGCGCTTGCTGAAAGCTCGCTCCGCGGATTAGCCGACGAGCCAGATTGCCCCGTCGCGCACCTCGACCGGGAAGGTCTTCAGTGCGCGGGCACCGACCGTAGCCTTCACAGCGCCGGCGAGCGGCTTGAACGCGCCCTGGGGCCCCCGCACCATTTTTCCGGAGCCGACGTCGTACAGCGCCGCGTGCCATGGGCACTGCAGGCATCCGTCCTTGGTCACGTGTCCCTTGCCCAGTGAGGCCAACAGGTGGCGGCACCGGTTGGACACGGCGAACGGCTTACCCGTGCTGATGCCGACGGCGAGGGCGCCGTGCGGTGTCTGCTCTACCACGGCGACCTGAGAGCTACCGAGATCCTCGACGGCGATTAGGCGGACAGCGGATGGCTCGGCGGTGCTCACAGCCGCACTATCTCACACCAGCGAGGTGCACCGGGTCCTACGCAGGTGGTGCCCCGTCCACGTGGGCACGAGGCGAACCCTGGCCAACGGTGGCCAACGGGACGAAATCGAGGTCGAGGCATACTTCGAGCGGAGGGGCCGTTTAACGCAAAAACCCCGCGATTTCCAGGGTGCTTTCCCAGTGCACCTGCTTGGGATCTATTCGAACCAAGATTTACAGGCGTCTTTGGGCCGTCTGGCTAAGAAACTGGCGGCCGTGCGGGCCAACGGCGGGCCTCGACGGCGGCCGGTGAGCTGCCGGCAACGGCCTCGACGACCAGGCTGGGTGCTCAAGGCCATCGTCCAGGTGCTGGCTGATCGAGGCGAGCCGATGCAGGTCAAGGACATCCATGAAGCAGTGGAGGCGCTGGTCGGCGAGCCGGTTCTGCCGCCCTCGGTCAAGGGCGGGCTCGCCAAGAACGTCGCGGGCTCGTCAGCGCGATTTGTCCGGGTGGCGCGGGGACGCTACATCCTGGCCCGTTGACTTACGACCGGCTACGGCGCGGCCCCGCGGCCCTCCACGGGACCGTTCCAGGGAGAGTGCGTTGTATGCTGGGACGGTGCAGCACGTGGTGTCGACGCACCGGCTGATGTCGAGCAGATGACGTCACGCAGCCAGCGGGGGCAGGTGACGCCTTGATCGGGCCTTCAGGTCCATCGAATAGAAGTCCGCAAGCCCAAGGTTGTTGATAGAACGGGTCACGCGCTAAATGGCCTCCCCCCACGACCTCATCGTTGACTTCGAGAACGCCCCCGTCGCGGAGGTAGGTCTCAGCGTCCAGCTGCGGGGCGCGACCCTCGACACCTCCCGAGCGATCAGCGCATTCTTCCCGACCGTCCAGCGGCACTACCCCAAAATCGTGTCCCAGTCACCAGCGCCGCCGATCGAGGAAAGCTTCGAGATCCCGACACAGGCGACGATCGCGTTCCAGCTGCTCGGCGGCCCCGAGTCGCAGCGCTGGGCATTCGTGAGCGAGGACGAGTTGGAGACGCTACAGGTGCAGTCCAACCGCTTCACGTACGCCTGGACCAAAGAGGAGACGGACGCGCGCTACCCCCACTACGGGGCGATCCGCGACAGCTTCGAGGGCGCATATCGGTCCTACCTCGACGCTGCCGAGGGCGACATCGAGGCCACATGGTGCGAGATCTTCTACGCCAACCCGATCATGCAGCCCGAAGGTGAGCCGCGCCCGGACCTATCCACGCTGGTGAGGCGCGTCGTGCCGCAGGAGCTGCCGGGGTTGCCGCAGCCATTTAACGCTGGGCTGGAGGAACGTTTCCAGCTGGAGCGTGATGGCACGCCGTACGCCCGCTTCTTCGTCCAGGTCCAATCCACGGTCGGGCGACCTCGCCAGGTCGGCTACACAATCGCCCTTACGATGCGCGGCCGACCCGAGTCCCCGGACCCCGACGGCGTCCTGGCATTCTTCGATGAGGGAAGAGAGCGAATCGTGACCACCTTCCGCGACATCACGACACCTGAGCGCCACGCAGAATGGCGTCTGCGGTGAGCCCGCTCGCACTCCCGGTTCCGCCGCCCGAAGCGCAGCCCGTGAGGTCGGCACGGATCGAAGCGCCACAGCGCCGCGCGGCCGGAGATCGTGGCGAAGGCCCGGACGTCTGGACCGTTCTGGCCCCTGACGCGTCGCCTTGGTATCGCGCGGCGCTAGACCGGATCAGCGGTCTCACAGCGCTTGCCGTCGGCTGGAACGGCTACGACGCGCGCGAAGTAAAAGCCGACATGGTGATCGACGCCGCTAAGTTCCTCACGAAGGTGGCGTTCCCGGGGATCGCCGCGCCGTCGATCGTGCCGCTGTCGGATGGCGGTGTGCAGATCGAGTGGCACCGCGGCGGGGTCGACATCGAGGTAGCGTTCTCCGACGAGGAGCCTGGCGTCTACGTCGTGGACCGCGAGGGTGGCGAGGTCGAGTTGCCCCTGACGGAGGCCGTACCCACAATCGCCAAGTACTGGCGGCGCCTTCAAGACTCGTGATCTCCGACGACGCGCCGGTCCCCGAGGACATGAGCCTATATCGTCGGGTGCACCCGACGGAGAGTCGTGTGGAACGACAACGACGGGTGCCTGAGGCCCGGCAGCGGGGTCTTCAAGGATCACGAGATGTCGGTCCACTTGGACGACGTGCTGCGGGACGAGGAGCGAGAGCCTGAGTCCGTACTGGACGGCAAACCGCAGCACTCGCTTGTGTCGCTCACAGTCGATTTCGTCGAAGGTGAGGAGCAGACCGTTCGCCGCACGCCGAAACCCGACGACGCGTCGCACGGTGACGTTTGTGGCAACAAGAGTCGGGGTCGTCGGAAAAAGTTTGCGCGAGCGGCGCAGTTCGTTGTGCTCCGCGAGGACGCCTTGAATCCCGACGAGCTCGCAAAGATGCGTGCGGCGACCGAAGGGTAGCCACCAAAAGTTGTCCTTCGCTGGTTCGATTAGCGACTGCGAGTGCCCCCGCCAGGAGTCGAACCTGGATCCACCGCTTAGGAGGCGTCCACGAAAAATCGCCGCAGAGGGTCGGAACCCCGTGTGAATGCTAGGGATTCCGATCCTTCTGCCGTCTGGGCGCTCGGGTGATATTCGGGGGGATTCGGGGCGATTCCGGGGGGTTGCGGCCAACCGTTGGCCACTATCCAGCGCCGGCTACCCCAAGACGTCGCGCGTACGGTCCACTGAAGGCCCGGACGCCCGCAGCGGTGGGGGGCAGGGGTTGGGCCAGTCACGCCGCCCGTTGGCCTGCTTGTGAGCCACGGTCCAGGCGCCACTTCAAAGCGCGCGGTCGGGTCAGGACCCGAAGGTCGGGCAGCGATGGTTCTGCCCGCCGCCGGCAGGACCTACGGAACCAGCACTGGTACGACGTGACCTGCGCTACCCGAGCGAAGCCCCAAATCCTGGGTCGATCGAGAGCGAGTTCCCCAACCCGCCGCCCGTTGTGCGAAGCTCCATCGGATGGAACCTTCGGCGGTGCGGCAGTATCGATGACGACGTGGACCCATCCCTCGATTCGCACGCTTCTCGATGAAGTGCCCGATAGCAGTCCGTTCGAGACGATCGCGGAGCGAGCCCGTCAGCGTACGCTGGAAGCGCTGGAGCAGGGCTGGAGGGGCCCGCCCTACGATCCCTTCGAGTTGGCCGACCTGCTTGGCGTCGACGTCGTGGCCCGCCAAAACGTGGACGACGCCCGGCTCGTATCGACGGAACCGGAGTCTAAGCCGCGCATCGAGTTCAATCCGAATCGGCGAGCCGACAGAGTCCGCTTCTCGGTAGCGCACGAGCTCGCGCACATGCTTTTCTCCGACCACGGCGATCAGGTGCGTTATCGCGACGAGGCGCACCACGTGGGGCGCAGCGACGACTGGCAGCTTGAGGTGCTGTGCAATGTCGCAGCGGCAGAGTTCCTCATGCCAGTAGGTGCGTTCGCCCCAGCGCGAGCGAGCGACCTTTCGCTGCCGCACCTCCTTGACCTGCGATCGGTATTCCGTGTTTCAACAGAGGCGCTGTTGCGTCGCGTCGTGAAGCTCACGAGCGAACCCGTATCCGTCTTCGCTGCGGCGCGCGTGGTAGACACCGAAGATTTTCGCATTGACTATGTAGTGCGCTCACGTGCTGCAAAGGCCGGCTTATTGAAGACAAAGCGCCTCCCCGCCGACTCTGTGCTGGCGGAATGCAGGGCCGTTGGAGCATCAGCATCCCGGACCGAAGATTGGGACGACGAGCATGTCTTTGCACAGGTGGTCGCGGTGCCTCCATACCCTGGTTATAGGTTTCCTCGCGTGGTGGGGCTTGTACAGCCGGCGGACAGCGCGGTCCCGCCGGTCGAAGGCATCCAGCTTCAGCGAGGGGACGCGACCCGACCAGGAGGAAGTGGTGCGCAAATCATCACTCATCTCGTCAATGACCGCGCACGGAGCTGGGGACCGCACGGGTTCGCCGCCGCCCTGAGAGCAGCGTTCCCGGAGGTCGAGATTGAGTACTCCGAGTGGGCGCTGGATCCGCAACAGCGCCAGCTCGGCGAGGTCCATATAAGCTCAGCGGGCGCGAATAAATGGGTTGCGAGTCTTGTGGTGCAATCGGGCTATGGCGAGCGGGCCGATGGGCAGTCTCGGCTGCGATTGGCGGCACTCGAGCGCTGCCTTGCACAATTGGCGCGGCTCGCGGCTGACCTCAATGCGTCTGTGCATATGCCGCCGATTGGCACTGGACAGGCCGCGACGCCGTGGCGGTATGTGCGCGATCTCATCTTGGAAGAGCTTGTTGACAGAGGCATTTCGGTCACGGTCTACGTCCTTCCCGAGGCTTCTATGCCGCAGGAAGAGATCAGCCACGACCAACTGGTCCTCCTTTAAGGCCGCGTAGCCCAAGAAGTGGGACGCTCCTGGAGGGCGCACTCGCTCGGGTGGCCGCGCAACCCAGTACTGTTTCGCCTGATGAAACGGCGCTTGATCGTTGTGGTTTCTGGCCCTGTAGCCGGAGGAAAGAGCACGCTCGCAAAGATGCTTGCCAAGCGCTTCGACGGGCTTCGCCTTTCAACGCGCGAGCTCCTGATGCCGAGCCTTCAGCCGGGACAGGCGCCGTCGCGAGCCACGCTCCAGAAGATCGGCGCAGAGTTGGATCAAGCCGATGGTGGACAGTGGGTCGCAGACCGCTTCTCGAGGACGCTCTTCTCCGATCGGCGTGACCTCTTTGTTATCGACTCGGCCCGTATTGCCGGCCAGCTCGATGGCCTACGTCGTGCCTTTGGAGATGAGGTGCGCCACGTGCATGTGACCGCGTCGGCTGACACATGCACCGAGCGCTACGAGGAACGACGGACCCGTGCTGAGGTTGAGGAGGCGGCTTCTTATGCTGATGTGATTGCGGACCCGACAGAGGCCCAAGTACACACTCTCGGCCCAATGGCGGACGTTGTAGTCGACACCGACCAATGTAGTACTGATGATGTGCTCATTCGGGCGGCGGCGCAGCTGGGTTTGCTTGACTGCGAGCACGCTCCTTGCGTCGATGTCGTGATAGGTGGCGAGTATGGCTCAGAGGGGAAGGGGAACATTGCGTTTCACCTCGCGCCCGAGTATGACCTTCTGGTTCGCGTCGGGGGACCCAATGCGGCCCACAAGGTCTATCTCACAACTGGGGAGGTCTTTACACACACGAGTCTGCCGTCTGGCACTCGGGCAGGCAGCGGAACCGCCTCGCTCCTGATCGGCCCCGGTGCAGTGGTTTATCCCGATGAGCTTCTTTCGGAGATTGCCCGTTGCGACGTATCCAGTGAGCGGCTCTCTATTGACCCGCAGGTGATGGTGATCGAGAACGCCGACAAAGAGCTAGAGGAGCAAGACCTCAAGGGGAGAATCGGCTCTACTGCATCAGGGACTGGCAGCGCAACAGCGCGTCGCATCATGCGAGCTCCTGATGTGCGGCTTGCGCGCGACGTCCCGGAGTTAGCGGACTACGTTCGTCCTGCCACGGACGTGTTGGAGCGAGCCTATTTGACCCACCAGCGCATCATGCTGGAGGGCACCCAGGGGAGCGGTCTATCTCTTTACCACGGACCGTATCCATACGTGACCTCGCGCGACACAAACGTCGCCGGCTGCCTTGCTGAGGCGGGCATTCCACCAGCACGTGTACGTAGGGTGGTGATGGTCATGCGCACTTATCCGATTCGAGTCGGCGGCAACTCGGGCCCGCTAACTACCGAGTTGGGGTGGGACGTGGTAGAGGCCCGATCTGGTGTGACCGGGCTAGCCGAAAAAGAGTTGACCTCCAAGACCAAAAAGCTTCGTCGCGTCGGCGAGCCAGAGTGGGACCTTGTTCGCAAGGCAGCACTCTTGAACGCCCCTACCGACATCGCCCTGACCTTCGCCGACTACATCGACTCGGACAACACCAAGGCTTGGCGCTTTGAGCAACTCACGGAGGAGACCCTCGGTCTGATCGCCGAGATTGAGAGCGTCACCGGAGCTCGAGTCTCGCTCATCTCGACGGGTTTCATGCAACACCGAGGCGTCATAGATCGTCGGCAATGGTGAGTACCCCTACAGTTCTCACGGCCGATCTTTTGGTTAAGCGCTACCCACGCCTCTACCACATGGCAGAGGCAGGTTCGTGGGCATCTATCGAAAAGCACGGTCTCCTTTCGACGGCAGCGCTCCTCGATCTCTTTGAGGTCGAGGGAGCCCTAAGCGACGAGATCGAAACAAGGAAGCGTCCTGAGTCGGTCGAGATCCGTCATCCGCTCCACGGATCTGCCTGGATTCGCGACAACAAGCCGATCAACGAGACGGTCCTTCGTCGAACGCTGGTCGGAATGAGCGAGGCCAAGTGGTACCGAACACTGAACAGCCGCGTCTTCTTTTGGCTCTCCGAGGACAGGCTCGCTCGTCTGCGAAACGCACCGCCATACCGCAGTCGCCGACACGACATTCTCGTTGTGGACACTGCTCGTCTGTTGGCTTGCCACGAGTCAAAAATCGAGCTCGCTCACTTGAATACCGGGGCCGTGCATCCAAGTGCCAACTACCCGAGAGGAGCAGGCACCTTCCGACGCATCGGTGCGTATCCGTGGAGCGAACGCCTTCGCATAGCACCGAGCGAACCCGTGGTCGAGCTAACGGTACTTCAGGCAGTTCCGAATATAGCCGAAGTCTTAATTGAGGTCCAGGAGTCTACCTGACTCCCAGCCACACGCGACAAAGGAACTCGTGATAGACGGCGGCCCTCAACGATGCTCACCCGGGGCTTCTACGTAGTCAAATCCGTCTGTGGCACGGTAGGGCATCAAATCAAAACTCACGATCGGTCGTCTCGCGCCGTGCGGAGCCGCATCACGCGCCGACACGGCCAAGTCCGAGGTCAGCGAGCTTGACCAGGCACTCAGCGACGCGCTGCTGCTCATCGATCAGCGGCAGGCGCCGCTACAGATGTCGAGGGCGGATGCTGGCTTGGCCATGCGCGCACCGGAAAGGGTGTAGTCAGGTCCGCACTGGCTACGCGGCGATTGCTCTGTCGTACATCCGTCGTAGCCCGCAGCGATTGATTCGGTAGTGCACGAAGCGTTCGGAGACCTCGTAGTGCGCAGCAATGGTCGCGCAGGTTGCTCTGCCCTTGACGCACCAAAAGAGTTGGCTATATGGCAGGAGCATCGCGCCCCCAACTTCGTAGGCTTGGTCTCGACCTCTGGATCATGGGTGCGGGTGCCGGCCATCGGATCAAGGAGACTCGGCTCGTGCCCATGACGATATGGGTCAGCTCCTCGGCGAGCGTCGTGCGCTGCCGGACTCGATCGTGTAGCGGGTTCAGGATGATGAGATAGTCGCTTCCCACGGGAAGCGCGCCCCCGGACCATGAAGCAGAGGCGGCGGTCAACGGGACCCGGATCTCGTGGTCACGCGTCTCGAAGTACTCATCGCCGAGAACACGGATCCCGGCACGCGTCGCGGCATCCCATGGGTCGAGAACGGCGCTAGCGGGCACACCCAGGCAGCGCTTTGCCGCGGCAGCCCAAAGCTCGATCTGGGCAGCCTCGCCGCCTACGAAGGGGAGGAACTGTGATTCCTCCTCGACCGCCGCGTGGGCCTCGTCGAAGTCATCCGTCAGGATCAATCTTGGAGAACTCCGAGTAAGCCGACTTGAAGAGTCTCGAAAGCGCCTGGGCAGTCCCACGGTCAAGCTTGGGGTCAGCGCGCAGAAGTACAGCGACCTGATCCGGCGTGTTGGTTGGACGCTCTTTCCCTCGGCCGGAGGGAGCGAATACGGCGGCGCGGTCGAGCTCAAGCCACGAGATGAGCTTGTCGATCGTTGGCAGATCCGGGTTGCCGGCCCCGCGCTCGAATCGCGAGAGAGTGGCGGCGCTGATTCCTGTTTTTTGGGCTGCTTGGCGCAACGTGATGTTTTGGCGGCGTCGAGTCTGGGCGAGACGCTCTCGCACCAGCTGATAGTCGGGGTCCGACAAAGGCTCTCCTTCGATGGGCTCAGCAGCTCGGGGCCCTGAGTCGCACAGTGATGTTGAGGGCGAAAAGCGAGGGTCGAGAATACCACATCCGTTGCGTGCGCGCAACAAGTTGCACCGTCCTTGACACGCCCGGAGCGAACCTGCTACCGTTTCATCAGTGCAACAATACGCAGCACTACTAAGACAAGGAGCGGCCTAGCAATGAACAGCCTCGCGCACCACAAGCCGGTCACAAAGCACGTAGCGGTTCTCATCAACGGAGCCAAGGTCACGCTGCCAGAGAAGGAGATCACAGGCGCATCGATCATTGAGGCAGGGATCGCCGCGGGGCTTCCGATCCAGACCGATTTCGTGCTCTACGCACGCCGGGAGGGCGAGTACACGAAGATCGAGCCGGGCGAGACGATCACGGTCCACACCAACGAGAAGTTTCGAGCGGTGGCGCCCGATGACGTCGCCTGAGCAGCTCACGGGCGCCGTGGCCGTGGGCATCGCGGAGCTCCGCGAGGAGTTCGATACAACAGATGTCGTTGCGACGGGTGACGGGGGCGCACGTGTGACCGTCGCGCGGGCTCCCCTGCCTCCCTCGCTCACTCTAAGCCACACGTGGGTCGGCTTCGTGATCCCGTACAACTACGACGAGGTCCAGGTGTACGGGCACTTCGTGCCCGCAGACCTGCTCTACGTCGACGGCCGGACCCTGATGGGTCCAGGCCTGCAGGCCGGCCAGACCTGGGAGGAACGTCCCGCGATCAAGATCTCGCGGAACTCTCCGCGGTGGCACGCCGGCCTCGACAGCGCTGCGAGCAAGCTGATCCAGGTCCTCCAATGGTTGGGAGAGCGGCAATGACCCTCGACATGCGAATGACATCCTTTCAACGGCAACACCTACTCGAGCATCTGTTCTGCGGCGACGGTGAGGAGCACGGAGCCGTCCTCGCATGCGGCATTGCGCGAACAGACCATGGCGTTCGCCTGCTCGTCCGTCAGACGTTCCTGGCCGTGGATGGCGTTGACTTCGTTGCCTCCGAGCATGCCCACCGGGCGCTGTCCGCGCGCTTCGTCGCCGAAACGTCTGACTATTGTCAGGAGCACGGATACGCCTGGTTGTCCGTCCACAATCACGGTCCCGGCGATTCTGTCGGCTTCTCGGATCCCGATCGACGCTCACACCGGCGTCTCTATCCGTCATTGGAGCAATACATAGGCCAGCCTGTGGGCGCACTGGTGTTTGCTGATCGCGCCGCGGCCGGCGAGGTTCGCCTGGACGGGAGGGTCAAGCCGCTGCGCTGCGTGACCATCGTCGGAGACCGAATCGAGCACATGTATCCCCACCAGCCCTCGTCACTGACTAGGACATCAACGTGCTACGACAGGCAGGTCTTGCTGTTCGGAGCGCGCGGACAGGAAATTCTCAGGGATATGAAGGTCGTTGTCGTCGGTGGCGGCGGTGCCGGCTCGATCGTATGTCTGCAGCTCGCTCGCCTAGGGGTGGGAGAGCTCGTCGTGATCGACCCAGATCGCGTCTCGGTCAGCAATCTGTCGAGAATCCCGGGCGCCAGCAGGCTGGATGCGCTGGCCCGGCTTGCGTCGTCCTCCTGGCCGATAGCACGACGGGTCGCCGCCCGTTTCGCCCGCCCCAAGGTGCGTGTCATCGGACGCGAGGCTAGACGTGCGAACCCGACGGGCATCTACCGTGGAATCTTTGGGGACGTCATGTCGAGCGAGGTCGCTCGCGAGCTCGCAAGCGCAGACTTCATCTTTTGCGCGACCGACACGATGGCGAGCCGAATGCTCGTGAACGTTGTTGCACACCAGTATCTGGTGCCCGCAATACAGCTCGGGACGAAGGTTCCAGTATCGCGGGACGGCGAGGTGGGCATCATCCATCTGGCGGTGCGTCCGATCACCGTAGAGGCCGGCTGCTTGGACTGCGCGGGCGTGATCAGTCAGCGGCTGCTGCACAACGAGTCGCTGCGCCCAGAGGAGCGCCAGCGCCATCGCTACATCGACGATCCCGACGTTCCCGAGCCGAGCGTGATCACATTGAATATGGAGGTTGCGGGACGTGCTGTCACCGATTTTCTCTTCATGGTGTGCGGCCTGCATCACCGAGACACTTCGATGCTCCACGAGATGTACGAGCCACGCGAGCGCGAGCTCACACCGACCCGGTTCCAGGCGGACCCGATGTGTTCGTGCTGCTCTACCTGCGAGCACAGCAGGTTCGCTCTCGGAGACGGGCGAGTGCTGCCGACGCGCTGGTAGGCCGTCGAGCGTCGAGTACCCGTCTACTGGACTGGCGTCCCGGCGTAGGGCGTGAACGACCGAGGCGACGGCGCCGGTCTCAGGGTTCGATCGCCGAGAGCGCTGCGAAACCCGGGGCTTCCTGATGCAAGCTCGGCGACTGACGGCTCCTCCTCGCCGGCGGCCCAGAGATATGCCCAGCCGTTGATGTTCCCGAAGATCGGGCTCGGGTCGTATTGGAAGCTTGTCGCGTCGATGGCGATCTCCCCAATGACCCGCTCGTCCTCCGCCAGCTTCATGTCCTGGAACTCGGTGATCCAGAGCCAGTTGCCCTTGGGGGCGTAGATGTGATGATGCCTGACGGCATCGGGCACGCCACGGCGGATCAGATTATTGACGTAGGCAAAAGATGGCGTCGCGTAGGTGCGCACGCGAAGCTCATCGCCGAGCCATCGCGGGAGGAGGTGGCCAGGGCCGGTGTTCGCGCGTACACGGTCCTCAAACGTCTCCTCGGCCCGAGCCTCGGCGGCCTCGCCGTTGACGTGCATTCGGCCGGGTTGAGGGATCACGAGCAGCTTCCACGCGTCCAGCGTGGTGCCGCTGACAAGGTTCATCCGCTGATAGGCGCCGAGGTTGTCGTCGCTGACGACGTAGGTGACGTCGCCGTTCGGTGCTTCCGCGTAGCCGATCAGGACGATCACGTGGTCCGAGGTGAGAACGCCGACCGGGATCCCCGAGTTCAAGTACCGGCAGATCACGCTGTCCGCAGTCTCGGTGCCCCGGGAGGTCGCCGGGATACTGTCTATGTCGTACTGAAGGGCTGGCAGGCCGATGCCTCTGAAGGCTCGCACCACGTCGTATCCGTACATTCCGTCGGAGCGCGCGGTCTTGTCGGGACGCTCCTTGAGGCCCGCCGCTTCGATGATCCCAGTGGTCGTGTGCCGATCGGTTCCGAAGCGGAGGTGGTGATAGCGGGCGATCGACCATAGCGCCGCGTGCGCGCAGACCCCGTACTCGCCGTCCTGGCTGGTAAACGGGTAGCCCGAGACGGTCCACTCGAAGCCGAAGGCATGCACGGGCATCGTGGCGGTGCAAGTCACGTACGGAGCCTCTTCGGCGGGGGGCGCAAGCATCGTGCGGCCAACGTGCTGTGGCAGCGGGCGGATCACCGAGATCCCAATGATCCGGTCCTGGGTCGCGAAGATCAGGCGCTCGGTGGTCTCGGGTGGCGGCCTGAAGGATCGGCCATAGAAATGCGATAGGTCGCTGCGGTAGTCGAAGTCGACGTACGGTCGGTCGATGTATACGAAATCGGCGCCCGCTCCGAGCGCGACGTCGAACACCTCGTCGAGCTGCACGGAGTTTCCGAGCGGTCGGTACCGCTCACGGACCGCCATGCCTTCAGCGACGAGGTCGAATCTTCTAGGGCCCGCGTGGACGCGCCCCCACGCAGGCGGCAGCACTATCGAATAAAGAGGTGGGAGGCTTTCTCGGCGCCGGCGGCCTGCGCATCTACCGAATTTTTGATCCGGTTCTCGTAGGTCTCGCGCCGACTATCTGACATCGGATTCGATGAGCCGGGAGCTGGACGACCAAAATCCACTTCGAGGTCGGCGGACGGGAGACTCGGTGCGGGATTGGTGTTGGTGTCGTCGTCCATCGTCAGATCAGCTGATTCGCCCGGACCGGGCCATCGCTCGGTCGATATAAGCCCCTCAGCACGGGCACGTTACCACGGCATTCTGTCCGTCGACCCTGAAATCATTGAATGTTTTGGTTCCATGCGGCACCCTATTCGACTAACCTTTGTAGGATCTATTGATCCATAGATCTATAGGTCACACTGTAGAAAGGCATTCGGACGGCACGATCAAACGACAGCGACGTGCAGAAGGACCCGGCAGGGCAGCTGATCAGCGCGCTAGCCGACCTGAAGGACTACGGCTCCCTTCGATCCACGGCGGCAGGGGCGATCACAATTCCATCGGTCGCACGCGACGAGCTCGGCCTACCCGTGAAGTCGCAATGGCAGGTGATGGGCTCGCCAGCGCTGGGCGTGGCGTTGCTTGTGGCCCGACACACCGATCCCAAGGAGACATTGGAGTTCTTCTTGCGGGCGCAGGCTGACCCGGATTCCGATCACGCCTGAAGCCCGCCCTCCACCGGAATTGAACGGTGCCTCGAGACGCGTGCCACGAGTCGATGCCGACGGCCATCGAGCTCACTGCATCGCCGGCGCGGCGCCGACCAGCGCCTACACTGGGCCCAATGGACGGCAGTGCCACCACAATCACTCAGCTGTTCGCGATCGAAGCCGCGAAAGGTCTTCCGCCCACCGCTGGCGCCATCGTGATCCGAGTGGCCTACGACGCTGGCGAAGCGCCCGTTTCGCCGAGCGCCGAACTGGAGCGCTTCTACGTCCTCTGCCGTCGCGCGACGCTGTGGAGCGAGGCGGCGCTCCGTCGGGTTGAACTCAACGACTATGCCGACTTCGTCGCTCAGGGCCGTGGGTGGGGGCGGGATGGTTTCGTGGCCCCCGAACAGACGCTGCGTACCGCCGTATCCGTGCTCGGCGGGGAGCCATACGTGGACCGCCCTGACGAAGCGTTCGTCCGAGCAGCGCGCAAGACGACGTTGGAGACCGTCCACGCTCTAGAGGTGGCTGGCCTGGTGGCGGACGCTCGCGCCGAACGCTCCCGGCTCCGCGCCGGCGTCGCGGCAGCGTCGCGCGCCTTCGTCGCCGCCCAACCGTTCCTAGGCGGCGTAGAGGAGGCCCGGGCGGCTGTCGGTGAGATGCGCGAAGTCGCCGTCGTGACGGCGATCTAGCGTAAGCCCGAGCAGGTTAGTAGTGCTTTGTTAGCTTTTTACTCGCGTTGTGGGGGTGGGAGGTGTAGGTCGTCGAGGTCGATGTTTTGGTGGCAGGTGGAGCAGCGGCCGGTCCAGCACTTGAATAGGGGCTGGAACAGTAGG
>Ga0302234_10001227_pt1 | contig 18044 bp, 18 predicted proteins | sample II_Palsa_N3_2_FD_193576 | JGI IMG/M metagenome (GOLD analysis project Ga0302234, IMG submission 193576) | Peat permafrost microbial communities from Stordalen Mire near Abisko, Sweden - II_Palsa_N3_2 | ecosystem: Environmental > Terrestrial > Soil > Palsa > Peat permafrost | place: Sweden... | reverse complement strand
GCTCGGTTGCAGCGTCGAAAAAGAACAGCGCGATATCGGGCTGATCCAGTTGCGGGCGGGACGCTCGCTGATCGATCTGCTGACGGTCGGCGCCAAAATCGACCGGCCGGATAGTGGCACGCCGGGCGAAGGCCGGAATATGGACCACTTGTGCCTACGCGTCGAGGGGTTCGACGGCGAGGCGCTGAAGGCGTATCTGAGTGAACGCGGTGTGCGTATCGGCGAGCTGGGCGTGCGATACGGCGCCGATGGTTTCGGTCCGTCGCTGTATCTGTTCGATCCTGAAGGCAATATGGTCGAACTGAAGGGGCCGCCTGAGGGTGCTGCCTGACCGGGCGCGCTTGATCGAACGCGCCCTCTTAGGCGTTCGCCGGCGCCTTCAACACAGTCCATTCAATCGGCACCGGGTCTGAATCGGCGCTGCCGAGCCAGGCCGCGCCGTCCTGCACCGTGCATTGCAGGCGCATGGTCCGTTCAGCCAGCTTGCCGAGCGCGGCGCCGACTTCTTCGCCGAGCGTCCAGACCGTGACATTGCGTAGGCGATCCACCTTGTTGCGCACCCCCTGCCACCAGATCTCGGAAGTCCGGCCGCCGTAGGCGATCACCACCACCTCGTTGGAGCGGCCGCTTGCCTTCGCGATACGCCGCTCGTCTGGCTGGCCGACTTCGATCCAGGTTTCGATCGCTCCAGTCAGATCCTTTTGCCAGAGATCGGGCTCGTCGATGTCCGACAGGCCTTTGCAGAACTCGAGGCGTTCCTGTGCGAACAGCGCAAACGCCGCCACTCGCACCATCATGCGTTCGTCGGTTTCCGACGGATGGCGCGCGATGGTCAGCGCGTGATCGGCGTAGTAGTGCCGATCCATGTCGGCAATCTGCAGTTCCGCCTTGTAAATCGTCGATTTGAGAGCCATGCCACACCAGGAGCCCGCGCTTGCGGACCTCACAGAAAAGGAATCATCGGCGGCTCGCTGCCGCTTACCGTTTTGTTTGTACATCGCTCGCTCCTCCACAGGGCTGCTGGGGACGGCGCGTGGTGCCAAGAAAAGCTGGCAGCGAAACGACGCCGGCCGGACTGCAGCCGTGGGGTGGCGAGGACGGATCATGCACGAGAACGCCTGCCCTGGCTGCTTTTTTCAGCCATAGCTGAGCATTTAGCGTGCCACCGTGGGGTCGAAGGCCGCACCATACACGTCGACGGCCGCTGTGCGCAAGGCTTCCAGCACCACGGACGCCGCTGGCGACAGCAGTTGCGACTGGCGCGTGATGATACCGAACGTATCCATTCTGCACGGCAAATCGACCGGCATCCGTTGCAACATGCTGTACTGTTGGTATTGCCGCGCCACTTCGTCCGGCAGGACAGCGAGCATGTCGCCTTGCAGCAGCAGGCTCGAAATGGCCAGAAAGTTGTTGGTATTGACGACGTTTTGGGGCGGATTGAGTCCAATCTGCGAAAACATCAGGTCAAAACGGTGGCGCAGCACGCTGCCGGGCGGATGCAACACCCAGCTCGCGTTCACGACGTCGCGCAGTGTCAAACCTGTCTCATTTTCGAGAGGATGGCCGGTCCGCGCGACGACGCATAGCGGTTCATCGGCGAGCGGCTCGTAGCGTACCTCGGTCTTGAGCGGATCCTGCCGTTCGAGCACCCGGCCAATCATGATGTCGAGCTCGCCCTCGGCCACCCGCTCCAGCATGACGTCGGACGTTTCGACCTGCAGCCAGATCTGCAACTGCGGGTAAAGCTCCTTCACGCTTGCGATGGCGCGCGGCACCATCGTCGCAGCGGCCGCGGCGATCACGCCGATGCGTACCTGACCGGTCAATCCAGCGCGCAGGGCCGATATTTCGTCATGTGCGTGACTCAGGTTTGACAACACCATGCGCGCGTGCCGGATCATCACCTCGCCGTACATCGTGGCGAGCATGCCGTGTGGGGTGCGGTCGAACAGGCTGACGCCCAGCATGTCCTCCAGTTCCTTCAGAAGACGCGACGCGGCGGGTTGGGTGATGCCGAGCGAATCGGCGGCGCGCCTTACGTTGCCCTCCTCTTCCATCGCCGCCAGCAACATCAGCTGCCGGGTTTTGAGGCGCCCGCGCACAAACCAGTTCGAATGACTACGTGTCATGTTTATCCCGATAGCGTGGCCGAAAGCCGTCTGGTGCGGCGGCTTCGATCATGCCATACCGGAATTGATATTCGGAATGCTCGAAAGCGCTATGAAACGCTATGTTTACCGACGTGAGATATTTTGCGGATGAGGCGGATGGATCACCGTAGGGATTTACGTGGCTCAGTGCGGGGGGAGGAAAACAAAACGGCTAAGCGCATGCTTAGCCGTTTCCATTTACGTCGACAGACGACGTAACGTGTCTTTAATTCCGCAAATTCACCACACGGCCCCTTTTAAGGGCCGTGAATTGCAGCAGGCTGCCCAGGTATTAGAACCTGGCTGTACAGTCTTTACTGCTTGATGAACCGATCGTTAGCCCAGAGGCCTTCCGTATCGCTATTGCCAGAATTGACGAATTCCACGTCATGTCCGACGACGCGCACAACGCGGAAACTCGAATTCTCCGGGGTCGAGATGCACTGATAGCCAGAGAAGAATTCCTGCATTTGCTGCTGTTCGCCAGCCTGTGCGTGGTGATCGGCGGCGTCGAGTTTATCCTTCGACAGGCAGCCATAAGCATTCGCCTTGAACTGGATGGTTTGTTGCGGCTTGACCATCGCGTCCTGGGCCTGCACCGCCGATGCGGCCAGCAATCCCGTCACAGCGAAAAGAAGAGCGACTTGCGATTTCATATTTGCCTCCGTGCGGGTTATTACTCAGGTTAGCTATGTATTTAACTTCTAGGCATACCCGCATCTTGCACTTTAGAAGAAGTTGAGCCAGCAGCAAGCACATCTTGTGTGCGCTTGCAACAGTGGCGAATTGCCGCACCGGTTGTCGCACGATATTGCGACGTCCTAAATGATGAAAAAGGCGACCTTCGCGATGGATTCCGTAAGGCTGTCGAACGCGCTTGTCTTTAACTGACAATGCTTTGCGGGGTATATACGAGTAAACCAGCATCACTAATTAAGCGGCTTAATACGAAAAATCCGGACACTTGATGCGGCGCACACAAAGTCATTCACCAGATAATTGAAAATGAGGCAAGTATCGGTTTAATTGCAGGACAAAAAGAGTGCCAGCTCTGTCCGACGATGCCGGCGCGATGAATTTCTCCGGCGAAAAGTCGCTTGCACTCGCCGAAAGTTCATGGATAAATCAGCCGACTTTCGGAGATCTCCCCATGACACTTGCTCACTGGCTACCCTTTGCGATTGCTTCGGCAATCCTTGTCGCGATCCCAGGACCGACGGTACTGCTCGTTGTTTCGTACGCGCTCGGACATGGGCGCCGTTTTGCGCTGGTGACAACTGCCGGCGTGGCGCTCGGCGACCTGACGTCGATGACCGCATCCATGCTGGGCCTCGGCGTGATTCTCGCCGCGTCCGCGGCCCTGTTTACGGCGTTGAAATGGGTCGGCGCGGCTTATCTGATCTACCTTGGCGTCAAGTTATGGCGTTCCCCGACGCGCGATATGGAGGCGTCTGACGCAACAGACCCCGCGAACATCGTCGAAACCCGCCCCAGCCGCATTTTCGCGCATGCTTTTGCGGTGACGGCGCTCAATCCCAAGAGCATCATTTTCTTTGTCGCATTCGTGCCGCAGTTCATCGATCCTCATGTGGCGGCGACCTCGCAGATCATCGCTTTTGAAGCGACGTTCGTGCTGCTCGGTACGTTCAATGCACTCTGCTATGCAATGCTTGCCTCGGTCGCCCGACGGGCGATCCGCAGCGCGAGTGTGCAGCGCGTTGTGAATCGCGTCGGGGGAAGCCTGTTGATCGGAGCGGGGATTTTCGCCGCCACATGGAAGAAGGCGAGCGCCTGATAGCGCGGTGACGGTCAGGCGCGGGGCCGTGAGTTCGCTGGGCACGGTAAGCGGAGCACGCTCCGCTGCGCCACGTTGGCCACTGCGCTGAACCACGGCGCGCAACCATCGCGGTCAGTCACCACGCGGATTCGCGGCGAAGAACTCGTGCTGGAACATGCACATGCGCAACGCATTGTGATATTTCCCGTTGCCGAAAAACTCCTCGATCAACTCGGCTTCGTGCCGGAAGCCGCATTTCTCGTACACATGAATCGCGGCGGCGTTCGACTTGTCGACGATCAGATAGATCTTGCGCAGATTCAGCACTGAAAATGCGTAATCGACGGCGAGCCGGGTCGCGATCGTTGCATAGCCACGGCCCTGCGTCTGCGGAGCGATGATGATCTGGAATTCACCGCGCCGGTGGATGTAGTCGAGTTCGATCAATTCCGCGACGCCGACCGTTTCACCGTCGTTGTCGATGGCGACGAAGCGTCGTTCGCGCTGATCGTGCACGTGCTGGTCGTAGAGCTGCGAAAGCTCGGAGAACGTTTCATAGGGTTCTTCGAACCAGTAACGCATGATCTTGGCGTTGTTGTTCACTTCATGGACGAAGCGCAGATCCTGCCGCTCCAGCGGCCTTAACGTGAGGCTGGTATCGCGTTCGATAGTCATGAGATCCCCCTTGAGAATTATTGGTTTTAGATTGCGCCGGATTGACCGCGACGGGAAGAAAAGAACTGCGATACGCGGGCGGCCAGCGAATTCCAGCGAGCCAGGGTTAGTCCCGTGTGCGCCGTGGGAGTTCTTGAAGTGCCGTCTGAACAGTTGCAGCCTGACGTTCGCCGGACAAGGCGTGGCGCGGGTTTTGCAGGAGCAGGGCGTCCGTTTGTCGCAACTGGGGTCCCTGTGTTCGTGAGTGCGCCGGCGCACGCTGGGCACGAGAAGTGCGCCTACAATGCAATCACGGATTGGGCGAAAGGAGAGCTGTGATGGAGCACCTGATACTGGGCGCATTTCTGGTCGTGCCGCTGCTGATAGTCGCGTTCCTGTTCTCCGATGAACTGTGGCAGGAACATCGTCAGCGCGCGCAGAAAGACCACCCGCGGCACATCGATTGGCACCATCCGTTGCGCAGCTTGTTGCATCGCAATTGATGCCGGTCTGCGTTCTTTGAGAACGTCGGACGGGGATCTATGCGAGCGCCGCAGTCCGCGTCGTAGACCTCCTACGCCTTGTTGGCGGCTGTAACGCGCTATAGCCGCGCGCATGAGCCTCAGCGGCGCTCGCCGGCGAGCTGGGCACGGATACGCTGCGCGAACCCCTCTAGCGCGGCTTGCGGCGCTACCTCACGAGCATGCAGGCGCAACGGCACGCCTTCCCAACGCGGGATGACGTGAAAATGGACATGCGCGACGGTCTGGCCAGCGGCGGCGCCGTTGAACTGCCCGATAAACACCCCATCCGGTTTGAGCGCGTCTTTGACTGCGACGGCAATCTGCTGCGTCATGCGGATGCATTCAATGGTCGCCGCGTCGGAGAGTTCGAATATCTCGGCCGCTGCTTCTTTCGGCACCACCAGCACATGGCCGTCCGCTTGCGGCATCAGGTCCATGAAGGCCAGCGTGGCGTCACTCTCGGCGACCTTGATGCACGGTAGTTCACCACGCAAAATCCTTGCGAAGGGGTTCGTCTCGTCGTACGTCATGGAGCTCCTCAAGGTGGCGTGCAGGGGATTTTTCACTGCCGCATCATGATTCGTGTCGTTGCCGGGCGCAAGCGGAAGCGTGCCGCTGGGGGCAGCGCAGGCGCGGGTAGCCCGCATTAGTGGGACCAATCTACGGGGTATGCAAAAATTCGCGTCCCGCGTACTAAAGTTTGCGCGGAACAGGCCGACATCCTGGCTATGAACGACGAACAATCCATCCCATTCGGGCCTGGGCATCCGCAGTATCTCGAGGCGCGCGCGCTCGCGCTGAGCATCGCGGCAATTCGTAAGGCTCAGGGTAAAAGAAATCCGGTCGACTTTGTGGTTGGTTCACCCGACTGGGAGCGTGCAGGCGAAGATTTCGCGCGCGACGTGTTGCGCGTACTCAGCCGCGAATAAGCCCGTTCGAGGCTCAACGCGCGGTTTCACGTAACTGGCTGTTCGCTGCCGGGTTACGCACGGCATCAATGCCGATGTCGCATCCAGTCCACGTGATGCGTATCCAGCCAGCGTTGCCGGCGCTCTCCTCGATCGCCGCCGTCGCGACGGTGATGCGAAGAAACCCACAACGCCACCCCCACCACCGCCATGACCAGCGGTCCGAGCAAATAAGCCATCACCGATTCAGTCATAGGACCCTCCGTCGAGGTCGCGACCGTAGTTACAGAGAATGGCTGTATTTTAGGCGATTCGCGAGCGAAAGCACTGCTTTAAACGCTTGGGCCCGACGACGCGGGTCAGCGCGCCTGGATCGATGTCCTGGTAATTGGACGCTCACCTGTTAAAAGCGCCAGCAGCGACCTAAGATAAGTATCGGGGGCATACCGATACGAGGTGGCCATGAACGAGACCATGATGGGCGTCGTGCTGGGTTTCTCGGTACTGTCGATCGCAACGTTATTCGTCGTCGCGCACTACCGGCGTGAACACCTTCGACAACGTCTGATCCGCAGCATGCACGGGCAGCGCCTGCACGAGTTCACGCGCTCGCGATACTGACGCACGGTGGGGAGCGATGGCCGCCAGCGTCATCAGGTATCAGCGGATATTGTGTTTTTCAAACCACCTGATGAGCCGGTCCCGGTTGATGTGGGTCGCACGTATCGCGGTGCCGAACACGATGAGAATGGTCGCCATCGAAATGGCCAGCATTGACTCGGTCATGGATGCCTCCCTCAAGCACGTAACCTTGCTTGCAGTTTAGGCGTTCCAGGGGCACCAACAAAAAGGCCGCCAAATCGGCGGCCAAAAAACGGTACTACATGCGCGGGGGATCACGCACGGAAGGACTCTAAGCCATTGCAAAAGAGGATGTGGCCCAAGCGCCGCAGAGGTCTGAGATTTGTCGGATTCGGACTGCATCCGTAGTCGATCACTCGCACATGCCCGCCAGGATGGCGTCAGACGAATTGATGTGGACCGCTAACGTTTGCGCGAACATGTGCACTGCGAAATGTCCGATGAAAGCGGCAAGGTGTCATCGAGGCGTCATTAGGTTCGCGTGTTGCGGAGTTGAGGGTGGTCTTTCTTGCGGGAACGGTTTTTTTGATCGCCGGGCGATGCTTGCCGGTCTGTCCTCTTCACCCGAAGTATAACCTAGTGAATAAGACCAGAATGGTTATATAGGTTGAGTTTGGCGGATATATGGCATGTGCTGTGTACCAACTAAGGCCGCACCGCAGCCCGTGTGAGCCGCTCACACTTCACGCAATTTAAAGGTGGCCGAACGCCTAAGTTGCGGCCCGGGATCGATTGCTCTCCCTTCTTGGCTCGTCTTTGATCTGCGCTTCTACGAAATCCGCCCATCGTTGCAACACGCTGCGCTGGACGGCGGCGTCTTCCGCGCGCGTCGATTCGTTTGCGGTCTCTTTTGAAGCGCGTGCGAGCGCTGTCGCGATGACATCTGCGGGTTGATCCATCGCGAGCAAATGGGTTTCTGCTGTACGCCGGAAGTCGTGCAAAACGAAATGCTCGACATCCAGCCCGAGCGCTTTTACCGCCTGATTGAGCGTGCTTTTCGCGATGGGACGATCGTCACCCCTGACGGTGGGGAACACGAAGGTTCGGCTGCTCTTCGTTTCGCGTAGTTCGCGCAGTATCGCCACCGCCTGGCGCGGCAAATACACTTCATGTTCGCGGCCGTTTTTCATTCGGGCGGCGGGGATTTTCCACAGGGCCGCCTTCAGATCGAACTCGGTCCAGGTCGCTTCGATCAGCTCGGACTTGCGGACCATCGTTAGCACGAGAAGGAGCAAAGCGAGCTTCAGCGGCCGACGGATGCGCGAAGCGTCGATGGCGCGCAACGTGGTGCCGAGTTCCTCGGCGGTGAGCACGCGGGTCCTGCTATCCGGCGTGGCGATGAGGCGCGCCGGAATGGTCGTCGCAGGATTGTGGGTGGCGAGTTGCCGCGCAATCAGGAATTCGTAGAGCCGCTTGATCACATTGCGCGTATGCAGCGCCATCTTTGGCGAGCCCCGCAACTTGATCCGTTCGCAAATTGCGAGGATGTCGTCGGAGGTTACTGCGGCGATCGGCTTGCTGCCGATGGCCCGCAGTACGTCTTTATCGAGCGCGCGTCGTGTCGTGCGCTGGTATTCGTCGGACTTGCTCGCCATGGCAGCCGACATATATAGCTCGGCCGCGTCGCGCAGAAGGTCGACGCGTTTCTCGGCGCCGCGATCGCGGCGGGCGGTCGCGGGCCGCGACACACCGGCCGCGACCATCTCGGCGTATTTGCGCGCCCGCTCGCGCGCGACGCGAAGCGAAATTCTCCGATAGTCGCCAATGGTGGTGAGCGGCTGGCGTTTGCCGTCGAGCGTATAGCGAAAGCGCCAGACTTTGTTGCCGGTTGGCATGACCTCGAGCACGAGGCCGTTGCCGTCGGCGATGGAATAGCGGGTTGCGCGGGGCTCCATCGCGCGGATCTGCGTTTCGCTGAGGGGAGGGACGATTTTGGGCATGGCTGAGTTATTGGTACACAATGCATTCGATATTGTCGAAATGTTGGTTTGTGTACCAATATTGGGTGTTTTAACCAGTGATGAAGTATAGCGATGCCGGATCGAATTGAGCCGATAAAAATGGGTAAATTGAATAAATTACGGTAGCGGAAATGCAGCGGAAAGCAGTCTCGATACGTAACCACTCAAAATTGACGCCTTGATCGGAGATATGGGCATGGTGTACCTCCGTGATCAACCTAGGCGCGGTTCGACTCGTCGGCCGCTGAGATGGCTTCTCATTTCTCCAGCTTCTTTTGCACCCGCTCGAGTTGCTGGATACTTGTTTCGGGCGTCGGAAGAGCCTCCGGCATCGTGCCACCCAGTTCGCGGATCGTCTGGCGTACCTTGCTTCCGACTTCGAAGTGGGTTTGATTCGCTCTCTGTTTTCCGCTTACTTCGTCGCGTCGGAGTTTTTCCTCGGTCTGGGTGGCGCGGAAGAGATTTGCTGCCAGTTCCGTGCTGCCCATGTGGTCAAGGATTTTTTGGCTCCTTTTCAAAGCCTTGCGCGAGTGAATCTCCTTGGCGCCCAACCCTCCGTAAAGGCCGCGATAGCCATGATCCTGAAAGACCGCATAGTCACAGGCGTCTCGACCCCGGCGCCGCGAGCAGCAGCGCTGAGGGCTTTGTTGTGATGAGTCAACTCCCCCCGCAACATAAGGCGGCGCTGATCTTCGGACATCCCGGCAAAGGCTTTCTCATCGCCAAGTTCCTGGCGGCGCGTCTGCAATGCGAAATACGTCTGTCCGTTGGCGATGACCGCCTTCGACGGATCGCCATTCTGGACAACGAGGTAGCAGGCGTAACGGGACAGCGTGTAGTCAGAGATGCCTCGCTTTGCTCCTGAACCCAAAGCCGCCATTTTGGTGACTTCACCGAAATGGTCCTGGACAGGGTGGCCGGATCGTGCGCATGCAATCTTTGATTTTTCAATGACCTGCAGGAAGTTGCGCCAGTCCTGGTAATCGAGCAACGGCGCAAGTTCACGCGCAAACCAAGACTCGGATCCGTCTTCGTCGCTTTGCTTGATGCTTTCGAAGGTGGGGTGAGGCGGCGCAGAGATGGGTTTGGTGTTTAAGACAGGCGAGTCCCCAAGGTAGCTTCGCGAATTAATGGCCTAGGGCGTGGCCAGTACCTGGCGACGATTGCACTGTGTTTTTATACAGGTCATGCCGGCCGAAAGCAGTTTTTAAAAACTCGCGCTGACGCCCGCCGACCGTTTACTTTCCAATACAGAACCGGCTAAAAATCACCCCCAAAAGATCGTCAGAAGTGAACTCACCGGTAATGGAATTCAACTGTTCCTGAGCAAGCCGCAATTCCTCGGCGAACAGGTCGAGTGCCTGCGCATTCTGGTCAGCGTGCTGCGCCGCCGTGGCCAGATGTTCCTGCGCCGCGCGCAGGGCGATCAGATGCCGCTCGCGTGCGAGGTACACGCTCTCCGCGCCGGCTTGCCAGCCGGCGATCCGCAGCAACTCGGCGCGCAGCAACGCGATGCCGTCACCCTGTTTCGCGGACAGACGCAACTCGCGGAGATCGACGCCTTCCGCCTCATCCAACGTCTGCACGGCCGGAGCGATGTCCGTCAGATCGGTCTTGTTCATCACCCGCAGGACTGGCACACCTACCGGAAAACGGGCAGCAATCGTATGGTCCTCGGCATTCATACCGGTGCGTGCGTCGAGCAGATGCAGCACCACGTCCGCGCGCTCGATCTCATTCCACGTGCGCTCAATGCCGATCTTTTCCACCTCGTCCTCGGTTTCGCGCAATCCGGCGGTGTCGATCACATGCAGCGGGATCCCTTCAATCTGGATGGTCTGGGCGACCTTGTCGCGAGTCGTGCCGGCGATTGGCGTGACGATGGCCAGTTCGGCGCCGGCGAGCGCGTTCAGTAGCGACGACTTGCCGACGTTAGGCTGACCCGCCAGCACCACCGAGAGCCCCTCACGCAGCAGTGCACCCTGACGCGCTTCGTTGAGCACGTGGGCGAGCTGCTCGCGGATCCGCGCGAGCTTGCCGCGTGCATCGGCGGCCTCCAGAAAGTCGATTTCTTCTTCGGGGAAGTCGAGCGTCGCCTCCACCAGCATCCGCAGCGTGATGACCTCTTCGACCATGGCGTGGATGTCGCGCGAAAACGCGCCCTCCAGCGAGCGGCCCGCCGAGCGCGCGGCCGCCTCGGTGCTCGCTTCGATCAGATCGGCGACGGCCTCGGCCTGGGCCAGATCGAGCTTGTCGTTGAGGAAGGCGCGGCGGGTGAACTCGCCTGGCTCCGCGAGCCTTAGCCCGACCGCGCGGCCGGCGTCGATGCATCGTTGCAGCACCAGTTGCAGCACGATCGGCCCGCCGTGGCCCTGCAGTTCGAGCACGTGCTCGCCGGTGTACGAATTCGGCGCCGGAAAGTACAGCGCGATACCGCGGTCGAGTGCGTTGCCGTTGGCATCGAGGAAGGGCACATAGCTCGCGTGACGCGGCGCGAGGGCTTGCCCCGTGAGCGCTCGAATGAGCGGCTCGGCCGCGGCCGCACCGGGGCGCCCAAACGAAATCCGGACCACGCCGATTCCGCCACGACCGGGCGCAGTAGCAATGGCAACAATGGGATCGGAGTCGGTGGCGAGCATGGGATCGGGGGCGGCAGCAGAGGAACTGGGAGAACGAAACGCCCTACAAAGGGCGCGAGGCATTGTAACGCGAGCGGTTCGCGGGGCTCCGGCGAGGGTGAAGGCGAGGCATTTAGGCATCTCGCGTGTTTTTATCAGACAAATAAAGATTTATCTCAATTACGATAAGATGAGTCTCCGAATGAATGAGACTGTCCGGGTGGATTCAATACGCCAGATGGCCACGGCAGAAGGAAAAAAGCGCAAACTGAGTAAATTGCGCAAGGCGTTATCTGGCGCTTATCTCAAGCTAAAAATAGCGTAAATGCGCGAAATTGTAGCCTAAACGGTTGTCCACTGTTGGCGCGCTGGATTGCACAATTCGGCCCATGCCGACCTCTAAAGAAAAATCAGCGTTCGCCAAAAGACTGCAAGATCAGATTGCCCGGAAGAACATCAAGGGCGGGACTCAACTCGCCAGGCAATTCAATCTGCTGCATCGCGGCGAGGCGCCTGTGTCGCCGCAGACCGCGCATAAGTGGCTGACGGGCCGAACCATTCCCACGCCGGACAAGCTGCAGACCTTAGCTGATTGGCTAGGCGTTGGTGTGCACTGGCTGCATTACGGGCCACCACCACCGGTGGGCGCGAAGTCGAAGCCGCTGGCGCCAGGCGAGAAATACCCCCTTACCCCGGAGGCGATCGAACTCGCCTCGAAGATCGAAGCGCTGGATCCGAAAGACCGTCATTTCCTCGAAGAGTTTGTTGAGCGGCTCTACGACACCGGCAAAGAGTGACTTCGACGCGCCGGCCGCGTGCGAATCCAATGAAAAAGCCGCCCGGCGCAAACCGGGCGGCTTTTTTTCAACTGACCTGAGCGGAAAAGCGAACCCGTTCTGGGTTCGCTCCGGCAATTCAGACCACGGCGCTTACGCCGCCTTGGCCTTCGGCTTGCCCATCATCCGCGTGATGTAGTACTGCTGGGCGATCGACAGCACGTTATTGACCACGTAGTACAGCACCAGACCGGCCGGGAAGAAGAAGAACATGACCGAGAACGCGATCGGCATGAACATCATCATCTTGGCTTGAACCGGATCCGGCGGCGTCGGGTTCAGACGCGTCTGCAGGAACATCGAGACGGCCATCAGCACCGGCAGGATGAAGAACGGGTCTTGCTGCGACAGATCGTGAATCCACAGCATCCACGGCGCACCGCGCATTTCCACCGACGACAGCAGCACCCAGTACAGCGAGATGAACACCGGGATCTGGATCACGACCGGCAGACAGCCGCCGAACGGATTGACCTTCTCGGTCTTGTACAGCTCCATCAGCGCCGAGTTCATCTTCTGCGGATCGCCCTTGAAGCGTTCGCGCAGGGCTTGCATACGCGGCGTGATCGCCTTCATGCGCGCCATCGACTTGTAGCTGGCGGCCGACAGCGGGAAGAACACGGCCTTGATCAGCAGCGTGAGCAGCACGATCGACCAGCCCCAGTTGCCGACGTAGCTGTGGATCTTTTCCAGCAGCCAGAACAGCGGCTTGGCGATGATCGTCACCCAGCCGTAGTCCTTCACCAGTTCCAGACCCGGGGCGATGCCTTCCAGCATGCGCTCCTCTTCCGGACCGGCGAACAGCTTCGCAGAGACGTCAGCCGACTGACCCGGCGCAATGGTCGGCACGGCTTCCTTCACGCCCACCCGGTACAGCGCCGGGTCGATCTTGTTCACGTAGATATCGCGCTTGACGCCCTGCTGCGGAATCCACGCCGTCGCGAAGTAATGCTGCACCATGGCGATCCAGCCGTTGTCGGCCTGGTTCGCATAGTCTTCCTTGTTCTTGTCGATGTCGCTGAACGTCATCTTCTGGAAGTGGTGCTGATCCGTGTAGACGGCCGGTCCAATGAACGTGTGCGAGAAGCGCGGCGTTTCGACCGGCTGGCTGTCGCGCACCAGTTCCATATAGACGGTCGGCGTAACCGGCGCCGTACCCACGTTGTCGATCTTCGTATTCACGCCGATCACGTAGCTGCCGCGCGTGAACGTGTACGTCTTCACGACCTTCACGCCACCCTTGACCGGCGACTCGAAGCTGAGCGAGAACGACTTGGCGTCGCCCGTCAGATCGTGCGGCTGGTTGGGCACCGGCGTGTAGATGTCCGTGTGGTTCGGGAAATCGCCGCCCAACAGACCTGTACGCGCCAGATACGTGTGATCCGCGGTGTGGTCGAACAGGGTGATGACGAGGTCCGGCTGCTTGCCGTTGCCCTTGTTGATCAGCGACAGCTTCGACAGCGTACCGCCGCGCGTGTCGATCTCGCCGCTGTAGACGTCAGTCGTAAACGGGATCAGTTGGGCCTGGGCAGCGGGCGCTGCGCCCGGAGCGGAGGTGTCGGTCTGCGGCAAATCGGCAGGCTGGGTTCCCGGCGTGGTTGTTCCCGGTGCTGCGCTGGCCGCGGTTTGCGTCGGCGTGGCGTTCGGGAAGAACATCGACGGGCGTCCGTGGTCGCGTTGCCAGTTGTCGAACAGCATGACCGCTGACATGAAAAATATGACCCATAGGACGGTGCGTTTGATATCCATGCGTTGTCTCAGTGTCGATGGAACGGCGCGTCAGCGCTTTTCAGAAGTGGGAGGCGGGACAAGATCGATGCCGCCCGCCGAAAACGGGTGACAGCGGCAAATACGCCTGGCGGCGAGATAAGTCCCGCGCGCGGCGCCATGATACTGGATTGCTTCGCGCGCGTAATCAGAGCAGGAAGGGTAAAAACGGCACCGGCTGCCGAGCAGGGGGCTCACGGCAACCTTGTAGAAACGCAATAAAGCGAAAAGTACCGTTTGCATGACCAGTGCGGCCAACCGGCGCCGCCCAAGAAGGGATACCGGGGGAGGCTAGCGCGACCCAACTGCTTAACGGGTCGCACGAGCCTCTCCATGAGCGTCATTGGGTCGCAGGCGCATCCGCGGGTGGCGCCTCACGACGGGCAATTTCGCGTGCTGCCTTGTTGAGCAGCTCCTCTATTTCGCTGCGGCACAACGCCTTTAACGGCGGCGACGAGGCGCCCGGCATAGCCTTCTTGTCGAAGCGCGTGTGCAAACGCAGCAGCACGTCCCAACCGCCGAACTCCGCGCGGCGCAGCCGGAAGGCTTCACGCGCGAGACGGCGCACCAGATTACGCGTGACCGCGCGCGGCGCATACTTCTTGCCGATCACGAGGCCCAAGCGCGCGTCGTTGCCGGTGGGCCGGGCGTACACAACGAAGTGTGCGGTGCGGCGCCACGGGCGCAAACGAAAAACGGATGAAAATTCATCCGTTTTTAGCAGCCTTGCGGCTTTGGGGAAGGCGGCTTGCGCTCGCAACGGAACCGAGCCCTGTTGCGGCGCTCCTGCCGTTCCCGCGCTGCCGCGGGCATCGGACATAGCGCGCAATCCGCTCGCCAGCCTTAGATGGCGAGGCGCTTGCGGCCCTTCGCGCGACGGGCGTTGATGACCTTGCGGCCACCAGCGGTCTTCATGCGAACGCGGAAGCCGTGGGTGCGCTTGCGACGGGTAACGGAAGGTTGGTAAGTACGTTTCATGTTGCTCTCACTTGGCAGAGAAATAACCGCGCGAGCATCGCGGAAAGTGCAATGGCCGGTGGTTCAAAAAATTGGTTTTCGCGGAACCCGCTATTTAAACCGGTTTTCTTTTGGTCGTCAATAGTTTAGCGACGTCTTCCACAGGCCGAGCTCGCGGCGGACGTTTGGTCGGTCCCTGTGGATAACTCCCCTTTCCTGGTTGTTTTGGCGGTAGAATCTCGTCCTACTTCCCAAAAATCATGCACGCCGCTCCGGCCCGCTTGCCCCGCAAACCCTTGTGGCACAAGCGCCTGGGGCCGTTCCGCCTGGCCGCTCAGGGCCTTGTTGTGTATCTGCAACAGGCGCGTCGGCGGTTCGCCGTGCAACCATAACGACAGCAACTCGATGAACGAATTCTGGCAACACTGTTCCGCACTGCTAGAGCGTGAGCTTACGCCCCAGCAGTACGTGACGTGGATCAAACCGTTGGCCCCGGTTGCCTTTGATGCTGCGGCGAACACGCTGAGCATCGCTGCGCCCAACCGCTTCAAGCTTGACTGGGTCAAGAGCCAGTTTTCCGGCCGCATTTCCGATATGGCACGTGATTTTTGGCACGCGCCTGTCGATGTCCAATTTGTCCTCGATCCCAAGGCCGGCATGCGCGGCGCGACGGCCTCTGCGCCGGCGCCGCAACGTCCGTCGCAGTTCGCGGGGAACGCCGGCACGGCTGCCGTGGATGCGGCCGTCGGTGCGGTTCAGGCCGCGCAGGGCGCCCGTAGCCATGGCGCCAATGGTGGCGGCAACGGCGCGCATCACCACAATAGTGACGACGGCGCCGATCTCGATCTGCCCAGCCTCGACGCGAACGAAGCCGCTGCGGCGCGCCGCACGTGGCGGCCGGGCCAGAGCGCCGCTCAGCAAGGCAACGCCGAGAGCGATTCGATGTACGAGCGCTCGAAGCTCAACCCCGTGCTCACCTTCGACAATTTCGTGACCGGTAAGGCCAACCAGCTGGCGCGCGCCGCCGCGATCCAGGTGGCCGACAATCCCGGCATCTCGTACAACCCGCTGTTTCTGTACGGCGGCGTGGGCCTCGGCAAGACCCACCTGATTCATGCAATCGGCAATCAGCTATTGATGGACAAGGCCGGCGCACGGATTCGCTATATCCACGCGGAACAGTATGTGTCCGACGTGGTGAAGGCGTACCAGCGCAAGGCGTTCGACGACTTCAAGCGCTACTACCACTCGCTCGACCTGCTGCTGATCGACGATATTCAGTTCTTCTCCGGCAAGTCGCGTACGCAGGAAGAGTTCTTCTACGCGTTCGAAGCGCTGGTGGCGAACAAGGCGCAGGTGATCATCACGAGCGATACGTACCCGAAGGAAATTTCGGGCATCGACGACCGGTTGATCTCGCGCTTCGACTCCGGCCTCACGGTGGCGATCGAGCCGCCCGAGCTGGAAATGCGCGTCGCGATTCTGATGCGCAAGGCGCAGTCCGAAGGCGTGAACCTGAATGAGGACGTGGCGTTCTTCGTCGCCAAGCACCTGCGCTCGAACGTCCGTGAGCTGGAAGGCGCGCTGCGTAAGATCCTCGCGTATTCGAAGTTCCACGGCCGCGAAATCTCCATCGAACTGACCAAAGAAGCGCTGAAAGACCTGCTGACGGTGCAGAACCGGCAGATTTCGGTGGAAAACATCCAGAAGACGGTTGCTGATTTCTACAGCATCAAGGTCGCTGACATGTATTCGAAGAAGCGACCGGCTAACATTGCGCGGCCGCGCCAGATTGCGATGTATCTGGCGAAGGAACTGACGCAGAAAAGCTTGCCGGAAATTGGCGAGCTGTTCGGGGGGCGCGATCATACGACCGTGCTGCATGCCGTGCGTAAGATTGCCGCCGAGCGTGGCACGGATGCGCAGTTGAACCACGAACTGCACGTTCTCGAGCAGACCTTGAAGGGCTGATGCAGCGCTGACCTGACGATGATTCGCCGGGCAAATTCGGGGCAACCGTGGGTTAGGTATGAGGTAACCAAGGGCTAACCGCGCGATCGCAGCAGTTCTGCCTAAAGTTTGGGCAAAAAGAAGGAAAAATCGACCTGTTTATTTCGGAACTCGCCCCCATTTTAGGGGAGCGGTTCCGTTTTCAGGCACAATACAGGTTTAACCGCCCGGCGGCTTGGGGCGGATGTACGCCGTGACTGGCGCAGCGTAGCGCCGGCGGGGGCCGGGGCCGCGTGCAGGAATTGCCGAGTGGGCGCGCAGGCCGTCACATCAACGAAGGAACTCTATGCAACTGGTCAAGACCGAACGCGATAACCTCCTCAGGCCGCTGCAAACCGTGAGCGGCATCGTCGAACGCCGCCATACGTTGCCGATCCTCGCCAACTTGCTGATTACCAAGAACGGCCCCGACGTGTCGTTCCTGTCCACCGACCTCGAACTTCAGATCACCACGCACGGCGACTTCGGCGTGGGCGGTGATTCGGTCGCGACAACGGTAGCGGCGCGTAAGCTGCTCGACATTCTGCGTGCCATGCCCGACGGCCAGGTCACGCTGACGCTGAACGACAAGCGCCTGACGGTCCAATCCGGCAAGAGCCGGTTTGCGCTGCAGACGCTGGCCGCGGACGAATTCCCCACGGTCGCTCAAGCTAAAGACTTCGGCGCGAACCTGGTGGTTCCCCAGAAGACGTTCCGCCAACTGCTCGGCATGGTCCATTTCTCGATGGCCCAGCAGGACATTCGCTACTACCTGAATGGCATGCTGCTGGTGGTGGACGGCGACCAGTTGATGGCGGTTGCGACGGACGGTCACCGTCTGGCGTTCTCGTCCATGAAGATTGAAGGCTCGTTCCCGCGCCAGGAAGTGATCATCCCGCGCAAGACGATTCTGGAACTGCAGCGTTTGCTGGAAGACATCGACGACACGCTGAAGATCGACATTGCGCCGAGCCAGGTGAAGTTCACCTTCGGTCAGGTGGAACTGGTGTCGAAGCTGGTGGAAGGGAAATTCCCGGACTTCCAGCGCGTGATTCCGAAGTCGCACAAGAACCAGTTCCTGATTGGCCGCGAAGAATTGCAGCGTTCGCTGCAACGCGCGGCGATTCTGACCTCGGACAAATTCAAGGGTGTGCGCTGCATCATCGAACCGGGCCAGTTGAAGATCATGTCCACCAACGCGGACCAGGAAGAAGCGCAGGAAGAACTGGAAATTGCGTATACCGGCGACAGCGTCGAT
>Ga0302234_10001226_pt1 | contig 18048 bp, 10 predicted proteins | sample II_Palsa_N3_2_FD_193576 | JGI IMG/M metagenome (GOLD analysis project Ga0302234, IMG submission 193576) | Peat permafrost microbial communities from Stordalen Mire near Abisko, Sweden - II_Palsa_N3_2 | ecosystem: Environmental > Terrestrial > Soil > Palsa > Peat permafrost | place: Sweden... | reverse complement strand
AATGGTGATCTTGCTGCCACCGGTCGGCGGCGTGGGCTTGCTGTCAGACATGGAAATCTCCGGCTGGTAAATCAGGACCTGCAAAAATGTCAGGACGGACATGGCGCCGTCCCGGGCAAACACAAGACGCCCATTTTCGCCCGAATAGACCTCGCTGACCATGCCGGATTCACGCAGCGACGTTTTGAGGCACTGCGCAATGGTATGCGTACGCGGACGCCGGACGCTCAACTTCAGCTGGGCTCGCAACCGGTGATTCGTCCAACTAACGCCACCGTCACTTGGCCCAAATAAAAAGAGCGCGGATAACCGCGCTCTTTTTATTTTTCGAGCAACTGACTGATTGCCACAGAATGGCCTTCAGTCAGTCTCTCTGTACCGCCAAGGCAAATTACTGCCCAGCGGTAGAGGCGCTCGCCGGAGCTGCAGCGGTGCTGGCCGGTGCCGCAGCGGTGCTGGCTGGTGCCATGGCAGCGGTGGAAGCCGGAGCCGGAGTCGGTGCTGCTGCCGGTGCAGCGGTAGCAGCGGCCGGCGGGGTCGAATCAGCCGGTGCCGAAGCGGAATCATCGCTCTTGCCGCAGGCGCTCAGGGACAGGACGGCGGCCAGCGAGGCGGCGCAGATCAGGGTGCGGGTCATCTTCATACAACATCTCCAGATTTAGGGTTGGAAGGAAATTTTTACATCTGACCGGGTTTGATCCGATCGGGGTCCATAAGCTGATCACGACGGGCATCAAAAACGGCTTCCATGCATCGGCGCTGCCGTAAAACTGCCAGGCAACCACGTACAGGCTATCACTTGCCACCGCTGTTGTAGAAGATGGCCTGTTTCAGGGTCGATCGTCTACGTAAACCTTCAGAACAAAAACGGAATGGAATATCCAGGGATCGAGTTGCAACTGCAACCGATGGGCATCGTCAAAACCGGTTTATAGCTCCTCGCTCCATGATAACCGACGTCCAAGCCTCACCACTCATAACCTGTTGTTGGTTAACCATTTGTGAGCATCGATGAACGGAGCTAATGGGCCATCCGCCTACGTCAGTTGATACGTGGACGACATTCTCCCTCGACTCAGCCCCTGACGCTCACGAGGCGCCTTGACCGGGCGCGCTCACGCCGTCGCACCCGCCAGCTTTTCCAGTGCGCAGAGAGACAAGAGAAGATCACATATAGCGCTGGCGTGCTGAGCAGGGTCAGGCTCTGTGAAATCAACAGGCCGCCGATCATCGCGATACCCAGCGGACGACGCAGCTCGGAACCTTCGCCCAGGCCAATGGCGATCGGCAGCGCAGCGAGAATCGCCACCATCGTCGTCATCATGATCGGACGGAAGCGCACCAGGCAGGCCTCGCGCACGGCTTCCAGCGGCGGCTTGTGGTGCTCGCGCTCGGCCACCAGCGCGAAGTCGATCATCATGATCGCGTTTTTCTTGACGATACCGATCAACAGCACCAGGGCAATTTGCGCGATCACCGACAACTCGGTCTCGGTGATCCACAGCGCCAGCAGCGCACCAGCACCAGCTGCGGGCAGCGTCGAGAGGATCGTCACCGGGTGAATCAGGCTCTCGTAAAGCATGCCCAGCACGATATAGACCGTGATGATCGCCGCCGCGACCAGCCACAACATGCCGCTCTGCGACTGCTGGAAACGACGGAAATCGCTGCCGATGTTGAGCTTCATGTCGCCGGGCATGCGCATGTCGCTGGCGGTCGCCTGGATGATCTCCAGCGCCTCGCCTTGGCTGATGCCCGGTGCCAGGTTGAAGCTCAGATCCATCGTGGTCTGCTGGTTTTCGTGGGTCACCTGGGTCGGCGCCAAGCCCGCCTGCTGGTGCGCGAATGCGGTCAGCGGAATCATCTGGCCACTGGTCGACTTCACATAAGTCTTGTCCAGCGAAGCCGGTGATGCGGTCTGGTTCGGCAGCGCGTTGATCACCACCTTGTACTGGTTGAGATCGGAGTAGATCGTCGACACCTGGCGCTGGCCGAAGGCGTCGTACAGCGCACCATCGATCGTGCCGATCGACAGCCCCAGCCGCGAGGCCTTGTCGCGGTCGACGATGATGTCCTGCTCCAGCCCGGCGTCATCGATGTCGCTGCCAACGTCCCTGAGCTTGGGATTTTTCCGCAGCTCGGTCACCAGCTTTGGTAGCCAGGTCTGCAGCTCGGTCAAGTCGTCGCCCTGCAGCGACACTTGGTACTGCGCACCCTGATTGCTGCCCCCGCCACCAAAGCTGGGCAGATCCTGGATCGGGCGCAACCGCACATTGAGGTCGGGATAGCGCGCGGCCTTGGCGCTCAGCCGCGCGAGTGCTGCGAAGGTATCGTCCTTGCGACCCTCGGCGCGGGTCTTCAACTGGATGTCGAACAGGCCACTGGCACCCTGCCGGCTGCTGCCCAGCCGCGAGCCGACGGTGGCCACATCGCGATCCCTCAGCAACATGTCGATCAGGCGCTGCTGGCGACTGACCGAATCCTGAAACGACACGGTCGCACCGGAGGTGGCACGGCCGCGAATCAGCCCGGTGTCCTGCGGGGGAAACAGGCTGGCCTTGACCTGGGTGAACAGGAACAGAGTCACGCCCACCAGAATCAGCGGCGTCAGCGCCAGCATCAGCGCATGGCGCAGCGAGAAATCCAATGCGCGGGTGTAGACCGCAAGCATCTTGTCCTGCATCGATTCCAGCGCAAGATTCAGCCGCGAGGGCTTCTCCGGTTCGCTGTGACCTTTCAGGAACAGACCGCACAGCGACGGTGTCAGGGTCAGCGAGACCAGCGCCGAGATCACGATCGCCGCCACCAGCGTCATCGTGAACTCCTTGAAGAACATGCCCGTGATGCCACCCATGAACAGCAACGGGATGAACACCGCCACCAGCGAAGCGGTGATCGACACGATAGTGAAGCCGATCTCGCGTGCGCCGGCCAGCGCGGCTTCCATGCGCGTCATGCCCTGATCGATATGCCGCACGACGTTCTCGATCACCACAATCGCATCATCGACCACGAACCCGATCGCGATCACCAGCGCCAGCAAGGTGAGGTTGTTGAGCGTGTAGCCGAAGATGTACATCATCATGGCCGCGCCGGCCAGCGACAGCGGCACCGTCAGCGCGGCGATCATCGTGGGCGCAAGACGGCGCAGGAACATCGCCATCACCAACACCACCATGGCCAGGCTGATCAGCAGCGTGGCCTGCACCTCGTGCAGCGAAGCACGGATAGTCGGCGTGCCGTCGAAATAGGGCGTCAGCGTGGTGCCTGGTTGCAGGAAACCGCGCAACTCGGGAATCGCCGCCTTGACCCGATCCACCGTACCGATGATGTTGGCGTCGGACTGCTTGTAGACGTACATCAGCACCGCAGGCTTGCCCTGAAACCAGGCCGCCTGATACGCGTCCTGCTGGCCGTCGTAGACCTTGGCCACGTCGGACAGACGCACCACCACACCGTTCTGGTTGGAGATGATCAGGCTGGAAAAATCGTCAGCGACGTGCAGGGCGTCGTTGGCCGTTACCGCCATGGTGGTCTGACCGTCCGACAGGAAACCCTGCGGCGAGGTAACGTTGGCAGCAGTCAGCGAATTGCGCAGATCGTCGGGCGACAATCCCATGGCGTTCAGCGCGCGCAGGTTGACATCGACGCGCACGGCCGGCGTCGATGCACCCGCGATATCCACCGAAGCCACACCTTCCAGTTGGCGCAGCCGCTGCGCCAGCAGCGAATCGGCCACGTCATACAGGTCACGCGAGGACTGCGTATCCGAAGTCAGCGCGAAGGCAATGATCGGGTCGTCGTTGGGATTGGCCTTCTCGTAACTGGGTGGACTGTTGAGGCCGGAGGGAAGATCGGACTGCGCCGCGTTGATCGCTGCCTGTACGTCGCGCGCCGCGGCGTCGAGATTGCGGCCGCCGTCGAAGATCATGAACACCTGGGTGCTGCCCAGCGAACTGGAGGAGCGCAGCGTATCGACGCCAGTCACCTGGCCCAGATGGCGCTCCAGCGGTGCGGCGACGGTGGACGCCATGGTGCCTGCACTGGCGCCGGCCTGGCTGGCCTGCACAAAGATCACCGGCACCTGGATATCCGGCAGTGCGGCCACGCCGAGCAACGCGTAGCAGATCACACCGACCACAAACACGCCGATGGCCAAGAGTGAGGTGCCGATCGGACGACGGATGAACGGTCCGGAGATATTCATGCCGTGAAATGATGCGCAACGGCGACGTGCGAAAGGTGAAGGCTCATGCAGCCATCAACGTCCACAGGCTGAAAAGGTTGAGTCTGGAAAACAGTTCGCACAAAAATTTTTTAACTCGAAAGGGGGACAAAAATGTGCGGCGCAACGTGCTCATCACCCAGCATGCGAGCGCACCGCCATCAAGTCGAAAGGGGCGAACAGCTCGCGCCGCGCCCCTTTCGCTTCGCGCCGTCCGCGCATCGCGGAACGGCCGCCATCGGACCGCTGGACTCACGTCGTTCTCCGCACCCGGCTCGGTGCCTGCGCATGGGCCAGCGCACGCCGCTCGCGGCGCGCCTCCATCCAGTCGGAGAACCGTTCCATATGCAGATAAATCACTGGCGTGGTGTATAGCGTGACCAGTTGCGACAACAGCAGACCGCCGACAATCGACACACCCAGCGGACGACGCAGCTCCGAGCCGATGCCGTTGCCCAAAGCCAGTGGCAACGCGCCGAGCATGGCCGCAGCAGTAGTCATCATGATCGGACGAAAGCGCAACAGGCAGGCACGACGAATCGCATCACGCGCGCTGAGGCCGGTGCGCTTCGCCTCGATCGCGAAGTCGATCATCATGATTGCGTTTTTCTTGACGATACCGATCAGCAGCACGATGCCGACGATGCCATCCACCGACAGGCTCATGCCGCACAGGATAAGCGCCAGCAACGCACCCACACCCGCCGGCGGCAACGTGGAGATGATCGTCAGCGGATGGATGTAACTCTCGTACAGCACGCCAAGCACGATGTAGATCACGATGATCGCGGCCAGCAGCAATAGCACTTCGTCACCGAGGCTGTTGGAGAATTCGGCAGCCTTGCCGATGAACTGTCCGCGTACCTGCGCCGGAAATTTCAGTTGCTGCTCGACCTCGTGAATCGCATCGACACCCTGCGACAACGAATAACCAGGCGCCAGATTGAACGATAACGTCACCGCCGGCAGCTGTTGCGAGTGACTGACCACCAGCGGTGCCGTGGTGACAACCGATGAAGCCAGCGAGGCGAGCGGAATAATGCCGCCCGTGCCGATGATCACGCCGGTATTGGCGACGCCGACGCCGGTGCTGGTGGACGAATTGCTCGAAGCAGCCTGACCGAAGCTGGTGGCATTGCTGCCGGTCAGCGCACCGTTGCCATTGCTCTTCACCGCCAACTGATTCAGCAGCGCCGTGCTGTTGCGGAACTGCGGCGCCACTTCGAGCACCACGCGATACTGGTTGAGCTGGGTGAAGATGGTCGAGATCTGGCGCTGGCCGAACGAGTCGTACAGCGTGTCGTCGATGGTCTGCACCGGCACACCGAGGCGGCTGGCCTTGTCGCGGTCGATGGTGAGCTTGAGCGCCGTGCCTTGATCGGCGAGATTGTTGTCGACGTCTGCGAGTTCAGGCCGCTGGCGCAGCGCCTGGGTCATCTGGCTGGCGTAGCCGGACAGCTCGGTCGAGTTCACGTCGGACAGCGAGTACTGGTATTCGGTGGCCGACACCTGGCTGTCCAGCGTCACGTCCTGCACCGGTTTCAGGTAAAGCGCGACGCCGGGAATATTGGCCGCGGCCTGCTGCAGGTTGGCGACCATGGTATCGAGATTGGCGCGATCACCACGATCCTTCAGCACGATGCTGAGCTGGCCCTGGTTCAAGGTCGGATTGACCGAACCCGCGCCGATAAACGCCGCCACACCGGCCACACCATCGATCTTGCGCAGCGCATTGGCCACCGCCTGCGTACGTTGCTCCATCTGCGGAAACGCCACGTTCTGATCGGCCTGCACCACGCCGGTGATCATGCCGGTGTCCTGCTCCGGCAGCAGACCCTTGGGAATGATGATGTACAGAATGATGGTGATGAACACGGTGATACCCGCGACCACCATGGTCAGCCGCTGGTGGTCGAGAATCCAGTCGAGCGAACGCTCGTAGCCGCCGACGATGCGCGTCCACGCATTTTTCTTGCCTGCCGTGGCGTGACGCTCATGCACGTCATCACTCCAGCTTTCATCGGAGTGGGGCAAAGCGTCGGCCTTCAGCAGATATGCACACATCATCGGCGTCAGTGTCAGCGACACCAGCATCGAGATGACCACCGCGATAGTCAGCACCCAGGCAAACTCGTGGAACAGCCGGCCGGTAACACCAGGCATCAGCAGCAATGGCAGGAATACCGCGACCAGCGATACCGTCAACGACAGCACGGTGAAGCCGATTTCCTTGGCGCCGACTTCCGCCGCTTCCTTGCCGTCCATGCCTTGTTCGATATAGCGCACGATGTTCTCGATCATCACGATCGCATCGTCCACCACGAAGCCCGTGGCCACCGCCAGCGCCATCAGTGACAGGTTGTCCAACGACATGCCGGTGAACGACATCACCGCAAACGTGCCCAGCAGGGACAGCGGCACGGCCACCGACGGAATGACCGTGGCCCACAACCGACGCAGGAACACGAAGATCACCGCCACCACCAGGCCGATGGTGATCAAGAGTGTCATCTCCACATCGTGCACCGAGGCACGGATGGTCACCGTGCGGTCGGCGAACACATCCAGATGCACATCGGCCGGCAACACCGCCTTCAGCTGCGGCAGGATCTGCCGGATCGACTGCACCGTCTGCACGATATTCGCACCGGGCTGGCGACGGATGTCCAGCAGCACGGCCGATTTGCCGTTGGCCCAGGCGGCTAGCTGGTCGTTCTCCACGCCGTCAACCACGCTGGCTACGTCGGACAGGCGCACCGGCGCGTTGTTGCTGTAGCTGATGATGGTGCTCTTGTATTCCTCGGCAGTCGCCAGCTGATCGTTGGTGCCGATGCTGTAACTCTGCGTGGCGCCATTGAGCGTGCCCTTGGGCGCGTTGACGTTGGCCTCGGTAAGCGCGTTGCGCACGTCCTCCATCGTCAGGCCGAGGTTGGCCAGCTGCGCCGGATTCACCTGCACACGCACGGCCGGGCGCACGTTGCCGGCGATTGACACCAGACCTACGCCCTGCACCTGCGCCAGCTTCTGCGCCAGGATCGAGTCGGCGTAATTGTTGACGTCACGCAGTGGCAACGAGTCGGACGTGAGCTGCAGGGTGAGGATAGGCGCATCGGCCGGGTTCACCCGGTTGTACACCGGCGGATACGGCAAAGTGCTGGGCAGCGTGCCACGCGCCTGGTTGAGCTCGGACTGCACGTCCTGCGCGGCAATATCGATGTCGCGATCCATGTTGAACTGCAGCACGATGGTCGACAGACCCGCCGACGAATCGGAGGTCATCATCGCCAGGCCGGAAATCTGGCCCAGGTTGCGTTCCAGCGGCGTGGTCACCAGTGACGCCATGGTCGCGGCGCTGGCACCGGGATACTGCGTGGTCACGACCAGGCTGGGCGCCTCGATTTCGGGCAGCGCCGATACCGGCAGCTCACGGTAGCCAAGGATGCCGAGCAGCAGTACCGCCACCATCAGTAGCGAGGTGGCGATCGGTCGGCGGATGAAGAGGGTCGAAAATCCCATGGCGTGTGGTAACCGTCAGCTGGCGTGGTCGTGAGCGACCGTCAATGAACCTTGCGCGATGGCGCTACGCAAAGGCAGGCTGTCGCGGGTGACCGGCGACTTCGCCGCGATCACCCGCCGGATGAAGCGCAATTCGTCAGCCACCGCCACGACGGCCGCCACCACTCTTCTGCTTGGCCTTCAACTCGGCATCGCTGGGTGCAGGCGGCACTTCGCCAGGTTTCAGCGCCTGGACCTTGCTGCCGGGCTTGAGCCGGAACTGGCCTTCGGTCACCACCTGATCGCCAACCGCCAGACCCTTGCTGATCATCACGTTGCTGGCACCCACTTCGTTGGCCACGGTCACCGGCTGCATCTTGACCGTCTTGTCGTCCTGCAGCTGATAGACGTAGTCGCCGTCCGGACCACGTTGCACCGCCTGCGCCGGGATCACCAAACCACCGGCCGTGGTGCTCACCTTCAGCTGGGTGTTGATGAACTGACCCGGCCAGAGGTTGCTGTCCAGATTCGGGAACTGCGCGCGCAGCTTGAACGTGCCGGTGGTGGTATTGATCTGGTTGTCGATCACCTGCAGTACGCCGCCGCTCGCCAGCGGATGCGCGTCGGTCTTGTCCAGCGCCGCCACCTCGAGCTGGGCGCCACCCTTGATCGCATTGCGCACGGTTTCCAGATTCTGCTCGGGCAAATAGAAGATTACGTAGATCGGATGGATCTGGGTCAACGTGACGATCGCCGTGGTGGTGGTCACCACGTTGCCCGGATCGACGCTGCGGATACCGGTGACGCAATCGCACGGCGAGATGATCTTGGTGTAATCGAGCTGCACCTTGGCCGACTTGACCGAGGCAGCGTCAGACGCGACGGTGGCCGTGTCCGACGCCACGGTGTTGCGGTAGGTGTCCATATCCAGCGCGGCGACATAGCCTTGCGCCACCAGCGCCTGGTTTCGCTTGAGCGTGCTTTGCGCCGTGCCCAGCAGCGCTTCGTCCTGTTTCTGCTTGGCGAGGGCCTGGTCGTAATTGGCCTGGTAGGTGCGTGGATCGATCTGCGCCAGCACATCACCCTTCTTCACCGACTGACCCTCGGTGAAGTTCAGCGTCATCATTTCGCCGCCGACCTGTGGGTTGATGGTCACCGTATTGAGCGCCTGCACCGTGCCCAGGCCGGTGAGATAGATCGGCACGTTCTGGCTGACCACCGGCTGCACGGTGACCGGCACCGGCGCGGCATCCTTGTCGCCCTGCGCATCCTGGCCCTTGGCCGCTGCACTGCTATCGGCACCCGCGCCATGACGATGATGGCCACCGGCCGTCTCTGCCGGCTTGTGCAGCAGTCGGAAGCCCACTAAAGCCACCACGATCACGGCAATAACGATCAGGGTGATCTTCCAAAAACGCGACATGTAAAACTCCTGGACTTGAAACAGCGCGGCAACGGGGTCCACAACGGGGTGCCATACACCAGTCCAGCATGCACGGCTTGTGTGTCTGAAGTTTGTCGGGTCTCACCCGGTCGACACAATGGCCGACAGACTCCTCTGGGGTGAAAGCATAGGTGCAGTGGAACGAACTTGAACAATGCCAGTTGACAGGGGTAGAGCATGACCGATGGCAGGGTTCGATATTTGCAGACCTCGTTTTTGCGACATCGTTCATGCGCCGCGCTCGCCCAGCTGTCGAAGCAGCACATCCGTGATGTTAGTCCGCGGAGGCCTGAAACTTGCCGCACGCTTCGTCTATAATCCGGCGCTGGTTGCCTTTGAGCGGGCATGGCAACCTCGCGCAACGGCCTGACCCGCGACTACGGCGGTTCTGGCCTCGCCATACCACCGGTGCAACAGAACAGCTAATCAGGTACGCCGGAACAGCCTCCCTGGCTCACCGCCCTGCCTACTGAAAGGAGTACGTGCGTGAGCGGTCCCATGAGCAATTCCGACAAGACCACCATCCGTCAGCTTGGCATCATGGTCGGCGGCCTTGCTGTGCTGACGGTCGTATTGATGTTCGCCGGCTACGAGATTTACGACCACGCGCCGAAGGAAACCGATCCGAACCAGTCGGCTGCGGTGGTCGATCGCATCACACCAGCTGGCGCCGTTTATGCCGGCAATACCGGCCGCGCCGCGATGCAGGCCGCTGCCGATGCCGCCGCCAAGGCCGCTGCCTCGCAGGTGGCCTATGGCGGCACCACCGACGGCAAGGTCATCTTCGACAACCTGTGCACCAGCTGCCATACCGCTGGCGTCGCTGGTGCGCCCAAGGTCGGCAACAAGGCGATGTGGGCGCCGCGTATCGCCGAAGGTCTCGACACGCTGATCAAGCACGCTACCGAGGGTTATCACGGGCCGGACGGCAACTTCATGCCGGCCAAGGGTGGCAACCCGGCGCTGACCGACGCACAGGTCAAGGCCGCGGTGACATGGATTGTTGACCAGGCAAAATAAGCACCGATTCCATCGCCGTTGATTCATTGCAACGCCGCCTTCGGGCGGCGTTGCTGTTTGCGCACTGGCCCACTTTTCCTGATCACGGGTAGTTCATCGCAAAAAAACGTCATTTCGATCTGCTAGCGTCAGCACCCTGTCGTCACGCTTCCAGCTTCTGCACGTATTCATCGGAACCCCTTTATGTCGTTACGTTTCGCGTCACTTGTCGCCTTGGCAACCGCCCTGCTCGCCGGCTGCGCCGGCCAACACGTGAAACTGCTGGACGGCATGCAGGCAAAAGTGGCGATTCTGGAAACCACCGACATCCACTCCAACGTCCTGAGTTATGACTACTACAAGCTCAAGCCGGACAGCACGCTGGGCTACGAACGCACCGCCACGCTGATCCGCCGCGCCCGCGCGCAGTTTCCCAACACCTTCCTGTTCGACAGCGGCGATACCATCCAGGGCAGCGTGCTGGCCGACTACCAGGCGCTGGTGAAACCCTTCGCCTGCGATCAGGAGCTGGCGATCTACCGCGCGATGGATGCGGTCGGCTACGACGGCGGCACCGCCGGCAATCACGAGTTCAACTACGGCCTGCGCTTTCTCTCGCAAGCTACCGGCACACCGATGAACGTCGACGGCGGCCACACTGATCATTGCGCCGGCCCGCATTTTCCGCTGGTGCTGGCCAACGTCGACAGCGTGCGCGACGGCAAGCCGATCTTCCAGCCGTGGACGGTGGTGACGAAAACCATCGAGGCCTACGCAACCGACGGCAGCAAGGTCAGAGTGCCACTGAAGATCGGCATCATCGGTTTCACCCCGCCACCGATCATGCAGTGGGACAAGCAAAACCTCGCCGGCAAGGTCACCGTCACTGGCGTGGTCGAGGCCGCGCAGAAATACCTGCCGCAGCTGCAAGCACAGCATCCCGACCTGATCGTGGCGATTCTGCACGGCGGCCTCGACACCGCGCCATACACGTCGGCGATGGAAAACGGCGGCTGGTACCTGGCCGGTGTGCCCGGCATCGACGTGCTGCTGCTCGGTCACGCACACACCGAGTTCCCCGGTCCGCACTATGCCGGCATGAAAGATGTCGATGCCGAGCGCGGCTTCGTCCGCGGCGTGCCCGCGGTGATGGGCGGCTTCTTCGGCAAGGATCTGGGCGTAATCCAGCTGACACTCGACCGACAGCAGGGCCACTGGGCGATCGACCGCAGCCAGTCGCACAGCGAAGTGCGGCCGATCTGCGCGGCTGTCGCTGGCGCAAACAAGCTTGTTGCGAAACCCGACTGCGTACCTGCCGATCCGCAGATTGCGCCGCTGCTGGAAAAAACCCAGGTAGCGGCGATCGCCTACGTCAACACACCGATCGGCGAAAGCACCGTACGCATGAGCAGCTACTTTGCCGACGAGGGCAACATGACCGCGCTGGCCGCCGTCAACGCGGCGCAAGCCGACTATGCGCGCAACGAACTTCCGCGCACGCATCCCGAACTACGCGACGTACCGGTGCTGTCCAGCGCCGCCGCATTCCGCACCGGCTTCGGCGGCCCCGACGATTACACCGACGTCGCCGCCGGCCCGCTGACCTTGCGCAGCGCCGCCGACCTGTACTTCTATCCCAACACACTAGCCGCGGTGAAAACCGACGGTGCCGGCCTCAGGGCATGGCTGGAGAAATCTGCCGAGCGCTTCAACCAGATCGATCCGAACAAGGCCGGCGAGCAGCAGCTCATCAACGACAAATACCCTGGTTTCAACTTCGACCAGATCCAGGGCGGTATCCACTACGTGGTCGACCTATCGAAGCCCGTCGGCCAGCGCATCACCACGCTCATCTATCACGACAAACCAGTGACGCCCGACCAACCCTTCGTCATCGTCACCAACAACTACCGTGCCAGCGGCGGCGGCCACTTTCCTGGCCTCGACGGCAGCAATATCGTCCTCGCCGCTCCGGATGGCACCCGCGAAATTCTGGCCGACTGGTTGAAAGACAAAAAGCAGATCGGCGCGAAGGATCTTGAAACGACGTCATGGCAATTCGCGCCGCTGAAAACGCACGGCTCAGTGGTGTTCAGTGGCGCCAGCGGCAAGCAGGATGTGGCGCATGCGACCGGACTCCGAGGTATCCGCCAACTGAAGGACCTTGGCGACGGCATAGCTATCTACGCAATCGACTTGTCCGAGTAATCACCCGCCAGATAGTTTGACTAGCCTATCTATGTCGACCGAGTCTGTGTGAGAACGCAGCCGTGCGTTTGGGGCTGATCAAGATTTGCTCAGATTGACGTGTGTACGTTTGGCTCTGAACCACTGATGCTCGAACAAGTTGCCGAAAATCGCCTCGACCCGTAGCAGGCATCCCGTGTTCGTATGACGAATGGCACGGCAGTACTTCTGACACGCGTAGGTTAGATAGGTACAGCGCACATTCGTCATTCGCTTGAAGTTACGCAGAGCTTGGCATTAGTCCAGGTGCGGGGTGCGCCGCTCAACTTAGGTAGCGGTCAATACGATCACGCCTTCTGCGCGTCAGAATTTAAGGATGCCAGAACATGGATACGAGCCGCAGGACAGCATATGGCAATCGTCCTCGACCAGGAGATGGGCATATGAAATCCCGGATTCTGCTTACTTGCCTGGTCGCGCTGATGAGCATGGCCAGCGGCGTTTGTCTGGCGGGTAGTCATCCGGCGCCAAAGCCAAGCGCGGCGCCGGAGCGTTTGTACTCAGCTATGGAATTGCGCTCGGACTTCGAACAGATGTACCGCGAACTTAAAGCGGCGCACTTCGATCTCTATGCATTCACGCCAAAGCCAGAACTTGATCGACTGTACGCTCGGACGCTTGCAGGGTTGAGTCGGCCGCTAACTCTGCCGCAGGCAAAAAACCAATTCGAGTTGTTTGCTGCCGCCGTACACATGGGCCATACGCGCGTCGACTCGCCAGCATCGGATTGGGCGCGGTACAGAAAACATGGCGGCCGGGCTTTTCCACTGCAGATAAGAATTGCCGATGGTCGCGTTTACGTAGCGGAAAACCTCAGCGGTTTGGATACGATCCGACAAGGGGATGAAATAACCAGCCTCGACGGGGAAAGCCTATCGCGCTGGCTGGAGCGGACCGAACGGCATGTATCCGCGGAGACGCCATACATGGCCCATTCGCTGATGGAGTATGACTTTCCCACTTATGTCTGGGTCGAACTTGGCGCGGTTGACGGTTTCGATATCGTATTGAGCAGGGTCGGTTCCGCTTCTCAGCGTCTGCACATACCGGCTCGCACCAGCGCTGAAATGGACGCAGCTCGTAAACAGCAGCCGCCAGTTCTTGATCTGGAAAAGCCATTGCGCGATTCGAGGATGCTCAGCGATAGCGTCGCGTACCTTCGTCCGGGGCCGTTTTACAACGCGGAGGCAAAGACCGGAGCCGAAGAGTGGGACGTTTCCAGCTTTCGCCAATTCATCGATAGCGCATTCGAAAGTTTTTCCGAAGCGCACGCGGCAAGCGTGATCATCGATCTACGCGGTAACCCTGGCGGCGACAACCTCTTTAGCGATGTCCTGGTCTCCTGGATTGCCACTCGCCCATTCCGCTTTGCCTCGCAGTTCAAGATAAAAGTGAGTGAGGAATCCACGGCCGCGAACCAGGCCCGGATCGCGAATGATGCCGCAGCAGCCGGGCCCATTTCGCAAAAGTACGCAAACCTCTACGCACACGCGTCAAGCGGAGATATCGTTGATTTCGATATTCCATTGGCTTATCCGCGTCCGGGAAAGCGCTTTAACGGCAAGGTATTTGTTCTGATCGACCGCCAGTCCTACTCGGATGCCGTATCGGTAGCCGCTCTCGTTCAGGACTACAAATTCGGCGTCATTCTGGGAGAACCAACGTCCGACATGGCGACGACCTATGGCGCGATGGAGCAGTTCACCTTGAAAAACACCAAGCTCTTGGTCGGCTATCCCAAAGCAAGAATTGTCCGGCCGAATGGAGATCTGCGCGAGAAGAGAGGCGTTACACCGGATATACAAATACGGATCCCCATTGTGCAATCCGTAAACGACGAGGTACTGCGCCAGGCAGAGATCATCGCGCAGCATAATTGATGACCGTAGATAGATTACGGCAAGCAATCGTTTGAGACCGCCGTTGTGAACAGACACTGCGTGTGTCCGCTTCTCCGTCCGAGTCTTGAAAGTAGTGGCGCTGCCCCGTGTGTTGAGCCGTGTTCACTTGCAGGACATCTGGCACAAAGGAGACTGGGTGGTCTGAGCTCCGGGAGCAGTAGTGCAATACGGTATGGTTGTTGAACCTTTTCTTGCCCGTATAGGCGGGCGCCGGTACATGTTCTGGTGCGCTTTGTTGCTTACCGCGTGCCTCGGTCCGACATTTGAGACTCATGCTCGTGGCGTAGAGACGCATACGCTCAAAGGCTCGTCGCGCGGTCAGTCTGCAGATCAACTATCCATCCAGATCGATAGCGATCGGCTGACCCTATCTGTCACCGACGTTCCGCAGGTTTATCTTTATGGCGTTATCGACGCCGACGCGCCTCAACGTGTTGCCGCGTTGATGAAGTCGGGAAAGATCCCCAACGGCTCCGATATCTATCTGAATTCCTCGAGCGGAAACCTGAGTGCAGGCCTGGCGCTGGGGCGTCTGTTTAGGGCCGGTTCGATGGTCACGCACCTGGGCAAGCCAAGACGCAAGGGGGAGATCAACACGGCTGTCTGCGTGGGTGCATGCACCTATGCTTACTTCGGAGGACTCTATCGGTGGGCGGCCACCGGTAGTGATCGCATCGGTCTGTCCTCGTACCACACGATGGACCCGGCAGTGAGCGGCATTGGCCAGGCGCAGCAGACCTCGGACGAAGTCGTTTCGTATCTGAAGGACATGGGCATCAATCCCAGTGCGCTTACGCCTATGCTGACCACATCACACGATGCGGTGGTATGGCTGACGGCAGATCAGATGATTTCATCGGGACTGGCCAACAACGGACGGCTGCCCCTCACGGCGAAATACCAGCCATCCGCCACTGGACTCTATCTGGTGCTCGATCAGGTCGACCGTCACGGCGAGCACCGAATGACGATCGAGTGCAAGCGCGGTCTCGTGACGCTTACCGCGATCAATCAGGTGGGCGCAGCCCGTGCAAAAGATATTGTGGCGCGTGGCGCAAGATCGTATTTCGAGATCAACCGACAAGAAACGCTGACGCAACCGCGGGATGGTGCCAGTGTCGCGAACGATTCGGTGACGATGACCCGGCCCTATCCGCCCGCTCGCCTGGAATACATCATTTTTGCGCAATCCGTCGGTGCATGGGTCGGCGACAGCAATAACGCATTTCGTAACGGCTTTACCTTCTACCTCGAACCTGTCAGAAGTACCCTCAAGGACTATTACAACGCCTGTTGGCAGGCGGCGCCGTGGCCAACCAAACAAAATCCAAATCCCTGACAGCGGAAACAAACGCGTCCGTGACATTGTCCAACCGACTGACCGCTGATCGTTACACAGGCACTTAGCCGTCCGTTTTTCGCTCGATGCGGAAGCGGCGGCTCCCATGTGGACTCTCTAAGAGTCGGTTCACGATTTCCTGAGCGGCAAAGCCAAGAAGGCCGAATGGCTTCATCTTGTTCGCTCCACTTGGGGAAGTCGCTCGGCAACGTTCGCCACTGGCAGCCCGCGCGCAGCAGGTACAACACCGCGCACTACACTTCGTATCAGATCCACGATCCGGGGCTTGGTCTTCCGGCGGGCCTGCTCTGGCAACGGTCGGACCTGATCGAACCGTTCGCGACTCATATCGCTGGGATAGCTCTTCTTACACATTCCCATTATCAGGAATGTCGGGGAGATCGTGAACAGGCCCTAAGACTATTTCTCATTGACACGGAGAGAGGCCGCAATGTAATAAAACTGGAGGGGTATGACGACGTTTACGGACTTTCGGCGCAGGCTGATGGAACGACGGGTACGTAACCCTTTCAACTCAGGGAGTGGAGACCATCATGCTCAAGAGGATAGGGCTTACGCCCTGGCCGCAACAGCTAGTCATCGTCGTGGCATTCTGCGGAGCGTACCTGCTGCTGCGCAGCGTTTCGTTGGTCTATTACGGTTACTGGATGCCCCAAGCCGGGATCTGGCTGGCTGGTGTGCTGCTGCTGCCGCGTCGGTTCTGGGCGGCCCTGCTGGTCACCAATCTCGTGGCTTTTATCCCCGTCGCTTATGCCTGTTTTGACCAATACGGTTGGAGTGGGTCGCTATTGCATCTGATTCCGACATCGGCTTTTGCCATGGTGGTGGCATGGCCGCTGCGTGCACATCTCCCTGGCACGGTATCCGGCAAGTGGGTACTCGAATCGATCACAGCCAAGCATATGGCGGCGCTGCTGGGCTGTACCTTCGCCTTCGCGCTGCTTTCAGCAGCCGATAGCACCTTGCAACTTATTCTGACGTTTCAGCCGGAAGATAACGGTCCCGCCTGGGTTTGGCTTTGGGCGCCGCGCTATCTATTGGGAACCTATCTGGGCTGTCTGACGGTGGGGCCGCTGGCGCTGGCCATCCACCAAGCCGTTCGTCGGGCGGACTCCTGGCGTGACCTGGGTCGGCAGATGGGCAGCAGCCGTCTATTGCTCGAAGGCGTGGTGCTCGGACTGGCGTGCGTCGGGCTGCTGACGGCGATGGGCGTGGGTGTCGCCGGCGACATATGGCGTCAGGCCGCGCGTATGGCCCTGTTTTTGCCAGTGGCTTGGATGGCCGTGCGCTATGGCTGGCAGGGCGCCGCGGTGGGCGGCACCGCCGCCAGCGTTGGCATCCTGCTGAGCATGCCCGCGCACTACGATCCGGGCGTCATCAGCGCGCAGAACTTTATGGCCATTTTTCTCACGGTGTTACTGCCGCTGGGAGCGAAGATCAACTGGCTCAATGAGCAGGAGCGGCAGCTGGCGAGCGATCATGTGCAGGTCCGGCAAGCGGCGCGCCATGAAATCTATCAGGGCGAGCTGCGGCTACGTCGTGGCATGGAGATGCAGGGACAGGCCCATGATTACATCAAGGAGGGTTATGGCCGCCTGCTCGAACGCGTCCGCGACGTGCTTCCTGAAAATGAGCTGCATTACTTCCGTACACTGCTGCTTCTGGTCCAGCGTTTCACGTCCTCGGTGCAAGAGAGTTTTCTTCCATCGCCGTGGCAGTGGCCACGCCTGGGCTTGCCTACGGCGCTCTGGGGCGGCGCGATCGCTGAAACCATGGAAGAATGTGGCATCATCTTCGATGGCCACGTCTCGGAGCGGGTAAATCTGCTGACGCCAGGCGCGCAGTGGACGCTCTACCGGCTGGCCTGCGAAGCGGTGGCATATACGCTGATGCAATCGCCAGCCACGCCATGTATCCGCCTCTACGTACGGGTGATGATGGTGGGACCGACGCGCAACATACCCTGGACAATGCTGGTCGTGGCCGGCGAACCCGAACCGCCCACGGCGCAGCCCCTGCTGATCGCGCTACCCAAGAGCAGCCACTTGCTACTGTCTCGACTCGGCGCCATGGGTTTGGATCTTGCCGGTATGCGGGATCGGGCCAGCCTTTACCAAGGCAGGCTGCGCTCCAACAAGCGTCGGCAACGTATTAGCGTGTCGTTGCTGGATACACCTGACGTAAAGCTCGACGCTGGATTCGCCGCAAATAAAGGTCGACGCGCAGTTAGCGTGGCGTGAGACTGGCGACAAGACGGTGATGCAATAGCGACGGCTGCATGGAATACGTTTGGTACTTAAACTGATGAATGTGAATTCGCGAACAGAGGGGACACCATGATTCGACACAATGTATTGCGTGCACCATTGTTGGCTGG
>Ga0302234_10001225_pt1 | contig 18068 bp, 19 predicted proteins | sample II_Palsa_N3_2_FD_193576 | JGI IMG/M metagenome (GOLD analysis project Ga0302234, IMG submission 193576) | Peat permafrost microbial communities from Stordalen Mire near Abisko, Sweden - II_Palsa_N3_2 | ecosystem: Environmental > Terrestrial > Soil > Palsa > Peat permafrost | place: Sweden... | reverse complement strand
AATGGAAACCGCTGGAGCGACTGAGCGACGATCAGCCCAAGGCGATTCGCGATCAAGCGCTGGTATTGCGCAAACGGCTGGCGGAGCCCAAGTGAGCAAATGCTCCACGTGATGGAGACTCAGTGGCCACCAGGCGGCGGAAACGCCAGCACCTGCTCGGTATAGGTTTCGATCACTGTGCTGAAGGGGCGATTGTCCGCCGCATATAGAACCGCGCGATGTTGCAACACCTGATGCGGTATCGAAAGCTCAACGCGCCCCGATGGCGAGACATCACCATGCATTTCCCAGCCTGCCGGCAACGGCGACCATAGCAGCTTCGCATCCAGCGTCTGTCGACGAAAATGCAGCGGCAGCACCACCCGACCGAACGGTATGTCGGTGTGATCGAGTTGCTCGTTCATCGCAGCGGTCAGCCGCGACGGCACATACCAGTTATCCGCCTCGGAGAGTATGTGCTCACCGCAGCGCAGCATCACACGGCGATAGCGCACGGGCTCACCTGGCGCAATCTGTAGCTGCGCGCGAAGGTCGTCAGGCAGCGATTTGTCTTCACCTGTGACGCGTTGCGCACTGATTTTCGCTGGTTCCGCCATGTGGTGATCGCCACACCAGCGCTCCAGCGTCAACGTGGCGCTGTCGTGGCTGAGCAAATCGGCGTTGAAGGTTTGCAGCAAGGCTAGCGCTTCAAGTCTGCCCATCGGCGTATCGGGCCAAGTCGTTGCTGCATCACGCGCTGACGCGCTGCCGGTCAGCAGACACAGCGCGAGCGCCGTTATCAGCGAGTACGTTTGTCGCATATTGATCACAACCCCCTCGCTGCCTGAGCCACCGCGCGGAACAGCGCGCGTCCTTTGCTCATCGTCTCCTCCCACTCGGCGGCAGGATCAGAGTCGTAGACGATGCCGGCACCGGCCTGCACGTGCAGGCGACCGTTCTGGATCACCGCCGTGCGGATCGCAATCGCGGTGTCCGCATCGCCCCACCAGCCGATCCAGCCGATCGCGCCGGCGTAGATGTTGCGCTTGTACGGCTCCAGCTCCTGGATGATTTCCAGTGCGCGAATCTTCGGCGCGCCGCTGAGCGTGCCGGCCGGGAATGTCGCCTTGAGCACGTCCATATAGCTGAGGCCGGGCAGCGCATCGCCCTGGACCTGCGAGACGATATGCATCACGTGCGAGTAGCGCTCGATCGCGAACGATTCGCTCACTTCCACGCTACCGGTTTCGCTGATGCGGCCAATGTCGTTGCGACCCAGGTCGATCAGCATCACGTGCTCGGCGCGCTCTTTCGGATCGGCCAGCAGCTCGGCTTCCAGTGCCAGGTCTTCCGCCTCGGTACCGCCGCGCTTGCGCGTGCCGGCGAGCGGACGCACGACGACCTTGCCATCTTTCAGACGCGCCAGAATTTCCGGCGACGAGCCGACGATCTGCGTATCGCCAAGGTCGACGAAGTACATGTACGGCGACGGATTAAGCGCACGCAACGCGCGGTATACATCGATCGGCCGCGCGTTGAACCCTACGCTGAGCCGCTGCGACGGCACCACCTGAAAAATGTCGCCGGCGCGGATGTATTCCTTCGCGCGCTCGACCATGGCTTCGAATTCCTCGCGCGTGAACGACGAAGTGAAATCGCTTTCGTCCACCAGCGCCACGGACTGCGTCGGCGACGGATACGAGGCACCTCCCTGCCGCAGGCGATAGACCAGCGCGTCGAGCCGACGCTGCGCCACGGCATACGCCTGCGGCTGCAACGGGTCGGCATGCACGATCAGGTACAAGCGACCCTTGAGGTTATCGAATACTGCCACTTCTTCGGCCAGCATCAGCAACACATCGGCCGTGCCCAGTTCATCGGCGCGATCCCACTGCGCCAGCCGCGGCTCGATGTAGCCGATGGTCTCGAAGCCAAAGTAGCCGACGAGACCACCGCTGAAGGCCGGTAGCTCGGGCAGCCGCGGTACGTCGTACTGCTGGCGAAGCACTTCGATTTCGGCCAGTGGATCGGCGACATGGCGACGCTCGGTCACCTCGCCCGAATCCTCCACCTCCAACTCGTGTCCGCGCAACCGATACACGCGCTTGGCCGGCAGGCCGATGATGGAGTAACGCCCCCAAGTGGCGCCACCCTCGACCGATTCAAACAGGAAGGTGTAGCGGCCGTCGGCCAGCTTCAGGTACACCGACAGCGGCGTGTCGAGGTCGGAAAACACCTCGCGCACCAGCGGTATGCGCGTATGACCCTTGGCCACCAGCGCATCGAATTCGTCTCGGGAGATCACAAGCAGTTCTGACTCAGGGAAGCGGCTGCTGAAGATAGCAGGCTGCGGCCGCGTCGGCACGATGGCGCATACCCGGCTTGATACGTTCCGCAGGCACGTCTACTCTCGATTGGAAGGAACAGGGGAAATGCAAGGTGGATCGCTACGGCACAATGACTGTCGGCTCGCTAGCCGGCAAGCAACGGCTGCTCTCGCCTGAGCTCCTGTTGCCACTAAATTCGGCGTTGACAGTGGCAGCCTCATGGCTACTTCACCATCGATTTCTCAGTAGGAATTGCCAGCGCCTGTATTTTCAAAAACCAGTCAAACCGTTCCAACAAGCACGGACGGTCTTTTGAAAGTGCCGGCTCGATTGGCAATCATGCAGCTTCATCACGACGACAGGGGATTTCACCGTGACAATTGACGACCAGATATGGATAGGCCAGAACGGCGAAAAGTACGGCCCGTACCCCGAAGCAACCGTTCGCCAGTGGCTGGCCGAAGGGAAGTTCGCTGCCGATGCGCTGGTATGGCGCGAGGGCATGCCGGATTGGGTACCGCTGAGCGGCATGTTTTCCGCGACAGCGGGCGGGCAACAGCAACCTCCACCACCGCCCGGCTTTCGATCTTCGGGCCATGCTTACGCGGCTGACTCCTTCTCGGCACAACGGTACGCACCGACCGACCACAGCAACGTGGAACGCGCTGAACTGCCGATGCCGCCGTCGCTGCACTGGGGTCTGGTGCTGCTGTTCACCGTGATCTCTTTCGGCATCTTCGGCATCATCTGGCCATTCATCCAGGCCAGCTGGGTGCGCAAGATCGATAGCGGGAGCAAGGCCACCCTACTGCTGGCCCTGGCTTTTATTGCCTGTGCGGTGGGCGAGGTCTTCTATTTTTCCGGCATCAAATCTCTGGCCACTGGAGGCTCTGGCCTGACCGGTCTTGGCGGGTTGTTGATGCTGAGCTACTGGATTCTGTACCTGGTGGCCTACTTCTCGATGGCCGGCTCGATGCGGCGGAATCTGATCCCTATTGGCCTGCCGGTGGAGATCGGCGGCATAACCCTGTTCTTTTTCAACATGTATTACCTGCAGGGTCAGCTGAGCTGGATAGCGCACTGGAAAAATACCGGACGAACCGAGCCGAAGGCGTCAAAAGGCGTGCTCTGGATACTTCTCGTATTGCCCTTCTTCATGATTTCTATCCTGGCGGCTATCGCCATTCCCGCCTATCAGAATTACATCATTCGTACCCAAGTCTCCGAAGGACTGACGCTCGCCGAAGGAACCAAGACAGCCTTTACCGAGTACTACACGCATCGCCACGCCGTGCCGCCGGACAACACGGCAGCCGGACTTGACCCAAGCACGTCGATCACCGGCCGATATGTTTCCAGCGTGGACGTTTCCGGCGGCAAGATCACGGTTGCCTTCGACACCGCTGGCGCCAACGTGACGATTCGCGACAAGGTTCTCGTACTGACGCCGACACTTAACGCCGGCCAGATAACATGGAGCTGCAATACCGAAACCACGGTTCCAGACAAGGATCTGCCCATCGCCTGCCGGCACTGAATCAGCTGGGCCGAACGTTGCTGACATGGCTACGTTCGGCCCGGATTTTCAGCCGTATCCAAAATTATTAGCCGCCCAGACGCTGCCGCGCCATGCCATGCAGCTGCAACGTAAAAGCCACGCCGCTGCCGTCGCCGAGATTGTGGGCGGTAGCGATGCCGTTATGGCGCTCGGCGACCAGTCGCACCACATAGAGACCCAGGCCCAGATGCGGCACGTCCCCCGGCGTGGCCTTGTCGCGCAGGCTGACCAGCGTATCGAACAATCGGCCCTGCATGGCTTCAGGCAGCAGCGTCCCCTGATTGGCTAGTTCAATTTGCGCGCCGCCTTCGATCGGTCGCAGGGTCAATCGCAGCCAGCCTTGTTCGGGCGTGAATGACAGCGCGTTATCGAACAATTTATCCAGCGCCTGCGCGATCAGTTCGGGCGCGCAATGCAGGGTGAGCGGTGCATCGGGCAACACGCAGTCGAGCCGGCGTGCACCGATCAGCGCACGGTAGGCATCGGCGCAGCCGCGCACCACGTCGCGCAAGTCCACATCTTCGGGTTCGGCCGTGGTGATCGATCGTTCCATGCGGCTGGACTCGCTCATCGCCCTCACCAGCGCCCCCAGTCGCGCCACGCCGTCGCGAGCGCGCTCGAGGTATGGCTGAGCTTCGGGCGCCATCGACGCATGTTCCAAGTTGTCCAGCGACGATTTGACGATCGCCAGCGGCGTGTTGAGTTCGTGCGAAAGCTTGGACGCCAGCGTGCGCAGGTAGTCGGTGTAGCTGCCAACCAGTTCGAACAGCTTTTCGAAGCTGCGTGCCAGGTCGCCGATCTCGTCGACCGCATCGGTCATCGGGAAACGGCCATTTTCGAAGAGGCCGTCCAGACGTCCATCGTTGAGCTGCGCGCGCTCGGCTGCATTGCGTAACCGGCCGAGGCGCAGGCTGAGCCGGGTAGCAAATGCCAGCAGTATTCCGCCAGCGACCAGCAGCACCCCGAAACTGGTAAGCAGCAGCCCCAGCAGCGCGCGATTCGCCAGCAGTGGCACAGTACGGCTGGCCTGTTCCAGCAGCAGCACGCCATTGATCTTTCCTCCCTGCCCGATCGGCACGGCCGCGGCCAGCACCACGCTGCCGCGCTCCTCGCCACTGCGCCACACACTGACCGGTTTGCCGGCGCTGGCACGAACGACTTCGCGCGTATCCAATCGCGGCACATCTTGCGACCACAGGTTGGCATCTTCCAGTCGCTTGCCCAGCAGCGAGCGATAGATGATCGAAGCGAACCATCCCGGCTGGCCGTCAGTGCCCGGGGCTGTGTTCAATCGGCCGCTGCGGCCCAACAGCCAGCCCTGCGGCGCCAGCACACGCGCCTGTACTTCGTCCGGCGCGAGCCTGGCCAGTTCGCTGGAAAGCGTCGTGGAATAAGCGAGCAAGGGCCGTGTGTCGGCCGCCATCGGATCGCCGCCGGCTGATGCGTCGTACACGCCCACGCCCAGCGCGCGTAGTTTCAAACTGCGCGGCAAGCGCAGCTCGACCCGATAACCACTGCCGTCTTCCTGCCATTGCGCTGTGAGTGGGTCGGGGAAACCGGCCACCGGTGGATCAAGCGGACGTGCCGTCAATGGACCGGGTGCGGCGCTAGCCAACAGATAGCGCTGCTTACCCGTCGCATTCGCCAGCGTCAGGATCAGATGATCGGCTGCCAGTGCATTCGCATCGTCGGCATCGGCGCGCGTGCGACGGGTATCGCGAATATCGGCGTACAGGTAAAGCCAATCGCTGTCTTGCGCCAACAGCAGCTTGCCGCGCGAATTCGGTGATGATCCGAGCGACTGACTCCATGGCGTCAGCGGTGCCCAGTCGTCGCCGTAACCATCCACCGTGATCGGACTGGTCGCCTCCTGTACATACCAGCCGCTGGCATCCTCCGGCAGCACCGCGCCGGTCACCACCAGACTGCGCGCCACGGCCCGTGCCGAGGCGAGCAAGGCATCGGCCTGCCCCTCGCGCAGCAGCGTTTCCATCTGCCGCACATACAGCCAGCCGGCAACCGGCAACGCCAGCGTGCATAGAGCGACCAGCAACAACTTTTTACGCAGGGTCATCACAGGACCATCGGCAAAACAGGCATCGACATGGGATCAGGGTGGCGACGTCCTGCTGGTGGATTTGTCGCCGCGCCGATATTTCGTATACATCGATTTCTGCACGACCTGCCGGAACAGCGCTATCACCGAAGCGCGCTGTGGATCGTTGGCGGCAACCGTCATCGACCAGCTCAGGCGGATGCCGGTAGCCTTGCCGGGATCGCAAAACACCACCGCGTCATCCACGTGATCGGCCCCCTGATAGAGCACACCATCGCAGGTCATCGCCGTGCCGCTGACCGCGAACGAACTCACGGTGGCTTTCGGATCTTTCTTCAGATATTGCGTCTGGTCAGCCTGCCGTTCCGCCTTGAGGGAGGGCAGTTTGCGTGGCCATACGTTGAGCACCATCACGCGGTCGGGATTGCCGGTCCAGTCACCCTTGTAGAACACCAGATTGACGCCGATGGCCCTGGCGTACTGGCAACAGTCGCTGGCCCAGCCATCCGGAGGCACCGTCACGATCGACCAGCCGGGAACCGATTCGTCCGCATTCCCGCTGACGATGACGGTCTTCTCCTCGCCCGGGGCCACGTGTGACGGCTGATGTGCGGCGGCGTGCGACGTCGACAGCGGAATGGCCGACGCAGTGGATGCTGCAACGGCGGGACCAATGGCAGCTTGATCGACGGCGTGCGCCGTACTCACCGCAAGCAGCAGCGCAAACAGCACGAATAACCTGTGCATCATGGCTTCCACCGGTAGCCAACGCCGTGCACCGTCTCGATGCCATCGAACTCCGGTGCCACGGCGATGAATTTCTTGCGGATGCGTTTGACGTGCGAGGTGATGGTGGCATCGTCGACCACGAGTTCGGCTTCGCGCATCAGCTGATCGCGATTCTTCACATGACCGGGAAAACGGATCAGCGTGTGCACCATCCAGAATTCGGTGACGGTGAGCGGTATTTCCTCGCCGTTCCAGGTGATGCGCATGCGCTCGGACTCCAGCTTGAGCGGGCCGTGCTGGATCACTGTTTCACTGGAGGCCGGCGCCTTGAGCGATTCGATCCGGCGGAACAGCGCAGCAATGCGTGCCGCCAATTGGTGCAGGCTGGTGTCCTTGCTGAGGTAGTCGTCGGCACCGAGTCGCAGACCTGAGATCACATCGAAGTCCGAATCGCGCGCAGTGAGGAAAATCAGCGGCAGCGTCGACGATTTGGCGCGCAGCTCGCGGCACAGATCGAAGCCACCCTCGGGCTCGTCGCCCAATCCAATATCGATGATCACCAGCTCCGGCAGGCGCATCGCGAACGCACTCGATGCCTCCTGCTTCGAGCCGTAGCCACGTGCGTCGTAACCGAAACGGTTCAACGCCTCGACGTAATTGGCGCGGATCAGCGGTTCGTCTTCAACGATGGCAATGCTGCGGCCCATGGCGCGCTCCTGTGTGGTGGAGCGCAGCGTGCTATGCGAATGGCAGCGACGCAAGCCGTACGTGCCTACTGCCCGCGTATTGCCATAACCCAGCGGTAAGCGGGCCCGATTGTGCCGGGGCCAGCGCCCGGATGGGATGTGTGATGGGAACCGTGAACCACGCACGGAGACCTGCAATGCCAAACAACGAATCACGAGAACGCGACCCCAACGCCGAGCTGCGCAGCTTCGAGCCGTTGCGGGTGTCGCTGGCCATTGGCGCCCTGCTGCTGGGCGTGATCCTCGGCTTTCACTGAAACCGACGCCATGCTGAACAACGAATCCGATTCAGGTTTTACCGAGTCAGGCTCTGATGATTGGGTTGCCATGGAAGGCGAGCGGGCATCTGGCGTGCATGGAGGCGCGCCAGATGCAATGCGGCAGGAGGAGCCTGATCCCAGCTGGCAGCCGCTGTAAGAGCCTGTTTACGATCTCCACGGGCCAGCGTCGGCATTTGCTTCAACGGTGATTGATTTCCCGACATCCCATCGATCATGGTGGTACTTCCCCTCCTCGTGAGGGGATTTTTTTACACACTTGCCGCACCACAACGGGGTTTGGCAGCCATTTCGGCCGGACGGGGAACCAATCGGGATGGGCCGTGGTCTGAGTTACTGATTGGCGCTTCCATAGCCCGTGGAATGTGTCGATGCGGGTGTTGACCCCTCCCTCCGATGCGCTCGCATCGGCACGCGCCAATCGTTGGTGTTTCCTCTCACGTCTGACGACGTTTATCCCGGCGCTGCCCTGCGCCGGGATTTTTATGGGTGCGACCCGTGAGCGCGATCACGCCGCGGGGCGTCTGCTGGATGCGGGGATTTAGCCGATCGCCGTGCGCATCGCAGCTATTTCGGCGCGGTAATCCTTGGCGTGGAAGATCGCCGAACCCGCCACGAAAGTGTCCGCGCCGGCCTCGGCAATCGCACCGATATTCCCGGCCGTTACGCCGCCGTCGATTTCCAGCCGAATCGCGCGGCCGCTCTCATCGATGCGTCGGCGTACCTGGCGCAATTTCTCCAGCGCGCCGGGAATGAACTTCTGCCCGCCGAAACCCGGGTTCACCGACATGATCAGGATCAGGTCGAGCTTGTCCATCACGTAATCGAGATGATCCAGCGGCGTGGCAGGATTGAATACCAGGCCTGCAGTGCAGCCGGAATCCTTGATCAGGCCGAGTGTGCGGTCGATGTGCTCGCTGGCTTCGGGATGAAAGCTAATGCCGGTGGCGCCCGCCTTGGCGAAATCCGGCACGATGCGATCGACCGGCTTCACCATCAGATGCACGTCGATCGGCGCCGTGATGCCGTACTTGCGCAGCGACTCCAGCACAGCCGGACCGATCGTCAGGTTCGGCACGTAATGGTTGTCCATCACGTCGAAATGCACCCAGTCCGCGCCGGCAGCCAGCGCAGCGGCAGTGTCATCGCCCAGCCGCGCAAAATCGGCGGCGAGAATGGACGGAGCGATCATCGGGGCTTGCTTGCTCATGATTAACCTCGGTGCCTAAACGGATCGGATCGGCACAGGGATGTGCCGCCGCAAAACCGCGGCAGGATGCCCGGTTTTGCCATGGTAAAAGCTCAGCTCCAGCATGCACGAGTTCCTGTGATGGATTTGCAAGAAACCAATCACTTGAACCCCCTCTGCTCCTTGACCCGGTCATACGCCGCATTGATCTCGCTGGCACGCGACTCTGCGCGCTTGCGCATATCTTCAGGCAGATCGCCAAGACGGTCGGGGTGATGTTCGGAAATTAGCTTGCGATAGGCGCGCTTCACGGCACGTTCGTCGGCGGTGCGATCGATACCGAGTACGGCATACGGATCGGGACCCTGCGGCGAGCGCTGCGGCGGCACATAGCCTCCGCTGGAACCATAGCCCGTGCCGCGGCTGTAGCCGCGCTGGCCGCCGCCGTTCCAGGCGTAGCCTTTCATCGCCATCAGTGCCATCAGCTCCATTTCGCTGACCCGAAGCGCGAACGCCAGCTGGCGCAGGATGGCCATTTTTTCCGGTGCCGGATTGCCTTCGGCCAGCACGGTGTCGATCACTACATCGAGCACGGGGAACGCGTGATCGCGGCGCATGCCGACCCAGCCGCGCAGCTCGTTGATCGTGCCGGTGACATCGAACTCCGGCTGCTTGCCGGCATTGAAACTGGCGGCCGCCTGCTTGCGCTGGTCGGCGTCGAGATTCATCCGCGACATCATCCGTTCGGCAATCGCGATTTCCGCTTCCGACACGCGACCATCCGACTTCGCCACAGCGCCCAGGAGCGTGAACAGCGGCCCTATAAAACCGCCCGCTTCCGGCGTGGCGTTCTTGCGCTGGGTGTGGCGCAGGTTGTCGAAGATAAAGCCGATGATGGCACCGGTAATGGCGCCAGGAGCGTGGCCGATCAGCAACCCAAAGAACGCGAACCACAGGGTGTAGGAATAGCTCATAGCGGCAGACTCATCATGGCAGCACCGCTTGTGGCGACTGTGCGCTATACCAGCGCGCCAGTGCATCCAGCTCCGCATCGCTGACCGGGCCGATCGCCGCACGCATCAGCGCCACATTACGGCGACCGTTGCGATATTGCTTAAGTGCGTCGCGCAGGTAGTCCAGATTTTGCCCGGCAAGATTCGGCACGCCCGGCTGGGTGGCGCGCCCAGCGGTGCCATGACAGGCCGCACAAAGGCCCAGCCGGCTGGGCGGCTGCATGGCTGGCTGGCTTAAGGCAAGCACAGGGAGGGCGGCGGCGAGGCAACATGCCGCAATCTGAAGGGTTCGCATCGGCAACACATGGGGCTGAAGACGCGTAATTCTAGCAGTCGCCGTGAGGTGGCCTGTTGGGTGCGACTTTCCGGCCCTACGGCCGCAGCAGTTAGAATGGCGGTTCTCCCCGTTTGCGGAACCACTGTCGTGCCCACCAGCTTGCTGCAATCCGAACTGCCCGGCCTGGAACTGATTCATCGTGGCAAGGTGCGCGACGTCTACGCGTTGCCGCAAGGCCATCGCCCCGATGGCCGTCCGGAGGAAGCGCGACTGCTGATCGTGGCGACCGACCGCCTGTCGGCTTTCGACGTGGTGCTGCCCAACCCGATTCCGGGCAAGGGCGAGATGCTGACGCAGATCTCCAACTTCTGGTTCGCGCAGACCGCGCACCTGGTGCCAAATCATTTGCTCGACGTGCCACTGGCCGACGTATTGCCGGCCGGCACTGATCTGGCGCTGTACGAGAAACGCGCCGTAGTGGCGCGCCGGCTGAAGCCGGTACCAGTGGAGGCGATCGCCCGCGGCTACATCATTGGCTCGGGCTGGAAGGATTATCAGGCCACCGGCACGCTGTGCGGTATCACCCTGCCGGTCGATCTGCAGCAGGCGCAGCAACTGCCCGCGCCGATCTTCACGCCGTCGACCAAAGCCGCCGTAGGCGACCACGACGAGAACGTCAACTTTGATGCCGTGGTGGCGGCTGTCGGCCACGCCACCGCCGACGAAGTGCGCGAGGCCACGCTGACCATCTACAAGTGGGCGGCAGCTTATGCGGCCGAACGCGGCATCATCATCGCCGATACCAAGTTCGAATTCGGCACCGATGCCAACGGCAAGCTTTACGTGATGGACGAGATGCTGACGCCGGATTCCTCGCGCTTCTGGCCCGCCGACGAATACCGCGTCGGCATCAGCCCGCCCAGCTACGACAAGCAGTTCGTGCGCGACTATCTGGAAACGCAGGGTTGGAACAAGAAAGCGCCCGGCCCGGTGATTCCCGACAACGTGATTGCCGCCACGGCGGCCAAATACGCCGAGGCGCTGCATAAGCTGGCCGGCATCCAGCTAACCTGATGAACGCTTGGCTCACCCTCAGCCTCGCCATCCTGGCCGAAGTGATCGGCACCAGCGCGCTAAAGGCTTCCGAAGGCTTCAGCCGACTGCTGCCGAGCGTGGTGGTGGTCGCCGGCTACGGCGTCGCTTTCTATTTCCTCAGCCTTACGCTCAAACATATTCCGGTGGGCATTGCCTACGCGGTGTGGTCGGGTGCCGGCACCGTGTTGATCACCTTGATCGGCGTGCTGGCCTTCCGCCAGAAGATCGACCTGGCCGGCATGATCGGCATCGCGCTGATCATTGCTGGCGTGCTGGTGCTGAACCTGCTATCCAAGAGCAGTGCCCACTAATGGCACGCCACCTCTGAGGGCTCCGAACATGCGCACCATGCAGGACTGGCTGGACAGTTACAGCAGCGATCACCAGAACCCCACCAACAAGCGTCTGCACTGGATCTGCGTGCCACCGATCATGTGGAGCGTGATTGCGCTGCTGTGGGCGATCCCCGTGCCGGCCAACTTTTTTCGCCCCGGCTCATGGGCGGTGCTGACGATGGTGGCGGCGTTCTACTGGTACTGGAAGCATTCGCATCGGCTGGCTGCAGCACTGCTGATCGCCTTCGCGGTGCTGGGGCTGATCACCAACATACTGTTTTCCGAACTCGGTGCGACCCGGCTGTGCATGCTGGCCGTGACCGTCTTCGTAGTTGCCTGGATCGGCCAGTTCGTCGGGCACAAGTACGAGGGACGCAAGCCGAGCTTTCTCACCGATATCTCGTATCTGCTGATCGGGCCGGCGTGGCTGATGGCGAAAGTGTTGCGCAAGATGGGATTTCAGCAAGTCACATGACCACTCTGCTTACCCTACTCAGCAGCCTGCTCTGGTGGGTGCTGTACAGCTCCATCTTCGCATTGTTTTTTGCTCTCATCGCCTATGCCGTGCTGCGTTGGACCGAGCGCAGCAGCGTCGTCTTCAACCGCGTTTACCTGGCTTGCCTGCTGTGGAACCTGATCGGCATCGTGTTGATCGTCGGCGTAGCCACGGGCGAAGGCCATCTGCACCCGCCCTACGCGCCGCTGCTCGCGTCGGGCCTGCTGCGATTCGTGTTGGTGCTCGACATGCTGATCGGCACCGTGCTGCTGTGGCGGCTGACCCCGCGCGTCGACGCCAGCCGCATCCGCCCGGGCAGCGCCTGCATGGCCGTCGCTGCAATCATGGCGATCAGCTTTGGCGTGGCGACCAGCCTCGTGTAAGTTTTATGGTTTAGCGAAAAGAACGCGGCTGATCTTCATACGTCCATTTGTTTGATCTGAATTTCCATAAATTCAAGCCGCAGCGTAACCAATCCTTCTCACCCGTGAGATGACACTGTCTCCAACGGCGAGACCGGCGCAAGCTATACCACCCGCTCGCTTACGAGAATTCCATGAGCCTGCGCAGCCTGTTCGTCGACTTCAATAGCTACTTCGCCTCGGTCGAGCAGCACGAGGAACCGGAACTGCGCGGCCGACCGGTGGGTGTGGCGCCGGTCGCTGCCGAAACCACCAGCCTGATCGCCGCCAGTTACGAAGCGAAAGCGTTCGGTGTCGGCACCGGCACGCTAGTGCGCGAAGCGCGGCAGCTATGCCCGGATATTGCGATTCGTGTTGCACGGCCGGAACGTTATGTCGCCTGGCACAAGACGCTGTACGAGGCGATCGAGCATGCGATTCCGATCGCGCGTGTTGGTTCGATCGACGAAGTAGCCTGCGAACTGGTCGGTCGTCAGCGCCGGCGCGAGGTGGCCGAGCAGATTGCCGCGCAGGTGAAGCAGGAGATTGCACTGGTGGCGCCCGGCGGCGCGATCCGCTGCTCGATCGGCATCGCGCCGAACGAGTTCCTCGCCAAGACCGCCTCGGATATGCGCAAGCCCGACGGCCTCACCGTGATCGAGCAGGCCGATCTGCCGCACGCCCTGCACGGCCTGGAGTTGCGCGACCTGTGCGGCATCGGCCGTTCGATGGAAATACGCCTGCACGAAGAGGGCATCACCACCACCGCCCAGCTCACCGCCGCTTCCAAGCTGCAGCTGCGTAAAGTCTGGAGCGGCATCGAGGGTGAACGCATGTGGGGAATGTTGCGCGGCGCGTGGCTGCCCGCTGCAGTAACCACGCGCGGCTCGATCGGCCACTCGCATGTGCTCGGGCCGGAGCTTCGCCATGCGGCCGGCGCCCGCGCGGTGCTGAAGAAATTGCTGGTAAAAGCGGCGATGCGCATGCGCCGCGAGGAACTGCTGAGCGGTGCACTGGCAGTGCGCATTCGCTTCGTCGGGCATGATCTGCGCTGGGAACGCGATCTCACATTCGACCCCACCGACGACAGCCGCGAGCTGTTGCAGCTATTGAACGGCTCGCTCGCTCCCGAGCGCCATGGCGGCCTGCCTGGCCCAGTGCACGCCGTGCCGCTATCGGTCAGTGTGACCCTGATGCGGTTGGTACCACGCACACAAAGCACGGGCTCGCTGTTCGCATCGACACAAGATGCCGGCCGCATTGATGCATTGGTCGATCGCATCAATACCAAGTTCGGCTACAACAAGGTCTACTTCGGCAGCATGCAGCTGGCACTGCAGCACGATGCCGCACCGATGCGCATCCCGTTCAATCGCATCCCCGACACTGACAGCGAGAATGAGTCGGCACATAACACGATCGCGGTACACGAAGGTGCTGCCAGTCACGATCCGCTGTGGCTGCAATCGCTCAACCGCGCCAAGGTGCTGGCCGAAAACGCACATCGCCGTCGCGAACACGGGCACAAGGGACCGGACAAAAAATCTTCCTTCTAAGGATGCTCTGATCTATTCGGCGCAGGCGTCACTGATTCTGTCTGCTCGCAGATTTGTGCTGCGTCGGCGAAGGCAGGCTGGCTGCCTGTCGAGACGATGCGGTGCAAAGCTGTGGGCAGACAGAACCAGCCCCGCGCATGAATTCAAAGGCCGGGGTGATGTCCAGAAGGCTCACCAGCCGCGGCGCCCATCCTGCCAAGGCAGCCAGCCTTGGCTGCGCCGTGCACCACACCTGGCGAACCTTCTGGGCATCATGCCGCCTGTGCCGAATAGATCAGAGCATCCTAATCAGCCCGGCGCCGCCGGCAGCATGTAACGGCCCGGCGTCACCCCGAAATGGCGGCGAAACATCGCGATAAAGGCGCTGACGTTCTCGTAGCCGAGGTCGAGTGCCGTCGTTGTCACCGCGTTGCCACGCGTCAGTAGCTCCAGCGCACGCAGCAGGCGCGCCCGCTGGCGCCACTGAGTGAAGCTGAAGCCGGTCTCCGCACTGAACCGGCGCGTCAATGTGCGGGAAGGAACATGCGCCCAGTCCGCCCACTCCGGCAGGCTGCGGTTATCCGAAGGATCATCGGCAATCGCCTGGGCAATACGCAGCAGACGCGCGTCGCGTGGCATCGGCAGTTCGAACGACTCGCGCGGCAGGCTGCGGATCTCGTCCAGCACGACACCGACAACGCGCGCCTGCGCATCGTCCAGCAATGCGCCACTCCAACCGACAGCGCGATCGACGGCGGCGTGCAGCAGGGCCGACATGCGGATCGTGCACGGCTGCGCCGGTAGCGTTGCGCAGGCCGACTTGTCGACATAAACGCTCCAACCGGCGAACGGGCCGTGTGAGCGCACGGAATGCGTCTGGTGCGGCGGTATCCAGATCGCCTGAGTCGCCGCCACCACGTGCTGGCCACGGTCGGTGCCAACGGTGAGCAGCCCACGAATGGCGCCGAGCAACTGGCCGCGCGCATGGCTGTGCGGTGACGTCTCACGACGCAACGGATCGACCTGTTTTACAGCGATAAGCGTCACCAGACCGGTGGACTGGGCAAGCTGTGGATCGAGCAGCGGCTTCGACATGGCCTGAATACCGTATTCAATGGCTCAAGTACGTTAGCGGAGCCAGCATGTGCTCGCTAGAGTATCGCCACACTCTTCCTGGAGAACCGATATGCGTGCTGAAGACTTGCTTCCCGACAGCGTCAATCAAGGCGAATTCAACGGCGTTGTAGTCCGCAAAGGCTCAGTTGGCGCCTTTCTAGCCAACGCCAAGCTGCGGACAGATCCAACGCGCTCCGCGCTGGAGCGCGCTACCGCCGAACGTCACATCATCGAGGCCCTGCCAGCCCTGCGCGCGCTCGGCCTGTTCGATGCCCTACAGATCCGCGACGAAGAGCTGCGGAGTTTCGTGGAAGCGCATTGAAGCCGTCGTATTTCAGCGGCTGGCGAGCGCCTCGAAAACTCGCGCCACTGCTTCGGCGCCCGGGTCCACAACGCCGGCCAGCGCATGCGCTGGCACGTAGGAGGCGCGACCAGCATGCGCGCGAGTGAGTGTGGCGGTGTATTCGGCACCCTTGCGAGCCGCCTGCGCGGCAGCCTGTAGACCCTGGTCCAATACATCCACGGCCGGTATCAACGCGTCGAGCATCGTGCGGTCGCCGCGCTTGGCGCCCCCGTAGTGCTGCATGCGGGCGATGCCATCGCCCAGTGCTTCGCGCCACGGTTTGCCGGCGACCAACGCCGTACCGGTGGCGGTGAACAGGATCGATAGCAACACGCCACTGGAACCACCCATCGCTCGGGCGAGCAAACGCCCCAGTTCGTCGCACAGCCGTGCCGGTTCGCCGCTACTGAGCATCCCGGCCTGCAGCTTTTGCGCGATCGCATGCGCGCCGGCGGCGAAGGTGCTGCCGGTATCACCGTCACCACTGCGCGCATCCAGCTCGTCCAGTGCCTGACGGGCATTCTGCAAAGTCTGCGTGATACGCAGGATCGCCGCCTCCACGGCGGTGTCTCGCGTGCCCGGGCCGGCCTCATCCGCTGTATCGGCTGGCACCGCGAAGGTTTCCAATGGATGCGGCCGATACACGCCCGGCCAGGCCGGCGCTTCCACTGGCACGCTGAGCGCTTCCAGGTAATCCGCCTCGGCCGGTAACAGGCTGATCGAGAAACCATGCATGTCCAGTGAGGTCATCAGCGCAGCGGGGTGCACCATCAACGCCACTCGCTGCACGCCGATCTGGCTGAGAATTTCATGCGACAACACGGCCAGTTCCTGGCTCGAACAGCCACCCAGATTATTGAGCAGCACGATCAGCCGGCCATCCACGCCATAGCGTTTGGCCGCCTGTTCCAGCAAAGGCGCCAGCACGACCGCCACCGCTTCAGCGGCATCCTGCGGCTGTACCTGCTGAGCGCCCGGCTCATTGTGGATGCCCAAACCCAGCTCGGGGCTACGTCGTTCGATCGCATGGCCCGGCAGCGTACAGCTGGACAAGGCCATGCCCAACGACATCAGCCGGCCGGCGAACTGCTCGGCGCGGGTAACGATCTCGTCCAGTGATCGCCCTTGCTCGGCCAGATAGCCGACGTATTTGTGCATCAGCACGGTGCCGGCGATACCGCGCGGCTGTGGTGCATCCGGTAGCGCGATATCGTCGGCGACGATCACCATGCGCGCATCCAGACCTTCGCGCCTGGCCTGCTCGACGGCCAGCCCGAAATTGAGACGGTCGCCGGTGTAGTTCTTCACCACCAGCAGCGTGCCGGCCACGCCGCTGCAATGGCGGATTGCCGCCAGCACGGCAGCGACGCTGGGCGAGGCGAACAGCTCGCCGGACACCGCCGCGGTCAACATGCCGGCACCGACAAAACCCGCATGCGATGGTTCGTGTCCGGCGCCACCGCCCGATATGATCGCCACCTGCTTTCGCTGCCAATCGGAACGCACCAGGATGCGCATGCCCGAACCCGGCTCGGCCGCTGTCAATGGCGCCAACTGCGCCAGACTACCGAGGATCTGATCAACGACGTGTTGCGGTTGATTGAAAAAGAAATCCATCGTCATGCCTCGCTGAATGCGTGCCGCCCATAGTAGTCCGAATACGATGGTCGCCTACGATCAGTCGCGCCAATCACTTCACCGTCCACCGGTACTGGCCTGCTGATTGGCCGCGCGCACCGCATCGATGAAACCATCGAATGGAAGATCGGTTATGCCGACCAGACCGATATGCGAATTCTCGCCATCGAGCAGGCGTCCGGTGACCGGCTGGTCGACGTACTCGAACCAGTGCGCGCCGACGATGTTCGTATCGCTCGCCGCGGCCGCGACGAACTTCGCATAGGCCTCGCCACGCTGCTGTTCCGTATAAACCGACACCACACCCTTGCCGAAAGGACCGCGATCGTCGGAACCGAAATGGAACTCGCTGATCAACGCGGGTTTGTCGAGCTCGCGGATCGCTGCCGCGTCGAAGCCATGCTGCGGCAGGTCGGCGTAGACATTGAAGCTCACCACATCGCAATACCGCGCGCAGGCGGCGACGGCCTCGGGGGTGTTCACGGCGAAGCGTCCACCAAGAAAAAGATGGTGCGCGTCGTGCCGGTGAATAGCCTCGGCTACGGTCCGGAAATAGGTATCGGCGTAGAGACGCAGCCACGCGCTGTAATCCGCAGCGATGGCTGGATGCTGCTCGTTCGGCACGGGCGCTGCAAAGCCGGCGACATTGAGCGCATCCCACGAACCGAGCGCAATGCCCCATGCACTCGCCAGCGTTTCCGGCTCTACGTATTTTTTGTGCAATATCGCGATGAAAGCGCGTTTGGCGGGGCTCTTTGCATCACCTCTCAAGGTACCGATGGCCAGTCCCCAGCGACCCTGTGGGCCCACACCAGCCCATGCCAGTTCGTTATCGGCGAAATAGCCGAGCAGCCATGGGTCGTCATGCACATCGTCGCTAGCATTCGCTACGGCCTGCTCAGTCGCCTGCGCAAAACGCGGATCAAACGGATCGGGCATGCGGCCCCAGTAGTCATA
>Ga0302234_10001219_pt1 | contig 18130 bp, 3 predicted proteins | sample II_Palsa_N3_2_FD_193576 | JGI IMG/M metagenome (GOLD analysis project Ga0302234, IMG submission 193576) | Peat permafrost microbial communities from Stordalen Mire near Abisko, Sweden - II_Palsa_N3_2 | ecosystem: Environmental > Terrestrial > Soil > Palsa > Peat permafrost | place: Sweden... | reverse complement strand
CGATACGCCGAAGCGCGCCTGCAGTTTGTGGCGCAGTTCGATCGCGGCCAGCGAATCGAGCCCGCTTTCGAACAGCCCGCGCGACACATCGACGTTCTGCACGGGCACGCCCATGATAGCCGCGACCACTTCGCGGACCGCGCCCAGCGACGTGCCCCTGTCCGCCTTGCCAGGCTGCGCGGCGACGGCCGAAGCGCTCGCCGGTGCAGCCGTCGCGGCCGGCGTCGAAGCAGGCGCAGCGGACACATTCATCGGCACTACTACAGGACGCGGGACATCAGCCGGCTGCGGCATCACGGCCGCTGCATCGGCTCGCCCGAGCGCCAGTTGATGACGGGGTGCGGCATCATGGTTCCAGTCGATCGAGAACACACCGACCTGCGCGGCCGGCTGTTGCATCGACCACGTGAACGCCTCCAGCGCCGGTTGCCAACCCATCGCGTCGACCCATTCGACGCGGTTGCCGCGTAGTCCGCGCCGCGCGGCGGCGGCGCCGACGTCGGCCCAAGGTCCCCAGTTGATCGCCAGCGCCGGCTGCCGGCGCTGTGTACGATGCCAGGACAAACCATCGAGGAAAGCGCTCGCCGCCGTGTGGCTGCCTTGGGCCATAAAGCCGAAGACCGAGGCAATCGACGAGAACAGCACGAAGAAATCCAGCGGCTCGTTCTGAGTGAGTCGGTGCAGATGCCATGCGCCGAGCAGCTTGGGCGCCAGCACACTACGAAAACGCGACCAGGACTGCCGCAAGAGCACGCCGTCGTCGAGCACGCCAGCGGCATGCACCACACCGCCGAGTGGCAAACCGCTCGCACCGACCTCCGCCAGCACCTCGCGCACCGCCTGCTCGGACGCCAGGTCTGCGGCTAGCACGCGTATCCGTGCACCGCGCGCGGCCATCTCCGCAAGCACTGCCTCGTCGCCCGGCGCCACCTGTCCATGCCGGCTGACCAGCGTCAGCGTGCGCGCCCCGCGCTCCACCATCCAGCGCGCAACCTTGATTCCGAGTCCGCCGGTCCCGCCGCTGATCAGGTAACTTCGATCGCTGCGCAGCGCGGTTGCCGGCGCCACCGCCGGCGGCGTCTGCCGCACGAGCACCGGCACCAACCGCGCACCATCGCGCCAGGCGACCGAGCCGGCCTCGTCGCGTACGGCACTCTCGCGCAGCAGCGCGTCGAGGTCGAAGGCGCCGGTCTTGCCGTCCAGATCGATGCAGCAAGCTGCGAGTTCGGCATGCTCGCTACGCAACACCTTGGCAACGCCAAGAAACGGTGTCTGCCACAGTCCGTCAAGCGCCTCATGCTCGGTCACGGCCACTGCGGCGCGCGTGACGAACAGCACTCGTGGCGACTCGTGCAGATCGGCGTGAACCAGCGTCTGGATCGCAGCGAGCGTCGCGCTCATGGATGCGGCAAGACGGGCTTCGAGTTCCGCAGTGGAGATCTCGACGTTGCTCACCTCGAGCGGCAGCAGATTCGCGACGCAATCCACGCCGCCGAGTTCGGCGAGCGCGTCCTTCACGCGTTCGCCGAATACTGCCGCAACCGCTTCCAGCTCCGAGTCGCTACCTGCCATCGCTGCATCGCGGCCCGCGAACGTCACGAGCCTCGCGTTGCAGCCCTCGGCCGCGAGCCGCCGCATCAGTGTCGCGCCCAGCACCTTGCCGTCGCCGAGCACGATCCAGCGCTTCGGCAAAACCTGCGGCGCGATGTATGACTCAGCAACGGAAGCCGGACGACGGGCGATCAGCAGCGACTGACCGAGCGTGGCCGCATCGTGCGGCAAGGCATCGACAAACTCCAGACCGGTAGCTTCAAGCAGGCGCGCCCACGTCGAGCGATCGACGAGCGGCGTATCGCGCCGCAAGTCCTTGTCGTCGAACAGCCACCAGCCATCGGTAATCCCGAACACCAGCTCTGACCAGTCTTCGCCGGGCGTCGCCTCGGCAATCAGGAACACACCGCCGGGCTTGAGCAGCGAGCCCGCGTTGCGCAATGTCGATTCCAGCGAGAGCGTCGCATGCAGCACGTTGGCCGCGACGATGACGTCGAATGAGCCGGCCGCAAAACCCTGCGACACCGGGTCCTGACTGATGTCGAGCCGCTCGGCGCGGAAATTTCCCGCCGCGCCGTGGCGACGCCGCGCCTTCTGCAGAAAGACCGAGGAGACATCGGTGAAGCAATAATCGATGTGGTTGCCGCCGCGCGCGAGGATCGCGTTCGCCGTCGATCCGCTGCCCGCGCCGATTTCAAGGACCTTGAGCTTGCGCGACGATGCGGCGTCCTGAACAATCGCCGCGATTGCCGCATTGATCGAGACAGTCGGCACCGCTTCTGAATAGAAACGCGCCGTGACCTCCGTGTCGGCTCCGGGAAACAGCACGTCGAGCGGATCTGTCGTACCGGTAAGTACCTCGACCAATTGCTCGCCGCAACTGCGCAACAGCGTCAACTCATTGCGCGCAAACGGAAACGCACCGGCCAGCGTCTCGCGTGCCTGCGCCAGTGCCGGAACCGAAGGAACCGGCCATACGCCGCGCGCCATCCGCTCCAGCGTCGGCAGCAGCCGGCGTTGCGATTCGGCCAGTCGGTCGGCGCCATCGCGAACCGCTACGCCTGCGGGATGCAAGCCGAGCGCGTCCAGCGCGTGCGCAGCATATGCTGCCGCCAAGCGGTTGAGCGCGTTCAATGCGTCGCGATAACCGGCGAATCCGGCAGTAGCCGACTGCCGAGTCAGTTCGGCGCGACCGCCGGCAACCAGCATATCGGCCGACAGCAGCGGCTGGCCCAAGTGCTTGGCCGACGCCTGCCACTGTATGCCATGAAGCCAGCCGTGCCACGCATCGCCGCGCGCCGCCATCGGCCCCCGGCTCTTCAGACACAAGCCCTGGAATGCCGCGATCCGGGCCCCGGCCATGTCATAGACCGTCACGTCGGCAACATAGGCGAAGCTGTCGCGGCTGCCATCCGAGGTTAGTACGACATGGCTCCAGGCCTCGTTCGGGATCGCGCCCAGCATGACGAAGGTATCCAGCGCCATCGGCATGATGGCCTGGGCCAAGGCCGCTTCCGGCAGGCTCATGCCGATCATTTGCAGGCACCCGTCGAGCACCAGCGCCCAGCGGTCGCGTTCGGATCGGCGTGCTGCGGCCTCAGCCGGCAGGCGAATCAGACCGAGCGCTTCTTGTCCGTTGGCGCCGGCCGTACTGATGATGCGGAACTCCGGACCATAATGAATACCCATGCCGCGGCAACGCTCGTAAAGCACCGCCGCGCCCGCCTCGGTCAGCACGAAACGCTGCCGCAATGCGTCGAACCTCGCGCCAGATACTGCCGTCAGGCCGCGCTCGGTTCGCATAACCAAGCCTGACGCATGCAGCGTCACACCGGCACGATCGGGGTGATCGGTGGCGGAACGGAGTTTGACTTCGACGCCGCCCGCCGCCGATTCGGCGACCACCGTTTGTGCTCTCGCGTCATCGCTGCCGGAGATCACCAGCGGCGTGTTGAAAACCAGATCGCGCACGCTCACGGCGTCTGTTCCCAGCGCCCGCGAACCAGCCTCGATAATCCAGCGCAGCATCAGCGTCCCCGGCACGATCGGCATGCCATGCACCACGTGGTCCCGATAGGCTTGCGCCTGCGCCCGGATAGCGTCGGTCTCAACAGGCTCGGCGGCCGGCAAGCGCGCCGGACCTGACGGCGCCTGCGTCGTTACCGCTCGAGCCGCGGCTTCCGCCATCATCTCGGTGTGCGCCCGGCCGCTGTCGGCCGGTCGCTCCAGCCAATGGCGTTGAGGTTCGAAGGGATAAGCCGGCAAGGGAATGCGGCGGGTCGGCTGGCCGTCATGAATGCTGCTCCAATCGAGCGATGCGCCGGCCAGGTATAGGTCCATCCAGACCCGCACGAGACGCGCGGACCACCCGGATGACAACTCAGCCGAAGCAGCACCGTGCAGCGCACGGCCGAAGTGCAGCGCAAGCGCAGCGTTCGCGCGGTCCCTGGCCGGAAGCGGATAAGCCACGTTTGGATCGAGGGTCTGCCAGTAAGCGGAATCGGTCGGCAGCGGTGCGTTGGCTGCAGCGGCACGGTCGAGGGACACAGCGAGCCTTGGCGGTTCCGGCCGCAGCATAGCCGCGGCCGAAGGCCGGCCCGCCTGAGCTGCGCGCGCCGCCGGCGCGGCCCCCTTGATCGCTCTCGGCTCCCGCTCGGCGACCAGCCGGATAGCGTCTTCCGCCGAGAACATTCCCGCGATGCACGCCGCAGCATATTCCCCCCAGCCAGTGCCGCGCACCGTCGCCGAGGCAACGCCCCATACCTGCCAGAGTTTCGCAAGCCCATACTGGACGACAAACTGATGAGCCCGCGACAGGGACGCCGCCGAATTTTCCGGCGAGCCTTGCCACGCATCGAGCGCCACCGACAACGGCACATACCCCAGCCCTTGCAGCGCCGCGTCGCACGCAGCGATGATCGGGCGCAACGCACCGAGTTCCTTAACCGCGTGCATAAGCCCGAGCAATTCGGCGTCGAGTTCCGATTCGAAAACGAAATCCACGTCCGGCGTGAATTCGCCGATTTCGCCACTCGCCGGCGCGCCGCCCTGATCTACCTGGCCGGTCTCGGCGAAGCGCTGCAGCCGGCGCGCGCAAACTTCGCCGTCGTCGGCCGGTAGCGTCAACCGATGGTTCCAGTGACGCGTGCCGGTCTGCGCCGTGAAGCAGAGCGCCGCCAGATCGTCAGGGCGCAGCGCGAGGATACGCCGCGCGTACGCGGCAGCCTGCAGGCGCAATGCGGTCGGGGTGCGGGCCGAGAGGCAGAGCAGCCGCGGCGGCCATGCGTGCGACCCAGTTGTTGCGGGTTCTTGTCGAGGCGCTTCCTCGATAATCACGTGGGCGTTGGTGCCGCCGATGCCGAACGAGCTGATACCCGCACGGAGCGCCCCGTCGAACTCCCAGCGACGGTGCCGGTCGTTGACGAAGAACGGGCTCCGGGCCAGTTCCGCTCTCGGGTTCGCCGTGACGAAATGCAGACTTGCCGGAATTTCCCGATGCTCAAGCGCAAGCACCGTCTTGATCAGTCCGACGACACCGGCCGCCGCATCGAGGTGGCCGACATTGGTTTTCACCGAGCCGATGGCGCAGAAACCGGTAGTTTTCGCCGTGCCGCCATGCTTCGCGAATGCCTTGGCAAGACCCGCGATCTCGATCGGGTCCCCCAGTTCGGTGCCGGTGCCATGCGCCTCGATATACGAAATCTCGTCAGCCCGCAGCCCCGCGCGGGCCAACGCACGTTCGATCACGTCGGCCTGTCCGGCCGCACTGGGTGCGGTATAGCCAATCTTGCCGAAGCCGTCGTTGTTGATCGCCGTGCCACGAATCACGGCGCGGATTGTGTCGCCATCGCGCAATGCGTCACGCAGCCGTTTCAGCACCACTACGCCGACGCCGTTGCCGGCGACAGTGCCATGCGCCGCCGCATCGAATGCGCGACAGTGGCCGTCGGGCGAGAGAATCATGCCCTCCTGATACAGGTAGCCGGGCAACTGCTGCGCCTGCACCGCCACGCCGCCGGCCAGCGCCAGTTCGCACTCGCCGAGTTTCAGACTCTGGCAGGCTTGGTGCACGGCGACGAGCGAGGTCGAGCATGCCGTCTGCACGGTAATGCTCGGACCGGCAAGATTCAGTTTGTACGAGATGCGCGTTGCTAGGTAGTCCTTATCGTTACCTATCATCACCTGGTACGCACTGACCGGTTGCGAGACGTCGACGTTCGGCACAACGTTATGCATAACGTAATGATTCATCGCCGTACCGACGAACACCCCGGCCGGCCGCGTCCGCGCGCTGTCCGCATAGCCTGCGTTCTCAAGCGCATGCCACGCACACTCGAGCAACACGCGATGCTGTGGGTCGGTCATGGCCGCTTCGCGCGCCGAGTAAGCGAAGAAATCGGCGTCGAACCGATCCGCGCCGTCGAGCAACGCTGCCGCGGGCACAAAGCCGGGCTGGCTGCGGCGTGCTGCCGGCACGCCGACCGCATCGAGCTCCGCGTCGGTGTAGTGCCGAATGCCTTCGCGACCCTCGGCAAGCATCTGCCAGAATGCATCGGCATCCTGCGCGCCGGGCACCCGGCAAGCCAGCCCGACGATCGCGATATCGTCGAATCTGCCGTCGCCGCTCGGCGCTTTATGATCCGATTGGTCCGAGGCCTGCGCCTGCGCCAGTCCCGATGCCGCCACACCGCCCGCCGGCGCTCCCGTGAGCTGACTCACCAACGAGCGCACAGTCGGGAACTCAAAGAGACTCAGCTTGCGTGCCGCCTCGCCGAACTCGCGTTCGAGCAGCACACGGGCGCGCACCGCAAGGAAGGAATGGCCGCCAAGATCGAAGAAATTGTCGTCCACGCCGACCGAGGTCAGGCCGAGCACCTCACGCCAGATCGCCGCCACACGACGCTCGCTTTCCCCCGTCGGCGCTTGCGATGCCGGCAGCGCCTGACGGCGCATCTGAGGCGCAGGTAAGGCAGCACGATTCAGCTTGCCGTTGGGCATTTTCGGCAAGCGCCGCAACACTTCGATGCCACTTGGGCACAGGTATTCGGGCAGTCGAGCATTCAGCACCGACTTGAGTCGCCCCATCAGTGCCTCGCGCCGCCGCGCAAAATTCGGCAGGTTAAACGACTCGCCATCGTTGATGTCGTTCTTCGTCACGGTATCCGGCACCGTGAACATCGGCACATATTCGATGCCGCTGCGGCGCGCCGACAGACGATGGAAGATCACGTCGTAACGCCCGTCGAGGTCCGCGCCTCGTCCCCCGCAATAAGCCATAAAACCGTAGGAAGCTGCAATCTCGCGCAGCTGTTGTGGCTCGCAACCGGCCGCAACCGTAGCGCTCGTATCAAGCGCCGCGATCACCGATCCGACGCGTGCATCCGCAGGCGCGCGCAGCAGCGCCTGAATCTGCCGTCGATCCGTCTCGACTCGCGAGTCGAGCACACCACTCAAGCCAACGACGTCGCCAGCCTCCCCGGCCAGCAGGCGCTCCAGCGCCGCGCCGCCGTCGCGCTCGGCATGCCACGCGTGCCAGTGCGGCGGCTGCACGGGAAGTCCCGTTTCGTCCACGCCGATCACCACGTCGTAGCGGAATTTGGTGATTTCGTTGCGAGCCAGCCCCTCCTTCGCGACACACACGACCGATATGACGCCGGGCAGCTCCGCCGCCAGGCCGACGAAAAATCGCGGCGAAAGCGTCAGTTCGCTATCCCGTTCCTCGCGGGCCAGCAGGTCGTCGCGCCACTCGCGCACCGTGACGTCATGGCCTTTCTGGAACAACGATACGGAGCCGTGGAACACCCGCTCCAGCGCATGATTGCGCACGTCGCCGATAAAGAAGCAACCGCCGGCGCGCAAATAGGGCCGCCAGCGGACCAGCACTTCGCGCAGATAATCGACATCGGGGAAATACTGGATGACGGAGTTCAGCAAAATGCAATCGAGCGATCCCAACATCAACCCGGCGGGAATCTCGAGTGCCGTGCCCACACTGAGATTCACCTGACACTCGGCCACGTGCCCGGGCACCTGCTCGCTCACATAGCGAATCGCCTGCGCCGATAGATCGCAAGCGGTATAGCTCGCGCAATGCGGCGCGATCCGCAGCAGCAGCATGCCGGTGCCGCAACCGATTTCCATGATGTGCCGGGGGCGCCGGCTCAGCACCTTCGATACCGTCTCCGTCAACCATTCGAGCATCTCGGCGCGCGGCACCGGCGCACTGTCGTAGCTGTTGCGCCAGCCGGCAAGATTGGTGAGCGGATCGATGGCCGCCGCAGCGGCGTGGATCTCGCCGTAGGTCGAATCCCAGATCGACTGCCAGCCGGCGACCGTGTCCTGTTTGGCGTCATGCTCGCCGTCCTTGCCGTCGGCCGTCGCATCGGAATTCGCAGAGTACGCCGCACGCGGCGACACATAGGCGACCAGACGCCGATCGCCGGGCTGGTCCTCGCGGCAAATCACCACGGCTTCCTGAACCTCGGGGTCGTCGAGCAGAATGCTTTCGATCTCGCCCGGCTCGATCCGGAAACCGCGGACTTTCAGTTGCTGATCGGCGCGACCGAGGAATTCGAGCAGCCCGTCGCGGCGCCAGCGAGCCAGATCGCCAGTGCGATACAGCAGGCCGCCTGTGGCGAATCCGGGAAGATGCACGAACCGCTGCGCCGTGAGATCCGCGCGGCCGCGGTAACCCTGACTGACTCCAAGGCCACCGATGTACAGTTCGCCCGGCGTGCCGTCGGGCACAAGTTGCCGATATTCATCGAGGACGAAGACCTCGGTATTCGCGATCGGACGACCGATCGGCACGACGGCCACGGCGTCCCGCACATCGGCAGCTTCCACCTTGTGCGCGACCGACCAGATCGTCGTTTCGGTAGGACCGTAGACGTTCCACAGCGCTTGGCAACGCGGCAGCAAATTCGCCGCCAGCGTCGATTGCAGTGCCTCGCCACCGCACAGGATCGACAAGTCGGCTCGGCCCGCCCAGTTGGCAGCCAGCAGCAGTTGCCAGGTCGCCGGCGTCGCCTGCATCCAGGTCGGCGACGAACGTGCGATTTCCGCACTCAACGCCTGTCCGTCGATGGTGGTCGCCGCATCGGCGATCACCACGGTGCCGCCGCAAACCAGCGGCAGATAGAGTTCGAGACCGGCGATGTCGAACGACAAGGTCGTGACCGCGAGCAGCACATCGTCGGCCCGCATGCCGAGCAGATGCTTCATCGCGAACAGGAAATTCGCGAGATTGCGGTGCGAGACCTGAACCCCTTTTGGGTTACCGGTCGAACCCGACGTATAGATCACATAGGCCGTGCCGTCGCCGCGCGGTGCCGGCGAGTATCCGTCACCGCCGTCCGGCCGTGCCGCGATCCGGTCAAGCAACAGACACTCGCAGCCCGCATCGCGCCAGCGCGACTCCAGATGAGATTGTGTCAGCATCAACGATACCGCGGCATCGTCGAGCATCCAGCGAATACGGTCGACCGGATAGGACGGATCGATCGGCACATAGGCGGCTTTCAGCTTCGCGACCGCCAGAAGACCAATCAGCAACTCAAGCGAGCGGGCAGCCGCAATGCCGATCAGCGATTTCGAATGGGCCCCGCGCGACGTCAGCTCATTCGCGACCAGATTGGCGCGCCGGTTCAGCTCGCGGTACGACAGCGCCTCGCTACCGAAGCGCACGGCCGGCTTGTCGGGATAACGCGCGACCGAAGCTTCGAACAGCTCTGAAAGACAAGTATCGGGGATCTCGAGCCCAGTATCGTTACGCGGACCCAGCAGGCACTGACGCTCGACTGGCGACAGCAGCGGCAGGCTGTGGATGGGCCGATCGGGCGTGTCGATGCAGGCTTCAAGCAGCGTCGTAAAATGCCGGCCGATCTGCTCGACCGATGTGTGCCGGAAAAGATCGTTCGCGTAAATGAAACGCACCATCACCGTTCCGACCGCCTCCACCACATCGACCGTCAGATCGAAGCGGCTCTCGCCCACCGGAATCGGGATCGGCTCGAACTGGCATGCAGCCGCGGCGATCGACGCGTGTCCGGGTGCACCCACAAGGAAAGCCGCCAGATCTTGCGCGACCTGCGGCCGCTGGATCGAGAACATCGTCTGGAAAATCGGCATCCGGCTCGTGTCGCGCTTCGGTTTCAACTCTTCGACCAGTTTCGAGAACGGATAATCCTGGTACTCGAGCGCATCGAGTACTTGATCCTTGACGATCGCGAGCACCTCGGCAAAGGTCTGTCCGGTCGACAGCTCGCAACGGATCGCCTGCGGATTGACAAAATAGCCGACCACTCCCGAAAACGCCGGATTCTGGCGTGTCGAACCGGCCGCGAGTGTGCCGACGGTGATGACGTTTTCGTCGCCATAGCGGCGTAGCAAAGCGAAGTAGGCCGCGAGCAGCGTCACGTAGAGCGTGGCCTGCCGCGCCTGACCGAAGTGCTTCAGTCTGGCCGCCAGTTGCGGCCCCAGATCGATCAGTACAGTACCGCCGCGATGGCTCGGCACCTTGGGGCGCGGGAAATCGAGCGGCAGTTGCAGCGCCTCGTCGCTATCTTGCAAGCGCTTAATCCAATATTGCCGCTGAGTCTGCGCCTCGTCGGTTTTCACGAACTTGCGCTGCCATTCGACGAAGTCCCGATAGCTGCTGCCCAAGACAGCAAACGCCGGGACGCGGCCTTGCGCCAATTCTCGATAAGCACTAATCAGTTCGTCGACGAGCAGCCAGAACGACCAGCCGTCATAGACCAGATGATGGACCGTCAGCAACAGCACCTGCTCTGCCGCGCCGCGAAACAGTTCGACGCGCGCCAGCGGCCCATGCTCGAAATCGAAGTGGCGCTGGTAGGCAGCCGACACGTATGCGGCGAGCGCATCGCCACTCAGTGCAGGAACCTCCACAATGTCCACGCCGAATCCGACTCCCGGCAACACGCGCTGACGTAACTCCGCGCCGTCCTCGATGAACACCGTGCGCAGCGACGGATGGCGCTGCGCCAGCAGCGCGACCGCGTCGTTCAGGCAGGACAGCTTGAGCTCGCCGCGAATCCGCGCGGCAAAGAACGTGTTCCAGACCGCCGGATTCCGGCTCGTGCGCGTCAGCGACCAGATTGCCTTCTGACCTTCCGACAGTTCGAAATCGCCGGTATCGACACGCATCTGCTCCTGGAGCAGGCGCACAAGGCGAGCTCGTTTCGCTTCCAGGTCTTCCTGCTCAGGTAAGGTAAGGGACGACATGATCATAGTGGCATGGGTTGCAAAACAACGGCCGATAGCTCGGCGATGCCGTCAAAGCGGCGACGTAAGCGCGCCGGACACGCCTTAGAGCGACGTTTCATGGCGGGTGTCCAGTTGCGTGAGCAAGCGATTGATTTCAGCTTCGCCCATCGCGTCGATACGGTTCAGGAGATCGGCATGGCCGCCTCCCGACAAGGGAGTGGAGGCGGCGGCTGTATTTACCGCGACCGCCCGCGCGATATCCATGTCGCCGTCGACCACGATTTCGCTCGACACGCTGCGCGCGAGACTCGCGATGGTTTCGCCACTGAGCAAGGCCTTAACCGTAACGGATACGCCGAATGCAGACTTCATGCGCCGCGTCAGCTCGATCGCATGAATCGAATTCAGGCCCTGCGCAACCAGCGTCTGTTCGGGGTCCAGCGACTCGGGCACACATTCGAGCAGTTGGCCCAGGATGTCGAACAGGCTTTCTTTGGCTACGCCGACGGGAACCGTGTCCGCCGGTTTCACGACGATCGGCGCCGGGGACGGCATCGCGGCCGGTTCAGGCGCAGATACAGATGTCGATGCAGATAAAGGTGCCGGTGTAGGCAAGGCTGCGGCAAGTTCAGGCGGTTTCGCCGCCACCTCTTCCGTCACCTGTTGCCCCCTTACCGGTGCGGCGACGGATGCCGCTCTCTTTGGCGCGAGTGCGTGAGCCGGTACCTGAGCGGCGGCCCGCACGAATAGCGGAACGCCGACGGCAGCCGCGGCCTTCGCCGGTCGGACGGCAAGCGCGCGACGCGCCTCGGCGTAAGGCAGCGGATTCGCGAACCGTTGACGGTTTTCGCTGAGCAACGCCTCGCCGGTACTTAAATAATCGCGCTGCACCAGCAGCAGCAGATAGCTCGCCTCGCCCCGGCGCAACAACTCGCCCAACGCGTGCGAACCGCCTGCCGTCTCGCGTAACGGTTGCGCAAAATCGTTATCGTGGAGGTCATTCGCGACCACCTCGCTGGCATCCACGCAGCGCATGACGCGCAACTGATTCTGCGCGAGCAGGCCGGCCCAGTTATCCCTGGTCTCAAGATGAGCTGATGACGCATCGTGCTCGATGCCCGCGTCGCGATTCGACACGACCTCGGCCGCAATCAGAATCGCCCCCTTGCGCAGATGCTCCGTGATATTGCGCAGGACGATGTCTTTGTCGTGGACAGGGTGGATGGCTTGATGCGAAACGATAACGTCGTAGAGCCCCGGGAAGTCTTCTTTCGTACTGTCGAGATGATGCAGTTGAATCCGCCCGTACAGACCGGCCTGGGCGATCGCGCGACGACCGTGATCGATCTGCTCCGCGGAAATGCTGCACCCGTCCAGCGACAGATGTCCATGCATCTGCGCCAGCTCGATTAAGTCCGTCGCACGGCCGCAGTCGAGGTCAAGCACGCGACGGACATGGCGGAACTCGACGCCACCAAACAACACCGCGTGCATCTCGCCGTATGCCGCGTCCGTGCCCGCCTGCAATTCTTCGGCAAGCACGCTCGGCAGCCACGTGAAACCCGGCGCCGGTGTCGCAAACGGCTCAAAACGAACAAAGGAAGACTCGGCCGGCATCTCGCCTGCCCCCTCTCGCATCTGCTGCGGCGAATCCGGATCATCGTGGCCCCGGCTCTCCTGGCGGCCGTCCTTGTCATCCCCCTTGAGGACCTCGGTGGCATCTGCCCGATGAGCGTCTTGTGTCATGTCGTCTCCTTGCATTTGTCTGTGTGACTTGCCACCGTCTGCGAACTCGATCCAGTACGACTTGCGCTGGAACGGATAGGTCGGCAGGGATACCACCTGCGTGGAAGCGGCTGCGCCGATCCGCTCATGATTCAAAGCAACACCCAGCGTATACAGACGCGCGCCGGCATCCACGGCTGCGACGCGGCTCGACTGCCCCCGTTGCTGCGCGCCGATCCAGACGGCCGGCCCCTTCAGCTCACAACGTTTTGCCAGTTGCGTCAGGATCGCGGACGGCCCGATCTCAAGACAGGCATCGAAGCGGCTTGCGTCGAGTTGCTGCACGGCAGGCAGGTACAGAACCGGCTTGACGAGCTGTGCGCACCAGTAGTCCGCGCCGGTCAGCTCGGTCGCGGCCAGTGCACCCGTCACGCTGGAGAAAAATGGCATGCTCGGCAGGTTCAGCTTGACCTGCTGCAATACCGTCCGAAACGGTTCGACGACATCGCGCATCATCGGCGTATGGAACGCATGCGATACATCCAACTCCGCGAAACCGATATTGCGTGCAAGCAGTTGCTTATGCGCGGCCTCCAACGCGACCTTTTCCCCGGCGATCACCGAAGCGTTCGGCCCGTTGACGACCGCGACGCACAAGCGATCGTCGGCAAGCTCGGCCAGCAAGCCGGCGACGTCGGCGGCACTCGCCTGCACCGCAGTCATGCCGCCGCCGGGCAGCGCCTGCATCAGGGAGCCTCGGGCCTCGACGATCGTCAGCGCGTCGCTCAGCGACATCACGCCGGCCGTCACGGCCGCGGCAAACTCGCCGACGCTATGCCCGAGCACCGCCACGGGCCGAATGCCCCAGGCCTGAAACATATTCGACAGCGCAAGCTGGAAAGCAAACAGCGCCGGTTGCGTAAAACGCGTCAGGCCCAACTCCGCGGAGCTATCGCGCGTGCCGATCAGCAGCTCGACCAGCGAGCATCCCAGCTTCGGCGCCAAGTGTTCGTCGCACTCGAGCAAGCTTTGCCGGAACGTATCGTCCGTCTCGAACAATTCGCGTCCCATGCCCCAGTACTGCGCGCCTTGCCCGGTGAAGAGAAATGCCACGCGCGGCGCCTCGCCGCGAACGGTATCTGTGTGGTAGTGCGCTCCCTCGCGCCGCTTCCCTCCGCCCTCCCGATACGCGGCCACTGCATCCGCCAATTCGGTGAGCGACCCACCCGACACCGCCAGACGATGCCGGAAATGCTTACGCCCGACATAGGCCGTATGGCACACCGCAGCCAATGTTTCCGGTGCTGCGGCCCGTAGAAAATCCTCGTAGCGGCCGGCCACCTGAGTCAGCGCGCCCGCTGTCGGCGCGGACAGACACAACAGATGGGGCGGCAGCGCCTGCTGCGCCACGGCTTTCAAATCATCTCGATGGTGCGCGAGGATCACATGGGCATTGGTGCCGCTGAAGCCAAACGAACTGACGCCGGCGATGGCCACCCCATCAGCGGATTGCGGCCAGGGTATCGGCGCCGTCGGGATCACGGCCGGAATCCGTTGAAGCCGGAGTTCGGGGTTGAGCGTGTGATGATTCACGGTCGCGGGCACCTGAGCGTGCCGCATCGCCAGCAATACCTTGATGACGCCCGCCAGACCGGCCGCCGCTTCGGTATGACCGAGATTGCCCTTGATCGATCCCAGTACGAGAGGCTGCGATCGCCCCGCGCTGCCGGAAAATACCCGTGTTAGTGCGTCGAACTCGATCGGATCGCCAATCGGCGTACCCGTGCCATGCGCCTCGATGTACTGCACGGCATCGGCCGAAATGCCCGCATCGTGCAATGCATCGCCGATCAGGTTCTGTTGTGCCGTGGCGCTCGGCGCTGTAATGCCGCCGGTAGCGCCATCCTGGTTGATTGCGCTACCGATGATGCGCGCCCAGATCCGCCCGCCACGCAGCGTGGCATCGTGAACTTTTTCGAGCAGCACGGCGGCGGCGCCCTCGCTGCGCACGTAACCATTGGCCGCCGCATCCCACGGCTTGCATTGCGCATCGGGCGCGAGCATGCCGGCCGCGCGGAACGACGTGGAAATCTCGTCGGACAGGATCAGGTTTACGCCGGCCACAAGTGCGAATTCGGACTCGCCCAACAGCAGACTGCGGCGCGCGAGATGCATCGCCACCAGACTAGACGAACAGGCGGTATTGACGACCAGCGCGGGCCCGGTCATGCCGAAGCGGTAGGCGAGACGTCCGGCGAGCAACGCTGCCGATGTTCCCGTACCGAAATACGGCCCGACGGCCTGAGCAGCGGCTCGCGACTGAAGCAGTTCATAGTCGTTGGTGAACGAGCCGACAAATACGCCCACACGGCGCCCGGCAAGACAAGACGCATCGATGCCCGCGTTTTCCATGGCCTCCCACGCTACTTCGAGCAGCAGACGTTGCTGCGGATCCATGTAGCGCGCTTCCGCCGCCGAGACGCCGAAAAACTGCGCGTCGAATTCGTCGACGCCGTCGAGAAACCCGCCATTCGACTCGGCCCGCTGCCACGCACGCCGATGCTGCGGCAATTCGCGCACGGCATTGCGGCCTTCGATCACCAAGTTCCAGAACGTATCGGCCGAGTCGATGCCACCCGCAAATCGGCATCCGAGCCCGACGATCGCCACGTCGTTGTCGCCGGCGCGCACGCCATGCGGCTCGACGCGAACCGCATGCCGAACCTCACCATTCTCTCGCTTTCCCATCCTGCGCCTCCAGAAACATTACAAAGCGGCAAGCCATGTCTGTCATCCATTCGATCGGCATGGGTACGTCACCCTCACGCGCGCTGAAGTGCTCAACAATGCATGCAACGACGTCAACGGCTTCCTTTTGTGGAAGCTCTAGAAGTAATGCCGGTACGACAATTCGAGAGCACTGCGAAGCGGTGACGCGCCGAATTCGCTGAACAAGGTCCCGCTGTTGTTCAGCCATTGCAGCGCGACTTCATCGTGTGCCCAGTGATAACGCGACTCGATCCATGAAAGATTGCTGTGGTCGGCGACGCTGTAGCGAACCAGCGCGGACAGATCGAGATGATTGATTAATACGTCCTGCCATTTCGCGTAGAACATAAACGCATGACGTGTGGGCATTTCCTGCTCAGTCGTCACATACTGCTGATAGCGGATATAGCCCGGCAACGAAACCGCGGGAAGCGCATCCCAACTACCCTTATCGATGCCCGTGCCGTTGTATTCATATTCAAAGGTCAGCGAGAGCTTGTTGCTGGTCGTGTAGGTCAGGCCGGTCGAAAGACGATTCCGGAAGGCTTTGTCGCTGCCCTGCCCCAACGCATCCGTCAACAGCGTGTCGCTACGGCCGCCCGACCATTCGACGTAGGCCACCGTCGAGTTGTTGACAAGCTTGGTGATATTCATGCCGATCTGCGGCGAACTGCCCTCTTCCTGATACAGAAGAAATTGCGGATTCAGATCCTCCGTGATCCGTTTACTGAAAATCAGCATGCCGCGGTTCACGTTGTTGGTCGCCCCCCAATCGGGATTGAACGACCCTGAGTTCGGCTGCGAACTCAGTTTTGGCGAAAATAGTGCGGTCAGCGAGCCGCCGTTCCACAGCGTCTGGCCACGCACCATCACGCTGCCCTGGCGATTGTCTTTGATACTGATCGGATCGAGCGAAACGAAAGAGCGCACCGCACCGCCGCGAAAGAAATCGGTCGGGTTGTAGCCGATCGCGACGCCCGAATACTCATTAATGCGACCCGCATCAAAGATGAAGTTATTGCTCGGCTGCAAGCTGAAATAGGCTTCCTTGATGGTATTGATCTCGCGTTTCGGCTCTAGCTCAAACGGCCAGTCGGCATAGTCGAGCCGGTCGGAAAACACGGTCCGCAAGCCCGACAGCGGTGTGGCGTCGATGCGCAGATCGCCGGACAAGCGTTGCAGGCTACTCGTCTGATTGGTCAGCGAGTCGTCGCGAACCTCGGAGTAGCCCGTACCGCCCTCGACGAACAGCTGCCAAGCCCGCGGCTGCGCCGCGGCCTGCGGCGCACTACCTTGCAGCGACAGGGCAGCCGCATCCGCATCGCCCGCAGTATCCGAATCGCCCGCCTGGACAGCGCCTGCCACCAACAACAGCGCTACTGCAAAAACCGCTCGCATGGTTATTCCGGTTTGAATCGCGGCAGGTAATCGCGCTGCAGCCATGCCTCGGGAACATCACGCTCGACCCAATCGCTAAAGTCGAGCAGCGTCACCCAGTTCGGGTCCAAGCCGTCGATGATCACCGTTTCCGTCGGACGCTCGGCGCCGAGCTGCTTTTCATAGCGTCGGTAGTAGGCCGTCTTCAGCAAGTGATTGCTCTCGCTATAGAAGCGCCCCTTGACCGGCCGATTGTTCGAGGTGTCGATCCACACCTCGATGTGATCGTAAGTGACGTCGGGCCGGATTTTTGCGAGCGCGAGCTTGTAGCAATGGCGTTTCTGGCGGTCGCCGTCCGTCACGTCTTCCTCGCCCTCAAGCGTGGCGCTGTAATCCTTCGCCAGATTGAAGGTGACCACATCGCCGTTGGCCGCCTGTCCGAGCAGACGCTGCTGCGGCGAAATCCGGATGCTTGCGTTGTTGGCTGGATCGTAGAACCACAGATCGTTGCCCGTCTTCAGCATCAGTTTGTTGGCATCGCGTGCCGGGGCAATAAAGCGGATCAGACTGCGAAACTGACCGCTGTCGGTGTCCGCCTTCGAATACACCGCCAGCGTGTTCAGATCAGTCTGCTTGCCGTTGCGGTATTCGGTCAGCGTCGTCGTCAGGCTGAATGGATGATCAGGATTCCGAACGGCATCGCTGGCCGCCAGAATTTCCTGGGCCGTAGGTGTCGCGACAGCTATACCTGCATTCAAGACCCCCATTGCAAGCACGGCGGCGGTAATAAAGCACAACTTTTTCATGGCAAATGATTCCTGTGGCGCCCTGGACATGCTGAAAGAAAAGCGTTGGGTGAATCGATGGCAAGCCCGCGTAATTTCGAGATAAGACAGCCGACAAATATCCTACCGGGACCGATTTTTGCGGCCCCGGCCTGGCGCGGCGCCCCTGCTCGCCGCGCGGCCGGTTGAAGTATCGGGTAACTAGGCGTGCCGCAACGCGTCGACGATATCGAGTTTTGCAGCTCGGTTGGCAGGCCACCACGCGGAGATGACGGCGACGATGGCAAGAATGAACGGCGTACCGAACATCAATTGATTGTCGCCCCATACGCGCACCATGACCGGATACTTGTATGAGTAGCCGGGAGGTGCCCAAGTCAGCCCGCTATGGTTGATCAGATACGCGACCGGCAACGCGATGAGGACACCCAATGCGCCACCGATAATGCCGAGAAGCGCGCCCTCACAGACGAACTGGGCACGGATTCCGCTGCGCAGCTGACCGATGGCGCGCAACGTCCCCACTTCGGCAGTGCGCTCAGCGACGGCCATGCTCATGGTATTGCCGACGGTGAACAGCACGATCATATAAATCAGGATCGAAATAAAGCCGAACATCGAATTGAAGAACTGGATGACCTGCTGATAGATCGGCGTTAACGTTTCGTAATCCAGAACTTCCAGCGGCATATCCT
>Ga0302234_10001218_pt1 | contig 18157 bp, 13 predicted proteins | sample II_Palsa_N3_2_FD_193576 | JGI IMG/M metagenome (GOLD analysis project Ga0302234, IMG submission 193576) | Peat permafrost microbial communities from Stordalen Mire near Abisko, Sweden - II_Palsa_N3_2 | ecosystem: Environmental > Terrestrial > Soil > Palsa > Peat permafrost | place: Sweden... | reverse complement strand
TCTGGGGGCGTTGTCACTGACACGAAATTGGGTCCTTTGTGGGCGCACGGCAGTTGACCCTGGCCGGTGACGTGGCGGGCCTGCGTGGTGCCTGGCTGGTGTCCGGGGTGGTTCCCGGCGACGGCCGGCATGGTTATGAGCTGTCCGGCGGGCAGCGTGTTACGGACGGGGCTGGGCGGCTCCTGGGGCGGGGTCTGGCGTTCCGGTGGTCTTCGCGGTCAGGCGGCCTCCGTGGGGGTGATGGTGATGACGCAGCCGGGGTTGAGTTTCTGGAGCTGCCGCATCAGGTAGTCCTGCCTGGCATCGGGGGATTCGCGGCGGGTGTAGAAGTCGGCGCCCAGGTCGGCGTACGGCGTGCCGGTCTTCAGCACGCCGTAGGCGATCTTGAGCAGGGTGTGGGCGATCGCGGTGATCGCCCGCTTCTGCGCACCCTTGTTCCTAGGGCCGCCGAACTTGCGGACCAGCCGGCCGAACCTGGCCTGCAGCCGGCCCGGTACCCGGACCGCGGCCCAGGCGGCCTGGATGAGCAGCGGCTTGATGTAGGCGCCGCCGTCGCCGGTCCGCCCGCCCTTGCTCTTCTTCGCGCTCATGTAGTTCCCCGGGCACAGGGTCGCCCAGGAGGCGAGCCGGCTCGCGGTGGCGAAGTGCTGGTGCGGGGCCGGGCCGATCGCACCCAGCCAGCCGGCCACGATCACGTCCCCGAACCCGGGCAGCGACTTCAGCAGATCCGCCTCCCGGGCGTAGCGGGCCACCAGCGGCGCGATCTTGGCATCCAGGTCCTTGACCGCGTCGTCGAAGATCGTGATCCGGTCCCGGTGCAGCCGGCACATCAGCGCGTGATGATCGGTGAACCGGCCGGTCAGGGCCATCGACAGGTCCGCCATCTTCCCGGCGGCCCGCATCCGGGTCTGCGCCAGGCCCGCCATCACCGTCCCGCGGCGTTCCCCGCTGATCAGCGCCTCGATCATCGCGGTGGCCGAGGTCCCGGTAACATCGGACACGACCGAGGACAACTTGATCCCGGCCGTCTCCAGCGTTTTCTGCAGCCGCTGGATTTCCGAGGTGCGGGCCTGGACCGTCTTCATCCGGTACCTTGCCAGGTCCCGCACCTCCCGGAGGTCCGGATCCGGGATGTAGGAGCCGGACAGCAGCCCGCACTCATACAAATCCAGCAGCCGGATCGCGTCTTTCGCGTCGGTCTTATGGCCCTTCAGCGCCTTGGCGTGCGCCGGGTTGATCACCATCACCTCCTCAAAGTCCAGCTCGCGCAGCGCGTAATACACCGGGTCGGTATACACCCCGGACGCCTCCATCACCACGTGCGTGACACCGCGGCCGCGCAGCTCGCGGGCCATCGCCTGGAGCACCCCGTAAAACGTGCGGAACTCCAGCACATCGGTCTTGCGGGTCCCGCGCTTCGCGCCCGGCACCCGGATCGCGACCTTGACCATGTCTTTGTGCACATCGATCGCGGCCACCCGGTCATAAAGCACTCGCATGCGCCACCTCCTGAAGCGGCTGTCGTAACTAACCGGGAACACACGGCACGCCGCCCGACGGGACCCCTCACATCAATCAGGAGACTGACACACGCGCTCGCAGCAGCAGCGGGCATGACCCGCAACGGGGATCCCAGCACCAAACTTGGTTACGGCCTCGGACGGTCCAAAGTGAACCGGTGACGACGGACGGCACGCCAGACCCAGCATGCACCTTCCGCCCAGCCCCATCCTGCGAAACCACGGCAAACCAGGCGCAGACCCCAGCCCGCCCCCAATTTCATCCCGGGCATCGCGCCACGAAGTGGCCCATCTTTTCCTTGGTTTGTCACTGGGCTCTCGGATCCGGGGCAGGCCGACGGCTAAATGCCTACCGCTTGGGCCTGCTCTTTCGCGCAAAACAAGCTTACGGTAGCAAGCGAGTCGACGGAGGCTGGCAACATGCACGATTCCATGCCGCAGTTCCTGCTGTGGTCTCCTAACTCCTGGTTTGGCTGAAGAAGGCCAGCTGCGGCAGTAGCCTGCCCGCGACGGTGATAAGACCGTGCGCTGTCCCGGCTGCCTACTCGGCTTCCTCCGAGGTGGCTGTATCTGCGGGCAGGTGCGGGTATTCCAGTTCGTTGCGGCGCCGCCGCAGAATCCCGAACGGCCGGAATCCGTCTCCGAGCTGAGCCCGGACTGCTTGCTCGACGGCGTAGTGGCCGCCGCTGGTCGTCGCGCGCAGCCCTTGCTGCTCGATCAGGGCGATGCAGGCGAACCGCGCAGCATCATAGGCCAGGACGTAGGCGCTGTACGGAGCATCGAAGACCAGCCCGGCCGCGGTGGCCGCCGTCTTCGCGCTTGCCCGAGCAACGGGGCCCCGTCAGCCGCCGCGGCAGCGGCCGGATCGTCAACGTGTCATCCATCATCGGGAAATCGGCAACATCGGGCAGGCGAACTACGCGGCCTCCAAGTCAGGCCTGTTCGGGCTCACCAAGACCCTCGCCAAGGAAGTCGCTTCATGCTGGAACGTGCAGGAAAGCTCGCGGACGACGGGCTGGCCGTGACGGTGAATACCTTTACCCCCAGCTTCATCGCGACCGAGATGGTCGAGGCCGTACCGGAGAAAGTCATCGACAAGATCAAGGGGCAGATCCCGATGCGGCGACTGGGCCGCCCCGAAGAGGTCGCGCGCGTCGTGCATTTCCTTGCCGCTGATGCCTCCTCCTAGATCACCGGACAGGTATGGGGAGTCAACGGCGGAATGGACATGTGATGCACCGCAGACTCCGTCCGGCCAGGTCAACAGCACCGACCAGGTGCCTGCCGCCGAGCAGACCCGTTCAAAAGGGCCTGCCCATAACGTCGAGCATGCCACGCCCGGCCGGTGACCACGTCGTGCTGACACACTCGCGCGGGCCCCTCGCTCAGGTCGGCCTCATGCTCGGGCCTGCTGGAGCAGGAACTGCCAGCAGCATCGCCTGGCTGTCTGCCATTTCATCAAGCACCTCCGACCCGGGAACGCCCGGATAGCCAGATGGCTCGACAATGGATCCGGTAACGCGGGTGGATGCGGGCATAGTCACTACCTTCGTCCTGTACGAGTTCTGGCACGCAGCGGGAGCTCGCCTGCGGGCGTCGTGACATCGCGCGACCACGAGCACATCCGCGGTCGCGGTCTTGTCGGACGCTTGAGTTAGGTGGACCATAGCCACGTACCGCTGGCGCTCGTGGAGGTCGCGGCACCGATGGGAGGATTTCTCCGGTGATCAAATATATTTACGAGATCGACTATCCGCCTGGAGGCAAGGACAAGTACCTGGCGTGGGTCCGATCGATCGCGGATGCTCTTCAGGCTCCGGCTGAGCTGCGGCGGCTGGCGTCGTACGACAATGTTTACTCGACTACACCCCATCGCGTCGTCGAGTTCACCTTCGACTCTCCGCAGGACGCGGCCATGTATTTCGACCGAAAGGAGATCGGGCTCATATTGCAAAGCGAGCTGCCGACGCATAGCGCCAGCATCCGTATTAAGGTCCTGGCGCTGCGTGATGATTACCTTAAGGCAACAGCGGCTGAAACGGCCGCTGTACACCAGGATCGGTCCTGAGTTCCTGTTCACACGCATGGCGGCGAGGCTACCCGGGCCTGATCGCCGAACCGAATTCTGCCGCCCGCATGAGGCGGCGGTCGCCAACGTAGTTCTGCCGGATGTGCAACTGGCCTGCCGCCCCTTAACCTCGCGTCGGCCGGCCGATGAGATGGTACAGCGCCGCGGCGAGCCAAGTGCCGGGCAGCATGTCTCAAGCCACTCCTTAGCTACTCGCTGACCACCTCGGGATCCGGTGCGCTGCCACCTCAGATGTCAGCCGGTGAACACCACCGCCATCGGCACCGCGCCGATGGCGTGGTATAGCGACGTCACATCAGGCGGCGGCATAGCCATGTGGCCAGGAGCCAACGGCCTGCTTCCGTGCGAAAGTAGCTCACATGCGGAAATACGTCATCATGGGCATCCAAGGCAGCGGCGAGGGAACTCACGCGAAAATGCTCGCCAGGGACTTCGACCTCGAGCACATCGCTGTCGGGGATATCTTCCGGTGGAACGTCCAGCACCATACCAAGCTCGGCGCGCAGGTCAGGCGCACGATGGCGGCGGGATTGCTGGTCGGCGACGACCTCCCGTCGAGGGCGTGGTGAAGCAACGGCTCAGCGAGCACGACTGGAACTACGGCTTCATCATCGACGGCTTCCCCGCGCAACCAGCGGCAGGCGGAGTTCTTCCTGGAAAGCTACGACCTCGACGGGGTGATCCACCTCGACCTGCCCGACAGCGAGGTGGAGCGCCGGGTGCTCGCCCGGCGGCTGTGCGCGGGCTGCGGGATGGACTACAGCCTGATCGAGAACAGCCCGTCCGAGGACGGCATGTGCGACGCCTGCGGCGGCGAGCTGATCAAACGCGAGGACGACACCCAGGAGGCGCTCGCCGTCCGGCTCCGCGAGTACCACGAGAAGACCAATCCCGTGCTGGACATCTTCCGCCGCAAGGAGTACGTCATCACGGTGGACACCCGGCCCGGCAAGCAGCAGGTCCAGCAGGCCATCAGGGACCGGATCGGGCTGCCGCCCTCTCGCCTGACGGCGGCGAGCAGCCAGGCTGATGCACGGTAGCGAGCACCAGCCCCGATACCGATCCTGATCGCGCCGGACTCCTTCAACGGCAGCATCGGGGGCGCCGATGCGCTAGCCGGAACGCTTGCATAAGGGCCGAATACAGTTGGGGCCGAGCTCGATGCTGATAGGTGCGGGCCGCTCAGGCGTCCGCCGCCGCCCACCCTGCCAGCCAGACTGAGCCGCCTCTCAGCAAAGGCATCGCCGCTTTGCTTGAGGCCTCAGGTGCAGCAGCGGTGGCCAGTCTTAAGTGGCACTTTCAGCTGGTGTACGCACCGAACGACGAACCGGAACTAATCTCCAACGTAGCGACCGCAGCCGGCCTGCTCGCCTTCGTTCTGGCGCTGATCAGCATGACCCAAGCCGCCAGGCCGCGTTAATTCGTCCCGGCCGCGCTGGCTCCGCCGGCCGGATCGTCGGCGGCGCGCAGCACCATGACGGAACGGCCGGTCACGTCGACCGCCGTCCCGCTGGACAGCACCGCGGGCGAGCGCCCCGCACCGGTGCCTGGTCGGCCCGGCCGTGCCGCCGTATCGACGACAACATGCCAGCCGTCTGCGTGATCGGCGCCGGGCAGAGCGAACTGCACGGCGTCGCTGTGCGCGTTGAAGAGCAGCAGGAAATGGTTGTCGCGGACGGGTTCGCCGCGGGTGCCGCGCTCGGTAATGGCGTCACCGTTCAGGAACACCGCCAGCGACCTCGCGTAGCCGCCGTGCCAGTCCGCATCGGTCATTTCCCGGCCGGAAGGGGTTAGCCAGACGATATCGCGCAGGCGGCCCGGGCCGGCCTGGGCGGGGCGCCCGCTGAAGAACTTGCGCCGCCGGAACACCGGGTGCGCCCGGCGCAGCGCGGACAGCGTGGCGGTGAAGTCGGCCAGGTCCGCGTATTCGGCGGCGTTCTCCCAGTCCACCCACGACAGCGGCGAGTCCTGGCAGTAGGCGTTGTTGCTGCCCTGCTGGGTGCGCCCCAGCTCGTCACCGGCCAGCAGCATCGGGACGCCCTGCGAGCAGAACAGCGTGGCCAGGAAATTGCGGACCTGCCGGGCGCGCAGCTCGCGGACCGCCGGATCGTCGGACGGGCCTTCCGCGCCGCAGTTCCAGGACCGGTTGTCATCGGTGCCGTCCTGGTTGTCCTCGCCGTTGGCCTCGTTGTGCTTGCGGTTGTAGCTGACCAGGTCCGCGAGGGTGAACCCGTCGTGGCAGGTCACGTAGTTCACTGACGCCACCGGCCGCCGCCCGCTGGTCTCGTACAGGTCGCTGGAGCCGGCCAGCCGCCGGGCAAACTCCGGCAGGGCAGCGGGCTCACCGCGCCACAGGTCGCGTACGCAGTCGCGGTACTTGCCGTTCCATTCCGACCACAGCGGCGGGAACCTGCCGACCTGATAGCCGCCTTCCCCGATATCCCACGGCTCGGCGATCAGCTTCACCTGCGACACGACCGGATCCTGCTGGACCAGATCGAAGAACGCGGCCAGCCGGTCCACGTCGTGCAGTTGCCGGGCCAGGGCCGCGGCCAGGTCGAAGCGGAATCCGTCCACGTGCATGTCCAGGATCCAGTACCGCAGCGAGTCCATGATCAGCTGCAGCGCTTGCGGACTGCGAGCATTGAGACTGTTGCCGCAGCCGGTGTAGTCCAGGTAGACCGATGGGTCGCCGTCGGCAAGCCGGTAGTACGCGGCGTTGTCGATGCCGCGGAAGGACAGCGTCGGACCGGAGGCGCCGGCCTCGGCCGTGTGGTTGTAGACGACGTCCAGGATCACCTCGATGCCCGCCGCGTGCAGCGCCTTGACCATCGACTTGAACTCGGTGACCTGGCCATGCGGCTCGGTGGATGACGAGTAGCCGTTGTGCGGCGCGAGGAACCCGATCGTGTTGTAACCCCAGTAGTTGGACCGGCCGCCCGCCGCCAGCTGCCGCTCGGAGATGAACTGATGCACCGGCATCAGCTCCACGGCGGTCACGCCCAGCCGGGTCAGGTGGCCGATGATGACCGGGCAGGCCAGGCCCGCATAAGTGCCCCGCTGCCCGGGCGGGACCCCGGGATGGCGCAGGGTCAGGCCGCGGACATGCGCCTCGTAGATCACCGTCTCGTGATACGGCGTCCGCGGCGGCCGGTCATCCGCCCAGTCGAAATACGGGTTAATAACGACATTGCGCGGCATGAAAGGGGCGCTGTTGCGAGTGCTGATCGTCTCCGGCGCGCCGGGCCGGTGGGAGAACAGGGCATCGTGCCAGCGCACCTGACCCGCGACCGCCTTGCCGTAAGGGTCGAGCAGCAGCTTCGCCGCATTACACCGGTGACCGCGGCCCGGCGCGTACGGGCCGTGCACGCGATACCCGTAGTGCCGGCCCGGGCCGACGCCCGGCAGGTAGCAATGCCAGACGAAACCGTCCACCTCGGTCAGCTCGACCCGCGTCTCCCTGCGGTTACCCGGACCGAATAGGCACAGCTCCACCCGCTCAGCCACCTCAGAGAACAGGGCAAAATTGGTCCCTGACCCGTCCCAGGTGGCACCAAGCGGATAAGCAGTGCCAGCCCAGACTCGCATTCACTGACTGTATCGTCAGGAACGCCAGAGCGGGCCGGGCGAGGACAGCCGGGTCTGCGACACAAACGTCGGTGAAACGGGCGGTGCAGATGATCTTCGAGTTGCGGGCCGCATGCGGCTTGATCGTCCGGGTCGGCCAGCGACTGGGAATTTAATACCGAGACTCTCCGCAACTGGCACAGAAAGCCAGGTCGATTCCGCCAGGGGCCCGGTGCAGCCGTCCGCGCGTGAAATGCGGGGTTGAAGACCTGAAAGGGAAAATCATACGGATGTCGAACGAAGAAAAGGCGCCGGATATACGAGGGTGCAAAGCCTGGCGGCAGCTGCAAGTTTGGTTACTCCTTGAACCCGGGCAGTATACTTCGATCCGATATATCGGGCAGCTGGATGAGATCGATACGGTCCGTTCGGTTGGCCGGAAAGGTGATTTCCTCATAACCTGTGCGTGCCGAGAATCCCGTCATACCCTCCGAGCTGGTCCCTAACGGAAATCGAGTTAACCGTCAATACGGCTGGTGACGGACCGTGACAGCATAATTAGCCCACACCTCACGCCAGTTGACGTCCGGGTTCTGGCGGCCCCTGCTCAGGGCCAGCGCTTGGTAGCGATGGTCATGACCGGCAGCCCGAACCGGCGCTCGGCCCTGTGCGGCAAGTGGGCGCGCAGCCAGCGTGAGACGGTCCGAGGCAGCGTGGCCACGATGATCTCGTCGAACCGGTGATCGGGGAATACCCTCTCCATTGCCTCCAGAGGCTGGGCACTTCCCAGGTCGCCTTCAGCGGGAACACCCAGCGCATCCACGTCAGCCAGCATCTGGCCGAGCCGCTGCCGGGCCTGCGTGCTCGCTTCCTGATCGGTGGCGGGGCCCCGGTAGTCCGACATCCACCATGTCATGCGGGGCTGCAGGACACCAGCCGCCGCGGCCACGTCCGGATAATCCGCCGCACTGGTGTCCGGGACGAGGAGGTAGAACGAGCTTGGTCCCGCCTCGATCCGCTCGCGGAGCTCATCTCGCAGCTCTGCACGCTGCAGGGTCTGGTTCGCGACGACAAGATCTGCGCATGACGACCACCCGCTTGGGCTTGCCGAGGCCAGACCTCCGGTGCTAGCTACCGTATCCCGCCGCGGAACTACGGTCTACGGGACCAACGGTGGCTCTCACCCAGTTCCCGGCTCCGGCGGCGCCTGGCCTCAGACTTTCGCCCGGCGATCCAGCTGCATAACGTCCAGATCTGCATGGACGGGACTGAGGGTACTTGACCCGGCTAAACCATGCATGTGGCGGCACTGTGGGCTTGGCCTATCGAAGGCTCCGCGTTGACTGACTGGCTGCCGAGCGGCGGCCTTCAGATGGCTGACCTCTTGCATGAGACGCAAGGTATTGAGGTCGCGGCCAGGCATGCTCAGGCGCGATCGTCCAGCAGATCTACCTCGGTGACCTGGGCGGAGGCACGTTATCCGCATTGCCGGGCTCGATCCAACGCGGTTCGCCTTGCCTTGCCGTCAGGACCCAGTGACAAGCCAAGTGACAACGGCCCCAGGCAACGGCAGCCGTCGCCAGACGTCCTCAGACGGTCCCATCACCTCGATCTCTACTAATCCGACCCGATACGACCTCGCCAGACGAAGCCATTATCCGTTGCCCGGATACTGTCTGCGGTCGGCACGCGCCCCCTGCGGATGGGCATCCGGCCCTTCACCTCGTGCGACACGCGTAGGACACGGATCCAAGCACCTGAGTCCGGGCGTATTCGCAGGGTTCCAAGTGACACTTGATTGTCACTTCTTCCTCGAACGTGAATACGAAAAATGCGAGCCCCGTTGCGGAATCGAGCCGTAGACCTTCTCCTTACCATGGACAGCCGAGCCAGTGCCGACCAGCAATAATCTGACGTTATACTTACCGATACCAGGCAGTTCATGTCCAGAAGGGTCTGGGAGTGCCTGGGCGTGGCTGGCCGTCGTCACCACTGAATGTCCCCACCACGAGTTAAGCTGTCACCATGACCACCCGGCGCCGGCACGGCGAAGACGGCATCTCCTTCGAACACCGCGGGCCCTGCCGCGACCCCCAGCGCCACCGCAACTGCCCGGGCCTGTGGCGCGGCGAGTTCACCACCGGCTACACCGGCGACGGCAAACGCGCCCGCCGAAAGGTCAGCGGCACCACCAAAGCCGCCGTCATCGACAAGCTCCGCGACCTGCACCACGAGCTCGACAAGGGCCTCACCCCCAAAGCCGGCTACGCCCACTACACCGTCCGGCAGGCGGCCCAGGACTGGCTCGCCCACGGACTGGACGGCCGCTCCCCCAAGACGGTCACGAAGAACCAGAACATGCTCGGGCCGATCCTGGCCGTCATCGGCGCCCGCAAGCTCCGCGAGCTGACCGCCGCCGACGTCCGCCAGGCGCTAGCCGCCATGGCGGCCGGGTACTCCACCGCCGCGGTCTCGATGGGCCACCTCGCGCTCAAGCGCGCCATCCGGCACGCCGAAGCCGGCGACCTCATCAGCCGCAACGTCGCCACCCTGGCCGACACCCCCAAAGGCCAGCCAGGCCGCCCCTCCAAATCCCTCACCCTGGACCAGGCCTCGGCGGTCATCACCGCCGCCGCGACCCTGCCGGTGATCGAGCTGCGGCCCGGCCTCAAAGACGTCCGCCGACCCGCCGAGCTCATGCACGCCTACATCGTGCTCAGCCTGCTGGCCGGGATCCGCACCGAAGAAGCCCGCGCCCTGCACTGGGCGCATATCGACCTGGACGGGGACCCCGCCGCCAGCCCCCCTGTCCCGCCGCACATCGCCGTGTGGCGATCCGTCCGCACCCACGGCGACACCAAGACCGAACGGTCCCGCCGCACCCTCGGCCTCCCCGCCGCCGCCGTCCAGGCACTACGCGCCTGGGCCGGCAGCCAGGCAGATGAACGGCTCGCCGCCGGGAACGGCTGGCAGGACACCGGGCTAGTCTTCACCAGCCATCACGGCGCCGCGCTCGACGCAGCCAACGTCCGGAAGATGTTCAAACGCGTCTGCACCGAAGCCGGGATCGGCGACGGGTGGACACCGCGCGAACTGCGCACCTCCTTCGTCAGCCTGCTCAGCCACCGCGGCGTCAGCATCGAAGAAATCGCCCGCCTCGCCGGACACGCCTCCACCCGCACCACCGAAATCGTCTACCGCCGCGAACTACGGCCCATCATCACCACCGGCGCCGAGATCATGGACGAACTCTTCACACGAAACTAGCCACCTCACCACCCCAGCAGCCACCGCCCCCCACGGGCAGCCGCCGATCACCGGCTACCCGACCTCCCCGGCAGCAAGCCATGGCCATCCAGCCGATCGGCAGGCCACCACCCAACGTGACCATTCGCGGTCGCTACCAATTTCAGATCGCCGAATCCGTATTGGGCTCCTCGAGTGTCGGCGAGAGCCTGGTCCCGCGCCGAACATCCCAATATGGGTGTCAGCATCTCCCCGTCATGCGATCCAGGGCATGCTCACACCTGCGTGCTGCGTGCGACTACCTGTCATCCTGCGCATGTGCAAGGGAGCGGGCATCGGTGTGGTGTCATGGACGGTAGTGACAAAGCCTGCCAAACTCTGCTTGTATCGCCGTCTCCAATGCAAGTCCGGCTTCCCTGCAGGGGCGAACTGGCCGCGTGCTAGCGGCGCTGAGATGTGTCATCATCCGCAGTCGGCGTCAGCACTGGCAATAGCAGCGAGGCTCGGGTCGTAATCGTCCTGACTTCCCAGGGCGTCCGCGGGCTAAGTTCAGGTCTCGCAACTGCACAGAGTGAATCCAGGGCGGCCGGCGTCACGATGTTGCTGAACGGTGACGTTCTGACGATGACGGGCACCGAGCAGGCGTTCAACGCGCTTCCAGGCTAATCCGTTGCTATCAGGCGCGGCCATTCCTGGCCGCGCCTGCGAAGTCACGGACCAGGGAACGAGTCGCTTTGAGCTCGGCGCAGCGAGCGGTGATCTGGGAGAGCGCGGCGCGGTTGTCCTCGGCGAGGTCGCCGGGCGGGGTGAGGATCCAGCTGGCCACCTTCTTGGCTGGCGGGGGTGCGGGGACGGCGGTGTCGCGGCGCAGCCGGCCGGTGAGCCGGCGCAGGGTGCGCAGGCTGCCCCGGTAGCCGCGGTCGCGCAGTTCCTTGTGCAGCCGTTCGGTGCTGCGGACTCCCTCGTCCCATCGCTGCCGCAGGTAGGCCTGGTGCGGGCCGAGCAGGCCCGGCCGGGTCAGGCGGGTGCCGCCGATCAGCTGATCGGCGGTCGGGCCGGCACGCCGCCCTCACCCTCGATGCCGACCTTCCGGTGTATTTCGCCACGCTCATTCGCCGTGGGAGCGCGGCACGGACGAGAACACCAACAGGCTCATCCGGGATACTTCCCGAAAGGGACAGAAATAACCGGCGACATGAATTACCTCTGGATGGTTGCCGACTCGCTTAATGACCGGCCCGTGCTATACTCGGATTCAGAAAGCCAAGCGAAGTGTTCGCGGAGCTGATGCTTCTGGAAGCCGAGATTCCACCGGCCTGAATTGCTTCGATGGCTTGAGACCGCCGAGTGCGCTATGTTAGTGCCCCGGGCAACGGCGATGTTTACGCCTTCTCCCTGTGAGGCTCGATTACCGGATCTGCCTCAGGGTTCCTTGGTCCTAACTTCTGCACACTTACCTGCATTCCACATAGTCCGCGCAGTTCGCATCCAATCGAGCAGAAGGCGGCAACATGTCCACTCCTTCCGCACAGGCCGGCACTGGCCAGCCGGTCAGTCGCACAGATTTCGTGATCATGGCGACCGGGATTTTCATGTTCTTCCTGAGTTTTGCCCCGTGGGAGGGCGTGAGCGCCCCCACTCTCGGTGACCTCGGTCTCGGCAACACTCCCATCGGCCCGGGGCAGACCATCAATGCCTGGGCGGCGGAATTCTCAGCTTGGTTTCCGTGCCTGGTCTGCCTGGCGATCGCAATCGGGGTCGCTGCCCATGACTTCGCCCGTATCGAGGTTCCCGGGATCGCCGGGACCCGGCCGCGATTGCTGCTCCGGATAGTATCGGCAGTGAGCTTTGCGTTGCTCACGATCCGCATGCTAACCCTCGCCACACAGCACAACGCGGACCTCGGCCAGGCCCGGTGGGGCGTCTATATCGCCTTTATCATCGCGGCCGTGCAACTCGTGTACGTATTCGCGCGAGCCAAGGAGATCGGCGTGCCACCTGCCCAGCCCGGTGGTTCACCGCCTGAGCCAGACGGCGGGCGGGTCGCGTAGCTACCTCGGTTCGGCCCTTCTCCGCGCCGTTGCATGAGGTGAAAATTCGTGCATCTCATGCAACGGCAGTAAGATCCCGAGAATGCCGTTTCGTCCGTGGGATTCTGTGGGGAACTACGCCGCAGACCCGGACTTGTGGGGATTCTGTGGGGTGAGGACACGCAGCTCAACCAGGCTCCCCGGCCACCAGGAGCACCTGGGCAACGCCAACGGCGCGGCGCGCCGGGCAGGACCTGATCGCGGCGCGAGCTTCAACGCTGCCGCCAGTTCCTGCAGGGCCATAATGCTGTCCCGGGACCACTGGCACGTGCGCGTGGTGTTACCGCCGGCATGCTGGCATCTAGATGAGCAGCAACCCGGTCACCGTACTGCTGCCCCCGCCCATCCAGGAGAAGCACTCACCACGGATCCCGCTGACGTGCTGCTGGTCAGGTTGGTGCGGGTAGGGCCCGGGGGAAGACTCGTGTCATTTTCAGTTGCTCATCTCGCTCTACTCCAAGTTCGTTCGCCGGTTCAGTCGGCGACCGGCGCCTCTGGCCGCCGATCGCCAGGATTGCGGGCACCGTTGCAGCTTCCTTCATCGCGTGTCCTTCTGCGAGCCGCCTCTCCTGCTGCTCATCGTCGGGCCATGTCACTTACACAGCCGGTAGACACGCCGTCACCCGCTCAGCCGCCGCTGGTCAGCGTGGCTGTCCACCACTGGCTGCCCGACGTGCAGGTGTACGCAGTGCTGCCGGTGTAGGCCAGGGTCTCACTAAACGAGCCGGCCGCCCTGGCTGCTCCCGATGGCGCCTCGCCGTGGAAGCTGCCGCTGAAGGTGTAGGTGAAGGTCGCCGGGTAGCCGTCGTATATCCCTTTCTGGGTCGCTGTCGCGCTGAATGACCCGTTGGCATTGAGCGGAATCGAGGCGATCCCGAAGTGGTCCTGAACCCGCGTGCCGCCCGGCGCGCAGGTCAAGTCGACGAGAGGAATGGAGATGTCCTGCAGCGTGGTCTGGCTGCCCGCGACGTAGAACGTGAACGGCTCGCTGGTCTGCGTCTCCGTGTAGCTACCGACCGGCGGCGGCGAGGTGGTCTGGGCAGGCTGCGCGTCCTCGGCCGCGGTCCACGACTGGCTGCCCGACGTACAGGTGTACGCAGTGCTGCCGGTGTAGGCCAGGGTCTCACTAAACGAGCCGGCCGCCCCGGCTGCTCCCGATGGCGCCTCGCCGTGGAAGCTGCCGCTGAAGGTGTAGGTGAAGGTCGCCGGGTAGCCGTCGTATATCCCTTTCTGGGTCGCTGTCGCGCTGAATGACCCGTTGGCATTGAGCGGAATCGAGGCGATCCCGAAGTGGTCCTGAACCCGCGTGCCGCCCGGCGCGCAGGTCAAGCTGACGAGAGGAATGGAGATGTCCTGCAGCGTGGTCTGGCTGCCCGCGACGTAGAACGTGAACGGCTCGCTGGTCTGCGTCTCCGTGTAGCTGCCGACCGGCGGTCGCGAGGGCGCGTCCCTGGCCTCTGTAGTCGCCGTCCTGCCTGCCGTTCCCTTGTGTGTGAGGACAAGACCGCCGGAGACGGCTCCGGCGCCCACGATGAGGGTGATCACGGTGACGGCCGGATGCGCCACCGCCTGTTTCGCGGCGTGGCCCAAGAGAATTAGCGGGGAAAAGCGGAATTTCCGCTTGTCTATCTTGCTGCCACCGGTGGCGATATCACCGGTGTTGCCCCCGACGTTGACGGAGCCGTGGTCAGCATGCTGAAACTGAGACCTCGTGACAGGCTCTGGTGCCGCGCCGGGGTTGGCGATAAGCGCCTGGAGAGCCGGAGCCATGCCGGGATTGCTGTCCAGGATGTCCTGCAGGCGGATAACCCAGTCCCGTGCCTGTTCTGACTTCGCCCGGGCCAGATCGCGACCGCGCTTAGCGGCCAGATTGGCGTGCGTGGACTCCAGCTGGTGCTCATGGCCGACAAGGGCCGCGAAGCCGCGCTTCGCGGCCTTCCAGGAGTCAGCTGCCATCGCCGACACTATGGCATTGGCCGCACTTTTCGCCAAATTCCCCAAATCGTCACTCATTATCCCCGTCCCCCCAGACGCCGATATTCAGCCCGAACCAGGTCATCATCTTCCCCAGCCGCCATAGCGGCGCCCTAGAAACGAGCGTACCAGCACAGCCCCTGATCCGTGATTGAGGCGTGATTGAGGCGTGATTGGGCGTGACCTCTTGACAACTCCTGGGTATCCACCCAGGCCAGCTCCTGCCGAACGGTCACGCACGCCGTCAGCTGTCAACGGCGCTCGAATTTCAACCGCCGCCAACATCAGAAACGAAAAGCGAAAGCGCCCATATTAATCACTCGGTGCCGCACCGCCGACCATGCCGATCGGCTGAACCTGGCGCCAGAACAATTAGGCGGATACGCGTGCAGGTGCCGCCACAACTCGACCACGCAAAGTAATCGAGATCGGCCTTATGACCCGACACCGCGAGCGTCCACGATGCTCTGTCTCGCGGCTCCGACGTTCGCATCCTCAAGGCGAGGCTCGCCCGCCAGACACACGGCGATCCGGCATACCTCATCGCGGCAAATGAGTGTGGGTGCCTGACGTAGCTGGCTGGTTAGTCATTCCGCCGATTAACGTCGTTGTCGATCACGCGATCGCTGCGGTGGGCGGCGAACCAGGCCGACTGCCGGGACATCCGTTCGGCCGCTGGCGTGTCACGGGTCACCCCGTAAACCGTTCCCGGGAAATCCAGCGATTCCTGGATCTCCCAGATCTGCTCATGCTGACCCGGCGGATATATCCGGGCCGGATCACCCACGGCGACCCACCCGATCGGGACCGTCGCCCCCGGCGGCAGGACCGTGTTGACCTGCACGACGCCGTGGATCCGCACCTCGCTGCCCGCCCCGGCCACGCAGCCGGGGAACAAGGCCGCGCCGGTGGCCAGGAAGCAGCCATCGCCGACCCGCGCGCCGTTGACATGGGCATGCGGGCCGACCAGGACATCATCGCCGACCACGACGGCGTGCCCGGCCCGGCCGCGGAGCACGGCGTTCTCCATCACGACGCTCCGCGCTCCAACGCTGACCTGCCCGTCTTCAGCGGTCAGCACGGCCCCGAACAGTATGCGGGCACCGGGCCCGATACGCACCGCCCCGCACACGACCGCCGTCGGCGCGACATACGCGCTGGGATCGATCTCCGGGACAAGGCCGCGATGCTCAATCAGCACACATCCCATATTGCCAGCAACCAGAACCGATGGCGATCATCTCAGCGGCATGCTCAACCAGCGGCGTGAGAGGACGAGGAACAGTCCACGCAATTGCTTAACACGTTTCCGCGGAACGCTTGACACATCGTGGCGTTGCGAAAGGCGCGGCCCGACGGGCGCCCGCTCGGCGCCCTTATGTGGGTGATCTTCAATAACCTGCGCCCTGCGGGCAGCATAACACCTGACATGTAGAGTGATCGAGGCGCAATATACCTTGATCGTTGGGCCCCACGATCACCTCTATGTCAAACAAAATGAGGACGAGTTCTATGAAAGCACCTGAGTTCTGTTCGCGTCCGACCGCCCGTCGTGTTCAAGGCGATCTCGCTGCCGGGCCACCTGGTAGATGTCATGCGGTCACAGGCCTGGATACATGCGACGGGGTCCTGGTCCACCGAGAAGCGGATCTCGCCACGCCCGCGGCGGAAGACTGTGGGCCTCCGGCCCCCATGAGGGCGGCAAACGACCCACGGCGCGATACGCAAGACATAGCCGACTGTCTCAAAACACCAACTGGCGTTCTCTGTTTTATGGGTTCATCTAGTGTTCGAGGAGCTTCATCCGGGAGGCGAAATGAGACGGAGACCGCTGCCAAGGTCACACCATGAGTGGAATTTCGCGGGACTGGCCCCCTGGCCCGTTGCTGCGGGCGTTGACCTGGAGGAAGTTAGGCGGGATCCAGGGGCGCGTTGTTGCCGGGAGTGCGGGCGCAGGCTTTTGCTCCTTCTTCTGCAGTCCAGCACGTGGGTTTCGCGTCGGGTAGAGCATGTTAGCTTCCGCGACGACAGGTCCGCGGTGCGGCGCGTGACCGCCGAGTTTTACGTGCCCGAGCAGGCGCCGATCTTCCGCGGGGACGATGGTCAGGACTACAGTCTTGTTCCGCTATCGGTGATGCGCCGCAAGACCCTGGTAAATTTTCAGATCCGCGACGACGAGGACAGGCCAGTTACGATGCCGTCGCTGCGCCAGAACCAGGCGATCACCGAGTCGCTGCTCCTGGCGTGCGCCGATGCCACGACGGTGGGACACAGTAGCCAGAGCCTTGAGAGCCGACAAATTGAGGACTTTATTCACCGCGTCGTCAGCGGTACACAGCAGGAACTTGTTGCCGCCTACCTCTCGCTGAAACCCGACGAACCGGGGGCCGTTCGGAAGCCCGCCCCGGAGGCCGTTCGGAGGCTTGCCGCGCAACCGGGATTCAAGGCGATCCTTGATCGCATGGCCGACGGCTTTGTTCTTTGGGTGATGATCCCCGCTGGCGGGCCCCGGCGTCGTGTGCTGACATTTTCGTGCGACGAGCCGTTGTACTTGCACTATCGAGAGTCCGGCCACAAGAAGGGCGATCACAAGTCCGGTCGCGAGACAGATACGTATGAGACGGGAAACCTGCTGAAACCCTGGCGCCTCGCTGTCTTGAGCTCAGCGCTAGGTTTGACGCCGACGCGAATACAATTTCCGGTACCGGGGGCAGAGAATGCTGCCAGCTTCCACTTCGAGATCGACGCTCCCAAAGGAGTGCAGATAGTCGAAGCAAGTTTGCTGGCCGGGCCTCCAGGGGGGAAGAATCCAGCTTTCGATCGCGTACAAGGCTGCTTCCCGACTGTAGGCCTGCATGTCATCGAAGTGCCGAATGGGTCGCTGTCGAGAGCTCGGATCGGCCTGCAGGTAGCCAACCGCGGCTGGCTGTTGACCTCCATGTTTTCCTGTTGGGCCGTTTTTGGGTTCCTGCTCGCTTTCGCCATACACCGTGCTGCACTTAAGCTGACCGGTGACCTGCCGGTCGTTATTCTGATCGCTCTCGCTGCTGCCGTAGCAGGCTTCGTCGCACAGTCCGATGCACACGGACTGGCAGCCCATCTCTTGAAGTGGGTGCGCTCACTGGCTCTTATCGCTGCTGCCCTGCCGCTAGTTGCCATGACCTTCATCGCCTTCGAAGCAGCCGCCCCCACCCACGTCGGCCCTGCCTTGTGGTCGGCAGTCGGTTTCAGCGGGGCCATAGCCTTGCTTCTCCTTGCCGTCTGCTGCCGCTCCTGGTGGCATCAGCGAAAGACCGTCCTATCCCCCTGGGAGCAGGATCGTGAACGCGAACCCCCCGGGAAGCATGACCGTAAACCCGAATCCCCGCTCCCGCCAAAACAATTCGACCTTGCTGAAAAAGAATATGGCTATAATAAACCTGCCATACGCGTGAATACCGCTGAGGGGTGGCACAAGGATTTTCAGTTGAACAAAGAATCCGAACAAGAATTGATTACTGGTCTTCGTCGGCCACTCAGTCATGTCAGGTAGGGTGCTAATGCCCACCTGTCCTGACGAATTTCCATAACACAGTGGACCATAGGCTGGAGGGAAGGCACCCGAACCGAGGTATCTTGGGATAAGCAGGAATGATCGGACGAGACAGGACCTCAGCCGCCGCTAGCAGTCA
>Ga0302234_10001212_pt1 | contig 18202 bp, 14 predicted proteins | sample II_Palsa_N3_2_FD_193576 | JGI IMG/M metagenome (GOLD analysis project Ga0302234, IMG submission 193576) | Peat permafrost microbial communities from Stordalen Mire near Abisko, Sweden - II_Palsa_N3_2 | ecosystem: Environmental > Terrestrial > Soil > Palsa > Peat permafrost | place: Sweden... | reverse complement strand
TCGGTCTCGGCGGGATTGGGCTGAACGTGATCCAGGGCGCGAAGATGGTGGGCGCGGACAAGATCATTGGCGTCGATCTGAACCCGGGACGCGTCGAGCTCGCGAAGAAGTTCGGCATGACGCACTTCATTAATCCGACTGAAGTCGAGAACGTCGTCGACCATATCGTGCAATTGACCGATGGCGGCGCCGACTACTCGTTCGAATGCATCGGCAACACGAAGGTGATGCGTCAGGCACTGGAGTGCACGCACAAGGGCTGGGGACAGTCGTTCATCATCGGCGTGGCTGCAGCGGGCGAAGAAATCAGCACGCGTCCGTTCCAGCTCGTGACGGGCCGTCAATGGAAGGGCTCCGCGTTCGGCGGCGCACGTGGCCGCACCGATGTGCCGAAGATCGTCGACTGGTATATGGAAGGCAAGATCAACATCGACGATCTGATCACGCACCGTCTGCCACTTGAACGGATCAACGAAGGCTTCGACCTGATGAAGAAGGGCGAGTCGATCCGCTCGGTCGTACTGTACGAAGCGGCAGGCTGATCGTATCTCTCTGCGTCAAGCCAAGTGTTACTTCGCTAGCGGCTCCGCCCGCCAGCGAATTTTTTCCACGAAAAGTTGAGTGGATGATATGGGTCTGGTGCTCATATCGTTTTTCTTCGCGCACTGCCGAAGATTGACTGCAATACAGCTGATTACTGCCCATTGAACACGGTCTTCTCCAATGCCAACCCGGATTCGCGGTTTCGTGCGCGTTGCCATATGCGGTTTTGTTCTGGTTTGGCTCGCGGCGCTTCGGTGTCGATCCCAACGTTAACAGCTATACCTTGCGTCCATGCAGCGGTGACCAGCAAGTCGCCGTTACATCTGTCTTGCCAATAGTAGCGGATAACACCTGCCGGTCTGCCAGCAATAGCCTACTCGATGCCTCGACGGGCAGCTACCTAGTCGAACCTGAACAATCCGGAAGCCCTTATGTGGTGAGGCTTTAAGGCCGAAATGGTGTTGTGGGAATTGCAGGGACCTGGCATATTGATACGTGAATCCTGCAATTTCTGACGAGGTGCGGATGGGTCCAAAGACGCCTGTGACGGAGGGAGATTTCTTCCGGCAACCGCTGCGTGAACAGATCAACCTGAAGCATCCGCTGGTGCGCCTGACGGATCTGATCAACTGGGAACGACTGGGCGCGTCGATGAGTGAGAGCTTCGTGTCCGGCAAGGGGCGCCCGGCTACATCGCCGCGTCTGATTGCGGGTCTGCTCTACCTGCAACACGCCTTTGACCTGTCCGACGAAGAGGTCGTCTGGCAATGGGTCGAGAACCCGTATTGGCAGGTGTTCACCGGCGAGACTTACCTGCAGACGGAACCACCAATCGACCCATCGAGCCTGACACGCTGGCGCAAGCGGCTGGGCGAAGCCGGAGTTGAAGAACTGCTGGCAGAGACGATTGAAGCGGCAAAGCGCGCCGGCGTGATCAAGGCCTCGAGCGTGAAACGCGTAATCGTCGACACGACCGTCATGCAGAAGGCGATCGCGCATCCGACCGATTCACGCCTGCTCGAGCGATGTCGCGAACATCTGGTGAAGGCCGCCGCGAGGCACGGCCTGAAGCTGCGGCAGAACTACAACCGCGAGGCGCCACGGCTGGCCAGCCAGATCAGTCGTTACGCACATGCGAAGCAATACAAACGGATGAGAAAGACACTACGCACGTTGCGCTCGCGTGTGGGCCGGGTGATGCGCGACGTCGAGCGGCAACTCGACGCGGTGGCCGATTGCGGCCGCGTGGCATTGCAGGAGCTGATTGGCCGCACCAGGCGGATTCTGTCGCAGAAGCCAAAGGACAAGAACAAGCTGTATGCGCTGCACGCGCCGGAAGTCGAGTGTCTGGCCAAGGGCAAGGCGCGCACACCATACGAATTCGGCGTGAAAGTGTCGATCACGACGACTCACAAGGAAGGGCTCGTGGTGGGAATGCGCTCAATGCCGGGCAACCCGTACGACGGCCACACGCTGGCCGAGGCGCTGGAGCAGGCGGCGATCCTCAGCGACGTCACGCCGGGGGTCGCCGTCGTGGACCGTGGTTACAAGGGCGTCGCCATCGACGGCGTGAAGATCTACCACCCGGGCTTGCGGCGCGGCATCACACGCGGACTACGTGCAATGATCAGACGGCGCAGCGCGATCGAGCCAGCCATCGGTCACATGAAGACAGACGGAAAACTCGATCGCAACTGGCTCAAAGGCGCACTCGGCGACGCGATGCACGCGGTGCTGTGCGGCGCCGGTCACAACCTGCGGATGATCCTCAGGAAGCTGCGGCTTTTTTGCGCCCTCGTTCTCGTTGCGTTTTTCGTTCCTGTCGATCAGACAACGTCCGCCGTCTGACGCCGACCGCGGACAAAACGCTTTATTCAGGGCCGACTACCTAAGTGCATTCAGGTAACGGTTCACTTCGGTTAGGAAAGCTGAGTGGTATTGTTCCGGTAGGCTCCGGTCGTCACTTAGGGACATCAGATCTTCGATTCTTCCGCGGAACGACCTTGCAATATCTGCCTGCATCGCCGCAGGCAGGTGCGTCAGCACCGAAACGAGCAATTCGCTCACGACTGCAAGGCGTGCGCCATGCTGAACGACGCTCATACCGTTGATTTTCGATAGCGTCGCGAGCGAATCGAGCAACGTATCGTGGTCCACTTTTTTAGCCTGAATGGCGAGGACAGGCGTCGAAACTGGTCGAGTTTCGACGTCTGCCATGCCACTCTGCGTTTTAAAAATCCTGAACATTGTGCGTCACGTGATCAGAACGTTTCCCAGTCCGCTTTCGCTGCCTCGGCTGCGGTGGATTTATCCGCAACGATGGCCGGGGCAATCTTCGGCTTTGAAGGCTTCGCGCCATGCGTGATGTGAGTCCGTGAGGCAGGCAGGCGAGGCTTGCTTTGTGTAATCGTCATGAGCGACCCGGATTGCCCCGTATCGGCGACGCTGAACACGGAAACGGCGCCCTTCAGCCTGGTTGCCTGTTCTTCAAGTGACTGCGCTGCCGCTGCGGCCTCTTCGACAAGTGCTGCATTCTGCTGCGTGACCTCGTCCATCTGGCCGACCGCCTGGTTCACCTGCTCAATCCCACGGCTTTGCTCTTCGGACGCCGCGGCGATCTCGCCGACAATATCCGAGACCTGCTTGATCGCCTGCTTGACCTGCCCCATCGTTGTGCTGACTTCGGTTGCCTGTTTCGCGCCGTCCTGAATCATCGTGACGGACGAGCTGATCAGTTCCTTGATTTCCTTCGCAGCCGCGGCGGAGCGCTGGGCCAGACTGCGAACCTCGCTGGCAACCACAGCAAAGCCCCGTCCCTGTTCGCCAGCCCGTGCGGCTTCGACAGCGGCATTAAGCGCGAGAATGTTCGTCTGGAAAGCAATGCCTTCGATGACGCCGGTGATTTCGGAAATCTTGCTTGAACTTGCGCTGATCTGGCCGATGGTGCCGACCATGGCCTGAACCGAATCGTTACCGGCATCGGCCATGTCCGTTGCGCTAGTGGCCAGCGTATTAGCCTGCCGGGCGTTATCAGCATTCTGCTTAACCGTTTCGGTCAACTGCATCATGCTGGACGCTGTCTGTTCCAGAGATGCGGCCTGTTCTTCAGTGCGCGCAGAAAGGTCCGTATTGCCACTGGCAATTTCTCGCGACGCCACAGCGACCGACTCGGTGGAACTCTTGATTCCGCGAACCGTATCGCTGAGCTGGTCGTCCATTTTCTTCAATGCTTCGAGAAGCTGACCGAACTCGCCACCTGAATCAACGACGACCCGATTTTCGAGCTTTCCGTTTGCGATATGGTTCGCCACTTCAACAGCGCGGTTGAGCGGCTTCGAGATTGCACGGCGCAGGTACGTAGATGCAGCCACGGCTACAATCACGCCCGCGCCGAGTAGAGCGATTGCGCTCCAGAGGATCTTCCTGAACGTTGATTCGCTATCGTCTGCAAATTGCTGGGCTTGGACCAGATTGATCGTCGCGTCCTGATTCAACGCCTCTTTCATGGCATCGCCGGGTGCCGTTACCTTGTCGATTGCCGATGTCGCCGCATCGTAGTTGCCGGCGCTGAACGCGGCTACCGCTTCATCGACCGCCGCCTTGAACGCGGGCAACGCATTCTTGATTCTGTCTGCAATTTCGCGTTCCTTGTCGCTCGATATGCCGTCGGGATAGTAGTGATTCCACGCCTTGTTGAGACGCTCCAGGTCGTTGTGAACCTGCTCGATCGAGGAGGCTGATTTTCCCTGATTGTGAAGCACCTGCATCAATCTCAACTGAAGGCGAATATCCAGACTAACCTCGCGAACATCCGACAGATCGCTAATTGGCACGGTGTTACCAGAGAAGGAGTCGGCAATGTTGGAATTGAGTTTGGAAAGCCCGAACAGGCTAAATAGTCCGATACCTGCCATCAGTATTACGCATGCGCCAAACGCTATAGCGATCTTGAACTTGATCGTTTGTCCGAAGCTACCCATGCTGTGTCCCTGAGAAATGTGAGGCGGGCAGTTCGTCCCGGGGAAGACCGGAGGCGGAAAACCGTAGCCAGTAAGTGCGTATACGGCAGTCGCCATCAAGGACCGCAGCGTTATTGGGGTAGGAATGTACTGAAAATGCAGTAGGGAAATATTGGACGGTTAAATGTAAGGTCTGCGAGCCTTATCCCTGGGGCATGCGAGGCAGATTGGCTTATTTTACTGAGCGAGAAATAATATTAACGAAAGATTAAATTGGGCAATTGAAATTAAGAAAATGGTAATTCATCAGATGTTTTCAAATGATCGCCGTCTGCGGAGGGGCATTACATCAGGCTTCCGTTCGAGCCGACGCTGCATGGCTTCCAGTATATGTTCGTGCTCCCATCGTCGGATGCGGCGATAGTCGCTGGGCGAGCATCGCTCCTTGAGATGGCAACGCGGGCATGCGCTGGGCCAATACACCCGCAGATCGTCGTTTGTGGTGATCTCTTGGTGCGACGGCGTCACCAAGGGGCCACCAAGTTCGATTCTTACCGAACAACCGCTACGGCGGTGTTCAGCTTTACTGGCTGAAATCGATGTGCTTCACGAACACGATCTTGCCTTTATCGTTCTTGACGACATTGTAGCCATGCAGGCCATCTCCGTTTGCGTCGAACGTGTAGACGCCTTCGACGCCCTTATACCCCTTGATTGCGTGCAGTGCCTTCGAGATGTCGTCCGGCTTTGTGCTATTCGCGGCCTTGATCGCCAATGCGAGCAGTTTCACCGAGTCGTACGCCCAGGCCGAATAGAAGTCCGGCTCCACCTTGTACGCGGCACGATACTTCTGCGCGTACGCTTGCGCTTCCGGACTCGAATCCGGTGCGAAGTCGGCGATCGAGTACGAACCGTACAGCGCGTCGCCTGCGAGCTGCATTGCGGTCGCAGTCGATAAAGACGGCGAGCCGATCCATGCATCTTTCACGCCGAGCTGGCGCAACTGCTTGCCGAAAATCGCGACGTCGGTCGAGTTCGCAATGTAGGTTGCGATGATATCCGCACCTGAGTTCTTCACGGCCAGCACCACCGGCGTGAAGTCCTGCGAGTTGCTCGTGAAACCCTGCATGACGACCGGCGTGATGCCGGCGACCTTCAGCGCCGCGGTCAGGTTGTTCTTGCCGCCGTTGCCGAACGCGTCGGTGGAATAGACGATCGCCCACTTCTTCAGTTTCAGCGTGTTCACGCCATAGTCGGCGATCACCTTGGCCGAGTAGCCGTCGTTCGGGCGCGCGCGGAGGATCCACGGGTTGTTCGCGTGCGTGAGACCGACGTCGGTGCCGCCCACCATGATCGGCAGCCGTGCGCGCATCACAGTCGGCGAGATCGCCTGAATTTGCGTGCTACGCACCGTCGCGATGAGTGCAGACAGGTTGCCCGAGCTCGTCAGCTTCGAGATGGCCAGTACGGACCCCGGGTTCGTGCTCTGATTGTCTTCATTGAGCAATACGAGCTGGTGGCCCAGCACGCCGCCTGACTTGTTGATTTCGTCGAGCGCCAGTTTCGCGCCATTCGCCTGATAGACGCCGGCTTCAGAGCTTGGCCCCGTGCTCTCGGTCATCATGCCGAATGTGATCGGGTCGGCGGCCCGGACCGGCGACGACGCCAGTGCGAGCGTGGTGGCGGCGGTCGTAGCTGCCGCAAAAGCGGCCAGCCATGACGATGTTTTTTTCATTACGTGTCTCCAGACGTTCCAGGCCGGATGGCCTCGTGTGATGGTCAGGCGTTCAATGGCACGACATCCTCAACTTCGTTGGCTTCAACCATTGAGTCATTCGTTCATTCGTTCATTCGCTATCCGCGGCGCGCTTGTGCGCGATGAGATTCATCAGGCGCTGGTCGCGCCATGCCTGGCGCGCCTGGCGCTGGTCCGCCGGCAGCTCGGCGAGGCGTTCCTGCTCGAGCTTGCCGAGCAGCGCGTCGTCCCACCTGCGCGGCGTGGCTTGCGTTGCAATGTCGTAATACAGCGGACCGTACCGGCCGCAGTAGTCGCGAATACCGCCCGGCGCGTTGAGGTCGATGGTTTCCAGCGGCCCCATGAAGGCCCAGCGCAGCCCGAGGCCATCCTTGACGGCCTTGTCGATATCGCTGCCGTTCACATAACCGTCTTCGACGAGCCGGAATGCTTCAGCGAGCAGCGCGCCCTGCAGGCGGTTCACGATAAAGCCTTGAATTTCGCGGTTGACGACGATCGGCACCTGGCCCGCGCGCGCGTACATCTCGCGGGCGCGCTCGATCACAGCCGGGTCGGTCCACGGTGCCGGCACCAGTTCGACGAGCGGCACGACCGACGGCGGATTGATCGGATGGCCGACAAAGCAACGCTGCCGGCACACCAGTTCTTCGGTGAACGCCGATGCTGGTATGCCCGACGTCGAGCTGGCAAGCAGCGTGTCCGGGCCGACCAGCTTGTCGAGCTTCGCGTAGATTTCTTTCTTTGCGTCGACCGTCTCGCGCACGTTTTCCTGCACGAAGTCCGCGCCGGAGAGCGCTTCTTCCAGCGACGCGGTCGCGCTCACGCGTGCGATCACCGCATCCGGCTCTTCGCTGATCAGGCCAAGCGAGTGCTGCTTGACGAGGCCGGCCTTGACGGTATCGCGTGCACTCGCCACCGCCTTCGCGTCGATGTCGTACAGCGTGACCGTGTGACCCGCGCGCGCGAATACCGACGCCCACGCACAACCGATTAGCCCGGCGCCGATGATTGCGATTTTTTCCATCGTTGATTCTCCTGTGTATCCCACATCCGTAACGAATGAGCGTTAGATTGAAGCGGCGCGCGAGCCGGTTAGCTAGCTCGCGCGCGCGTGTGCTTTGCCGCCGCCCAGATAGGCCGCGCGTACTTCTTCGTTGTTACGCAACGCGTCGGGGGTGCCTTCGACGATCACACGTCCGGTCGACAGCACATAGCCGCGATCGGCGACCGACAGCGCCATATTGGCGTTCTGTTCGACGAGCAACACCGTGGTGCCGCTCTCGCGAATCTTGCGGATCGTCGCGAACAGTTGCTGCACGATGATCGGCGCGAGCCCGAGCGACGGCTCGTCGAGCAGGATCAGCCTGGGCTTCGACATCAGCCCGCGCGCGACTGCGAGCATTTGCTGCTGGCCGCCGGACAGGCTCCAGCCGAGCGCGTCCGAAAGGCGTTTCAGGTCCGGGAAGATCGCGTACATCTCTTCGACTTCGGATTCGAGCGCGCGCCGGCCGACATGGCCGCGCGGCGACGAGCCGATCATGATGTTTTCCTTCACCGTCAGCCCAGGAAAGATGCGTCGCCCCTCCGGCACATGCGCGATCCCCATGCGGACGATCTTCTCCGGCGATGCGCGTTCGATCGCTACGCCGTTGAAGCGGATCTGTCCGCGCGTCGGCGCCACAAGTCCAGAGATATTGCGCAACGTGGTGCTCTTGCCCGCGCCGTTCGCGCCGAGCAGCGTGACGATCTCGCCCTGCTCGACGTGAATCGACACGTCGTTCAGGGCCTGCACGTGGCCGTAGTGGCTTTCGATGTGGGTGAGCTCAAGCAGTGGCATCAGCGCTCTCCCCGAGATAGGCGGCGACCACTTCCGGATGACGCATGACGTAACCCGGCTCACCCTCGGCGATCTTCTTGCCGAAGTTCAGCACCGTGATCGTGTCGGACACCTGCTCGATCAGGCTGATGTCGTGTTCAATCAGGAAGATCGTCATGCCATGGCCTTTCAGACGCGTCAGCAGCTTGCCGAGATTCTTCTTTTCCGTCATGTTCAAACCGGCCGCAGGCTCGTCGAGCAGCAGGAAGCTCGGATGGCCAGCCAACGCCCGCGCGATTTCGACGAGGCGCTGATGCCCATACGGCAGGCCCTTCACGGTCATGTGCATCTGTTCGGCCATGCCGACGAACTTCAGCGCCGACATCGCGCGCTCATGCAAGGCCGCGCGGCTCGTGCCGACCGGATTGTTGGCGCGCTGCGCCCCAACCATCACGTTCTCCACCACCGACATCGAAGCGAACAGGCGAATGTTCTGGAACGTGCGCCCGATGCCGAAACCCGCGCGCTGGTGCGGCGACATCGCGGTGATGTCGGCGTCGTCGAACAGGATGCGGCCGCTCGTTGCCTTATAGATGCCGTTCAGCACGTTGAGCGTGGTGGTCTTGCCGGAACCGTTCGGTCCAATCAGCGTGTGCACGGTGCCGCGTTTGACTTCGAGCGAGATGCCGTCCACAGCCTTCACGCCGCCGAAGTGTTTCGCAATGTTCTCGAGCCTGAGGATCGGTGCCGGGTTGCTGATCGATACTTCGAGTTCGAGTGGAGCGATGCTGTCGAGATCGACGGCAGGCACTTTCCTGAAGCGACTGAACCGGCCACGCACGATGCCCCAGATACCGGCCGGTAGGAACACCATGATCAGGATCACCGCGAGCCCGTACACGGCGAGATAGATCTCCTTCAGGAAGCGCAGCCATTCGGGCAGCACGATCAGGAGGCTTGTGCCGAACACGCCACCGAACGCGGAATCCGCGCCACCGAGCAGCGTCATCGTGAGAAACTCGATCGAACGCGCGAAGTTGAAGTTGTCCGGGCTGATGTACGCGAATCCCGCCGCATAGAACGCGCCGCCGACACCAGCGAGCGCCGCGCTTATCGTGAACGCGGTGACCTTGACGCGCAACGTGTCGACCCCCGTCACTTCGGCGGCGAGTTCGTTCTCACGCACGGCACGCATGGCGCGGCCGACCCGCGTCTGCGGCAGCCACCAGACGAAGCCAATCGCCGCATACAGGAACACGAGACACAGTACGAGATAGAAGCGATCGTCAGCAAACGGGAAACCGAAGATCGATGGCCGCTGGATGCCCGCGACGCCGTCCGGCCCCTGCGTGACGCTCGCCCAGTTGACCATCACGAGATCGAAGATCTGCTGGAAACTGATCGTGATCATCGCGAGGTAGTGGCCACCCAGGCGCAACGTCGTGAGGCCGAGCACGAAGCCGGCGATCGTTGCAAGGCCGATGCCGAGCAGCAGCGTGATCCAGAAGTTCAACCCGAGCACCACGGTGCCGAGACCGACCGCATACGCTCCGAGACCGAAGAAGGTGGCCTGTGCGAGATTGATCTGCCCGGCGTAGCCAAGCACGACCGTCATGCCGAGCACGGCGATCGCGTAGGTCGCCGCCTGCATGAAGATGTTCAGCACATATGGCGTGAGCTGGAACACGAACGGGACCAGCGCGACGGCAATGGCCACGGCGATCAGCGCGACGGTACCGAACGAAAAGCGTGCGGCGCGCGCGCCCGGCGCTGGTCCGTTGGAGGCGGGGACGTGGTTCATGCCTTCTCCGAAATCTTTTCGCCGAAGATGCCTTGCGGACGCAGCATCAGGAACAGGAACAGCAGCAGGAACGCGAACGCGTCCTTGTAGGAGACCGAAATGTACTGCGCGCCGAAGCTCTCGACTACGCCTAGCAGCAGGCCGCCGATGATCGCACCGGTGATGTCGCCGAAGCCGCCGATAATGGCCGCCGCGAACGCCTTGAGCGCGATGATCGAACCCATGCCGATCGACACAAACAGGATTGGCGACACCAGCGCGCCGGCAAGGCCGCCGAGCACCGCGCTATAGAAGAACGTGAACGCGATCATCGCGGCCACCGGAATGCCGACGAGCCGCGCCATGTCCTTGTCCTGCGAGGTCGCCTGCAGCTTCTTGCCGAGCATCGTGCGTTCGAACAGGAAGTACTGGAATGTCACTGCAATCGCGGTGAAACCGAGGATGGCGAGGTATTGCGTGTCCATGAACACGCCCCCGATCTCGATGGCGGGCTTGCTGAACAGCCGGTTCATCGCACGTGGCTGCGGGCCGAAAATGTACAGTGCGGCGTTCTGCATGAAGATCGACGCACCGAGTGTGCTGATGATCACCGGCAGGAACGAGCGGTGCCGCAGCGGGTAATAGACGCCGAGCGCGAAGATCACGCCGAAGATGCCGAGCACGACGAGTGCGAGCACGAACGCGAGCCAATAGGGCAGGCCACTGGCGAGAAAGGCGACCATCGCGAAGCCGCCGAGCATCGCAAAGTCGCCCTGCGCGAAATTGACGACGTTGGTGGCTCTGACGATCAGCACGAAGCCGAGCGCGACCAACGCATAGATCGAGCCCAGCGCAAGTCCGGCAAACAGCACCTGGACGTTGTTGACCACGAAGCTCATCGCTTCTCTCCTCGTATTGCCGGCGCCACGGACCTGTGCGGACCGCGAGCCCCTGTCTCCCCACGTTGTGGAACGCGAATCGGCTGGCGGGTGCTTCACCACGCCAGCCGACGCTGTGACACGGCTTTTAGATTTAACAAACTACATGTCTAAAATTTGTATGTAAATAGTATTGATCTGTTCGAAGGCTGTCAACGCAAATTGGAATTGCGTAGAATGACGCAATGGTTAAAGACTTCGAAAGGATGGGCTTGATGAGTCCGCCAACCCCTCGCGCTACGGCCGCCACAGACGAAAGCAGCGGCACGTTCGATGCCGGAACGCTGGGTGAGCGCGTCGCCGAAAAGCTGCTCGCGAAAATCCGCAGCGACGGTCTGGCGCCCGGTACGCGTCTGCCCTCGGAGCAGGCGATGGCGCAGCACTTCGGCGTAAGCCGCACGGTGATTCGCGAAGCGATCGCGCTGTTGAAGGCCGACGGACTGTTGACCACCCGCAAAGGCAGCGGCGCGTTCGTTTGCCAGACGCCGTTTCCGCATGCGGCGCAGGGTGATCCGCTGACCGAGCAATCGGTGCAGTCGCTATTGAATCTGACCGAGGTTCGCCATGGTCTCGAAGCGGAAATCGCGGCGCTCGCGGCCGTACGGCGCACGCCAGGGCAGCTTGCGGAGATCGAGCATGCGTTGCGGCGCGTCGAAGATGCGATGCGCGCGGGCGGCGACGGGGTCGAAGAGGACGTGCAGTTTCATTTGCTCATCGCCGAAGCGACTGGCAATCCGTATTGGATGCGGCTGGTCGAAATGTTCGCGCAACAGATCCGGCTTGCGGTGAAGGTCACGCGCGCGAACGAAGCGCGCCGCCAGGATTTCATGAATCAGGTGCGGGAGGAACATCAAAAGATCGTCGCGGCGATTGCCGCTGGCGATCCGGATCAGGCTCGCGCGGCGGCGGGCGACCACCTGCTGTGTGTCGCTGAGCGCGTGCGGCTAGCCGATCGCGATTTCTGGGCGGGCAGCGGCGGCGAGCTGGCGCGCGATCTGGTGCGTGATTTCGGTAAGTGAACCCCGCCTGATTATCCCCACGCTTTTCACAAGGAAAGTCTCATGCTGAAGATCCATCACCTGGGCCATTCGCAATCCGAACGGATCGTCTGGCTTTGCGAAGAACTCGGCATTCCGTACGAGCTCAAGAAATACACACGCGATTCCGTCACCCGCCTGTCGCCGCCGGAGCTTAAGGCGCTGCATCCGCTTGGCGCGGCGCCTCTCATCGAAGTCGATGGCATGTTGCTGGGGGAATCGGCCGCTATCGTCGAGTTCATTCTCGCGCGATATGGTCGCGGACGTTTGCAGCACGGGCCGGACCATCCGGACTTTGCTTCGTACCTCTACTGGTTTCACTTCGCCAACGGCAATCTTCAGCCGGTCATGCTTCGAACGATGACCGTGGGGCGCTGCGGGCTGGCACCGGACCATCCGGTTCAAACGTCGTCGCACGAGCGACTGGATAAAGTGCTGGCGCTGGTCGAGACACGTCTTGCGCAGAACGACTATCTGGCGGGGAGTGAATTCACTGCGGCCGACATCATGAGCGTTTTCTCGCTGACCACGATGCGCCTGTTCCATCCGCTCGATCTCGCGCCTTATCCCAACATACTCGCGTATTTGCAGCGCATGGGCGCACGGCCAGGTTATCAGCGGGCCATGGCTAAAGGCGATCCGGATTTGACGCCGATGCTGACTTGAAGTCGCAGCTCTATCTCAAAATAGCATAGTTGTTATCCGTCATATCGCGTTGCGCGATACGGCCCACGGTCGGCACACTTGATCCACAAATCAATTGCCGCAGCGCAACTGCGTTGCATGGGATCAGAGTAAGCGCTGAAGCGCTAACTCTCATCGACAGGACACAACTATGCGCACTCAAGTCGGCATCATCGGTGCCGGGCCGGCAGGCCTGCTTCTTTCTCATCTGCTTCATTTGCGTGGCATCGAGTCCGTCGTGCTCGAATCGCGGACGCGCGCGCAGATCGAATCCACCATCCGCGCCGGCGTGCTCGAACAGGGCACCATGGACCTGCTCTGCGAGGCCGGCGTCGGCGCGCGCATGAAAGCGGAGGGCGCGCTGCATCATGGCTTTGAGCTCGCTTACGAGGGTAAGCGCCGCCGGATCGACCTGACCGGACTAACGGGTCACTCGATCACCGTCTATGCCCAGCACGAGGTCATCAAGGACCTCGTGGCCGCGCGGGTGGAGGCGGGCGGCACCTTGTTGTTTAGCGTGTCGGATACGTCGATTCACGGCATCGAAACAGCGACGCCTTCAATCCGCTTTCGCCATCAAGGCGAGGCGTGCGAGCTTCAGTGTGACTTCGTGATCGGCTGTGATGGTTCGCAAGGAGTGTCGCGCGCGTCGATCCCTGCGAATCTGCGCAAGGATTATGAACGAGTCTATCCATTTGGATGGTTCGGCATCCTGTGCGAAGGGCCGCCGTCCTCCGATGAATTGATCTATGCGCGCCACGAACGTGGCTTTGCGCTGGTCAGCACCCGCTCGGCGAACGTGCAGCGGATGTATTTCCAGTGCGACCCTAAGGACTCCGTCGAAAACTGGTCAGACGATCGCATCTGGGCCGAAATGCATGCGCGGGTCGATTCCGCCGACGGCCAGCAGGTGGTGGATGGCAAGATCTTCCAGAAGAACATCGTTGCCATGCGCAGCTTTGTTTCGACCACCATGCAGCACGGTAGGCTCTTTCTGGCCGGCGACGCGGCCCATATCGTGCCGCCGACCGGGGCCAAGGGTATGAACCTGGCGCTTGCCGATGTACGTGTGTTGACCGCAGCTTTACGGGCCTTTTACGAGGAAAACCGCCTGGATCTGCTGGACAACTACAGCGCCACCGCGCTCAAGCGCATCTGGCGTGCGGAGCAATTCTCGTACTGGATGACGCGCATGATGCACCGGCTCGACGATGCCTCTCCATTCGAGCAGCAGCTTCAGGTGGCCGAGCTGGAGCATGTCACTACCTCGCGGGCGGCGGCCACCGCGATGGCGGAGAACTATGTGGGCGTGACGCCGGTGTAAGCGTCGCGCGTTCCTAAGCGCTGGCGGCCTTATGCGCTGCTTCCGCCTGTTCCAGCCGCCGGCTCGCTTCACCCACCTCATGACGGAACTGCACCATGGCGGCCAGCGCCGTATCGGGCGGTTGCAACGCCGCCCACAGCACCTCGATCAGACTGTCGGCGGTGGCTTCGATATCCGTGCGGCGATTGGCGAGCGTCGCATCCCACAGCACGTGCTCCATTGGTCCGAACACCATCGAGCGTAGCAGCCTTAACGGCACATCCGCGCGAATCTGACCGCTTTCCTGGCCATGGGCAAGCACGCGCATCAATGGGGCGGTGTAGCGCCGCTGCAGATCGGTCAACGCTTCGCTCAGCTCGTGATGCCGCGCGCGCCCCTCGGAGAGCACCAGTGCGCAAAGATCTGTGCCGTTTAACAGCATCAAACGAAGATGCATCCGCACGATGAACGCGAATTGCTGCCGTACGCTGCCGTCGCGCGGCAAGCCGGTTTCAATTGCATCGATGATTTCGTCGTACCAGTCGCCGATCACCCGTGCGCACAACTCGCGCTTGCCGCGGAAATAACTGAACACGGTCGCCTCGGAGATGCCGAGCCGTTGCGCAATCTCGGCCGTGGTGGCGCGCTCGTAACCTTTTTCCGAGAACACGTCGCGGCCGGCCTGCAGGATTTCCTTCACGCGTTGCTGCGATTTGCGCCCTGCTGGCTGGCGGCGCGATACGAGGGCCTCTGCCTTCGCAGTGGCCCCCGCCATGGCGGTCGGTGCGGGCTTCGGTGCGGCCATCATATGAGTCCAGTTCAGTTTTAAGCCTTGGCGGCTGCCGGTGTAGGCGAGTTTATCACGCTAGAACGGGGCTTCGATGTCCCTTGATCATATCTGAGTATCACTCAAAAATACCTATTGACGTATACGTAAATCTAGCGTGAAATTCGCTAATGCCCACGAATTCCTGGAGACACTGCAATGAGTAACCTGCCCGGTCTGCAATTCCCGCTCGGTGAAGAGATCGAGATGCTGCGTGACAGCCTCGCGGGTTTTGCGGCGAAAGAAATCGCGCCGCGCGCCGCTGAAATCGACCGCACCGACCAGTTCCCGATGGACCTGTGGAAGAAGTTCGGCGACCTGGGTGTGCTCGGCATGACCGTGTCGGAGGAATACGGCGGCGCCAATATGGGCTACACGGCACATATGATCGCCATGGAGGAAATCTCGCGGGCATCGGCTTCGGTGGGGCTATCGTACGGCGCGCATTCGAACCTTTGCGTGAACCAGATTCACCGTAACGGCACCGAGGCGCAAAAGCAGAAGTACTTGCCGAAACTCGTGTCCGGCGAGCATGTCGGCGCACTCGCCATGAGCGAGCCGAACGCCGGCTCGGACGTGGTCAGCATGAAGCTGCGTGCGGACAAGAAGGGCGACCACTATGTGCTGAACGGCACCAAGATGTGGATCACCAACGGCCCGGATTGCGACACGCTGGTGGTCTATGCGAAAACCGATCTTGAAGCCGGCCCACGCGGCATCACAGCGTTTATCGTCGAGAAGGGCATGAAGGGCTTCTCGGTGGCGCAGAAGCTCGACAAGCTCGGCATGCGCGGTTCGCACACCGGTGAACTGGTGTTCGAGAACGTCGAAGTGCCGGAAGAAAACATCCTCGGGCAATTGAACGGTGGCGTGAAGGTTTTGATGAGCGGGCTCGACTACGAGCGCGCCGTGCTGGCAGGCGGCCCGACCGGCATCATGGTCGCGGTGATGGACTCGGTGGTTCCGTATATTCATGACCGCAAGCAGTTCGGTCAGTCGATCGGCGAATTCCAGCTGATACAAGGCAAGGTGGCCGATCTGTACACCACGCTGCAGGCTTGCCGCGCGTATCTGTACGCGGTGGGTCGTCAACTCGACACGATGGGTTCCGAGCACGTCCGCCAGATGCGCAAGGACTGCGCCGGCGTGATTCTCTACACCGCTGAAAAGGCCACGTGGATGGCCGGCGAAGCGATCCAGATCCTCGGCGGCAACGGCTACATCAACGAGTATCCGGTGGGCCGTCTGTGGCGCGATGCGAAGCTCTATGAGATCGGCGCGGGCACCAGCGAGATCCGCCGTATGCTGATCGGCCGCGAACTGTTTGCGGAAACGGCCTGACCTGTGCCACCCGGTTGCCACTCAGCCCGCCTGGCTCATTCAGGCGGCGAATAGAACAGCGGCGCTCAGGAGAGCCAAGCAATGCCGATCATCGAAACAAAGCTGAATCCCCGCTCGGACGATTTTCGCAACAACACGGCCGCGCTCGAGGCGCTGGTCGCCGACCTGCGCGCCAAAGTCGGGAAACTTGCGCTGGGCGGCGGCCAGGCGGCGCGCGACAAGCATGTGGGACGCGGCAAGCTGCTGCCGCGTGACCGCATCGCTCAACTGCTCGACCCGGGCACGCCATTTCTGGAACTGTCGCAACTGGCAGCGTTCGGTATGTATAACGGCGATGCGCCAGGCGCTGGTGTGATCACCGGCATTGGCCGCATCGCCGGACAGGAATGCGTGATTGTCTGCAACGACGCCACCGTGAAGGGCGGTACGTACTATCCGGTCACCGTGAAGAAGCATGTGCGGGCGCAGGAGATTGCCGCGGAAAACCATCTGCCGTGCGTGTATCTGGTGGATTCGGGCGGCGCCAACCTGCCGAATCAGGATGACGTGTTCCCCGATCGCGATCACTTTGGGCGCATCTTTTACAACCAGGCGAATCTGTCCGCGGCCGGTATTCCGCAGATTGCGGTGGTGATGGGTTCGTGCACGGCGGGCGGCGCTTACGTGCCGGCGATGAGCGATGAGTCGATCATCGTCAAGAATCAAGGGACCATTTTTCTCGGCGGCCCTCCGCTGGTGAAAGCCGCGACCGGCGAAGTGGTGAGCGCGGAAGACCTCGGCGGCGGCGACGTGCATACGCGCCTGTCGGGCGTGGTCGATCATCTGGCGCAGAACGACGCGCATGCGCTGGGGATTGCGCGCAGCATCGTCGGCAATCTGAACCGCACGAAGCAGGTACCGGTGGCGCTGCAGGAACCGAAGCCGCCGCGCTACGACGCGCAGAGCATCTATGGCGTGATCCCGGTTGATACGCGCAAGCCGTTCGATATCCGCGAGGTAATCGCGCGTATCGTCGACGACTCCGCCTTCGACGAATTCAAGGCTCGCTACGGCACCACGCTTGTCACCGGTTTCGCGCATATATGGGGCCATCCGGTCGGCATCATCGCCAATAACGGCATTCTGTTTTCGGAGTCGGCCTTAAAGGGCGCGCACTTTATCGAGTTGTGCTGCCAGCGCAAGGTTCCGCTCGTGTTTCTGCAGAACATCACCGGCTTCATGGTGGGACGCAAGTACGAAAACGAAGGTATCGCGCGCAATGGCGCGAAGATGGTGACGGCCGTCGCGACGGCCAAGGTGCCGAAATTTACCGTGATCATCGGCGGCTCGTTCGGCGCGGGCAACTACGGCATGTGCGGCCGTGCGTATTCGCCGCGTTTCCTGTGGATGTGGCCGAACGCGCGCATCTCGGTGATGGGCGGCGATCAGGCGGCGTCCGTGCTGGCCACCGTCAAGCGCGACGGCATCGAAAGCAAGGGCGGCACATGGAGCGTCGAGGACGAAGAGGCGTTCAAGCAGCCGATCCGCGAGCAATACGAGCATCAAGGGCACCCGTACTATGCGAGTGCGCGCTTGTGGGACGACGGCGTGATCGACCCCGCGCAGACTCGCGATGTGCTCGGCCTGGGACTCTCAGCGACGATGAATGCACCGATCGAAGACACGCGTTTCGGCGTGTTCAGGATGTAACGCCGCAGGCCCCGAGCGAAGGAGCGAATCGATATGCAATACGAAACTTTGATTCTGACGATAGCCGGCCAGGTCGCGACGGTCACGTTGAACCGCCCTGACGTGCGCAACGCGTTCAACGAAACGATGATTGCCGAAGTGACCGCGGCGTTCCAGGCACTCGACGAGCGCGACGACGTGCGAGCGGTTGTGCTGACGGCCAACGGCAAGGCGTTCTGCGCAGGCGCGGATCTGAACTGGATGAAGAAGATGGCCGGCTACTCCGACGAGGAGAACCGCGCCGACGCGATGCGCCTTGCTGCCATGCTGTCGGCGATCTATCGCTGCAACAAACCGGTGATCGCTCGCGTCAGCGGTGATGCGTACGCGGGCGGCATGGGCCTGATCTGCGCCTGCGACATGGTCGTGGCGCTGGACACGGCACGTTTCTGCCTCTCCGAAGCGCGCCTCGGCCTGATCCCCGCCACCATCGCACCGTATGTGATTCGCGCGCTTGGCGAACAGGCCTCGCGGCGCTACTTCGTCACCGC